>Ga0209050_1000367_pt1 | contig 86573 bp, 70 predicted proteins | sample Araplavi_mTSA_r2_FD_184276 | JGI IMG/M metagenome (GOLD analysis project Ga0209050, IMG submission 184276) | Arabidopsis root microbial communities from North Carolina, USA - plate scrape MF_Cvi_mTSA_r2 (SPAdes) (version 2) | ecosystem: Host-associated > Plants > Roots > Endosphere | place: USA...
TCGCGGTGCGCCATCCCCGCCTGCTGCGCCGCATCGCCGAGGCCGGGCACGAAATGGCCAGCCACGGCTGGGACCACGAACGGGTATTCCGCATGGATGCCGCGACGTTCGCGCGCGATCTCGACATGAGCCGCAAGGCGATCGAGGATGCCGCCGGGGTCGCGGTGAGCGGCTACCGGGCGCCCAGCTTCTCCATCGACGCGCGCACGCCCTGGGCATTCGAGGTGCTGGCCGAGCAGGGCTATGCTTATAGCTCCAGCGTCGCGCCGATCGCGCACGATCACTACGGCTGGCGCGAGGCGCCGCGCTTCGCCTTCCACCCGTTGACGGACAGTCCGCTCGTGGAAATTCCGGTGACGACCGCGACCTTTGCCGGACGGCGGCTGGCGGCGGGCGGCGGCGGGTTCTTCCGCGTGCTGCCTTACGGTTTCTCGCGCTGGGCGATCCGGCAGGTCAATCGCGCGGACCGTCCGGCGGTGTTCTATTTCCACCCCTGGGAGATCGACCCGAACCAGCCGCGCGTCTCCGATGCCCCGCTGCGCTCGCGCCTGCGGCACTATACCAATCTCGGCGTCATGGCGGGCAAGCTGCGCCAGCTCATCGGCGACTTTCGCTGGGGCCGCATGGACGAACTCGCCGCGCGCGAGGCCGAGCGGGCGGTGCCGCTACAGGAAGCGCTGGCGGCATGAATGCGCCTTTCGCTCCGGTGGCGGGCGCGGTGCGGCTGGTCGATCTCGATGACCCCGGCGAAGTGGCACGGCTGGAGCTGTTCACCGCCCGCCACCCGCAGGCGACGCCGTTCCACCGTCCGGCCTGGTTTGTCTCGGTCGCAAAGGCGACGGGCAACCGCGCGCTGGCGCTGATCGAGGAGCGGCAGGGCGAGATTCTCGCTTTCGTGCCGCTCGATGCGATTCATTCGCCGGTCTTCGGGAGGCTTCTGGCCTCGTCCGGATTCGCGGTCGGAGGCGGGCTGCTGACGGTCGAGGGCGCGGATGTTGCGGCAATTTTCGCGGCGCTGGAGGAACTGGCGCTGCGCCAGTCCTGCCCGGCCATCGAACTGCGCGGCGGGGTGCTGCCGGAACCGGGACCAGAATGGGCGCTCAGAACTGAAAGCCACTGCAACTTCGCCCGCCCGCTCGCGGCGGACGACGAGGCGCAATTGCTCGATATTCCGCGCAAGCAGCGCGCCGAGGTCCGCAAGGCACTGGCGAACGATCTCGACGTGGAGATCGGCACCTCCGAACGCGACAGCGCGGCGCACTATGCGGTCTTCGCGGAAAGCTATCGCAATCTCGGCACGCCCGTGTTTCCGCGCAGCCTGCTCGATGCCGTTCTCGATGCTTTCGGGGAGCAAGGCGATGTGCTGACCGTGCGCCATCAGGGCCGCCCGGTCGCCAGCGTCATCACCCTCTACCATCGCGGCGCGGCGATGCCTTACTGGGGCGGCGGCACCCACGAAGCACGCGCCCTGCGCGCGAACGACCGGATGTATTACGAGCTGATGCTCCATGCCCGGCGGCGCGGCTGCACAATGTTTGACTTCGGTCGCTCCAAGACCGGCAGCGGCGCCTATCATTTCAAGCGTAACTGGGGTTTCGAGCCGGAGCCGCTGACTTACGCCGCCTGGACCGCACCGGGCGCCACGAAGCGCGAGGCCGATCCGACCAGTTCCAAGCTTTCGCTCCAGATCAAACTCTGGCAGCGCCTGCCGCTGGCCGTGGCGAACCGCCTCGGACCGCTGATCGCGCGCGGCATCGGCTGATGGGCGAGATTCTCTTCCTCGCGCACCGCATTCCGTTCCCGCCCGACCGGGGCGACAAAATCCGCTCGCACAACGTTCTCAAGGCGCTGGCGGCGCTGGCGCCGGTGCATCTCGGCTGCTTCGCCGACGATGCGGCGGACCATGCCTGCGAGGGCGAAATGGCGGCGCTGGCGGTAAGCCACCTGCTGCTCGCACGCGGCAAGTCGCTGCCGCTGGCGGGGCTCGAGGCGCTCGCCAAGGGCCTCCCGCTCAGCCTGACCGCCTTCCACGACCGTCGCATGGCGGAATGGGTAGGGGAGACTCTGCGCAGCCGTCCGATCGAAACGATCTTCGTGTTCTCCGGCCAGATGGCGCAATACGTTCCCGAGCATTTTCGTGGGCGGGTGATCGTCGATCTGGTCGACGTCGATTCGGCCAAGTTCGAAGCCTATGGCGCCGAGGGGCGCGGCTTTCGCAGCTGGATGGAGCGCCGCGAAGCGCGTCTGCTGCGTGCCGAGGAAGCCCGCATCGCGCGCCGCGCCGACCGCACCCTGCTGGTCAGCAAGGCCGAGGCGGCGCTCTTCACCTCGCGGCTGGACGATCCGGCCTGCATGGTCGAGGCGATGGGCAACGGCATCGACAGCACGCTTTTCGACCCCGCAGGCGTAGCGCCGGAGCCGCGCATGTCGGCTATAGAAGGGCCGCGCCTCGTGTTCACCGGCCAGATGGATTACGCGCCCAATATCGCAGCGGTGGAGCGGGCGATCACCCGCATCCTGCCGCTTGTTCGCGCCCGCTGCCCGGATGCGAGCCTGCATGTCGTCGGGCGCAATCCGCCGCCTTCGCTGCTCGCCCACCATGGCCGCGAGGGCGTTCACGTCTGGGGTCGCGTCGAGGATATCCGCCCCTGGCTTGCGGCGGCGGATATGGCGCTGGTGCCGCTGGAGATCGCGCGGGGGGTGCAGAACAAGGTGCTCGAAGCCATGGCGATGGAGCTGTCGGTCGTACTCTCGCCGGGCGCCGCGACAGGTATCGAGGCAGAGGACGGACGGCATTTCCTCGTCGCGACAAGCGATTCGGCGCTGGCCGAAGCCGTCATCGCGCTCGCCCATGACAAGGACCGCAGCCGTGCCATGGGGCAGGCTGCGCGCGAATGGATTTGCGCCCATGCCAGTTGGGAGGCGGCACTGACCATACTGCCGCGCATGATCGGCGTGGAGAAGGAAAGCCTGATCGATGCCGCCTGAGACTCTGGCTGCGAATGCCGCATCGGGTTGGCACTGGCAGAACGTGCCTGCGCCGTGGCGCCCGGCGCTGATTCGCTGGAGCCTTGCCGCGCTCGCTCTGCTGGCCGCCTTCTTCGGCGACTGGGCGGCAATGGCGCGGCAGTGGTGGGATATCTCGACCTACAATCACATCGTGCTGATCCCGCCGATCCTCGGCTGGCTGGTCTGGCAGCGACGCGGCGAATTGGCGAAGCTTGTGCCGCTGTGCTGGTGGCCGGGATTGGTGCTGATGGCGGGGGCGGCATTCCTCTGGCTGCTCGGTGCGCTGTCCGGTCTCGATCTGGCGCGGCAGGCAGGGGCGGTGGCGATGCTCGGCGCGACGGTGCCGTTGCTGCTCGGGCCACGGGTGACGGCGGGGCTGTTGTTCCCGCTCTGCTACATGGCCTTCCTGGTGCCGGTGGGCGAGGAACTGGTCGAAGTGCTCCAGACCATCACCGCCAAGATCACTGTCGCGCTCACCCATGTCAGCGGCATTCCCGCGACGATTGACGGCGTGTTCATCGATACGCCTGCCGGTCTTTTCGAAGTGGCGGAAGCCTGCTCCGGGGTGAAGTTCCTGATCGCGATGATCGCTTTCGGAGCGCTTGCCGCCAATGTCTGCTTCACCAGCTGGCGCCGCCGCGCGGGGATGATGCTGGCCTGTCTGCTCGTGCCGATCCTCGCCAACGGCGTGCGTGCCTGGGGCACGATCTATGCGGCGCAGATCGTCGGCGTGGAGAAAGCGGCGGGCTTCGACCATATCGTCTACGGCTGGGTGTTCTTCGCGGTGGTTCTAGCGCTGGTGATCGCGGGCGCCTGGCGTTTCTTCGACCGGCCCCTCGATGCGCCGATGATCGACGCCGCCACCATCGCGCATTCGCCGATGCTCGGCCGTCTCGAACGCGCGCGTGTCCCGGCGGCGATCGTTCTGGCCGCGTTGGCGCTGATGCTGGTGGGCGCCAAGGCCTGGGCGCATCTCGGCGATACGCTCGTAGCGCCGCTGCCGCAGCGGATCGACCTGCCGCAAGTGCCCGGCTGGAAGCGCGTGGACTACACCCCGGCGATCTGGTGGGAACCGCGCGCGGAAGGCGCCGACCACCGCCTGCTCGGCCGCTATGCCGATAGTGAAGGCCGCAAGGTCGATGTCTTCGTCGCGCTCTATGCCGGGCAGGGCGAGGGCCGCGAGGCGGGCGGCTTCGGGCAGGGCGCGCTGCCCCCTGGCACTGCCTGGTCGTGGCAGTCATCCGGGCCTGCGTTCGAAGAAGGCCGCAGCGAACGCCTGCTGGGCGGCGGCAAGGTCGAGCGCCTCGCCGTGACCTGGTATCGCACCGGAGACCTGCTGAGCGGCAGCAATGCGCGCCTCAAACTCGCCGTCATCGGCGGAAACCTGCGCCTCCATGCCCGGCCCACGGCCATGCTGATTCTCTCGTCGGAAGGCCGCGACGCCGCCGATGCGATTGCCCGTTTCCAGGCCGCGAGCGGCCCAACCGGCGCGTGGATGGACCGCGTGACCGGGCTCCGCTAGGCCAGCACTTATGTGCGGAATCGCCGGTATATATCATCTCGAAACGCCCAAGCCGGTGGACCCGGCGCGGGTGGAAGCCATGTGCGACGCGCTGGCGCATCGCGGGCCGGACGGCAGCGGCGTCTGGACCGCGCCCGGCGTGGCGCTCGGCCACCGGCGCCTCTCGATCATCGACGTGGCGGGCTCGCCGCAGCCGATGGCCTCGCCGGACGGGCGGGCGATGCTGGTCTTCAACGGCGAGATCTACAACTACCGCGAACTGCGGCGCGAACTGCGGGCGACCGGCGCACAGTTTCGCACCGACGGCGACAGCGAGGTGATTCTCGCCGCCTGGCAGCGCTGGGGGCCGGACTGCGTCACCCACCTCCACGGCATGTTCGCCTTTGCGATCTACGATCTCGATGCGCGGACCCTGTTCCTCGCGCGCGACCGGCTGGGCGTGAAGCCGCTGTTCCTGGCGCCGCTCAGCGACGGCAGCCTCGCCTTCGGGTCGGAATTGAAGGCGCTGCTCGCGCATCCCCTGCTGCGCCGCGAGATCGATCCGCTGGCGGTCGAGGACTATCTCGCCTGGGGCTATGTGCCCGACACGCGCTCGATCCTGAAAGGCGTGACCAAGCTGCCCGCGGGTCATTCGCTACTGCTGCGCCCCGGCGCGCCACTGCCCCGGCCGGTCCAGTGGTGGGACATTTCCTTCGCCGAGCGCCGCAAAGGCAAAGTGGAGGACCTCGAAGCGGAACTGCTGCACTTGCTGCGCGAGGCCGTCACTTCGCGCATGGTGGCCGACGTGCCGCTGGGCGCTTTCCTCTCGGGCGGGGTGGACAGTTCCAGCGTCGTCGCGCTCATGGCCGAGGCGAGCGGTGCGCCGGTCAGGACCTGCTCGATCGGCTTCGACGTCGCCGCGCTCGACGAGAGCGATTATGCCGCGCAGATTGCCCGCCAGTTCGGCACCGACCACCGCGCCCGGCAGGTCTCGCCGGACGATTTCGAGGCTATCGACGGCCTTGCCGCGATGTTCGACGAGCCTTTCGCTGATGCCTCGGCGCTGCCGACCTGGCGGGTCTGCCAACTGGCGCGCGAATCGGTGACGGTGGCGCTCTCCGGCGACGGGGCGGACGAGGCCTTTGCGGGCTATCGCCGCCATATCTTCCAGCGCAGCGAGGACCGTGTGCGCGGGCTGATCCCGCAGGCGATTCGCGGGCCGGTGTTCGGCACCCTCGGGTCGCTCTATCCCAAGGCGGACTGGGCGCCGCGTCCGCTACGGGCCAAATCGACGCTGCTGTCGCTCGCGGCGGACAGTGCGGAGGGGTACGCCCGCTCCATCGGATTCACTCCGCCGGAACTGCGGGACCGGCTCTATTCCGACGATTTCCGCCGCCTGCGCGGGGGCTACCGCGCCGAACAGTCCGTGCTCAACCTGATGCGCGCCGCTCCGGCCCGTTCGGGGCTCGACCGCGCGCAATATGCCGATCTCAAGCACTGGCTCCCCGGCGATATCCTGACCAAAGTGGACCGCGCGAGCATGGCGGTCAGCCTCGAAGCCCGCGAGCCGCTGCTCGACCACCGCCTGATCGAATTCGCCGCCCGGTTGCCCGAAAGCCTGCGCGTGCGCGGCGGGCAGGGGAAGTGGTTGATGAAGCGGACCATGCGGCGTTTCCTGCCGGAGCCGATTCTCTACCGGCCCAAGCAGGGTTTCGTCACGCCGATCGCGCAGTGGTTCCGCGGACCTCTCGCGCAGTCCGCCCGCGAGATTGCCTCCAGCGCGACTCTGGCGCGGACCGGCTGGTTCGATGCGCCGCGCCTCGGCGCTCTGGTCGAGGATCACATTTCCGGTAAGAGTGACCATTCGCGCCTGCTCTGGCAGCTTCTGATGCTGGATCGGTCGCTGACGCATTTGGGCATCGCCTGATTTGCCCTCTGTCCTGAGGCCCGGCTGCGTTAGCCAGGGATGTCGGAAATCTATCGTGAATCGGGATTAACCTAACTTCTTCTTAGGACCTTTGCTCTAGTCCGGGCAGCGACAACGCCATCGCAGGACGTCCATGAACAGAGCAGGTCGTCATTACACGATTGAAATGCGGACGCTTTCCGCCGAGGACAAGCATGTCCTGCGAAGGGGCGCAGAGGGGAAGAATTTGCGAGGGCATGATGTCTGACCTCCGCGCGCGGATCGCGAAGATCTGGAAGAGCGCCCGGTTCCGGATCGTCTTCTGGGCGGCGCTGACCGGCGTCCTGCTGGGCGTGACCGGTGCGGCCCTGCCGCTTGAGGACGTGCTGGTAAACGGCCGCACCTGGCTGCGCATGCATCCGTCCAAGGGCGAGATCGTCATGGTCCTGCAGGACGGCAAGACGCTTGAGGAACTGGAAGTCCTTGACGTTACCCGCGCGAACGACGCGCAGGTCATCCGCAACTTGCAGGGCGCCGGCGTCAAGCGCGTGTTCGTGGATCGCTTCCTGACCGATAACGACAAGGAACCTGGCCGCGACCAGTTCCTGGAAGCACTCAAGGCGTTTCCGAACCGCGTGTTCCTGGGAGCCATGCCCGCCAAGGACGGGCCGCGGGGCAATTATGCCGCTGCTACGCCGCCACGCGCGTTCCTTGAGAATGCCGACGCCGTTTCGCTCCTGGCGCTAGATCATCCTTTCAACCTGAGCATCAGTCTGCCATTTTCGTCCGGAAGCCCGGTAGGCGACATACCGAGTTTGGCAGCAAAGATCGCCGGGGTTTCGAGGCCTAGCGACCGCGTTTTCCGTCCGGACTACGCCATCGATTACACGACCATCCCGACAGTGAGCTATGTCGACATCCTCAAGGGACGGTTCGACAAGTCCGCCATTCGCGGCAAGGATGTGATCATCGCCCCCAGTGCGGAAGTCTATCATGATCTCCACACTCTGCCTGCGCAGGGCTATGCCCCCGGCGCGTTCTTCCATGCCATTGCCGCGGAAACCTTGAAGGAAGGCGTTCCGATCGAGTTGGGATGGATTCCGGCCTTCCTCGTGGTGCTGGGCGTCATCCTGACCGGGCTCGGTCGTGGCCGCGTTCTCGATATCTATCGGTTCACGGGCCTCGTGGCTGTGCTTATCGTGGCGCCGCTGGCACTCGATCAGTTCCGCATCCAGGTGGATATCGTTCCCGCGATCGCCATGGCGGCGGTGGCCGTCTTCCGGATGCGCAATCTTGATCGTGTCGAGGTGGCCGGAGAGACCAATTCGGGTTCGGGCCTGCCGAGCATTCAGGTCCTGCGCAAGTACGATGCGGTATCGAGCCGCATTCTCGTGGCGCTTCAGATCCGCAACTATGGTGCGATCATCGGCAGTTTCGCCGAGCATGTCGAAGGCCAGGTCGCTAACGAGATCGTACGCCGCATCCGCATCAGCGACAGCGAAGTGACCGTCTATCACGAGGGCGGCATGTTCATGTGGCTTTCGACGATCCGCAGCACTTTCGATCTGTTCGAGAACCTCGAGGGCCTGCACCGGATCGTCCAGAACGGCATCCAGGTCGGCGGACTCGACATCGACCTCTCGTTCAACTGCGGCATCGATTCGGAGTTCGATCGTCCGGTCTCCAGCCGAGTCGCCAGCGCCATGCAATCGGCCGAGGAGGCTGTGCGCAACGACGAACTCGTCTACAAGTTCGACAGCCGCAAGCACGAAGCGCAGTGGGAAATCTCGCTGCTCACCCAGCTCGACCGCGCGATCGACAACGGCGAGGTCTGGGTCGCCTATCAGCCCAAGCTCGACGTCGCCAGCAACCGCGTGACCGGGGCCGAGGCCCTTGTCCGCTGGACCCATCCGGAACGGGGACCGATCAGCCCGGACAAGTTCATCCGCATTGCCGAGGAATTCCACCGGATCGAACGAATCACGCGGTTCGTAATCGACGATGCCGTCCGTTCGGCGGTCGAACTGCGCCGCCATGGGTTCGACATGACCATGTCGGTCAATATCTCCGCCCAGCTCCTGCGCAATCCGGGACTGCCGGGAATGATTGCGGAAATCCTCGCGACCTATGGGTTGCCCGCAGACAAGCTGATCCTGGAGATCACCGAGACCGATCGTCTGGACCGCAGCTCACGGACGTTCCAGATGCTCCAGAAGCTCGTCCAGTCCGGCATCCATCTCTCGATCGACGATTTCGGCACGGGCAACGCGACGATCGACTACTTGCGCTATCTCCCCGCCACCGAGGTCAAGATCGACAAGGTCTTCATCCAGGCGATGGAAGGGAACAAGGAAGACCTCCTGCTGGTGCAGTCAATCATCGAGATGGCCCACTCCCAGGACCGGGTCGTGGTGGCCGAAGGTGTCGAAACTCAGGCAGCGCTGGAAATCCTGCGGGCGATGCAGTGCGATGTGATCCAGGGTTACTACGTCAGCCGTCCCGTCCCGTTCCGGGATCTCCTTACGCAAATCGTGGGAAGAGAGTCGCGACGAACTGGTTAAAAAAGTCTTGATGACTTTTTAACCTATTGTTATCCATGTGCTCAGCCGCAAGATAGCGGCGGTTCACATGGGGTAATGTTATGTACAGCTGGAACTGGGGCAGCCTCGGCCGCTAATAACCAATCGGGTGCGGCACTTCGCGAGAAGTGCCGCACTTTCTCGTTCTGAGGTTCTAAAAAGTAATACAAATCAAGAGTTTGCATCGAAAAATGCGTGTTCGAGGAACATGCTGACGTCCTCTCTGGCACAGGAGCAGGGCGTTTTTTATTGTCGCCGGTCTGTTAACGACTTGAAGGGGATCCGCTTTTTTCGGGCGAGAATCGTTGCTCGCGAAAGCATTTGGCAGCTTTCGCGTTAACGCCTGATTCGCAGACTGTTAACGATTTCAGTCTTCGCCGTGGCCCATGGCGAGGTAATCGGCGCTCTGCATCTCGTTGAGACGGCTGACCGTGCGCTCGAATTCGAAGCGGCCGTCGCCGGCCTCGTAGAGGTCTTCCGGGGTGGCATCGGCCGCAGCGATCAGCTTGACCTTGTTCTCATAGAGCGCGTCGATCAGCGTCACGAAGCGTGCGGCTTCGTTGCGGCGATCAGGGCCCATCTTCGGAATCCCCATGATGAGGACCGTGTGATAGGCGCGGGCGATCGCCAGATAGTCCGCCGCGCCCCGTGCTTCCCCGCAGAGGCGCTTGAAGCTGAACACGCCGACGCCTTTCAGGCTCTTGGGGACGTGCAGCATGCGTCCGCCGCCCACGTCGATGTCGGCAGAAGGCACGTGCTCGCTGTCTTCCGGCGGATAGTCGGTCAGGCGGTAGAAAACCTCGCGCGCCTGTTCGGTGGCTTCCTCGCCCAGCGGATGGTACCAGGTCGCCATGCCGCCGAGGCGATGGAGGCGGTAGTCCGTCGGGCCGTTGAGCGTCAGCACGTCCAGTTCCTTCTCGATCAGGTCGATGAAGGGCAGGAAATGCTCGCGGTTGAGGCCGTTCTTGTAGAGGTCCTTGGGCGCCCGGTTCGAGGTGGTGACGATCGTCACCCCTTCGTCGAGAATGAGGTGGGTGAACAGCCGGCTCATGATCATGGCATCGGCGGAATTGTTCACCACCATTTCGTCGAAGGCGAGAACACGCACGTTGCGGGCGATCGTCGCCGCGACCGGCGGGATCGGGTCGCCGCTTTCCTTGCGGCGTTCCTCGCGCAGCAGCGCATGGACTTCCAGCATGAAGGCGTGGAAGTGGATGCGGCGCTTTTCCTCTATGTCGAGGGTCTGGTGGAACAGGTCCATCAGCATGGACTTGCCGCGCCCGACGCCGCCCCACATGTAGAGGCCGCGCGGGGAGGGGGCTTTCTTGCCCAGCAGCTTGCCGAACAGGCCGGTGGAGGTCCGCGCCTTGTAGATTTCGCGCTGGAGCTGGTTCAGCCGCTCCGCGGCGGCGGCCTGTTCCGGGTCGGAACGAAGCTCGCCGGTCGCGACCAGCGTCTCGTAGCGTTCGAGCATCGCGGTCATTGCAGGCCTGCCTTGAGGTGCGGGCCTGCGACGGGAGATGGTTCGGACGACACGGGGTCAGCGCAGTTGAGGTAAGGTCGAGTCCGGGGACTCAGACCTGACGCTCGGCCTGCATCTTCTTGATTTCGGCGATCGCACGCGCGGGCGAAAGGCCCTTGGGGCAGACGTTCGCGCAGTTCATGATCGTGTGGCAGCGGTAGAGGCGGAAGGGATCTTCCAGCTCGTCCAGACGCTCACCGGTCATTTCGTCGCGGCTGTCGGCCAGCCAGCGATAGGCCTGGAGCAGGATCGCCGGGCCGAGGAACTTGTCCGAATTCCACCAGTAGCTCGGGCACGAGGTCGAGCAGCAGGCGCAGAGGATGCACTCGTAGAGACCGTCCAGCTTCTCGCGCTGTTCGGGGCTCTGAAGGCGTTCCTTGCCCGAGGGCGTGGTCGAAACCGTTTGCAGCCAGGGGCGGATCGAGGCGTACTGCGCGTAGAAGTGCGTGAAATCGGGAACGAGGTCCTTGATCACTTCCATGTGCGGCAGCGGGGTGATGCGGATGTCACCCTTGAGGTCCTCGATCGCGGTGGTGCAGGCGAGGCCGTTCGAGCCGTTCATGTTCATCGCGCAGGAACCGCAGATGCCTTCGCGGCACGAACGGCGGAAGGTCAGCGTCGAATCCAGCTCGTTCTTGATCTTGATGATCGCGTCGAGAACCATCGGGCCGCAATTGTCGAGGTCGATCTCGAACGTGTCGTAGCGCGGGTTTTCGCCCGAATCCGGGTCGTAGCGGTAGACGGTGAACTTCTTGACGCGCGTGGCGCCTTCGGCCTTGTGAACCTTGCCCTGCTTCTTGATCTTGCTGTTGGCCGGGAGGGTGAAGCTCGCCATGAAGAAATCCCCGTGATCTTGCACTGCGGCACGAACCGCGACTGTGAATGTCCCCTTAGCGATTCAACCGCGTGGGGCAAGGGCCAGAGTGGGTGTGATAGCGGTTTCGTGGCCTCAGGGTGTTGCAAATCGGTCCTGCGGGATTGCGGCAGGCGAACGATTCCCGGCGCGGCGCGGATTAAACGGGCGTATGACAGTCCGATCTGGCGGGCCGCGAAGACGGCATCCGGCGATCTGCGCGGTCCCGAAGCCATGGGAGAGCGGCGATGATGAAGCGCTATGTGATCGAGCGCGACTTGCCCGGCGTGGGCGCGTTGAGCCGTGCGGAACTGGGCGGAGCGGCGCGAACGTCCAATGCCGCGCTGGCGCGGATACCCGGCATACAGTGGGAGCATTCCTACGTCGCCGGGGACACGACTTTCTGCATCTACCTCGCCGAAAGCGAGGAGCGGATTCGCGAACATGCGGAAATGTCGGGCTTTCCGGCCACGCGCATCACCGAGATTGCGGCGATCATCGATCCGACGACCGAAAGCAGCTGTGTGATCTGACGGCAAAAAAGACCCCGCACGTTGCCGTGCGGGGCCTTTTTTATGGAGGAGGGCGGCCTGAACCGCCCTCGCTGTCAGTATATGGCCGTCAGTTGCCGAAGGTACGCTGCCACCAGCCGCGACGCGGACCCGATGTGTCGTCCGAAGCTTCGGCGGCAACGGGCTCCTCGTTGGCGGCCGTAACGGCGACCGGCTCTTCGGCCACCGGTTCGGCAGCAGCCTTGGCAGCCTTCGGCTTCGCCCGGGTCGCGGTCTTGCGTGCGGGCTTGGCGGGGGCTTCCGTTGCCTCGGCAGTGTCGGCCTTCCGGGCGCGGGTGCGTTTCGGCTTGGCCGGTGCTTCCTCGGCGGCGGGAGCCTCCACCGACGCTTCGGCGGTTTCCTCGGCCTTCTTGCGGCGGGTGCGCTTCGGCTTGGCCGGAGCCTCTTCCTCGGCGGCAGGCGCTTCGATAGCCGGAGCTTCGGCTGCGGCTTCGACCGTCTCGGCCTTCTTGCGGCGGGTGCGCTTCGGCTTGGCTGGAGCCTCTTCCTCGGCAACAGGCGCTTCGACGACCGGAGCTTCGGCGGCCACTTCGACCGTCTCGGCCTTCTTGCGACGGGTGCGCTTCGGCTTGGCGGGTGCTTCCTCGGCCTCGACGACCGGTTCGGCAGCGACCACCACTTCGGCGACGACTTCGACCGGTTCCTCGGCTTCGGTCACGGCCTCGGCCACTTCCTCACCCCCGTTTTCGCCGCTTTCACCGTTTTCGTCGCGACGACCGCGCCGACGACGGCCACCACGGCGACGGCGCTTGCGTGGAGCCTCCGAGTCGTCGCCTTCCGCGGCAGGTGCGAATTCACCGTCGGTTTCGGCATCTGCTTCGGCCTCATCGGCAGCAGCTTCAGCGTCAACGTCGCCTTCGGCCTCGAATTCGGCGCCTTCTTCCGCACCGTTCTCGTCGCGGCGATCGCGACCACGACCCCGGCGACGCTTGCGACGTTTGCGACGCGAGCCGCCTTCATCGTCCTCGTCACGGGTTTCGCCACGCGATTCGCTGCGGCCGCGCGCTTCCTCGCGCTCTTCCTCGGCGAACTCTTCTTCCTCGTCGATGAAGTCGTCCTCGACGTCTTCGGCGATCGGGTCGAAGCGCGGAACGAACTCGTTACGCGGGCCGGACGAGATCACGCGCATCTTCGCGCCTTCGTTCTCGCCTTCGGGGATCACTTCGACATTGACGCCGTAGCGGTCCTCAATGTCGGCGAGATCGGTGCGCTTGGCGTTGAGCAGGTAGATCGCCGCCTCGGTCGAGGCGAAGAGCGAAACCACGACGCCCTTGCCCTTGGCCGCTTCGTCCTCGATGAGGCGCAGCGCCGAGAGACCCGCCGAGCTGGCGGTGCGGACCAGACCCGTGCCGTCGCAGTGCGGGCAGGAGCGGGTGGTCGCTTCCAGCACGCCGGTGCGCAGGCGCTGGCGGCTCATTTCCATCAGGCCGAAGCTGGAAATGCGGCCGACCTGGATGCGGGCGCGGTCGTTCTTGAGCGCTTCCTTGACCGCCTTCTCGACCTTGCGGACGTTCGAGCCGTACTCCATGTCGATGAAGTCGATCACGACCAGACCGGCCATGTCGCGCAGGCGAAGCTGGCGGGCGATTTCCTGCGCGGCTTCGAGGTTGGTGGCGACCGCCGTCTGCTCGATGCCGTGCTCCTTGGTGGCGCGGCCCGAGTTGATGTCGATCGAGACGAGCGCCTCGGTCGGGTTGATGACGATGTAGCCGCCCGAACGCAGCTGCACGACCGGATCGTACATCGCGGTCAGCTGGTCTTCGGCGCCATAGCGCTGGAACAGCGGCACGGGGTCGGAATAGGGCTTAACCTTGCGGCCGTGGCTCGGCATCAGGAGCTTCATGAAGTCCTTGGCCGCGCGGTAGCCTTCCTCGCCCTCGACGACGACTTCCTCGATGTCGCGATTATAGATGTCGCGGATGGCGCGCTTGATGAGGTCGCTATCCGAATGGATCAGCGCCGGGGCGGCCGAGCGCATCGTCTGTTCGCGAAGCTCGTCCCAGAGGCGGGCGAGATAGTCGAAGTCGCGCTTGATCTCGGTTTTGGTGCGCTGGAGGCCCGCTGTGCGGACGATGCAGCCCATCGAGCGCGGCAGGTCCATTTCGGCGATGATCGACTTCAGGCGCTTGCGGTCCGAGGCTGAGCTGATCTTGCGGCTGATGCCGCCGCCATGGCTCGAATTCGGCATGAGCACGCAGTAGCGGCCCGCGAGGCTGAGGTAGGTGGTGAGGGCGGCGCCCTTGTTGCCGCGCTCTTCCTTGACGACCTGCACCAGCAGCACCTGGCGGCGGTGGATCACGTCCTGGATCTTGTAGCGGCGGCGCAGCGCCATGCGCTTGGCGCGCAGTTCGTCGGCTTCCTTCGAGCGACCGCCGCTGCGGCCACCCTGGCGGCGACCACGGCCACGGCGGCCGCGGCCACCGTTCTCTTCCTCGGAAGCTTCTTCCTCGGCGGTTTCGAAGCCGTTCTCGACGGCGCCATCCTCGATCGTGGCGACCTGGTCCTTTTCGGACGTGTCGACTTCGGTCAGGCCGCCATCGTCGTAGCCGTCGCCGCCGTCTTCATCTTCGTCATCGCCTTCCGAAGCGCGCAGGGCGGCTTCTTCCTCGGCATGGGCGGCTTCTTCCGCCAGCAGGGCCTCGCGGTCCTCTTTGGGGATCTGGTAGTAGTCGGGATGGATTTCGCTGAAGGCCAGGAAGCCGTGGCGATTGCCGCCGAAATCGACGAACGCCGCCTGAAGCGAAGGTTCCACGCGGGTGACCTTCGCCAGGTAGATGTTGCCCTTTATCTGCTTCTTGTCGGCCGATTCGAAATCGAACTCTTCAATGCGATTTCCCTTGAGTACCGCCACCCGCGTTTCTTCCGGGTGGCGCGCATCGATGAGCATGCGCGTTGCCATTGTATAGTCTCCGTACGCGCTCTGCCCCGGCCGGATCAGCCAGGGTGGCGCGTGTCTGTGCGATGATGCCCGCCGTGAGGACATGAGGCCTGCCGGATGCGGCAAAGCCTGCCTCCGAACGGCCTGTCTCGAAACGGGCAGGGGTAAAGTGTGAAACGGGGCAATCCAGCGCCCCGAGTGCGACGGTTTCTTTGTCTGCCGCGCCGGAAAGCGCGGTGGTGCCTGCGGTCTTGCGGCGAAGTGCCGAGAGACGTGCGGGCGTGTCTGCGAGCGGAAGTGCGCGTGGCGATTTCGGACACGCGAAGAATTGCGCCCACACCGCCACCGCCCGTTCGGGCGTCGGCTGGCAAGGCGGCAATTGGCTTCTCATCTCTCGCGTCAACCTGTTCGATCCGGAACGAATTTTCCGGTTTTTGACGGCCGGGACTTGGCCTTGTCGGTCTTGCGTCGGTCCTGCCCGGCGCCGTTCGAGGCGGCGTCTTTCCGGAGTGCAAGGGCCGAGGCTTTTTTGTCCCGGGTAGGAACGGACTAGCATTCAAGACACTGTACGGCAAGTTCATTGCCGAACTGTGTGTCATATCGCGCTCCGGATTGCCGCCAGAGGCGTGAAATCGGGGGAAAAGCGCGTCATGGCAGGATTGCCGGGCGGGCGGGGCGATCCTAGTCAGAAGCCATGTCGCGCCCGATCCAGCTCGCCATGATCCTGTCGGCGCCTCTGGCGCTGGTGATCGCGTTGTGGGTGCTCTGGCCGCGTTTCGTGCTCTCGCCGCGCGATCTCGATTACGTCGTCCGTTTCGACCTGCCCGACGGCAATATGCCGGTGGACCTGCCGCGCATCGACGGTCCCGCCGACGCCAGCCGCCCGTTGGTGGTGATCGACGCCGGGCACGGCGGGTTCGATCCCGGCGCCGGGCAGGGCGACCTCAAGGAAAAGACCGTGGCGCTGCGGATCGCCACCGCCTTGCGCAACCGCCTTCTCGAAAGCGGCGGCATCCGCGTGGCGCTGACCCGCGATGCCGACCGCTTCATCGCCTTGCCGGACCGGCCCGACATCGCGCGCCGTCTGGGCGCCGATCTCTTCGTGTCGATCCATGCGGACAGCGCCGATGCCGATTCCGCGCGCGGCGCCAGCGTTTACGTCCTGTCCGAAAAGGGATCGAGTGAGGCGGCCGAACGCTTCGCGGCGCGCGAAAACCAGGCTGGCCGCGTCAACGGCGTGGCGCTGGCACAGACCAGCCAGACGGTCGGCGCGATCCTGCTCGACCTGTCGCAGCGGGGGACGCAGGCGGGGTCGACGCAAGTGGGCGAACTGGTCCTGCGCGAGATGCGCGGCGCCGGTCTCGGCCTGCACCGCGACGAAGTGCAGACCGCGGCGCTCGCCGTGCTCAAGGCGCCGGACATTCCCTCGATCCTGTTCGAGACCGGCTATATCAACAACCCGGCGGATGCCGAACTGCTTGGCTCGCGCAAGGGGCAGCAGGCGCTGGCCGATGCTGCCGCCCGCGCCATCCGCGCCTATTTTGCGCGCAAGGTGGGCGCTTGAAACGGAACTGCTGGCAGAGCCAGCGCTGCGACGAAAAGAGTGCCGGGCGTCTGGCCTTGCCGGAAAAGGGCGTGCTAGGACCGCGCGACCGGAGCGGCTCAGTCTCCGATTAATCTGTTGTTGCCGCATTTTCCGGGCGCTCGGGTGTTTCCACCTGACCTCGAAATGCTCTAGAGGGCAGTCGAAATGACCGACGAGATCATCGACAACGGCGCCGAGCAGCCGCCCGAGGACGCCCACTATCGCATCCATCGCGGCGCCGGTTCGCGCTTCACCCGGCCCTTCGCCGCATTCGGTGGGGCCTGGCGCGAGCGCAAGTGGCTCCGGCGTTTCATCTATGTCGGCGGGGTCGGCCTCGTCGCGCTGGGCGGGCTCTGGGTCGCTTTCACGCATGACCTGCCGGACGCCAGCAAGCTGCTCGAATACCAGCCGCCGCTGCCGACCATGGTGCGCGGCGTCGATGGCGCGATCGTCTACAGCTATGCCCGCGAACGCCGCGTGCAGCTGCGCTACGTCGATTTCCCCAAGCCGCTGATCGATGCCTTCCTCTCCGCCGAGGACAAGACCTTCTGGACCCACGGCGGCGTCGACGTGACAGGGCTTGCCGGCGCGGTGGTGGATTATGCCGCCAAGCTCGGCACCGGCGGCCGCGCGCGCGGCGGTTCGACGATCACCCAGCAGGTTGCCAAGAACATCCTGATCGGCGACGAATATTCGGTGACGCGCAAGCTCAAGGAAATGGTGGTCGCCCGCCGGATCGAGAGCGTGCTGAACAAGCAGCAGATCCTCGAACTCTATCTCAACGAGATTCCGCTCGGCCGCCAGAGCTTCGGCGTGCAGGCGGCCGCCCGCGCCTATTTCGGCAAGGACGTCGACCAGCTCCAGCTGCACGAGGCCGCGTTCCTGGCGATCCTGCCCAAGGCGCCGGAGCGCTACGGCCGCAAGCAGTACGAGGGCATGGCGATCGAGCGCCGCAACTGGGTGCTCGATCAGATGGTGACGAACGGTTGGGCCAGCCGCGCCGATGCCGATGCCGCCAAGGCGCAGCCGCTCGGCCTGATCGCCCGCCGGGTGGAGACCTACCCCACCGGCAACGGCTACTTCATCGAGGAAGTGCGCCGCCGCCTGATCGAACAGTACGGCGAGAAGGCCGAGGACGGCCCGAACAGCGTCTATGCCGGCGGCCTCTGGGTGCGCACGTCGCTCGATTACCAGATGCAGGACGCGGTGCGCGATGCCTTGCGCGCGGGGCTGCTGCGCTATCAGGGCGCCCGCGCCTGGTCGCGTCCGATCGCCCATATCGACGACATGAGCACCTGGCAGTCCCAGCTCATCGTCTCCAACAAGACGATCGACTACAAGGACTGGCGCGTCGGCGTGATCCTCGACCGCAGCGGCTCCACCGGGCGGATCGGCTTTGCCGACGGCAATATCTCCACGCTGACCAACATTTCCGAGCTTGCCAAAGTGGGCGATCTCGTGGCCGCGGCGCCGGTGTCCTCGGGCACTTACGCGGTGCGCACGATCCCCGAAGTCTCGGGCGGCATGGTCATCGAGCAGCCCGGCACCGGCCGCATCATGGCGATGCAGGGCGGCTTCGATTCCGGTCTCGATTCCTTCAACCGCGCGGTCCAGGCCGAGCGTCAGCCGGGCTCGACGATCAAGCCCTTCGTCTACGCCACCGGCCTGCAGTACGGCATGACCCCGGCGACGCAGGTGCTCGACGGCACTTTCTGCGTCTATCAGGGCGGCGCGCTGGGCAACAAGTGCTTCCGCAACTTCGGCGGCGAGGGCGGCTCGGGCAGCCATACGATGCGCTGGGGCCTCGAACAGTCGCGCAACCTGATGACGGTGCGGATCGCCAACGATACCGGCATGAACCGGGTGGTGAAGACCTTCAAGACGGTCGGCATCGGCGACTACAAGCCCTACCTCTCCTTCGCGCTGGGCGCTGGCGAGACGACGGTGTCGCGCATGGTCAACGCCTATTCGGCGCTGGCGAACAACGGCGTGCAGTTCGCTTCCTCGCCGATCGATTACGTGCAGGACCGCAATGGCAAGGTGATCTGGAAGTCGGACAACCGCCGCTGCGATACCTGCAACATGCCCGAGTGGGACGGCAAGCCGATGCCGCGCATCCAGCGGCGGGGCAAGCAGGTGATCGATGCGGGCACGGCCTATCAGGTGGTGCATATGCTCGAAGGCGTGGTGACGCGCGGCACCGCCGTCGTCCTGCGCGATCTCGGCATTCCGATGTTCGGCAAGACCGGCACCACCAACGGCCCGACCGACGTCTGGTTCGTCGGCGGCACGCAGGACTATGTCGGCGGCGTCTATCTCGGCTACGATACGCCGCGCTCGCTGGGCGGCTATGCCCAGGGCGGCCGCATTTCCGCGCCGATCTTCAAGCAGGTGGTCCAGGCCACCAGGGACCGCTGGGGCACGCAGCCCTTCGTCGCGCCTGCCGGTATCCGGATGGTCCGGATCGACCGTGTCAGCGGCAAGCAGGTCATGGGCGTGGAGCCGGGCAACGAAGCCAAGGCGGCCGTGATCTGGGAAGCCTTCAAGCCCGACACCGAACCGCGCCAATATTCGCCGGAGGACGAATTCGCCCGTCGCCGTGACGCGCTGGTCGCGCAGATTCGCGGTGTTCAGGAGGCGCGTCAGGCTGCCGCTGCGGCCAAGGCCGGAGACGTGCAGGACTTTGCCGAACAACAGGGGGGCGTTTATTGATCCGGGCGAAGGGCATTTCCCTGCCTTTCACTCGCAAAGCCCGAACTGCTTAAGTACAACCATCCTTCCAGACAGGGAGGATGGGATGCAGTTCGTGATCGATACGAAGAAACGCGCTTCGACTTGCGCATATCTGGCGCCGGGGCTGGCTGCCTTGCTCGTCCTTGCCGCGCCGACAGGGCTGGCGGCCAGGGACGCGGCACCGGTAGTCTCGACCGCGAGACAGGAATCTGCCGCCGCCCCTTACATTCGCCCGGACGTCGCCGCCTATCTCAAGGCCTCCAATGCCCAGCCGATGCCGGCGCTGACGGCAGAGGTCATTGCCCAGATCCGCAAGCTGCCGCCTTCCGCCATGCCTTCGCGAGACCTCCCGGTTGGCAATATCGCCGTGGTGAAGGATCTCGCCATGCCGGGAGGCGAGGCCGGGCCGATCGCGCTGCGCCTGTTCGATAGCCGGACGGATCGTGGACCGGGGCCGATGGTCGTCTATTATCACGGCGGTGGCTATGTGCTCGGCAGCATAGATACCCACGCCGCCCTGGCTGCCGAGATTTCCCGTCAGCTCGATCTTCCCGTGGTTTCGGTCGAGTACCGGCTCGCTCCGGAACATCCCTGGCCCGCCGCTCCCGACGATGGCGAGGCCGCCGCGCGCTGGGTCGCCGCCAACGGCAAAGCGCTGGGCCGCGACGTTACCGGCCTCGTGCTCAGCGGGGACAGTGCCGGTGGGAATCTTGCCCTGATCGCCGCGGCGGCCTTGCGCGACAAGCCGGCGGCGGTGCCGGTCATCATGCAGGTGCCGATCTATCCGGCGACGGACTTCACCCGCGACTATCCCTCCATGAAGCAGTTCGGCCATGGCTACGGTCTGGATGACAGCATGACCGCGCTGTTCCGCCAGCACTACAAGGCCGACCCGAACAGCCTGAAGACCTCCCCGATCCTGGGCGATCTCGCGGGCCTGCCGCCGACCGTCCTGGTGACGGCGGGGCTCGATCCCTTGCGCGATCAGGGCCGGGCCTATGCGGCAAAGCTCGTGGAAGCGGGTGTGCCGACCACGTATTACGAGGGGCGCGGCCTGATCCACGGCTTTGCGACCTTCCGCCGGGCGGTGCCTTCGGCGCAGGCGGACACCGTGAATTTCCTCAAGCTCGCCAAGTCGATGCTGGACGAGATTCAGGCGAGCGCGAAGTGAGCCGAATCTGAAAGACGGGTCTCGCGAGCGACGTCGCGAGGCCCGTCCCGTATCGGTGCGACCCGTTCAGGCCCGCATCAGGCAGCGTGCGGAAGTTGTTCGGGTTCCGGCATGACGACCGGATCGGGCAGGCACTTGCGCATGGCTTCGCTCAGCGACTGGAGCAGGGCCTCCGGATTGACCTTGTCGTCCTTTCCGTAGATCAGGCTGATGACCAGCGGGTGGCCTTCGGGTTGCCGGGGGACGAGGCCGGAGAGCGCCTCGGCACCGCTGCCGAACCCGGCCGGGCCGAATACGTAGCGCGGATCGCGACAGGCGTCGACGCGTGCCATCATGTCCGAGAACTGGAACTTTTCGAGTTCGCCAGCCTCGGCATTGAGGCGGCGCACCATGCCTTCGCAGCGCTGACGGGCAATCGTCGAGAGCATGAGCAGGCCGGCGCCGTTGCGGGCCAGCGGTTCCTTCACGCCCCCGGCAAGCTCGCGGGTGGCGGCAAGGGCGCGGGGGCCGTGCCGCCAGTTCACGATCTGCACGTCGAGGCCAACCATCGAGGTGAGGGCGACCGAAAGCCCCGTCTGCGCCACGAGCCGGTCCATCAGGCGCACGATGCGTCCGTCGCGGACCAGTTCGGGCTGCCCCGAGGTGCCGATCAGGGCTGCGCGCGGCGTCAGGCTATAGGCGCGCGAGTAGGGGTCCTTGTGCAGGAGGCCCAGCTCGACGAGGCTGGAAAGCAGTTCCGAAGTGCTCGACTGCGGACGGTTATAGCGCCGCACGATATCCATGACGGTCGCTTCGCGATGGGAATCGTCGAAATATTCCAGCACTTCGATGACGCGGCGGGCGATCTTGGCCTTGTTCGATGAGGTCGTCTTTCCAGGCATGAGGTCTCTCCTCCCTTGGGGGTGGTTATGGTGAACTCACTTCTCTCCGCGAGTCGGTCCTCAAAAACTGAGGTTGACTCGTTTTTTGCTAAGCTTGGTTATCATCAAGGCGATCACGCATCAATAGGCTTCGCACATGCGATGAAGTGCGGCGGGCTGGCCACGGCGGCCCGCCCGGTCCATGCTCCGCCGAACGGGCGACAGATCCGAGGGAATGCGGGGCTTGATGATTCCGGAACATGCAATCTTCCGACTGCGCGACCTGAACGATCCGGGGACCATTCCGGAGGTGCCGGTGGCGTTCGTGGACCTTTCCGATGGCGACGGCGAAACGATCCCTCCTGCGCTGCCGCCGTTTCCGGTGATCGCTCTGGGACCTTCGGATCATCCGCTGTCCGCGCGCCTCGACGCCGTGCTCGAACCGCGATTCACGCCTGAAGGAGTGTTTCGCTCGGTCTCTGCCCAGCCGCTTGCCGCGCGTGTGGTCACGCAGTTGCTGCGCATGGTGCCGCAGCTTTTGGACGAGGATGCGCTGAATGCCGAGTCGCTGGCCTATGCCGCCTTGCAGGGAAGCGAGGCGCACCGCCGCTGGATCGCGGCGCGGCCTTGCGGTGCTGCTTCAGCGGAAGGCCGGGTCCGCCTGTCGCGCGACGAGGACGTGCTGACGGTGACGCTGGACCGGCCCGAGGCGGGCAATGCCATCGACCGCGCGATGCGCGACGCGCTGCACGAAGCTTTTGCGCTGGCCAATGCTGACAGGTCGATCGCGAAGGTGATCCTGCGCGCCGAAGGAAGGACTTTCAGCCTCGGCGCCGAGCTTTCCGAATTCGGCACCACGACGGACCCGGCGACGGCCCATGCCATCCGCTGCGCCACGCTTCCCGCGCGGGAGGCAGTGCGCTGCGCGGCGCGTCTGGAAGTGCATATCGACGGCGCCTGCGTCGGCGCCGGACTCGAACTGGCTGCCTTTGCCCGGCGGATCACGGCGACGCGGCGTTCCTGGTTCCAGCTTCCCGAACTGGCCATGGGCATTCTTCCCGGTGCCGGGGGCTGCGTCTCGCTGAGCCGCCGGATCGGGCGCCAGCGGGCCTTGCTGATGGTGTTAGGCGGTCGCCGCCTCGGCGTGCGGGAGGCGCTCGACTGGGGGCTTGTCGATGCGCTGGTGGATGACCCGGCCTGAAGCCACGGCGAGCCGCACATCCCGGCGGTCCAACCGCTCGCGGGCCTCGCGCCAGGGGCGGTCCAGCAGGCACAAGTCGGCCGGTTCGCCCAAGCCCACGCGGCGCTGGCGGGACAAGGCCAGCGGATCGGCCAGGTAGAGCGCGAGGGCCTGTTCGGGCGTCAGCGCTTCCTGCGGCGTGAAGGCGGCGCCCTCGCGGGTTCGGCGCTGCACCGCCGAACGCATGGCGACCCAGGGATCGGTGCTGCCGTAAGGCGCGTCGCTGCCGCCCGCGAGCGTCAGTCCCGCGTCCAGCAGGCTGCGCAGACGATAGAGATCGGCATGGTGGCGGGCTTCGACCGCGGCCAGATAACGGTCCCCGCGTTCCTCGACGAACTGCGGTTGCACGCAGGCCTTGAGGCCGAGATCGGCCATGCGCAGGGCAAAGTCGGGCGAGACGACCGAGGCATGTTCGATGCGGTCGCCTTCCCGCGTTCCCGCCGCTTCGAGGAGAGCCAGCGAGAAGACCAGCTCGACTTCGGTGACGCAGTGGATCGCGACGCCGCGCGTCTGTTCATGCGCGCGGGCGATCCAGCGACAGCTTTCGTCGAAATCGGGCAGGGCGTTTTCGTGAAGGTGGAGCTTGGCGGGACCGAGGCGCCAGCCCTCTTGCGGTGCTTCCGCCAGGGACAGCGCGCCTGCCAGAACGAGCGATTGCCGGAGCGTGCCCGCAGCGATCTGGCGGGCGAAATGCCGCCCGATCTGCGGATCGTTGGCGGGGGACATGTCGGTCACGCCGGTCACGCCGCAGGCGGCGAGGCGCCGGCTGGTCGCGGCGAAGTCCGGCGGGGTGGCGGCGAGCGCCTGCTGCAACCAGCGATCCTCGTCGAACAGCCTGCCGGTATAGCGCCCATGCTCGCGTTCGAGACCCGGCGGCGGCGCGGCGCGGCCGAGCAGTTCGGCGAGTGCCGCCGAGTTCAGAAACCACATGCGGCCGGTGCGGTGCTGCACCCGCACCGGCCGGTGGGAGACGATGGCGTCCAGCATCCGCGCATCCGGCAGCGTGCCGCCGAGCACGCTTTCGCAAAGACCGATACCGCGCAGCCAATCGCTGCCGGGGCGGGTGAGCGCGGCGGCGAGATCGGCGTGGTTTGTCACGTGCGGCGGTCCACAGGCGATTGAGGCGTCGCGCACGGCCAGCGCGGCAAGATGCAGGTGGTGATCGTGCAGGCCGGGAAGCAGCGCGCCGCCTTGGGCCTCGATGACCGGCTCGCCCGGACGTGGCTCCAGGCTGCCGATGGCGGTCACGGTCCCCTGCTCGATGCGCATGTCGGCATGGACATGCCCATAGATATCGGCGTCGCGGATCAGCATGGCACGCTCTCGCCGAGATAGCGCCCGGTATCGATGCCGAGGGGACGGACCGGGGCCGAGAGCTGGCGCCGGTCGATTGCGGGGAACTTCGCGCCAACGGATCGGCCCCAGGCGCGCAGTTCCCGCACCAGCATCGCGGGATCGAAGCCACGTTCCTCGGCAAGGGCCATCGCGGCGATCGCACTCATCGACAGGCCGATGCGCTTCGCCGTACCTTCGCGCAGTGCCCGAAGCACTTCGCGCGCGCCGACGATTCCGGTGAGCGGGTCGGCGATGGCATCCCCGACATAGCCGATCTCGCCGGTCGCCTCGGCGAGGGCGCGGGACAGGCCTCCGGCGACGCCGCAGTCGTTGCCGATGCCGACCCAGTTCGCCGCGTCCCCGCGCGCGCCGTGTCCCGTGACCGAGAGCCAGACCAGCCCCGGAACCTCGCGCACCAGTGCCTGCGCATCGATTCCGAACTGACGCAGCGCGCGCGGCCGGGCGCTTTCGATCACCACATCGGCGCGGCGGATCAGTGCGATCAGCTGCTGCCGGTCTTCGGTGTCGTCGAGATCGACCAGCAGGCTAGCCTTGCCCTGGTTGAGGATATCGAAGGTTGCCGGATCGTCGCGGCGGATGAGATCGGGCCGGCTGCGGCTCTCGACTTTCACCACGTCCATGCCCGCCTGCCAGAGCAGGTGCCCCGCCAGCGGCCCGGCCCAGATCGCGGAGAGGTCCACGACGAGGCCGCGGCTTTCGCGGCGCGCGTGATGTTCGCCGCGTTCGAGCACTTCGATGGGGGCGCAGACCGGCGTTTCGTCGGCGCTCGCGACCGGCAGCCCGAGCAGGCGCCCGCGTTCGACAAGCTCGGTGCAAGGGTGTCGCAGCACGGCGGCGGCGATCGCGCTATCGTCGTGGACCGCGAGGTCGGCGTCGCCGAACAGGGCGGGGAGCAGTTCGCGGTCGACCTCGCGGATCAGGGTCAGCGCGAACCAGCCGCCATCGCGGGTGGGTAGCAGGCGGCTGGCGCCGAGACCTGCGGAAGTCCGCCCGCCGATGCGATAGCCGCCATGGGCGCCGCGCTCGCCCAGCAGGGTGGCACCGGCCAGACGGGGAAGGCCGTGTTCGCGGGCGAGCGTCTTCAGTTGCCGGTCGGCCCAGCGCGCCAGCGGGATCGCGCGCGGGGTGGTTTCCGCTTCAGTCCGCAAGGAGATCCTTGACCTTCCGCCGCAGCAGCTTGCCCATTTCGTTGTAGGGCAGTTCGCCGAGGAACACGATCTTCTCGGGCACGCGCGAGGAGCGCAGGCGCGCCCGCACGAGATCCTTGATATCCGGCTCGGCGGGGGCGGCATGGCCATCGCGCAGGACCAGCGCGATGCCCACGGTCTCGCCCCATTCCACCGAGGGGATCGCGCAGGCGCAGGCATCGGCGATGGCAGGGTGGGTCAACAGCACGTCCTCGATCTCGCCCGGCGACATGTTTTCCCCTCCGCGCACGATCACGTCGTCGGCGCGGCCGGACAGGAACAGGTAGCCGTGCTCGTCCATGTAGCCGGCATCGCGGGTGGGGAACCAGCCCTCGGCATCGAGCGCGCTCTTTTCCTTGTACTCGCCCGAGACCTGCTCTCCGCGCACGTAGATCTCGCCGGGCTCTCCGGCGGGCAGGACTTCGCCGTTCTCGCCACGGATCTCGATCTCGACGGTCGGGATCGGCTTGCCCAGCGAGGTCAGGCGGGCGCGAACGGCCGGATCGTCGGAAGCCAGCGCCGCGCGGTGGTCCTCGGGGCCGAGCAAGGCCACGGTCGAGCTGGTTTCGGTCAGTCCATAGGCATTGGTGAAGCCCGCCTGCGGGAACAGGTCCAGCGCCTTGCGGATCACTTCGAGCGGCATCTTGCCGCCGCCATAGGCGATGGCGCGCAGGCTCGAGACTTCGGATGAACCGGCCCGTTCCATGGCCTCGATGATGCGCGAGAGCATGGTCGGTACGACGAAGGCGTTGGAGACCCGCTCCTTGCGCACCAGTTCCAGCCATCCTTCCGGCGAGAAGGCAGGCAGCATGACGATCGTGCGCAGGGCGTAGATCGAGGAGAGCAGGGCCGAGATCCCGGCGATGTGATAAGGCGGCACGACCACGAGCGCGGCGTCGGTTTCCTCTGCGGAACCGAACTCGACAGTGCCGAGGATGTAGCCCAGCAGGTTGGCGTGGCGCAGGATCGCGGCCTTCGGGGCGGCGGTGGTGCCGCTGGTGAAGAGCTGGATCGCCACCCCCCCGCCGGTTTCATCGGCGCCGGGATCGTATTCGCGGGCATCCCCGGTGGGGACGGTCTCCTGCGCCTTGAGCGCGAAGTCCTCGCGGGCGAGCACGGTGTGACCCTGTTCTCCGGCAATACGGGTGATGCGCTCCTCGTCGCCGATCACCAGCGCCGGGGCGATGCGGACGAGCAGGGCGGCGAGGTCGGCATCGGGCAGGCGGTAGTTGAGCGGGCAATAGGGCACGCCCGCCAGCGCCGCGCCGAACACCGCGATCACGGCCGCTTCGCTGCTTTCGTCGAGCAGGGCGACGTATTGGGCATCGCTTTGCCGGATCAGCTCGAAGGCGCCGCGCGCGGCGGCGAGCAACTCGCCGTAAGTCCACCGCTTGCCCTCGCAGACGAGAGCGATGCGGTCGGGCGCGGCGTCCGCCGCCATTTCGAGAAGGAGGGCGATGTTCATCGGGTGCCTGATTTCATCGGAGATCGGGGTTCTGGTGAGCCGGATCAGTCGGAGGCGGGGAGCGGCTTGGCGTCCTTGACGACCAGTGCCACGCCGTCGACCGCGAGCGATCCCTTGCCCGGCTTCACGCAGAGAAGTTCGTACTTGCCGTCGGCATCGACGTAGCGTTTGCCCATCAGCGTACCGGTGGAGAAATCGGCGGCGAGTAGCGCGGCGTCGGCGGGCTTGCCCTCGCCCATCGGCGCGCCGCCGCATTCGATCGTGCCTTCGGCGCTGCGGATCACCATGACTTCGGTATCGCAAGCCGCGCTCTTCAGACGGGTTCCTGGCTTCATTTTCCCAACTTCCTGTTCATTGTCTTCAAAGGACGCTCAGGCGATCGCGCCCTTGGTCTTGAGGTCCTCGATCCTGTCCCATTCGACGCCCAGTTCCATCAGCACGATTTCGGTGTGCTCCGAGGCCTGCGGCGAGCGGGTGGTTTCCAGCGCCTCGCCGTTCCACTGTACCGGGCCGCGCACCAGCTTGAGCGGTTCGCCGCCGTCCGCCGCCTCGACCTCGACGAGAAGGTCGTTGGCAAGGGCCTGTTCGTCGTCTGCCAGTTCGAGCAGGTTGAGGATCGGCGCCCACTGGCCCTTCAGCGTCTTCAGGTGCTCTCGCCAGTAGGCGAAAGGCCTGGCGGCGAAAGCTTCGACCAGGATGGCGCTGGCCGCTTGCGCGTTCTCGATCAGGCTGAGCACGTCCTGGAAGCGCGGATCGTCGGCAGCATCGGCGCGGCCGACGTGCTCGAAAGTATCGCGGATCAGGCCGGTCGGGCTGACCATGCACAAGTTGATCGTTCGTCCGTCCGAAGTCCAGAAATTGCCCATGAAGGGGTTCTTCGCGCTGCCGCCCGAAGTGGGCATGGAATTGCGCGAGACCACGCCGGTTTCCACCACTTGCGCAATATTGGCGCCGGAGGCCCAGGCCGCGGTGCTCATCAGCGAGACGTCGAGTTCGGTGCCTTCGCCGGTCTTCTCGCGGTGATAGAGCGCGGCGGAGATGCCGCCGGCGATGAACATGCCGCCGATCGAATCGCCGAAGGCGGGCATGCCCTGCGAGAGCGGGCCGGGCAGTTCGGGCGGGGTCATGCAATCGGCGATGCCGCTGCGCGACCAGAAGGCGGTGCCGTCGAAGCCGCCCTTTTCGCGTTCGGGCCCCTTGTTGCCCCAGGCGCTGCCGCGGGCATAGATGATCGTGGGATTGGCGGCGCGGATGTGCTCCACGTCGAAGCGGTTCTTCTGGCGCACCTGCGGCAGGTAGTTGGTAAGGAAGACATCGCACTGCGCGGCCAGTTCGTAGAGCAGTTCCTGCCCTTCCGGGGTCGAGAGGTCGATGCCGACGCTGCGCTTGCCGCGGTTGGGATGCTCGAACAAGGTATGGCGCAGCGGATCGAGCTGGACGCCGCCCATGTTGAGGAAGCCGCGCTGGGTATCGCCGCGCACCGGGTGCTCGATCTTGATGACGTCCGCGCCCCAGTCGGCCAGGATCGCTCCGGCTGCCGGCGTAAAGGTGAACTGCGCCACTTCGAGGACGCGCACGCCCTGCATCACCTTTGTCGACATCGTCCGCCTGTCCCCGCCTGTTGTGTTGTGATCGGTCTGTGCACCGAGCCTTGCCTGGCAGGATTTCCGGGCCTGCCAAGGTCTCGTTGGATGTGAGCGCAAAGGGCAGGGCTGACAAGGCGCGCGCCATCGCGGGCACGATCATGCCGGGTCGGAGCCGCGCGATACGCTCCCGCGATCTTCGCTACTGCCATGCCATCCGGTAGCGGAGGCTCGGATTTCCGCAGAGGCGATGGTTGCGTAAACTGTCGCGAAAGATGCGGAAAAAGCAATTGACTATGCGTTCAACGAAACCTAACCTAGGTTAGTAAATCGGGAGGCCTCAACAGCTCTTTCGACAAGCCAACAAGACCAATTGGAGATGCCTGGATGAAGAAATTCGTTGCGCTCGCTGCCGCTGTTTCGGTTGCCTCGTTCGCCCTGGTTCCCGTCGCTTTCGCCGAAACCAGCCAGTCGGTGCAGGCCGTCACCGAAGCGGCTGCGACACCGCTCGACCTGACCGCCGGCAAGATGCTCTACATGGGCAACGGCAGCCGCCTCGCGCCGATCTACCGCGTTGCGGCTGACGGCAATCCGCAGGTCATCCTCAACGGCCGCCTCGTCACCGTTCCGGCCGCCAGCCTCGCTGCCGTGGATGGCAAGCTCACCACCTCGCTGTCGAAGAAGGACATCGCTTCGGCGAAGTGAGCTTCTCGCGATAGAACGAAAAAGGGCGGCTCCACGGGCCGCCCTTTTCTTTTGCGCGTGGAGCGGGATCAGCCCCGGCTGACGTTGTCGTAGATTCGGTTCATGTAGTCGCGAAGCTGCTCGACCTCCCCGTCCGAGAATCCGTGAAACATCTTTTCTTCGCCTTCGTCGGCAATCTTGCCGAGCTGGTCGAGCAGGGGACGGGCGGCATCGGTGAGATAGACCGCACGGGCGCGGCGGTCGTCGGCGCGGTCGCGGCGTTCTAGCAGCCCTTCGGCGCAAAGCCGGTCGATCAACCGGCCGGCCGAGGCTTCCGACATTTCCAGATATTCGGCGATCGTGCGCTGGGTCGAACCCGGATAGCGCGAGACTACCGCGATCATCGCCCACTGCGAGCGGGTGACGTTGAGCACGGCGACCTTGCGGTCGAAATTGTTGCGCTGGAGGCGGGAAATCACCGTCATCCGCAGGCCGACCTGCCGCCGGGTGCTGATCTCGCCGTCGCTCAGGGCTTCGCCCAGCCTGCCGGTCAGCTTGTCTTCCGCCTCGGTTGCCAACTCGATACTCCTTGGACTGCGTTCATACGCGTTCGATGACGATGGCCGGTGCCATGCCCCCGGCCGCGCACATGGTGACGAGGGCATAGCGCCCGCCGCTGCGCTCCAGCTCGTCGAGGGCGGTGCCGATGAGGATGGCCCCGGTGCCCCCGACGGGATGGCCGAGCGCGATCGCGCCGCCGTTCGGATTGACCTTTGCACGGTCGAGGTCAAGGTCGCGGATGAACTTCTCGACGACGACGGCGAAAGCCTCGTTCACTTCCCAGACGTCGATCTGATCTTTGGTCAGCCCGGCTTTGGCGAGGACCTTCTTCGCCGCGGGAACCGGGCCGTTGAGCATCAGGGTGGGGCAGTCCCCGGTCTCGGCCATGGCGACGATACGGGCGCGGGGTTTCAGCCCGTGCCTTTCGGCATAGTCCTTCGAGGCGAGCAGGATCGCCGAGGCACCGTCGACGACGCCCGAGGAAATCCCGGCGTGGTGGATCGGCTTGACGTCGAGGTCCGGATAGACCTGGTGGATGAGTTCCAGATAGGTCTTGCCGCTGGGCGCCGAGGGCATGTCGAAAAGCATCTCGAAGGCGGGCTTGAGCTGCGCCAGGCTTTCCGCCGTGGTATCCGGACGGGGATATTCCTCGTGGTCGAGGATCACTTTGCCCGCATCGTCCTTCACCGCGATCGTGGACCTGTCGAAGCGGCCTTCGGCGATGGCGCGGGCGGCGCGGCGCTGGCTCTCGACGCCGAGCGCTTCCAGTTCGGCGCGGGTGATGCCTTCCATCGCGGCGATCGCGTCGGCGGCGACGCCCTGGTTGGTCTGCGGACGCCTGGCCTGAAGACGCGGATTGCCCGCGCCCATGCCGGCGCTGCCGACCCCGGCCTCGCGCATCTTCATGCCATGGGCATTGGCGTAGGAGAGCATGTCCATCCCGCCCGCGATCATCAGATCGGACATGCCGGACAGGATCATCGCCGAAGCGAGGCTGGTCGCGGTCAGGCTGGAGCCGCAGAAGCGGTTGAGGGTGACGCCGCCCGCTTTCACGTCATAGCCCGCGTCCAGCGCGGCCATGCGGGCGATGTCGCCGCCTTGCAGGCCGATGGCGGCGGAGACGCCCCAGATCACGTCGTCGACATCGGCGGTGTCGAAGCGGTTGCGTTCTTTCAGGGCGGCGAGCACGGCGGCGGAGAGATGCTCCGGATGCAGGAAGGAGAGGGCGCCCTTGCCCATCTTGCCGATGCCGCGCGGCGTGCGGACGGTGTCGATGATATAAGCCTCGGTCACGGTCGGCTCTCCTCCTGGTCCCGGCCGGAAAGCGCGTCGCGCGGCACCCGGCATCGTTTGTCCGGGGTCATGCTGGCGCCCCTGGGCAATTGCAATTGGAGGTCCGTTTCCTATCGCCTTGGCGATTGCTTTCAGGTGAAAGCATATCGCGGGGGCGGGGCCTCGGTCAATCGCGGGCGGTGCGCTTGACGATCCCGAGGCGGGCGCCATCATCCCTTTTGAAAAGCAAATGAGAGAGGGGATGGCGAAGTGAAACGCGGGGAGCCGTCCGGCGAAACGTTCGTACCCCAGCCGCCGGAGGGCGGCGCTTTTGCACCGCTGCGCGAGCCGACGTTCCGGCGGATCTGGACGGCGAGCCTGTTCTCGAACTTCGGCCAGCTCTTCCTCGGTGTCGGCGCGGCCTGGGAGATGACCCGGCTCAGTTCTTCGCCCAGCATGGTTGCGCTGGTGCAGTCGGCGCTGATGCTGCCGCTGGTGCTGGTGACACTTCCCGCCGGGGCGATAGCCGACATGTTCGACCGCCGCCGCATCGCCATGACCGGCCTGACCTTCAGCGCGATCTGCGCGGCGGTGCTGGCGGGCATCGCCTTCCTGGGCCTCGTCACACCCTGGCTGCTGCTGGCTTTCTGCGTGCTGATCGGCGGCGGCGTCGCGCTCTACTCGCCTTCGTGGCAGGCCTCGATTCCGGAACAGGTCTCTCGCGAGCACCTTCCTGCCGCCGTGGCGCTGGGCACGATCAGCTACAATCTCGCGCGCAGCTTCGGTCCGGCGTTGGGCGGGCTGATCGTGGTGATCTACGGGGCGAAGGCCGTGTTCGGCATGACCGCGCTGCTCTATCTGCCGCTGCTCCTCGCCTTCTTCTTCTGGCGGCGGCGCCATACCCCCTCGCGTTTGCCGCCAGAGCGCATGGACCGTGCGATGGTCGGCGGCGTTCGCTATGCGCTCCACGCGCCGGCGATCCGCACCGCGCTGGTCCGGGTGCTCGTCTTCGGACTGAGCACGGCGACGGCGTCCGCCCTGGCGCCGCTCATCGCGCGCGACCTGCTGCACGGCGATGCCTCCACGTTCGGCGTGCTGCTGGGCGCGCAGGGCGTCGGCGCCGTGACCGGCGCGCTCTTCGTCAGCCGGATTCGCGAGGCGATCTCGACCGAGTTGGCCTTGCGGATATTCGCGGTCGGCACGGGCCTCGCGCTCGTCGCGATCGGGATGAGCCACGAGATCGTCCTGACTTGCGCGGCCTTCCTGGTGGTCGGTGCCTGCAATATCCTGACCATCGCGATGCTCAACGTGACCGTGCAGCTTTCGGCGCCGCGCTGGGTGACGGCGCGGGCGCTTTCGCTGTTTTCCTCGGCAATCACCGCCGGGATCGGGCTGGGCGCCTGGGCCTGGGGCGAAGTGGCGGCGGGGCGGAGCGTGGCCTTCGCGCTCGTGGCATCGGGCATGGCGGTCGGCGCTACGGCGCTGCTCGGCCTGCTCCTGCCGGTCGGGCGCGACGAGACCGACACCGCCGAAGTCGCGCTCGGTCACGAACCGGCGGTCGGCATGGCGCTGACCTTGCGGTCCGGCCCGGTGGTGATCGAGGTGGACTACGAGGTCGATCCCGGAGAGGCGCGGGATTTCTACGCGGTGATGATGAAGATGCAGTCGATGCGCAAACGCAACGGCGGCTTCGAATGGTCGCTTGCACGCGATATCGCCGACCCCGCGCTCTGGACCGAGCGTTACCATTGCCCGACCTGGGGCGACTACTTGCGCCTGCGCGACCGCTTTACCCAGGCCGATATCGAGATCCAGAAGGAGGCGGACAGGTTCAACCGCCTGCATCACGCCGGTCGCGTGCGTCGCCGCCTCGAACGGCCTTTCGGGTCGGTGCGGTGGAAGGCCGATTCGCTCGATCCGCGGCAGGAGACCGTGAACTGGATGACGCCCTGAGCGATCGTGAATGGACGGACCTGGGAGAAAGACGATGGCGCAAGACCGGACCTGGCGGGTGATCCAGTGGGCGACGGGCAATGTCGGCAGCCGTGCCTTGCGCACGGTGATCGAGCATCCGCGCATGGATCTCGTCGGGCTGTGGGTCAGTTCGCCCGAGAAACTCGGCAAGGATGCGGGCGAACTTTGCGGGTTGCCGCCGATGGGCGTGAAGGCAAGCGGCTCGCTGGAGGAAATGCTCGCGCTCGATGCCGATTGCGTACTTTACATGCAGCAGGGCACCGATTTCGACGAGATCTGTGCCCTGCTGGCATCCGGCAAGAACGTCGTCACCACGCGGGGCGATTTCCACAATCCGGCGCGGATGGACCCGGCGCTTCGCGAGCGGGTGGAGGCCGCCTGCCGCGCGGGGAACGCCTCGATCTACAGCACCGGCTCCAGTCCGGGCTTCGTGACCGAAGCGCTGGCGATTCCGCTGCTGTCGCTCCAGCGCGCGCACGGGCTGCTCACCATCGACGAATATGCCGATGTATCCAGCCGAAATTCGCCGGAAATGCTGTTTCAGGTTATGGGCTTCGGCGCACCGCTGGCCCCCTTCGACCAGCGCCGGGCCGAGCATCTCAAGGGCGATTTCGGCAATTCGCTCTCGCAGATTGCGGATGCCATGGGGCTTGAAGTGGATGCGATCGAGGCCTCGGGCGAACTCTCGCCGACGCGGCGCGCGTTGACGATCGCGGCAGGCACGGTGGCGGTCGGTACGGTGGGGGCGATGCGCACCACGATCACCTGCAAGAGCGGCGGCCGCCCGGTCCTGCGCTTCCGGGCCAACTGGTACGTGACCCAGGACATCGAGCACGACTGGGACTTGCGCGAATCCGGTTGGCGGATCGTCACCGAGGGAGACACGCCGGTAAAGGTGGACGTGACTTTCCCGGTCTCCGAGGAAGACTACGCGGCCTATACGCCCGGCCTTACCGCACACCGGCCGGTCAACGCCATTCCCGCCGTCTGCGCCGCGCCGCCGGGTATCCGCACGACGGTAGACCTGCCGCAGGTTCTGCCGATCTTCCGTTAAGGCACGGAAAAGGCGCGGTTACGAAATAGCGCGAGCGCGTCTTTCGCGGTCATCGGGCGGCCGTAGTAATAGCCCTGTATCTTGCGGCAGCCGAGCTTGCGGACCATTTCGACTTCGTTCTCGGTCTCGGTGCCTTCGGCGGTCGTGGACATGCCGAGACTGTCGGCCATGGCGACGACGGCACGGATGATCGCCAGGCTTTCCGCGTTGCCGGTGGCCGCGCCCTGCACGAAGGAGCGGTCGATCTTGATCGTCGAGAAGCGCAGCTTGCGCAGATAGCCGAGCGAGGAATAGCCGGTGCCGAAATCGTCGAGCGCCACCTTGCAGCCCAGCGCCATGATCTTTTCCAGCGCCGAGCGGGCGAGGGTGGCGTCGCGCAGGAAGATGCTTTCGGTCACTTCCAGCTCCAGCCGCGCGGCGGGTAGCCCGCTTTCCGTGAGGGCCGAGACGACCCCGGTAACGAAGTTCGGATCGAGCAGCTGCTCGCCCGAGACATTGGCGGCGACCCGGACATGCTCGGGCCAGTTCATCGCTTCGCGGCAGGCCTCGCGCAGCACCCATTCGCCGATCGGGACGATCAGCCGGGTATCCTCGGCCAGCGGGATGAACTTCACAGGGCTGACGGCGCCGTGTTCGGCGCTGTTCCAGCGCAGCAGTGCCTCGAAGCTGACCACCGTTTCGTCCTGCGCATCGACCACCGGCTGGAAGTGCAGCGCGAACTCCTTGCGCTCCAGCGCGGTGCGCATCGCCGACTCCAGCTTGCGCCGCTCCTCGGCATGAGCGTGGAGGGCGGGTTCATAGGAGAAGTGCGTGTTGCCGCCTTCGTCCTTGGAACGGTAGAGCGCGAGGTCGGCATTGCGCATCAGCGTCTCCACCGCCTCGCCGTCGCGCGGGCCGATGGCCGAACCGATCGAGGCGCCGACGAAGAGCGTGTGGTTGTCGATCTCGTAGGCCTGCGACAGGCTCTGGATCACCCGCTGCACGACGCGTTCGACATAGCCGAGATCGGAAGCGTCGCGGATGACGATGGCGAATTCGTCGCCGCCGAGACGGCCGCAGACCTCGCGCTCGGTCATCTGCTCCTTGAGCCGCTCTGCCACGCGGGCGAGCAGCTGGTCGCCGACATGGTGACCGAGCGTATCGTTGACCGCCTTGAAGCGGTCGAGATCGATCATCAGGAAGGCGCAGCGCAGGCGCCACTGCGCGGCATGGGACAGCGCCTCGCCCAGCGCCTCGCCCAGCATCAGCCGGTTGGGCATGCCGGTGAGCGGATCGTAACGGGCGAGCCAGGCGATCTTGTCGGAATTCTCCCGCGCCTCGGTGACGTCGGAGCCGACGCCGCGGAAGCCGTCGTACTGGCCGTTCTCGTCGATCTGCGGGGTGCCGGACAGTTCCCACCAGCGCGCCCTGCCGTCGATAGTGACGCGGACCAGCAGGTTGGAGAAGCTTTCGCGGCGTTTGAGGCGCTCGGCGAGGTCGTGGAGGCTGGCGGGGAAATCGCCGGTCTCCCAGTCCGACCCGGCGATCAGTTGGAGGAACGCCATGCCCTCGATCTCGCGCGCCTGCCTGCCGAGCGCGAAGGCGAAGCGGGGGGAGACGGCGCGGACGCGGCGGGCGGGGTCGGTCTGCCAGAGCCAGTCGGCCTCGCCGTCCTCGAACTCGCGCAGGAGCAGCGAGACCACTTCGTCCCGCTCGACCATGCCCGCTTCGGCGACTTTGCCGATCAGGAACTGCCGCGCGGACTGGATGGTCCCGGCGACGACGACGACGACGAAGGCCGAGGCGACGAGCGCCATGTCGAACAGGCCGTGCAGCAGGAAGCAGAGGATCGCCGAGCCGCCGACGAGGCCGGTGAAGACCAGCGTACCCAGCGGCAAGCCGGGGATCAGCACGGCGAAAGCCGTCATCAGCATCGCGAGGACGGTCCAGAGTTTGACCTGGACCTGGGCATCGAGGAACGGTCCGAAGCCGCAGACCGGAACCGACCAGACCAGTGCCTTGGCCAGACTGGCGGCAAGGTAGGAGCGGGTTTCGCCGGGGTGCAGGCTCCGGCCTTCGGTGCCGGAAATGGCGCGGTCGACACGGATGCCGCACCAGGTGACGGCACAGACCAGCAAGGCCCAGCCCAGCACGAGCACAGGATCGAGGCGGGATATCAGCAAACCGCACGCGGCCAGCATCGCCGCCAGTTGCGTGACTGCGCGCACGACGGGCGCCCGGCCGAGACAGGAATGCTGGATGCCGCGCAGGCGTGCCCACTCTCCTTCCGCCGGCTCATTCAGCCCGAGGATCGCGGAGACCGGCAGCTCCTGCGGGAGCGGTTGAATGGCGTGCGGCCGCTTTCTCACATTTCAGGGCTTACCGAGCGAAAGGTTATCGCCCGGTAAACCATAGGGCATTTCCGCGATGGGAGGAAATGATCCTGCGATGGAGGAGAACCGTCGCTTCCACGATCCATGTATCAGTCGATAACATGATCTATGTATCATACGTCATTCTGAACTCGTTTCAGGATCCATTTCTGACCATCTGCGGCCGCTAGATCGGCAAGATGGATCCTGAAACAAGTTCAGGATGACGAAGTTATTTGGGCGGGCTGGGCTTTGTAGCAAGCACGCCGGGTTATTCGACGGTGACGCTCTTCGCGAGGTTGCGCGGCTGGTCGACATCCGTGCCCTTCACGCAGGCGACGTGATAGGCCAGGAGCTGCACCGGCACGGCATAGACCAGCGGCGCGATCAGCGGATGGACGCGGGGCATCTCGATGGTCGCAATGCAGCCTTCGCCCGCCTCGGCAATGCCCTCCGCGTCGGAGATCAGTACGACCTTGCCGCCGCGCGCGCGCACTTCCTGCATGTTGCTGACGGTCTTTTCGAACAGCGGGCCGGAAGGGGCGAGCACGATCACCGGCACCGCTTCGTCGATCAGCGCGATGGGGCCGTGCTTCATCTCGCCCGAGGCATAGCCTTCGGCGTGGATGTAGCTGATTTCCTTCAGCTTCAGTGCGCCTTCAAGGGCCAGCGGATAGTCCGGACCGCGACCGAGGTAGAGCACGTCGCGGGCAGGCGCGATGAGGTGCGCCATGGCGGCGATCTCTTCGTCAAACGCGAGCGCGGCGTTGAGGCTGGCGGGCGTTTGCAGCAGGTGCTGGACGACTTCGGTTTCCTCGGTCCGGTCCATCCGTCCGCGCTTGACCGCGAGATGGGCGGCGAGCGCTGCCAGCACCGCAAGCTGGCACGAGAAGGCCTTGGTGGAGGCCACGCCGATTTCCGGCCCGGCGTGGGTCGGCAGCAAGAGGTCCGCCTCGCGCGCCATCGTGCTGGTGGGCACGTTAACGACGACGGCGATGGTCTGCCCGGCTGCCTTGCAGTGCTTCAGCGCGGCGAGGGTGTCCGCCGTCTCGCCCGATTGCGAGATGAACAGGGCGAGGCCGCCCGGCTCCAGCACCGGATCGCGATAGCGGAACTCGGACGCCACATCGATGTCGACGGGCAGGCGGGCGAAAGTCTCGATCCAGTACTTCGCGACCATGCCCGCGTAGAAGCTGGTGCCGCAGGCGACGATGGTGATGCGCTTGATCGCCGAAAGGTCGAAATCGATCTGCGGCAGGGCGACCGACTGGTCCACCTGGTGGATGTAGCTGCGAAGGGTCTGCGCCACCACGGTCGGCTGCTCGAAGATCTCCTTCTGCATGAAGTGGCGGTAATTGCCCTTCTCGATGGCGACCGCCGAGGCGCCGGAGGAGACGATCTCGCGCTCCACCGGGTTGTTGTCGGCATCGAAGATCCGCGCGCCGTCGCGGGTGATGACCACCCAGTCGCCTTCCTCGAGGTAGGAGATGCGCTGCGTCAGCGGGGCGAGGGCGAGGGCGTCCGAGCCGAGGTAGGTCTCGCCCTCGCCATAGCCGACGACCAGCGGCGAGCCGAGGCGCGCGCCGATCAGGAGGTCCGGGTGCTGGCGGAACGCGATGGCCAGCGCGAAGGCGCCGCGCAGCTGCGGGAGGACGACCTTCACCGCCTCTTCCGGTGACAGCCCGGCCTCGACTTGTTCGGAAACGAGGTGGGCGACCACTTCGGTATCGGTCTGGCTCTCGAACGTGCGGCCGCGCGATTCGAGGGCTTCGCGCAGCGGCTTGAAGTTCTCGATAATGCCGTTGTGGACGAGGGCGAGGTGCTCGGTCGCATGGGGGTGGGCATTGGCGGCGGTGGGGGCGCCGTGGGTGGCCCAGCGGGTGTGGGCGATGCCGATCAGGCCCGGCGCGGGGTCGCGGGCCAGTTCGTTCACGAGGTTGATCAGCTTGCCCTGCGCACGGCGGCGGATCAGCTGGCCGTTCTCGACCGTGCAAACGCCCGCGCTGTCATAGCCGCGATATTCCATGCGGCGCAGGCCGTCGACGAGCCGATCCGCGACCTGTTCCTTGCCGACGATGCCGATGATTCCACACATGCGCTTGATTTACCCTGGTTCGAGCCGAAACTGCCTTGCCGTTACATCGATAATGGTTGGCGTTTGGTGGCGCCACCATGAAGGCTTGGTAATGTGTGCAAAGTGGATGGGTTATCGGATGTAATCCGAACCGCTCAGTCGTCCCCGCTGAGCAAAGCGCCGATGCCGCCCACTGCGCCGAGGCCGAGCAGGGTGCTCTCGCCGCGATTTTGCCCGCCGTAAGGTACGGCGGCGGCCATCATCCGTCCCGCGAGGCGCGAGAAGGGCAGCGACTGTATCCAGACCTTTCCGGGGCCGCGCAGGCGGGCGAAGAACACGCCTTCGCCGCCGAATATCATCGACTTGACCGAGCCAGCGCGCACCACGTCGAAGTCGATGCCAGAGGTGAAGGCGGCGACGCAGCCGGTGTCGATGTGGAGTTCCTCGCCCGGCTCCAGCGTCTTTTCGATCACGGTGCCGCCCATCTGCACGAAGACCCAGCCGTCGCCTTCAAGGCGCTGCATGATGAAGCCTTCGCCGCCGAACAGGCCGGTCATGATCTTCTGCTGGAAGTGCACGCCGATGGAAACACCGCGCGCGGCGCAGAGGAAGGCGTCCTTCTGGCAGATCAGGCGGCCGTCCACTTCGTCCAGCTTGATCGGCACGATCGAGCCGGGGATCGGCGCGGCAAAGGCGACACGGGCCTTGCCGCGCCCCTCATGGGTGAAGACGGTGGTGAACAGGCTCTCGCCGGTGACGAGGCGCTTGCCCGCGCCCAGCAGCTTGCCCATGAAGCCGCCGCCCTGCTGCTCGGAACCGTCGCCGAACACGGTCGACATGGCGATGGAGGAATCCTTCCAGACCATCGCGCCGGCTTCCGCCACGGCGCTTTCGCCGGGGTCCAGCTCGATCTCGACGAACTGGAGTTCCGCGCCCTTGATCTCGAAATCGACATCGTCGGCGATGGCGGAATTGCGGCTGTGGCTCCAGGGGCTGTTCGACATGGAAACTCCGATGGATTGGAAAAATTCGTTGCGGGCTATCTGCGATTCGTGAAAGTTCTTGTCAAACCGCGTCCGTCGGATAGTCTATCGGTTTCGACGAACACTGTTCCGACGAAAATCGCCCGGCAAATACCCGATAGGGTCACGACTGGGGCGTGATCGGTGTTCCTGGAGAGGATAACGCCGATGAACTTCATCAAGAGGTCGGTTTCATTTGCTTTTATCGGGCTGGCCCCAGTTGCCTGTTTAGGCGTGGCTTGCTCTGGACCTGCTTTCGCGCGCGACATCGGCGGAAGTGCTGCGGTGGTGAACACTGCGCTTCATGTCGATAGCCGGAACGATGTGAGCAAGGGCTTCGCGCTGATCCGGGCGGGCAAGCCCGCGCAGGCGGTGAAGATGTTCGATTCGGTGATTCTCGCCAGCGAACAGGCTTTGGGCGGGGATGCGCGTCCGCGCCTTTGTCAGTCGGATGCTGCCGCGGCGCCGGTCGCTGCGGGCAAGGCAGTGGCGGTCAGCAGCGCCGTTTGCGATGCGCATTTCGGCAAGGGCTATGCTCTCGTCGATCTCGGCCGGGGCGACCTTGCCGAGGCCGAACTGCGCCGCGCTACCGAACTCGCGCCGGACAATGCGCATTTCGCCAACGAATATGCCGAACTGTTCAAGTCGCGCCGGGAATGGCAGCGCTCCTACGACCTCTTCGCCCATGCCTGGGCGATCGTCGACAAGAGCACTGCGGGCGAGGACGCCAAGGTCGCGGCGCGGGCGTTGCGCGGCATGGGCTATACCCGAATCGAGATGGGCCGGCTCGACGATGCGGCGAAGCTGTTCCGCCAGTCGCTCGAATACGATCCGAGCAACGTAGGTGCGAAGACCGAGCTGGACTTCATCGCGCAGAAGCAGGCCATCGGCGCCTGATCCGGTAAGTTCGTCAGGGAGGATGGGCGGTCCGTGAGGACCGCCCGTTTTCTTATCATTTGGCCGACTTTTCAGCCTTTTTCTTCTTCATCGCATCGTGGAAGCGGTCTGCCCAGCCGGGCTTGACCAGCTGTTCGCCGCGCACGAGGCGAAGCTCACCATCGGCGACGTCGCGGGTGACGGTGCTGCCCGCCGCGACGATGGCGTCCGCACCGATCTTCACCGGCGCGACGAGGGCGCTGTTCGAGCCGATGAAGGCGCGCTCGCCGATCACCGTGCGGTGCTTGAAGTAGCCATCGTAGTTGCAGGTGATCGTGCCCGCGCCGAGATTGGCCTTCGCGCCGACCGTGGCGTCACCAACATAAGTGAGGTGATTGGCCTTGGCGCCTTCGCCCAGTTCCGCGTTCTTCACTTCGACGAAGTTGCCGACTTTCGCCCCCTTGCGCAGCACTGCACCGGGGCGCAGGCGGGCATAGGGACCGACGGTGACGCCGCTCTCCAGCGTCGCGCCCTCAAGGTGCGAGAAGGCATGGATGACCACGCCGTCCGACACGGTGACGCCCGGCGCGAAGACGACGTTCGGCTCGATGGTGACATCGCGGCCCAGCTTCGTATCCCAGGCGAAGAACACGGTTTCGGGAGCGATCAATGTCACGCCGTCGGCCATCGCGGCCACGCGGCGCTTGGCCTGCCAGCGCGCCTCGGCCTCGGCCAGTTCGCCGCGGCTGTTGATGCCGCCCACTTCGTCCGGATCAGGCGTGACGATCACCGCGCAAGCGCGCCCTTCGAGCGTCGCCACATTGACGATATCGACAAGGTAATATTCGCCCTGCGCATTCTCGTTGCCGACGCGGGCGAGCAGGTCGAACAGGTCGGCCGACTTCACTGCCATCAACCCGGAATTGCACAGGCGGCAGGCGCGCTGTTCCTCGGTGGCGTCCTTGTATTCGACCATCATCGCGATGCGCCCGTCATCGTGGGCGAGCACGCGGCCATACTGGAGCGGGTCCTCCGGCTCGAACCCGAGCACGACCACCGCAGGCGAATCGTCCGCATGAAGCCGCTCGATCATCGCGCGCATCGTATCGGTGCCGACGAACGGCACGTCGCCGTAGAGAATCAGCACGTCCCCCGCGAATCCGGAAAGCGCGGCTTCCGCCTGCTGCACTGCATGGCCGGTGCCTAGTTGCGGCTCCTGCACGGCGATCGCGGCGCGGCTGCCGAGGGCTTTCTCAAGCTGCTCGCGGCCATGCCCCGCCACCACGACCTGCCGCTCCGGCGCCAGCGCGGCTGCACTTTCCAGCAGGTGCTCCAGCATCGGGCGACCGGCTATGGGGTGGAGGACCTTGTGCAGGTCACTCTTCATGCGGGTGCCCTTGCCTGCGGCGAGGACGACGATAGCGAGAGGCGTGGAATGTTCGACCATGTGCATCACTTGCCAGCAAATTGTTGCGGTTTCCACCGCGGGAAGCCACTGAGAAGAGGATGACAGATTTTCCCTTCGACATCGTCGGCTTCGACCTGGACGGAACCCTGCTGGATTCGCTCGGCGATCTGGGCGTTGCGCTCAACCACGCCCTCTCGCTGGAGGGACGCCCGCCGATCCCGAGAAACGCCGTGCGCGACCTCGTCGGCGGCGGCGCTAAGAAGATGCTGGCCAAGGGGCTGGACGTCACCGGCGGCCCGGTCTCGGACCAACGGCTGGACGAACTGCACCTGGCGCTGATCGACTTCTACAGCGACCATATCGCCGTGGAAACGAAGCTCTATCCGGGCGGCGAGGCGATGCTTCAGGGCCTTGCAGCACGCGGGGTGAAGATCGCCGTCGTGACCAACAAGCTGGAACGGCTCGCGGTGAAGATCTTCGCGGAATTGGGCCTTTCGCACCACTTCTTCACGGTGATCGGCGGCGATACGCTCGGACCGGGCCGTGCCAAGCCGAAGCCTGACCTGATCGAGCTGATGCTGGAGCAGGCCGGAGGCGGGCGGGCGGCCTTCGTCGGCGACACCACTTACGATACCGGCGCGGCGGCGGCGGCGGGAATTCCCTGCGTCGCGGTCAGCTTCGGCTTCAACGATCGCGCGCCGCACAAACTGGGCGCGACGGCGGTGATCGATCACTTCGACGAACTCATCCCCACTCTCGAACGCATCGGCGCCGAAGCCGAGACGGCCTGATCGCAACGCCCCGCCGATAAGCGCAAGGCCCGCTTGTCCCGCCTCGGCAATCGTGCGAGCCACGCGCGACAGGAGCGGGAGAAACGCGATGCCGACGCCGGGTGAGAAACTGCGCGCGCTGATCGAGAATGGGGAGCACTTCGTCGCCGCCGAAGCCTATTCGGCGCTGACCGGGCGGATCGTCGAGCATGTCGGCTTCAAGGCGGCCTATCTCGGCGGGCACGCCTGCTCGGCCTTCCACTACGCCGTGCCCGACAACGGTATTTTCAGCCAGGTCGAGATGATCGAGCAGTCCGCCCGGATTGCGCAAGCGATCGATATCCCGCTGATTGTCGATGCCGATACCCTGGGCGAGACCGTGGCCGACGCCTATCACTTCACCCGCCGCTACGTCGCCGCCGGGATTGCCGGATACCACGTCGAGGATGAAGTAAATCCCAAGCATTCCAAACACGTAAACGGCCTCTGCGCGATCGAGGATATGCAGCTGCGCATCGAGGCGGGGGTGAAGGCGCGGGGCGATTCCGGCCTCGTCATCATCGCCCGCTGCGACGAACTCTACACCAGTGCCAACGGCGGCGGCGGCACCGGCTCGGTCGAGGAAGCGATCCGGCGCGGCAAGGCCTATGCCGAAGCAGGCGCCGACGCGATCGTCTTCGCCAGCGCACCGCCCGAGCAACAGGCCCAGGTCATCCCGCGCATGCCGATCCCGGTCTGTACCCTGGGCTTCAACCTGCCGGACACGGCCTTCACGCTCTCGACGGCATGGGGCTGGGTCTCGGCGGCGGTCGGCCACCTCGCCATGGCGCGCGAACTAATGGAAACCGGCGCGGTGAAAAGCGCGATGGCGGCTTTCACCAACTTCCCCGAGAAGTACGATCTGATCGACCAGAAGCTTTACGACGATCTGATCGTGGAATGGGCAGAGCGGACGGGGAGGCCGGTAAGGGCTAATCACGCGAGATAGAAAGAAGAGAGAAGTCCTGGGGGATGATCCCCCAGACCCTCGGAATGTCGTCGTTGCGCGCGATCTATCCGGTGTGCGCTCCTTGCGGCGCAGCCAATAAGTCTCCCGACGCAACCATGGGCGCGCAACGGAGTTGGCCCGTGTGACCTAGACGGTATTGGGGGTGCAGGGGGGCTATGCTCCCCTGCTTTTCCCTTACTTCTTCAAAACATCCACCCCTTCCGGCAAAACCAGCACTTCCAGTCCCTTAGCCGGATCGAGATAGCGCTGTGCCATCGCCTGAACGTCGGCGGGGGTGAGCGTCATCAGCCGTTCGCGGGCCTTGCTGAAGCGTTCGATCCGGTCCGCCTGCGTCTGTGCGCGGTCGACCAGCGAGAGCCAGCCCGCATTGCCCTTGAGCGCGTTCTGGAAGGCTTCCACCAGCGGCGCGCGGGCGCGTTGCAGCACGTCGTCGCTGACCGGCGCCGTGCCCAGTTCGCGCACGACTTTGGCGATCGCCTCGCGGCTGGCGGTCACGTCGGCGACGTCGACCGAGGCGTTGATCGAGAAAGTGCCGTAGCCTTTCCAGTAGTGCGAGAGCGCGCTTCCGGCGGAGGGCGAGTAGGCCTTGCCGAGGGCTTCGCGCAGGCTGTCGGTCAGTTCGATGCGCACGACCCGTTCGAGCAGTTCGAGGCGAAGCGCGTCGAGCGGGTCCGAATCGTCGCGAGTCGGCCAGGTGAGTCGCAGCAAGGCCTGATCGGCGCCGCCGGTGTGGCGCAGGATGCGGGGGCTGCGGTCGGCGGTGAAGATGCGCGGGGGCTGGTCGTCGTAGGGGCGGAAGGCGGTTTCGCGCGTGGGGAGGGCGCCCAGCGTCCGGGCGACCATGGCGATAGCCTTGTCCTCGTCGAAATCGCCGACGAGGCCTATTTCCACGGCGCCGTGGGCCAGGCGGTCGGATATGTCCTGTTTGAGTTTCGCGTAAGTCAGGTGGCGGTAGGCCTCGACCGGCTGGAGGCTGAAGCGCGGGTCGTTGTCCGAGAGGATGCCGCCGAGGTCGGCGCCGAGCGAGGAGGCGGGCGTCGCGCGGAGCTGGGCGAAGCTGTTGTTGACCTGCTGGCGGTACTGGACTTCGCCTTCCGAGCGATAGCCGGGGTCGGTCAGGAGCGCGGTCATCAGCTGGAGTTGCAGTTCGAGGTCGCGCGGGGTCGTGGCGGTCTGGGCGTCGAAGCTGGAGGCGCCGTTGGAGAGGCCGAAACCGAGCGTGTGGCCGGACATGATGGTGTCGAGATCGTCGCGGCTGTGCTTGCCGAGGCCGCCCTTGTCGAGCCAGTTCACCATGTCGGTGGCGAGCGGATTGTCGCGGGTGTCGAGCCGGTCGCCGCCGTCGATGGAGAGGCTGACGCGGATGCGGTCCTTTTCCAGCTCGGTCGGCTTGAGGTTCAGCATCACGCCGTTGGCGAAGCGGATTTCGCGGATGCCGAGGATCGGGTCGTGGGTCTCGCTGACGACGGTGCCGGGGGTGCCGAAATCGGTGTAGGCGAAGGCGGCCAGCGCCTGGGAGTCCTCGCGCGGGACCGGGCCGCGGGTGGCGCGCTGCCAGGCGGTGCGGATCGCCTGTTCGCCGCCTTCGGGGGCCTTGCGGCCTTCGAAGCGGATCAGCGGCTTGTCGAGCGCCAGCGCCTCGCGCTTGAGGGCGGCGAGCACGGCCTTGGGGGTGATTGTGGGGGCGAAGGCTTCGAACCGTTCGAGCGCGGACGCCGGCGTCGTGGGGACGAGGCGGTCGTCCACGAGGGCGAGGGCGATGGCGGCCAAGGTCGCGTTGCTGCGGGTATTCGCCGAACCGGCGGCGTTGACCAGCGAGGTGCGGAGCTGGGCGAGCTGTTCGGCGATCTCGGCGGCGGTGAAGCCGTGGGCGAGGGCGCGGCGATATTCGCGGGCGGTGGCGGCAAGGCCGTCCGCCCACTTGCCGTCCACGCTGTCGATGATGAGGCGGGTGGAGCGGGCGGTCTCGAAGACGTCTCCGGTGCCGAAGCCCGCGCCCCGGAACGGCGGCTCCGCATTGCGGGAGAGGCGCTGGAGGCGGCGGTTGATGATCGCATAGCCGATCGAGCGGAGCAGACCTTCCCGGCGCTGGGCCACGCTGTCGGGTTCGTCCATCCACGCCCCGTTGCGCTGGATGACGACACGTTCGGACAGGGCCGGATCGATCCAGATGCCGGTGCGACTGCGGTCTTTCGCATCGACCGGGCCGGGATCGGGCTGGGGCTGCGCCAGATTGCCGGTCCAGTCGGAGAAGTGGCGCTTGATGTCCGCTTCGACTGCGGCGGCATCGAAATCGCCGATCACGACCAGCGTGACATGGGCGGGCACATATTCGCGTTCGTAGAAGGCCCTGAGCTTCTGCGCATCCGCGGCATTGAGGGTGGCGACGGTGCCGATCGGGAAGCGGTTGCCATAGAGGGCCTGCGGGTAGAAGAACCGCGTCGAATCGATCGCATTGCGCAGGCCGAAGGTGTTGCGGTCGCGCATTTCCGAGAGGATCACGCCGCGCTCGCGGTCGATCGCGCCCTGGGAGATGGTCAGTTCGCTCGCGGTCTCGCGCATCAGCATGAGCGCGGTGTCGAGCAGTTTGGCGTCGTTGCGCGGCAGGTCGAGCTTGTAGACGGTGCGCTCGAAATTGGTCGAGGCATTGGTGTCGGCGCCGAAAGCGAGGCCGTCGCGTTCGAGCAGCGGGATCATCTGGCCTTCGGGCACGCGCTTGCTGCCGTTGAAGGCCATGTGCTCGACGAAGTGGGCATAGCCCTGTTCGGCCTCGCTTTCGTCGAGCGAGCCGGCGGCGACTTCCATGCGCACCACGCCGGTTCCGGCGGGCGTCGCATTATGGCGGATCACGTAGCGCATGCCGTTCGGGAGGCGGCCGAACCGGAAATCGGGGTCGAGCGGGACGTCGCTCTTCTCGAAGGCCCAGCTGGTGTCGGTGGTTTGGCCGGGGGAACTGGTATCGGGGGCTTTGGGTGCGGCTTCGCGGGCGATGACCGGCAGCGGCGCGGAAAGGAGAAGCGCGGCAAGGAGAGCTGTTCGCATGGCGCGAAAGTGGCGCAGCAAGCCGCTGATAACAAGAGGGAGCGGTGTCGTCCGGCGCCGCAATTCGCCCGCTCCGGATGCAAGAAGGCCCGGCGCACCTCGTGGTGGCCGGGCCTTCTCGTGCATCTCTGCGCAGGCTTACTTGCCGCGCAGCTTGCGGTGCTTCGACAGGTCGAGGACTTCGCTCGGGCCGTTGTCGTCCTGGAGCAGGCCGAGGCGGCGGGCGACTTCCTGGTAGGCCTCTTCCTCACCGCCGAGGTCGCGGCGGAAGCGGTCCTTGTCCAGCTTTTCGCCGGTGTTCATGTCCCAGAGGCGGCAGCCGTCGGGGCTGATTTCGTCCGCCAGGATCACGCGGCTGTAGTCGCCGTCCCAGATGCGGCCGAATTCGAGCTTGAAGTCGACGAGGCGGATGTTGATCGCGGCGAACATGCCCGCCATGAAGTCGTTCACGCGGATCGCCATCGCCGAGATGTCCTGCATCTCTTCGTTGGTGGCCCAGCCGAAGGCGGCGATGTGCTCTTCGGCAATCATCGGATCGCCCAGCGCGTCGTCCTTGTAGTAGTATTCGATCAGCGTGTGCGGCAGCGGCTCACCCTCGGGGATGCCGAGGCGCTTCGAGATCGAACCGGCGGCCACGTTGCGCACCACGACCTCGATCGGGATGATCTCGACCTGACGGACCAGCTGCTCGCGCATGTTGAGGCGGCGGATGAAGTGGTTGGGCACGCCGATGTGGTTGAGGCGCGTGAACACGTACTCGCTGATGCGGTTGTTGATCACGCCCTTGCCCTGGATCGTGCCCTTCTTCTGCGCGTTGAACGCAGTGGCGTCGTCCTTGAAGTACTGGATCAGGGTGCCGGGTTCGGGGCCTTCGTAGAGGATCTTGGCCTTGCCCTCGTAGATCTGGCGGCGACGGGACATGCGTGTTCGTCCTTCGAAACTGTAAAAGAGCAAGCCCCGGACCGTCTATACGTGGGCCGGGGCGTTCGAGCGGGCATATAATGGAAGCAGGGGCAAAAGCAAACGGCGCTTGCGGCGTCCGGAACGTCAGGCGGAACGTCAGCCCCGCTTCGGCGCGAGTTCCGCCGCGAGATTGCGGGCGGCGGCGCTGACTTGCGCCCACGTCGTCTCGAATCCCTCGGGGCCGCCGTAATAAGGATCGTCGACGTCCTGTCCTTCGAGGCCGGGAACGTGATCGAGCAGCAGCGAGAGGCGGGCCTTGTGTCTGGCGGGCGCGATCCGGCGCAAGTTCGCGAGATTGCTGGCGTCGAGCGCGACGATGCGGTCGAATCGGTCGAAGTCCTGGGCCGTGACCTGACGGGCGCGATAGGCGGAGATGTCGATGCCGTGGCGCAGCGCTTCGTCGCAGGAGCGCGGGTCGGGACCTTTGCCGATATGCCAGGAACCGGTGCCTGCCGAATCGACCTCTATGTCCAGCCCCGCCGTCTCGGCTTCGTGGCGCAGGGCGGCTTCAGCCAGTGGGGAGCGGCAGATATTGCCGAGGCAGACGAACAGAACGGATGAGGTTTCGGGCATGGACCCGACCTAGCGCCGGGTGGCGGCGAACTCCAAACGGATTTCGAACCCTTTCAGCGGTATCCGAACAGGCGCTCGATCAGGGTGGGCTGGTCCATCGGCTGGATCGGGCCGTGGAAGCGGCGGCGCAGGCCGGGGTCCTGCGGCTGGCGCGGGGTCCAGATGCGCTCGGCGCGATAGGTGCTGTCCTGGGTCAGGGCCATGGGCGGAAGGCTCCTCTTCCTCGATTTGTTCCTTAGGGAATAAACCGCCTTTCCGCCTGAAAGTTTCCTTAACCGATCTCCACCACGTGGCTCAGCCCGCCGGAGCCGCGACTTCTTCGGCGAGCTGCCGGACGATCGCGCCGACGTCGCGGCCGAGGAACGGCTTGCCCAGCATCGGCCGTTCGTTGTGGCGATCCGGCAGGTGCCGGCGGTCATAGCCGCTGACGAAAGCGAAGGGCGTGGCGCGGGAGGCCAGTTCGTCGGCCACCGCATCGATACGCTCGCCGTTGAGATTGCCGTCGAGCAGGGCGAGGTCGGGGGCGGCCTCGCGGATCATGGCCATGGCCTGTTCGCAAGACGTGGCCGGGCCGATGGGAATCGCGCCCGAATCCTCGATTTCCATCATCAGTTCCATGGCGACCAGCGGTTCGTCCTCGACGATCAGGACCTTGAGGGCCTTGGGCGCGGAAGGGACGGGGGCAGGGACCGCCGGCGCTGTCGTTTCTGCCCCAGTGGGTTTTTGTGTTGCTTCAGGAGGAACATCGTCGCCCAGGGGCAAGTCAAGCTGCCAACGAACGCCTTCCGGGGCGTAGTCGGCGCCGATCCGCGCGCCGTCGGCTTTCATGCTGCTCTCGATCAGGGTGGAACCGAAGCCGCGCCGTTCGGGCGCAACGACGGGGGGGCCGCCGCGCTCGGTCCAGGTCAACGAGAGCACTTGCCGCGTCAGCGACCAGTCGAGCGCGACGGTGCCGGTCTCGTTCGAAAAGGCGCCGTACTTGTGGGCATTGGTCGCCAGTTCGTGAAGGATCAGCGAGAAGCGCAGCGCGAGTTCTGGCGGCAGATCGACATCCGGTCCGGACAGCCGCAGCCGTTCCTCGCTGAGCGCACCGAGCACGACCTGATCGGCGATCAGGCTGCGCAGGCCCGCCGGTTCCCAGGTCGTCGCGCTCAGCAGCGAATGGGCGCGGGCGAGCGACTGGAGGCGGCCGCTGAACGACTGCTGGAAATCCTCGGCTGAGCGGGCGTGGCGGAAGCCCTGCGAGGCAATGGCCTGAACCGTCGCCAGCGTGTTCTTCACCCGGTGGTTGAGTTCGCCGATCAGCAGGCGCTGGGTTTCCTCGGCGCGGTGGCGTTCGGTGACGTCGAGCAGTTCGATCATCACGCTGGCCCCGCGCGAGCCGGTTCCGGCCAGCGAGGAGCAGTACCATTCGCCCTCGCGCAAGGCGCCGCCCGCGCGCAGGAAGCGGTGGACCTGGGTTTCCCGGCGATCCTCGCCGCCGAGCAGCGCGCGCATGCCCTCCACGAAACCGGGACGGTCGGCCGCGGCGAGGAACGGCGCGTCCTCGACCTTGAGGCCGAGCACGTCCTGCGCGGAAAAGCCGATCTCGCGCTCGGCGCTGCGATACCAGCTGACGATGCGGAGGTTGGCATCGATCTCCAGCACGGCCAGCGGCGAATTGTCGCCATGCGCGCGCAGGCGACCCAGCGCCAGGCCGAGTTCGTCGCGCTGGCGGGCGATCTCGCGGCGCTGGCGGGCGAGTTCGACAAAGACCGCGACCTTGGAATTCAGCTCCACCATGTCGAGCGGCTTGAGCAGATAGTCGACCGCGCCTGCCTCGTAGCCGCGGAAGCGGCGGCGCTCGTCGGTGGCGAGCGCGGTGAGGAAGATGATCGGCACGGCGCGGGTGCGCTCGGTGCCGCGCATCAGTTCGGCCAGTTCGAAGCCGTCCATCTCGGGCATCATCACGTCGAGCAGGGCCAGCGCAAAATCGTGGCGCAGCATCGCCTCCAGCGCCTCGAAGCCGGAGGAGACGGTGACAAGTTCGACGCCGGGCTGGTCGAGCGCGGCTTCGAGGACCAGCAGGTTTTCCCGGATATCGTCGACGGCCAGGATCTTGAGCGGCTCATTCAGCAAGGGCGTGCTCCTGGACGTTGTGGGTCGTGCGGCGCCAAATTTTTTCGAGCGGCGCGAAATCGGCGAAGCTCTCGCCCTCGGCGGAGAAGTGCACGGTCTCCTTCGAGCCGAGGCCGAGGAAGCCGCCGGGGGGCAGCGACTGGGCGAAGAGGCCGAGTGCGCGGTCCTGCAAGGAGCGGTCGAAGTAGATCAGCACATTGCGGCTGGAGACCAGCTGGACCTCGGAAAACACCGCGTCGCTGGCGAGATTGTGGTCGGCGAAGACCGCGCGGCGGCGCAAGCTGGGATCGAAGCGGGCGACGCCGTAGTTGGCGGTGTAGTAGTCCGCCAGCGAGGCCTTGCCGCCCGCCTCAAGGTAATTGCGCGAGAACCCGGCGATGCGCTCGATCTCGTAGACCCCCGCCTCGGCCTTGACCAAAGCGGCGGGGTTGATGTCGGTGCAATAGAACAAGGTGCGCTCTTCCAGCCCTTCCTCGCGGAACAGGATGGCCAGCGAGTAGAATTCCTCGCCGTTGGCGCAGCCTGCCACCCAGACCTTGATCGAGGGCCATGTGCGCAAGTGCGGGATCACCTGTTCGCGGATCGTGCGGAAGTATTCGGGATCGCGGAACATCTCGCTGACCTGGATGGTCAGGAAGCCGATCAGCACGTTCAGGCTATCGGGATCGTGGAGGATGCGGTCGAGCAGGCTGGAGAGGTGCGGATAGCCGAAATGCGATTGCGCGCGCTGGAGCCGCCGCAGCAGCGAGGCGCGGGAATAGTCGCGGAAATCGTACTGGTAGCGCCGCCAGATCGCCTCGACGAGGAGGTCGACCTCGATGTCCTCCACCGCTTCGGCGGCGCGTCTGCCGATCGGTTTCATCTCGGCATCCAGACGCGCACGAGACTGAGCAGCTTGTCGACGTCGAGTGGCTTCGACAGGTAATCGTTGGCACCTGCCTCCAGGCATTCGCGGTGATCGCGCTCCATGGCCTTGGCGGTGAGGGCGATGATCGGCAGGTTCTGCCACTGGGGCTGCATGCGGATCTCGCGGGTGCAGGTGAGGCCGTCCATCTCCGGCATCATCACGTCCATCAGCACGAGGTCGATAGCGGAGCCGTCGCTGTCGGCGGTGCGGGCCAGTTCGTTCAGCGCCTCGATGCCGTTGCGGGCGATGCGGACCTGAACGCCGTGCGGTTCGAGCACAGAGGTGAGGGCGTAGATGTTGCGGATGTCGTCCTCGACCACGAGGATCTGGCGGCCTTCCAACGCGGCATCGCGGCCGAGCGCGCGGGCGAGCAGTTGCTGCTTCTCGTCCGGCAACTCGGAAACCACCTGATGAAGGAACAGCGTCACTTCGTCGAGCAGGCGCTCGGGGCTCTTGGCGCCCTTGACGATGATCGACTTCGAATAGCGCCGCAGCCGCATCTCTTCCTCTTCGGAAAGTTCGCGGCCGGTGTAGACGATCACCGGCGGGAAGCCGACGCTCTCGTCGTGCGAGAGGCGTTCGAGCAGGTCGAGGCCGGACATGTCGGGCAGGTTGAGGTCCAGCACCATGCAGTCGAAAGTCTCCTCGCCGAGGCGCGCGAGGCAGTCGGCGGCGCTCTGGACGTCCACCGTCTCGACATCGCGCGAGGCGAGCAGGAGGTGGATCGCCTCGGCCTGACGGGGATCGTCCTCGACCACGAGCACCCGGCGCAGACGCTGGTCCATCCGCGCCTCAAGGCCTTCGAGCATGTTTACGAGGGTGTCGCGGCTGACCGGCTTGAACAGGTAGCCGACCGCGCCGCTGGCCAGCGCGGCATTGTCGTCGTGGTCGGCGGAGACGATGTGGACCGGGATATGGCGGGTGCGGGTGTCGCGCTTGATGCGGTCGAGCACCGAGAGCCCGGTGTGGTCGGGCAAGTGCATGTCGAGGATCACCGCCTGTGGCAGGTATTGCCGGGCGAGCAAAGCACCTTCGTCTGCCGTGCCCGCGATCAGGCACTCGAAGCCGACTTCGTGGGCGAGGTCGCAGAGGATGCGGGCGAAGGCGGGGTCGTCCTCAACGATCAGGATCACGCGGGAATCGCCCGAGAGCGTCTCGCGGTCGTCCTGCGGAACCGGCGCGCGGCGGTGCGTCGGGGCGGTGGTCTGGGTTGCCGCCGGGGTCGGCGTCGGGGTGGAGCGACCGGGGATCAGCGGGGTGCTGGCGGCGTCGCCCGGCTTGAAGGCCACCGGCAGTTCCAGCGTGAACGTGCTGCCCTGTCCCGGCGTGCTGGCGACGGTGATCGTGCCGCCGAGCAGATGCGCCAGTTCGCGCGAGATCGACAGCCCGAGGCCAGTGCCGCCGTACTTGCGGGCAATGCCGCCGTCGGCTTGGCGGAAGGCCTCGAAGATTGCGTCCTGCTGGTCGGCGGGGATGCCGGGGCCGGTATCGCGGACCGCGAAGGCGAGGCGGCCCGGCGCCGTGGGGGCGACCGTCAGCGAGACTTCGCCTTGCGCGGTGAACTTGACGGCGTTGGAGAGGAAGTTCTTGAGCACCTGTTCCAGCCGCAAGGGATCTGTCTCGATCTCGCCGACACCCTCGGCGGCGGTCATCGTCAGCGACAGCCCCTTGCCGGAAGCGGCGGCGCCGAAGGTGTTCTCCAGCTTGCCGAGCAGGGCGCTCACCGGCACCCGGTGCGGTTCGAGTTCGAGACGGCCTGCCTCGATCTTCGAGATATCGAGCACGTCGTTGATCAGTGTCAGCAGGTCGTTGCCCGAAGACTCGATGGTCTCGGCATAGCGGACCTGTTCGCCCGAGAGGTTGCCGTGGCGGTTGTCTGCCAGCAGGCGGGCCATGATGAGCAGCGAATTGAGCGGGGTGCGCAGTTCGTGGCTCATGTTGGCGAGGAATTCGGACTTGTAGCGACTGGCCTGGGCTAGCTCGTCGGCCTGGCTGCGCAGGCGTGCCTGCGAACGGGTGAGTTCGTCGCGCTGGGCTTCGAGCGACTGGGCCTGCTCCTCCAGCTGCGAATTGCTGCGTTCGAGGTCTGCCTGCTGTTCCTCCAGCTGGCCCTGCGAGTGCAGCAGGAGTTTGCTCTGGGCTTCCAGTTCGTCATTGGTGGCGCGCAGTTCCTCGCTCTGGTTCTGGAGTTCCTCGGCCTGCTGCTGGGTTTCGGACAGCAGGTGCTCCAGCCGGGCGCGGAACTTGGCCGAGCGCAGCGTCACGCCCAGCGAGCCGCCGACGATGTCGAGGAAAGCGGCGAGGTCTTCGGCCCGCGCGTCCGGCGCATTCACGAAGCCGAGTTCGAGCACGGCGTTGACGGTGCCGTCGACCTGGGTGGCGCCGAGCACTAGCCGGGCCGGGCTGGCCTGTCCGAGCGCGGTGCCGAAGGCGAGATAGCCGGCCGGAACCTGCTCGATCGTGGCGGTGCGGCCATGGCGGATCACTTCGCCGAGCAGGCTTTCGCCCGGCGCGATGGTGTCGGGCAGGGCGGCACCTGCGGGCACGCCATACGTGGCGACCTTGCGGAAGGCGCTGTCGTCCTTCACGTAGATCGCCCCGGCGACGGCACCGAAACGCTCGGCCAGGAAGGTGAGGGTGCGGTTGCCCAGTTCGCCCAGCGAGAGACTGCCCGCCGTGGCGCGGGCGAGGTCGGTCTCGCTCTCGCGCAGCCATTGCTGGTGGCGATTGGTGTTCCGGTAACGGATCAGCACGAAGCCGATCGCCGCCAGCAGCAGGTTGGTCGTGCCCGAGAGCGCGCGGTTGGTCATCGCCACTTCCACGCCGAGGCCCTGCGGCGCGATCAGATAGGCAGCCATCGCGCAGCCGATGCCGAGGATCGCGGTCAGCAGCGGCGTGACCGGGCGGCGCGCCACGAAGGCGATCACCGTCGGCAGCAGGTAGAGCACGCTGACACCGGTGCCGAGCGGAATGGTCGCGTCGATCAGGAGGCAGAGCCCCAGGACGATGATTATGACAAGCGCGAGCTGGACGTGAGGACTGAAGGCCTTGTTGGGCGACATTATGATTCTCAAGGAGAACGGCCGGTTGGAGGCGGGCCGCGTCTCCCCCAAACTTCGGCGCGGTCCCCGGATCGAGGTGGGCAACGCATTGGAACGCGATAAGGTTCCCGGAAAATTACGCAAAATTGCGTGACCTGCCGGGCACGAAGCGTTTCCTGTGCCGGGCGCTTGAGGGTTTCATTAAGCAGTTCGCGTTAGAAAAGCCCGTTTCCACTGGGTTTCCTGCTGAAAGACGGCTCTCGCGATGCGTCACTTCCTGAAAGCTTCCTCGAAGATGGTCGCGGACCGCAGCGGCGCCGTCCTGCCGATGGCGGCGGTGGGCATGCTGGTGGCTGCGCTGATCGTCGGCGCAGCGGTCGATCTCAGCCGTCGCTACAAGGTGGAGAACCAGTTGCAGGCGGCCTGTGACTCCGCCGTTCTGGCCGGTCGTCGGACGGTGACGACGGCAGGGTTCGACCAGAAGTCAAAAGATGCGGCTAACGCATATTTTGCGACCAATTTCGACGATGCCTCTCAGGAAGCCACCGCGACAGCCTTCAACGCGACTTCGGACGACGACGGGCAGACGGTGAAGGGTGCGGCAACCACGACCGTCGACACGCTTATCATGCGCCTGTTCGGCTACGACAGTTTTGCGGTGGCCGTAAGCTGCACTTCGTCGATGGGCATGGGCAATGCGGACGTGATCTTGGTGCTGGACACCACGGGTTCGATGGCGAGCTCGCTCGACAAGACCACCCGCATCGCCGCGCTGCGTTCGGCGGTGAAGAACTTCTACAAGACCGTGAGCACGGCTACCAAGGAAACCAATGCGCGGGTGCGCTACGGTTTCGTGCCCTATAGCTCGACCGTGAACGTCGGCAGGTTGCTTGTTGGCCTGAGCCCGAATTACGTTGCCGACAGTTCGACCTATCAGACGCGAGTCGCCCGGATCGTCGACTATTCAGCAGGCACGAAGTCCACCGGATCGACTAGTTACCAGAACGCTTCGGTGTCCCGCTGGCGGCAGTACAGCAGCAAGGCTTATAATCAGACCAACTGCAACAACGCGCTGCCGGGCTCGGGCAGCTACAGCAACAACGGTTCCTCCAGCCTGACGACGACCACGTCAGGTCAGACGATCACCGTCACGGTCACGCAGCCCGTTACGCGGACGGTCTACGAATGCCAGAAGTCCGGTTCCAGCTATTACATTTACTACGGAACCGAGACGTCGAACGGCAATACCACTACGACTTACACAAAGTCGAAATGGGTCGATGCTCCGACGACCAAGTCCGATTTCATCGAATGGAATTATACCGCGTACAGTCGGCCCACTGGCACCTTCAAAACCTTTGCCCCCACAACAACTTACACCGGCGAAAACGGAACGGCTCAGTCGACCATCTGGTCGGGCTGCATCATCGAGCGCAGCACGGTAAACAGCGCGACTTTCAGCTATTCCAGCGTGACGGGAATTTCCCCTTCGGGCGCACTGGATATCGATATCGATTCAGCGCCCACTTCCGACAGCAAGACCCAATGGGCTCCGCTCTGGCCAGAAATATCCTATCGCCGCGCCGGATCGAGTTCGAGTGACTACACGCTGGCTGACTCCAAGACCGGCGCGTTGGGAGGTACGTATTGCCCGGTCGAGGCGCGCGCGCTCAATGAGATGAGCCAGAGCGACTTCAACACTTATGCCGATTCGCTGACCGCCGTGGGTGGCACTTATCTCGACATCGGCATGATCTGGGGCGGCCGTATGCTTTCGCCGAGCGGCATCTTCCAGAATACCGTGAACGTGAAGCCGAGCAACGGCGGCGAAGTGTCGCGGCACATCATCTTCATGACCGACGGCGAGATGGATACTTCCAACTACGTGCCGCAGGCCTGGGGCATGGAATGGTGGGACCGCAAGGTGACCAGCGATGGTTCCAAGTCGCAGGAAGATGCTCGCCACACCCAGCGCTTCCGCGCCGTCTGCGAGGCTGTGAAGGCCAAGGGCATCCGGGTCTGGGTGATCGCCTTCACCTCGAAGCTGTCCGACGATCTGAAGGCCTGCGCCTCCGACGAAAGCTCCTATCTGGCCGGCAATTCGAGCGAGCTCGACAATGCCTTCCAGGAAATCGCCAAGCAGGTGGGCGAGCTGAGGATCACCCAGTGACGGCACGGTTGACGGCAAGGGCCTTGTTCCTGCGCCGGGTCGCGGAGGACCGTTCGGGCGTGACCGTGGTGGAGTTCGCGCTCGTTGCGCCGGTGTTCCTGCTGCTGCTCATGGGAATCTTCGATATCGGCCACATGGCCTATGTCCGCTCCGTGCTGCAGGGCGCGGTGCAGCAGGTGGCGCGCAGCGCCACGCTGGAAACCGCCGACACCGCGACGGGCGACGACTATGTGCGCAAGGTGGTGGAAGGTGTCGCGCCGGGGGCGAAGATCGACATCACCCGTTCCAGCTACTACGACTTCACCGATATCGCCCGACCGGAAGTCTGGAGCGACAAGAACAACAACGGCCGCTGCGACAACGGCGAGGCCTATACGGACGAGAACGGCAATGGCCAGTGGGATGCCGATATCGGCAAGAGCGGCAACGGCGGCGCCAACGACATCGTCGTCTACAAGGTGAGCGTCACTTACAAGCCGCTGTTTCCCGTCCCCGGCCTGACCGACCGCAATGCCACGCGCACGCTCGCGGCGACGGCAGTGAAGAAGAACCAGCCTTTCGCACTCCAGACCGAATACGGCTCGGCGGCGGGGACCTGCAAGTGATCGCGCCGCTTTCGCGAATCCGCATGGAAGCGCGGCGTCTGCGGGCCGATCGCAGCGGCGTGTCGATCCTGGAATTCGCGCTCGTCCTGCCGGTGCTGATGACACTGGGCATGTACGGCACCGAACTGGCCTACATGGCGATGGTCAACATGCAGGTCGGCGAGATCGCCACTTCGGTAGCCGACAACGCCTCGCGCCTCGGCCAGACGGACAATACCGCCGTGGCGCCGACGGTGAAGGAAACGGACGTCGATTCGGTCATGTGGGGGGCGCTGTCGGAAGGCGCGAGCTTCAACTTCGTCGATAATGGACGCATCATCCTGTCCAGCCTTGAAGTCGATCCCTCGACGAAGCGCGAATACATCCACTGGCAGCGCTGCCGGGGCAGTCTGGCGCGCGCTTCATCCTACGGCGTGGCGGGGACCGGGAAGACCGGCAACCTGCTGAACGGCATGGGCAAGACCGGGAAGAAGATCCATCCGGTCGCCAATTCGGCGGTGATGTACGTTGAAGTCTATTATCGTTACCAGCCGCTGTTCGGCACGATGTTCGCGAAGGATGCCGAGTTCAAGCAGGAAGCAGCCTTCATCATCCGCGACAACCGCACCCTCAATCCCGACGGTTCGCCGGACGGCGTAACCGGCGGAAACGGCAAGTCGCTCTGCACCTGAGCGGTGTGGCAAGCGTCTGTAGTTTGTGAAGAAATGGTCGGGGAGACAGGATTCGAACCTGCGACATCTTGCTCCCAAAGCAAGCGCGCTACCGGGCTGCGCCACTCCCCGACCCTTCGGTCGTCGATGATATATCCGAAGCTTTCGCTTCGGGGCCGTTGGTGGGCCCGGCAGGATTCGAACCCGCGACCTAGCCGTTATGAGCGGCCAGCTCTAACCGCTGAGCTACAGGCCCCAACTGCCGCGCCCGGCCTCATCGACGATGCCGGGCGGATTGCGCGTTAGCCCGGCAATTCGTTCTGTGCAAGGGCCTGACTGGAGATGATGTCGGTAACATGGCTGGGTTTTACACCGCGGCGGTGCAAATGCGAAAAAAGCGTGCGCCACCAGTCGTAAAGCGCGTCGAGATCGTGGGGCGCGCGGACGTAAGGGGTGTAGCCGGGCACTAGCGACGGGCTGTGGAACGAGAACACCAGCAGCGGCAGGCCCTGATCGATCGCGACATCCACGCCGCGCAGCGCTTCCTCCACGGTCACGCCTTCGGGAGTGAGCGGAATGCGCTCCAGAAGTCCTGCGCGGGCGAGCGCGCCACGCAGCTGCGGCGCGCGCCAGAGCGCCGGATAGATCGTGTTGCCGAGCTGGCGCAGCGGCCCCCAGTAGACGGTCGTCAGCGGCAGTTCGAGCAGGTCGCCCGCCCAATAGGGCTGCAGGGGATGCTGGCGATAGTTCGGCCCGCCCGAAGCGCTGTAGTCAAACCGCGCGCGGACCGAGGTGTCGATGGCGATGCCGAATTCGGCGAGAATCTCGGCGGTGCGGGGGCCTAGACCGTAGCGACCGGCGCGGTAGATCAGCGGCGCGGTGCCGAAGGCCTTTACGATTCGGGCGTGGAGCCGGGCGAACTTCTCGCGCTCCAGTTCGAAGGGGAGGTTGCCCGCGAAGGAGTTGTACTCGTTCACCGTCTCGTCGAACGGCGGGTTGACCCAGGGGTGGAGCTGGACGCCGACTTCGGCGCGTCCGGCCGAGACCGCCTCGCCGATGGCTTCCACGGCGATCTCGGAATCGGCGACCGGGTAGTCCACGAGGTAGATCGGCACGATGCCGAAGCTCTCGCAGAATTCCTGGAACATGCGCAGGGCCGGGATCGTGCGGGTGCTGTGACCGTCTCGGTTCAGCGGCGCGTTCCAGTCGAACTCTTCCTCGGTGTCGACGGTGACGATGAAGCGCTGGCCGAAATCACTGCCGAAGCGGGCAAGGGCATCCGGACTGGGCGGCAGGAGGAGGTTTGGCCCCGGCAAGACTGACATTTCCTCGATCGGCCCCTTATCGTCTCGCGACCGACAAGGTAGCGAGATGGACGGATGATGTGACAGGAATGATTTAGCCGTAAAGTGTTCCGCTTCGGTAAAGGCGATCCTTCAAAGAGCGCGCAGGTGCGCTTCCTGGACGGCGGGGAGCGAGAGCTTGAGTTCGTTTTCCTCGCGTTCCAGTCCGCCTCCGGCTGCGCTCGCCTCGGCGGCGGCAAGGCGCAAGGTGAAGCCGATGCCGAACATGCCGGTGGAGAGCGACTGGCCGCGTTCGCTGACCGGCGTTTCGAACAGGCTCTGGGCGTCGCGGGCGATCAGCAGCGAGGGCAGGGCGATCCGCATGGCGATATGGCCGTTCTCCAAGGCAAGGCGCACGGGCAGCATTTCCTGCGGCGCGGTCATCCCTGCAAGGACGGCGAAGACGCGCCAGAGCATGCGCTCGATCTCGATGCGGTCCACGGCGACGACGGCAGGGCGTGCTTCCGCGGGTGGCAGTACGAAGCCGCTGCCGCGCGGTTCGGTCCAGGCCTTGAGGCGGGCGACCGTCTCGGTCAGCACCGAGGCGAGATCGCATTCGCCCGGCTCGATCCCGAGCGCACCGCATTCGAGCTTCACCAGGCGGTCGAGTTCCTCGAACCCGGCGAGGATATGCGCGCAGTCCCCGGCGATGGCGGCGGCGAGGGCGCGATACTCGTGCGGGGCGGGGCCGTAGAGCTGCTGCTGGATGATCTCGGCGGCGACCTGGATGGCATTGGCCGGGGTGCGCAGTTCATGGAGGACCTGACGCATGCGGTCCGCTTCGCTCGGCTCGGCTTCGGGTGCGGTATCGACGGCGGCGATCCTGCCGGGGCGGCGCAACCGGCCCGCATAGCCTGTGAAGCGGCCGCTGGCGGGATCGAAGTGCGGCACCGCGTCGACCTGCCAGGTGCCGCTGACGGCAGGCGCGCCGATCACCTCGATTCGCGCGTCGCGCAGCGGCTGGCGATGGCGCATCGACAGCGCGAGGCCGGGGATATGCAGCGCGGCCGAGGCTAAAGGGCTGGAGATCGGCGGGCTGGGCGATAGCGGTGCAGCAGGATCGAGCGGCTCACCCAGCGCGGGGTCGAGAGCCGGGAGATTGAGGCCGATAAGGGCGCTGGCATGCACGCCGTCCGCCCAGCAGATCCGGCCTTCCGCGTCGGTGGAAAAATCGATGGCGGCAAGAGCGGGTGCGGGCGAATCGGCGGACGGTAGCCGGGTGGCGCTGCCGCTTGTGGCCGTCTGGCTCTCGCGCGCCTTGCGGAACTCCTCGATGCGGCGGACGATCGCACCGATCCCGGCTTCGCTTTCGTTCGAGAGAGGCGCACTGGTCGCGCTTCGGGTGACGGCCTGCTCGAACGCGGTGAAGGGGGAAGGTTCGGCGGGAAGGACTTCCGAGTCCGGAAATGCAGCCTCGTCGACCAGTTCCAGCGGCTCCGCCGATTCGGTCGCGGTTTCGGCAGGCGGGAGAGCGCGGTCGCGAATGCCAAGGCGATCGAGCAGGGCTTCCACTTCCGTACCGAGGTCGCGGCGATGGCGCAGGATGCCGCGCGCGCGCACCGGCAATGCGGGGACAAGGTCCAGCCAGCCGGCCTCGTCGAGCCGGGCAGTGCCGATGGCGGCCATGGCGACTTCGGGTTCCGCTTCGGCAAACAGGGCGAGCAGGCGCGGGTTGGTCAGCGGCTGGAGCGGCTGGCGGACGAGGCGAGCGCGGTCGGCGCTGGGAATGACGCCTGCCAGTTCCGTAACCCGCGAAAAACCGGCTTCGATAGCCTCGGAGCGCGCATCGCCGGGGAGGCGGCCGAGGATGTCGATCAGCTGCCGATACTGGATGCGGGCCAGCGCGTCCCCGGAGGACGGCAGGCGCAATACCGTGGCAAGGCGATCGTCGAAATGCATTCCGGCTCCTTAGGCGCCCCGCAAGTGCTTGCGAAGGCATCCTATCCCTATCCTTCCCGATTTAGCCGCTGAGAGGTTAAGCCGAGGTCACCGGGCTTCTATCAAACTGTGCAGACGCTGTAAGTCGGTAGATTGTAGGCGTTGCAATGCGGGACGATTACGCTATGGGATAATATTATTACAGGGGTGTCGGCGTTTTCGAGTGGATATTGCATGCCGGATCACGCTGGGCGCCCCGCAAGGAAAGTTTCGCATGATTAATCTCGATGACATCGATCGCCGCCTGCTCGCAGAGTTGCAGGACGAGGGGCGGATCACCAATGTCGAACTCGCCCAGCGCGTCGGTCTCACCGCGCCGCCTTGCCTGCGCCGCGTGCGCAGCCTTGAGGAATCGGGCATCATCCAGGGCTACCACGCCGACCTCGATGCTTCGAAGCTGGGCTTCACGATCACCGTCTTCGCGCTGGTCAGCCTGAAGAGCCAGGCCGAGGAATCGCTCCGCGCCTTCGAGGACCACATGAAGGGGCTGCCCGAAGTCCGCGAATGCCACATGCTCAACGGCGAGATCGACTTCATCCTGAAGATCGTCAGCCGCGACCTCCAGAGCTTCCAGGAATTCCTGACCAGCAAGCTGACGCCCGCCCCGAACGTGGACAGCGTCAAGACCTCGCTGACGATCCGCACCGCCAAGAGCGTGCCCGGCGTGCCGCTGGAAGCCTGAGAGCGATACACCGCGTGGCAATGACGAAGAAAACGCGCCGCGTCCTCCTGTTGGGCGCGGCGTTGCTGTTGGTGGGCGGAAACCTCTGGTGGTTAACCCGCCCGCCCGAACCGCGCCTGCCCGATTTCGAGCTGGGCGCGATACCCTTGCAGGCGCAGTTCCCGGCCGGGGAACTGGCGCGGCTTCCGGTGTTCGACCGGGGGCAGGGCAAGTGGCTGGTCGAGGGGCGTCCGGCGGCGTCGCTCGGCGCGCTGCGTCGCCATGTTACCGGCGCCGACATGGGCGGCACGGACGGCAATTATCTGCTGCTTAGGGTGCCGGAAACCGGCTCGGCGGATCAGGTTCGCGCCATGCTGCTGTCGCTGACGGAGCAGGGCGAATGCGTCGTCGCCCTGACCGACGGTTCCGCGAAGGCGGATGCCGATGGACGCATGGCGGCGCCTCTCCACCGGATCGTCACCGTGCGCGACGATTCCGGCGAGATGCATCGCTGTAATGCGAATCAGAGTTCCGCCGCACCTTCCAGCGCCAGCAGGTAGCTTTTCGCGCCGAAGCCCGCGACGGTCGCTTTGGCGGCCATGCCGACCCACGACGTGTGACGGAATTCCTCGCGCGCATGCGGGTTGGAGAGGTGGACCTCGATCACCGGCACCGTGATCGAGCGGATCGCGTCATGCAGCGCGACCGAGGTATGCGTATAGGCGCCGGGATTGATGAGCACGGCGTGGGCGCCTTCGTCCTCGGCTTCGTGCAGCCAGTCGACGAGGTGGCCTTCGTGGTTGGACTGGCGCATGTCGATCGTGCAGCCGAGCGCTTCGCCGCGTTCCACCAGCATCGCGCCGATGTCGTCCAGCGTCTGCGAGCCGTAGATGCCGGGTTCGCGCTTGCCGAGGCGGTTGAGGTTGGGTCCGTTGAGGACGTAGACGAGCTTGCTGGCCATTTCGCGAATTCCCGGTGCGGTTGCTATCCGGGCGCGGCTCTAGAGCATTTTTCGGCCTGCTGGAAACACCCGGCGGCGCGGAATATGTGAAAGAGGGCCGGTTACTGCGGTGCGGGCATCTCGTCGCCGACAGGGCGGCCATCGGCCTGATATCCTGCCGCGGGCGGGGCACTTTGCGCCGGAGTGTCCTGCGGCGTCTCGGCTTGCGGCGCTTCGGCTTGCGGTTCGGCTGTGTCGCCGGAGTAGAATTTCGCGAGTTCGGCAGCGTTGGCGTGGCGCCGGGCGGCGGCGGCTTCGCGCTCGGCCTGCTGGCGGGCGTTTGCTTCCTTCTCGGCAGAAGCCTTGGCCTCGGCGAGTTGTCGTTCCAGTTCTTCCTCGCGGCTCGGTCCGCAGGCGGCCAGCATCAGGGCCGGGATCAGGATCGGCGCGATGCGCGCTATGCTGCGAAACACTCTTGGCTCCTTGCAGGGATGACGAAAAGACGCATCCCTGCAAGGATAGTTAGCGGCGAAGGCTTGGCTTTGTCTTAACGGCTGGGGTCTTAACGGTCGCTGCCCCTGGTCTTGCCCCACTGGCGCATCGCCGAATAGCCGAGATAGCCGGTGCCGAAGAGCGCGTAGAGCGGTTCGGGGATACCGTTCAGATAGGCGGTCATGGCCTCGCCGATTGCGCGGGCGGTTGTCGGGCTCAGCGCGCCGATCAGGCCCATCGGCAAGGCCCAGAGAATCATCGCGTAGATGACGTAGAGAAAGCTCGGCCGGGCGCGGCTGGTCCAGGGATCGGGGGAAGAGGCTTCTGCGACGATGGGCGAGAGGCTGGCTTGAAGTAGCTGCAATTCCTGCGAATTTTCGAGTTTCAGCAGTTCCAGCTTGGCGCGGTCGCGGGCTTCGGGGTCGGGGATCACCTTGTCGATGATCTTCGAGACCGGCGCGAGAATCGAATCGAAGAGGGGCATTTGCGGGCACTCCCTTGGATGGTGGCCCGCAACCAGATAACCGAAGTCTGGGATGTAGGAAAACGCGCCCTGTCAGCGTTTCTTGGCCGGTGCGCACATTGCGCCCGCGCGATCCGCCAGCGCGAAGTCGCCAGCCCTCAGTGCGGTCTTGCGGGCATCGGCGCAGCGTCCATCGGCTACCAGCGCGCCGACTTCCTCGCGCAGGCCCTGCTGCCGCTGGGCTTCTTCGCGGTCCTCGTTCTCCTTGTGGAGGCGATCGACTTCCTGGAAGCCCGCGTGGCGCTGCTGGATCGGATTTTCGCCGCTGTTCGGCTGGACGGAACACGAGGCGATATTGCCGAGCCGGTAGCAGGTCGAAGTCTGCGCCATCGACGGCGAGGCGGCGAATGCGCCGAGCGCGATGCCTATCGCGGCAAGAGTGAACTTCATCTGCACCCCCTACTTTTTGACTCGAAGTATTGCTCCGAATGACCCTGCTACATTGTCCAGTCAAGAACTTCCGGCGCTGGCTGGCGGCCGGGAAAGCGGGGCGATTTCATTCAGGTATCGTCGATGGATATTGGAGCGGTTTCAAGTAATCGGCTTGAGGTGGCTGTTGGGAAAGCGTCAGACGTCCCGCGGGATGGGGCGATCGAGGTAGCTGGTTTCCCCTCGCTTGCGTGCTTCCCAGGCATTGGTGCGTTCGCGAGCATAGGCCTTCTGCACGCGGACCCGGCTGATGCCGTAACGCAGGGCGACTTCACCAAAAGTCGCGCCATCGATCACGGCAACGTAAATGGCTGCATTGCGCTCGTGGTTGGGGCTGGCGTTTTCAGAGGTCATCGCTTTCTCCCGTTCTGGCGGCGCGATTCGCGCAGGCGATCCGATAGGGCCGCAGTCAACTCGTATACGCCGACCGATACAGGACCGACCGATTAAGGATCGCAGTAACGAAAAAGCCGTTTCCTGCGCGAAGCAGGAAACGGCTTTTTTCATTGGTCGGGACGAGAGGATTCGAACCTCCGACCCCCACACCCCCAGTGTGATGCGCTACCAGGCTGCGCTACGTCCCGACCGGAGGGCGCCCTATAGGCAGCATATTTTGAGAGCGCAAGCGTCTCGATGAGACTTTCTTCATCGCGGTTGAAGCGCGCCTGTGGATACTTATCTGCGAGGCGCATCACGGGGGATGGGCGGGCAGGGCCGGAAGGCCGCGCGTTGCCAGTTCTTCGCTTTGTTGCTAACCGCGCCCATCCGGCAAAGTCCTTGAATGGATTTTCCCGGCGAGGCGTGTCGCAGATCGGATGCGGCGCGCGATTCGCGCCGGGGATGAAAAGACGAGAAGGCCCTTCAGTTCAATGCAAAGCTCGATTCTCAACCAGCTCGCCGCCGCCGCTCCCGCGGGCGCGCCTCCGGCATGGATTCAGTACCTGCCGTTCGTGGCGATGGCGGTGATCTTCTGGTTCCTCATCCTGCGCCCGCAGATGAAGCAGCAGAAGGAGCACAAGAACAAGCTCTCGGCGCTCAAGAAGGGCGACGAAGTGCTGACCGGAGGCGGCCTCGTCGGCAAGATCGTCAAGATCGACGACAACTATGCCGACGTCCAGCTGGCGCAAGGCGTGGTCGTGAAGGCCGTCAAGTCGACCATCGTCGACGTGATCCCGCCGGCCGGCTCGAAGCCCGCAAACGACTGATTTTCCGGCATCGCCGGGTCGCCCCGGCAATGCCAGACTGCATGGAGCGCCCCGGACCGGGCGCTCTTTCGGAGAGAAGCCACCGGCTATGCTCGAATTTCCCACCTGGAAGAAGCTCTGGTACTGGGGCCTGACGCTCGTCATCGCCCTTTGCGCCGTGCCCTCGCTGGTCTCCCTGACCAATGCGCGCTGGCCCGCATTCCTGCCCGAGCCCAAGATCAATCTCGGCCTCGACCTTGCGGGCGGCAGCCGCCTCCTGCTGGAGGCCAACCGTCAGCAGGTCGTGCAGCAGCGCCTCGAAGGCATGGAAGAATCCGTGCGCACGCGCCTGCGCCAGGCCAGCCCGACCATCGCCATCGGCGATTTCTCCAGCACCGGCGGCCAGCTGGCCTTCACCGTGCGCGATCCTTCGCAGGTCGATGCCGCGCGTGAGGCGATCCTGCCGCTGACCTCGGGCGCGGGCCTTACCGGCCAGCGCGACTGGGACATCACGGTGCAGGACGGCACCCGCTTCATCCTCGTGCCGACCCAGGCGGGCATCGACCTGGCGATCAGCAATGCGATGGAGACCGCCGTCGAAGTCGTGCGCAAGCGCATCGACGCGCTCGGCACCAAGGAACCGGATATCCGCCGTCTCGGCGGCACCCGCATCGACGTGCAGGTTCCGGGCCTCCAGGACCCGCAGGCGCTGAAGAACCTGCTCGGCCAGACCGCCAAGCTCGAATTCAAGCTGGTCGACGAGACCGCCGTGCCGAGCGATCTTGCCAAGGGCATGGTCCCTCCCGGCGACGAGCTGGTGCCTTACGCCGATGCCAACGATCCGGCCGCGGGCGGCGTCCCCGTCCTTGCGGTGAAGCGTCTCGGCGGCATCAAAGGCGACGAACTGACCGACGCCAAGCAGGCCTTCGATTCGAAGACCAATGCCGCGGTCGTTTCGATCACTTTCAACCAGCAGGGCGGTGAGAAGTTCGCCAAGCTGACGTCCGAAAACGTCGGCAAGCGCTTCGCGATCATCCTCGACGGCAAGGTGCTCTCGGCGCCTGCCATGCATGAGGCGATCCTGGGCGGGAGCGCCCAGATCTCGGGCAGCTTCAACGTCCAGTCGGCAACCCAGCTCGCCATCGCGCTGCGCTCGGGCGCGCTGCCGGTCGATCTCACCGTCGTCGAGGAACGCACCGTCGGTCCCGACCTCGGCGCCGATTCGATCCAGAAGGGGGTCGTCGCCATGGGCGTCGGCACCGTGCTGCTGATGCTGTTCATCTTCCTGACTTATGGCCGCTTCGGTGCCTATGCGAACCTCGCACTGGTGTTCAACGTGCTGATGATCCTGGGCGTGATGGCGGTGCTCGGCACCACCCTGACGCTGCCGGGCATCGCCGGTTTCGTGCTCACCATCGGTGCCGCGGTCGACGCCAACGTGCTCATCAACGAGCGCATCCGCGAGGAACGCCATCGCGGCCGCCGTGTGGTGCAGGCGGTGGAACTGGGCTACAAGGAGGCGAGCCGCGCCATCTTCGACGCCAACATCACCAACTCGATTGCCGCCGTGCTGATGTTCGCCTTCGGCTCGGGTCCGGTTCGCGGTTTCGCGGTCGTGCTGATGATCGGCATCGTCACGTCGGTGTTCACCGCCGTCACGATGAGCCGCATGTGGGTTGCGGGCTGGCTGCGTCGCGCCCGTCCCAGCGACCTGAACGTATAAAGGTACTGGCGCATGAAGCTCCTCAAGCTCATTCCCGATCACACGAACATCCACTTCCTGCGCTGGCAGTGGCCGTTCTTCATCACCAACCTGCTGGCGATGGCTGCGTCCATCGTGCTGCTGTTCACCCACGGGCTGAACCTCGGCGTCGACTTCGTCGGCGGCCAGATGATCCGCGTGACCTTCGAACAGAGCGCCACCGCGCCGGTCGGCAAGCTGCGTGACAGCGTCGATGCCCTCGGCTTCGGCGAGCCGGTGATCCAGACCTTCGGCAAGCCGAACGAAGTCTCGGTGCGCATGAAGCTGCCCGAAGGCGCTGACGACAATCCGAAGCTGGCCGACGGCATGGCTCGCAAGATCACCGCCAAGATCCGGCAGGACTTCGCCGACGCCCGCGTCGACGGCGTCGATTCGGTCTCGGGCAAGGTCTCGGGCGAGCTGTTCCACACGGGCATGCTCGCGCTCGGTCTCGCGATGATCTGCATCTCGATCTACATCTGGATTCGCTTCGAATGGCAGTTCGCGGTCGGCGCGCTCTTCGCGCTGGTGCAGGATATCCTGCTGACCGTGGGCATGTTCTCGCTGACGCAGATGGAGTTCGACCTCAACATCGTCGCCGCGCTGCTGACGCTGCTGGGTTACTCGCTGAACGACAAGATCGTCGTCTACGACCGTATCCGCGAGAACATGAAGAAGCATCGCCGCATGCCGATGAACGAGCTGCTCGACCTCTCGGTGAACGAGACGCTGTCGCGCACGATCGCGACTTCGCTCTCGGTGCTGATCATGCTCGTGTCGCTGCTGTTCCTCGGCCCCGACGTGATCTTCGGCTTCACCGCCGCCATCACCCTGGGCATCTTCATCGGCACCTACAGCTCGATCTTCATGTCCGCGCCGATCCTGATCTGGCTGGGCGTGAAGTCCGACACTTTCGTGAAGCAGGAAAGCGAGATCGACCGTCAGGACCGTCTCGCCCGCGAAGGCGGCGCGCGTCCCTGAGCATCATGCCTTAAAGGCAGCGATAGCTGAAAAACGAAAGGGCCGCTCCCGCAAGGAGCGGCCCTTTTTTTGGTTCAGGCGGCGGCGGTGATCGCTTCGCCCGCCAGCACGTCGCGCCAGAAGCAGACGAGGTTCTGCGCATTCACGCCCCAGGAGAAGCGGCTGACATGGGCGGAAACGTCCGCCTGGCTCGGCGGGTCGGCGAGGATGGCACTGACGGCTTCGGCGATGGCTTCGGGGGTGCGCGCGGCGATGCGTCCGGCGGTCTCGTCCTGCACCACCTCGCGGGCGCCGCCGATGTCGGGGATTACGATCGGCGTGCCGCAGGCCAGTCCCTCGATCCAGACATTGGCGAGGCCCTCGCTGGCGGAAGGCAGCACCAGCACGTCGGCGGCGCAGAGCACATGCGGCAGAAGGTCATGGCTGACGAGGCCGAGGAACTGCACCCGTTCGCCCACACCCAGTCGCTCGGCGAGGGCGCGCAAAGACCTCTCGTCCTCACCCGTGCCTGCAAGTGCAAGATGGGCTTCGGGGAGCCGGGCGAGCGCCTCGATCACCAGCCTTTGGCCCTTGCGCGGGATCAGCGAGCCGGGGGTGACGATCAGCGGTCCCTCCGACCAGATGCCGAGATTGGGCATGGCCGAGACGAGCGCGCGCGCGGCACCGCGCTCGATGGGGTGGAAGCGCTCGCGGTCGAGGCCGGTGTAGTGCACGCCGATGCGGTCACGCGGCATGCCGAGCGCGACCATATCCTCGCGCAAGGCGCGGCTCACCGCCAGCATTCCGGCGGCCTGCTGCGCGGCCTGCTGCATCTGTTTCAGCGCCGCGGGGCGCTGGCCCCAGTAATGGATATCGGCGCCGCGCGACTTGATGGTCAGCGGCAGGCCCAGCTCGCGCGCGACGATCGCGGCGGCGGGGCCGTCCGGAAAGAAGAACTGCGCGTCCACGAGGTCGAAGGGCTGCTCGGCATGGAGACGGCGCACCAGCGGCAGCACGGCGCGGGCGATGCGGGCCGGGTTGCTGTCGCCGCCGATCTTCGGGATCAGGGTGAACTTGGGATAGAGCACCGGCAGGCCCGAGACTTCGCCGCGCTCCGGAATACCCGCCAGCTTGTCGTAGGGATGGCGGCGGGAGAGCGGCCAGGGCGGCACGCCGATCGGGCTGACCATGGTGAGATCAACGTCGCCTGCCGCCGCAATGGCCCGCATCTGGTTGCCGACGAAGATCCCGAAGGACGGCTTTACCGGATTGGGAAACAGCGTGGCGATGGAGAGGATGCGCATGACTTCCCTTTACCGGGCGAAAGTTAGAGCTTTCTGACGAGCATCTGCGCAACGGCCAGCCATTGGGGATGTTCCACCGCGGCGACGGGCTGACCACTGGCCGGGGGCAGCAGGGTGAGCCGCTCGCGGCTGCCGTCGATCAGGCGTCCGAACGCAAAGCGGCCGCCGGGCAGGGGGGCGAGAACGTCGCGGTTGAGCAGCTTCGGCGCATCCTGCGGCGGCGACTGGCGCAGCCAGACCTGATCCCCGGCGCGGTACTCGCCGCAGGACTGCTCGACGTCCATCACCATCCACGGCGTATCGGCGGCAAGATCGCTCGGCAGGATCGCCTCGCGCCGGGTGCGCGGGCTGTCGGCGCCGTTTTCGGTGAGCACGGCCATGACCATGGCGGGCACTTCGCTTTCGCTGCGCAGAAGGCGCTCCGGCTCGATATCCAGCGCCTTGGCGATTCGGTTCATCCAGGCGAGCGAGAGGTTGCGCGTGCCGGTCTCCAGCCGCCCGATGGTCTGCGCGGTCGTCGGCGGCAGGCAGGCGGCGGCGACGTCGGCGAGGGTCAGGCCCTTTTGCAGGCGAATGTCGCGAATGCGGTTTATCATCCTGAAAGCGCTCGCATAACCGTTCTGGTTTTCCAAGGCCTGTCATGGTGCCATTCTGGAGCCTGAGCATATCGCTGTGCAGCTCAAGGGGAAGTGAGGCGCGGCGGATCGGTTCTCCGGCGAACCGATCCGCTCAAACTCCGTCGCCCCCGCGAAGGCGGGGGGGGGGGCTTTTCTCGCTCCACAGCGCAGGCGTTGAAAAAGAAGCGGGATCCCCGCCGTCGCGGGGATGACGAGTAGTTAGGGGCGGGATCGAGGAGGCGTTGGGGGAAGGGGAGAGGTGCGAAGGGGGCTGCCTGGGAAGCGCCGCTTATCCTTCGACCTGTTCCGCCAATTCCAGCCAGCGTTCTTCGGCGGCGTCCTTCTCGCCGCGCGCCTTTTCGATGGCAGCGGAGAGGCTGGCGAACTTCGCCGGATCGCGGGTGTAGAGCGCCGGGTCGGCCATGGCCGCCTCGTCGCGCACGATCGCCGCTTCCAGGTCCTCGATCTTCTTGGGTAGCAGCTCGTAGTCGCGCTGGTCCTTGTAGGAGAGCTTGCCCTTCTTAGGCGGCATCGGCGGCGGCGGCGGGGCGTTTTCGCCTTTCGCCTTGGCTTTCCCTGCGCTCGTGCGCTCGCGGCGCTTGGCTTCCCAGTCGGCATAGCCGCCCGCGATCACGTCGATATGGCCCGAACCGTCGAGGCCGAGCGTGACGTTGACGGTGCGGTCGAGGAAGTCGCGGTCGTGGCTGACGATCAGCACGGTGCCGTCGTAGTCCGAAATCACTTCCTGAAGCAGGTCGAGTGTTTCGAGGTCGAGGTCATTGGTCGGCTCGTCGAGCACCAGCAGGTTCGAGGTGCGGGCGAACTCGCGGGCGAACAGCAGGCGCGAGCGCTCGCCGCCGGAGAGCGTGCCGACTTTCGCCTCGACGAGGCCGGGATCGAACAGGAAGTCCTTGAGGTAGCCCTGGATGTGCTTGCGCACACCGACCACGTCGATCCAGTCGCCGCCTTCGGCCAGCACGTCGCGGATGCGCATTTCCGGGCTCATCCGGCTGCGCTGCTGATCGATCACGGTGGCGTCGAGCGTGGCCGCGCGCGTCACCTTGCCCTCGTCGGGCTGAAGTTCGCCCATCAGGATCTTGAGCAGTGTCGTCTTGCCTGAGCCATTGGCGCCGACCACGCCGATGCGGTCGCCGCGCTGGATGCGCAAGTTGAAGTCCTTGATAACCGTGCGGTCTCCGAACTTCTTGGTGACGTGCTCGGCGACGATGACCGACTTGGTCTTGCTGTCGTCGGCCACTACGGCCAGCTTGGCGGCGCCTTGCGGTCCCATCATCGAGGCCCGCTGGGCGCGCATTTCCCAGAGCTTGGCAAGGCGGCCCTGGTTGCGCTTGCGCCTTGCGGTGACGCCGCGCTCCAGCCAGTGCGCCTCGATCTTGAGCTTGGCGTCGAGCTTCTGGGCGGCGCGCGCTTCCTCGGCGTAGACTTCCTCTTCCCAGGCCTCGTAGCCGCCGAAGCCGATGTCGCGGCGGCGCAGGCCGCCGCGGTCGAGCCAGAGCGTGGCATTGGTCAGGCGGGTCAGGAAAGTACGGTCGTGGCTGATGACCACGAAAGCGCCGTTATAGCGCTGGAGCCAGGATTCCAGCCAGTCGATCGCGGCAAGGTCGAGGTGGTTGGTCGGCTCGTCGAGCAGCAGCAGGTCCGGCTCGGAGGCGAGAGCGCGGCAGAGCGCGGCGCGGCGGCGCTCACCGCCCGAGGCGCTCTTGGCCTCGCGGGAAAGGTCGATGCCGAGCTGGTCGGCGATGGCTTCCACTTCGTGCTGCTGCGGGGCGTCGTCGCCGTGGATGGCGAAATCGAGCAGGGTGTCGAAGCCGGTGAAGAACGGGTCTTGCTCCAGCGTCACCACGCGGGTGCCGGGCTGGACCGAGCGGGTGCCCTTGTCGGCATCCACCGAGCCCGCGATCAGCTTGAGCAGCGTCGTTTTTCCTGCGCCGTTGCGGCCGATCAGGGCCAGCCGGTCGCGCGGGGCGATGTTGATGTCGAGGTCCTGGAAGAGCCAGCCGGAGCCCTGGATCAGGCCGAGGTTTTCCCAGCTGAGAATTGGTGCAAGTGCCATGCCGCGCGCCCTACAGGGCGGAGCAGGGGGCTGGCAAGCCAGAGCAGGGTGTGTGGGATTCGTGCAACAGGGGAAATGTGGTGCCACCTTCGCGCCACATTCAGGACTTGTTCAAGGCCAGAGGGTTAGGCAGCAAGTCGATATGAACAAGTCCCTTTCCTCTCTGACGGTCGCAGCCTCACTGGCATTTGCCGCGTTTGGCATGGTCGGACCGTCGCTCACCGCCCACGCTGCCGATCCCGGCGGCGAGCAGGGCGAAGTGCGCCGCGAACGCCGGGCGGGCAATGTTCTCTCCCTGCCCGATATCGAGCGCCAGGTCCTGCCGCGCATGTCGGGGATGCAGTATCTCGGCCCGGAATTCGATTCCGCCGCCATGGCTTACCGGTTGAAGTTCATCCGCAACGGCAAGGTCTTCTTCGTCGATGTCGACGCCCGGACGGGCCGCGTGATCGGCCAGTCGCGTTAGGGCGGATCGACATTCAGCCCATGCGGGCCTGCGAAGCGCGATTCTCTGCGCTTCGGTGCTCACGGACCGAAAGTCCGCTGCGCTCCGATGCTCGATAATCACGCTTCTCGGCTCCACCTGAACTAAATGTCGATCCGCCCTAGTTGGGCATATTGAGGTGGGGATGAACGGATCTTGTTCATCTTTACGTTCATAATTGAACGCCTAATGCTAACAGCGAGGCCGAAGCACTGGAACCAAGCCGGTTCCCGTCGCTTGACGCTTCAGGCCTCCAATCCCATTTCGGAGGCCCCTGTTTCAGACCCCCTCGCTTAGGGAGAGATCGAATTGCGCATCCTGATCGTCGAGGATGAACCCACGCTCGGCAACCAGCTCAAGACCACGCTGGAGCAGACCGGCTATGCCGTAGACTTGTCCGTCGACGGCGAGGATGGCCACTTCCTGGGTTCGACCGAAGACTACGACGCCGTCATCCTCGACCTCGGCCTGCCCGAGATCGACGGGCTGACCGTGCTCGGCATGTGGCGCAGGGAAGGGCGCAATTTCCCGGTTCTGGTGCTGACCGCGCGCGATTCCTGGTCGGACAAGGTGGCGGGCCTCGATGCCGGTGCCGACGACTATCTCGCCAAGCCGTTCCAGACCGAGGAACTGATCGCCCGCCTGCGCGCGCTGATCCGCCGTGCCTCGGGGAATACCTCCAGCGAACTGACCGCGGGCGAGGTGCGCCTCGACACCCGCTCGGGCCGCGTCACGCTGGACGGCGAGCCGGTGAAGCTCACCGCGCAGGAATACAAGCTGCTTTCCTACCTGATGCACCACAAGGGCAAGGTGGTCAGCCGCACCGAACTGATCGAGCACATCTACGATCAGGACTTCGACCGCGATTCGAACACGATCGAGGTCTTCGTTACCCGCATCCGCAAGAAGCTGGGTGCCGATGTCATCACCACGATCCGCGGCCTTGGCTACAGCCTCGACGATCCCGCAGAACCTGGTCGCGGCTGAAGATCGCCGGGAGCGGTAAAGTGCAGGAAGGAGAAGTGCGCGAAGAGGAGACCATAAATCAGGTCGGCCCGCGCATGAAGGCGTCCAACACGGGATCGCTGGCCCGGCGCATGATGCTGATCGCGGCGGGGTGGATTTTCATCCTGCTGCTGGTCGGCGGCCTCGCGCTCGATCGCACGCTGACCGGCCTCATCTCGCGCAATTTCGACGAACAGCTCGGCTACATGCTGACCGGCATGATCGGCTCGGCAGAGATCGGGCCGGACGGGGAAGTGTTCTTCATCCGCCCGCTCGGCGACCAGCGCTTTCTGGAGCCGAATTCCGGCCTTTATTGGCAGATTCGCGCCAAGGGGCACGAGGACTTCCCCTCGCGCTCGCTCTGGGACCGCACACTGAACGTGCCTGCCGACCACTTCGACGCGCAGCCGCACGTCTATGACAGCGACCAGTTCGCCGGCGAGCCGCTGCGGGTGATGGAGCGCTCGATCATCCTGCCGGGTAGCGATTCGAAGTGGATGTTCACGGTCGCTGCCAGCCGCGCGGACCTCAACGAACAGCTCAAGATGGTGCGCGGCATCCTCGTCTACAGCTTCGTCGCGCTGGGCTTCGGCCTCTTGCTGATGGCGGGGATGCAGACCTGGTACGGGCTGTTCCCGCTGCGCCATGTGCGCCGCGCGATCCAGAAGCTGCGCACCACCGGGGCCAGCCGCGTCAACCACCCGTTGCCGCAGGAAGTGCAGCCGCTGGTCGAGGAACTGAACGCGCTGCTCGCCCATACCGAGCGTCAGGCCGAGGAAGCGCGCACCCATGCGGGCAACCTTGCCCATGCGCTCAAGACCCCGCTGACGGTAGTGATGAACGCGGCCACGGCCAAGTCGCCGGACCTTGCCGATACCGTCATCCGCGAGGCGGCGGTCATGCGGCGGCAGGTCGATCACCATCTGGCGCGCGCCCGTGCGGTCGGCCGCCGTGCGGTCGGCCAGTCGCGCGCGGAACTCTGGCCGAGCCTCGAAGCTGTGCTGCGCGCGGTCGAGCGGCTCTACGATCAGGCGCGCCTCGATCTCGACGGCAACCGTGAGGCAGTGGTCGCGCTGGAGAAGCAGGACCTTGAGGAAATCCTCGGCAACCTGATCGAGAATGCGGCGAAATACGGCGGCGGCAGCGTCTTCGTCACGGTCGATCCGGACCGTGAGGCACCGCTTTGCGAAGTCTGGATCGAGGACGACGGCATGGGCATTCCCGAGGCCGAGCGCATCCGCATCTTCGATCGCGGCGCCCGACTCGACACCGGCAAGCCCGGCACCGGGCTGGGCCTTGCCATCGTGCGCGATGTCGTGGAAATCTACGGCGGCACGGTGGAACTCGACGAAAGCGAGGATCTCGGCGGTCTGCTGGTAAAGCTCAAGCTGCCGCGGGTCGATGCATAGAACCAATTCTTGGGGGAAGCGGCGAGGAGGTGGTTGCGGCTCCGGTCATTCCTCCCCATTGGCGCGGTTTACCAGATCAAGGACACTCTCATGACCGATTCCATCAACCTTTCGCTGTCGTCCGACGAGATCGAAATCATCGTCGATGCGCTGGAAGCCGATCTCGAAGGCTATGTCGAGGCGGCCAAGGAAGCGCGCGGCAACAACAACCGCGAGGACGTGACCACCTTCACCGAAGCGGCCACGCGCATCCAGACCCTGATGACGAAGCTTCAGGATCTGGTCAGCGAGTAAGCACAAAGCGAGGCGTCGTCCTGGATACGGTCCGGGACGACGGCCTTGTCGCGTGTAATCAGGCCTCGTTCTTGGCCCGCTCGTGATGACGGATCACTTCGTCGATGATGAAGCGGATGAACTTCTCGCCGAAGTCGGGATCGAGGTTCGCGTCTTCCGCCAGTTTGCGCAGGCGCACGATCTGGCGCTCTTCGCGGCCGGGATCGGAGGCGGGAAGATCCTTCTCGGCCTTGTAGGCGCCCACCGCCTGGGTGATCCGGAATCGCTCCGCCAGCATGTGGATGAGCGCGGCGTCGATATTGTCGATGCTCGCGCGGAAGCTGGCGAGAACGGGGTCGGCTGCGGGAGTTTCCTGGGTCATCGCGAGGTCCGCTAGCACGGGTTCGCCGCCGCTTCCAGTCGCCGTGTTTGCGCCTGACATGGCATTCGCTCTTGCGTTAACGGCGCCGAACGCGCAATGCGCGGGGCGATGAGTGCCGACGTTCTCCCCCTGCGCGCACGCGGGTCGCAGCCAACCCTCGCTCCCATGCTGGCGGTTACCGCTGCCGGCATGAACAGCGTCAACGCCGTCATCCTTGACCGGATGCAGAGCGAGATTCCCCTCATTCCGGCGCTGGCCGGGCACCTGATCGCGGGCGGCGGCAAGCGCATGCGCCCGATGCTGATGGTCGCCGCCGCCGAGCTTTGCGGATATCAGGGCACGCGCCATCACCGGCTGGCCGCTGCCGTGGAGTTCCTCCACACGGCCACGCTGCTGCACGACGACGTCGTCGACGGTTCCGACATGCGCCGCGGCAAGGCCGCCGCGAACATCGTGTTCGGCAATCCGGCGACGGTGCTGGTGGGCGATTTCCTGTTCACCCGCGCATTCGAGCTGATGGTCGAGGACGGCAGCCTCAAGGTCCTCAAGATCTTCTCGAAGGCCAGCTCGATCATTGCCGAGGGCGAAGTCGACCAGCTCACCGCCCAGCGTCGGATCGAGACGAGCGAGGAGCACTACCTCCAGATCATCGGCTCGAAGACCGCTGCGCTCTTCGCTGCCGCCACCCGCATTTCGGCGGTGGTCGCGGAAAAGACCGAGGCGGAGGAGCAGGCGCTCGACGCTTATGGCCGCAACCTCGGCATCGCATTCCAGCTGGTGGACGATGCGATTGACTACGATTCCGAGGCTGCCGAATCGGGCAAGGACAAGGGCGACGATTTCCGCGAGGGCAAGATGACCCTACCGGTGATCCTGGCCTATGCGCGCGGCAATGCCGAAGAGCGCAAGTTCTGGGAGGAAGCCATCGCCGGTTTCCGCACCGAGGACGAAGACCTTGCCCATGCGGTCGAGCTTATCAACCGCCACGGCTGCGTCGAGGCCACGCGCGAGCGGGCGCGGCTCTACGGCCAGCGCGCCATCGATGCGATCTCGATCTTCCCGGCAGGCGCTGCGCGAGATGCCATGTGCGAGGCAGTCGAGTTCGCGATCGCGCGTCGTTACTGAGCCGATTTTCACAAACCCTTTGGGGATCGAACGCCGGGCAGGTTCTGCCCGGCGTTTTCGTATGGAGCAAAGAAGGAAGAGAAGATCGCGCAAAGGCGCGACCTTCTCTTCCCTTCGTCAATCCTGATTTTCGAACAAGCGCATGGACGAGTTGACGGATATTGCTGACGTGGATCAGGCCTCGCCTGACCCGATTTCGATTAATTACTGCTGAAATTTCCAAATATGATGAAATCTATTCGGTTAATGGCATTGTAATGAGCTATAGGCTTCGATGAAGCGAATTCCTGAATAAGGAGGTCGTCAATGTCGAGTGTATTCTCGGGGCCAGTCCTCTTTTCCAAGCCATGCTGGAGGAGGTTTTTTCCTCGCCCGAACAGGCAAATGTCGGCGGCTTCGGCGCCGATCGGACGTCAGCGTCAACGCGCTCGCCATGCTGGGTTATCGCACGCATCTGCTGGGCAGCGGACGATCCCGCGCGGCGGCTATCGCTTCATCTACGAGGATTACAGCCAGGACGACTTCACCGGGCGCGGCAGGTTCGTCTGGGACATGCAGCAGCGCGGGCCGGTGCTCGGCCTTGCCATGCTGTTCTGACTACCTTTCTTTCCCGCGAATAGGAGAATGACCATGCGAGCGATGACGAAACTCGGCCGGGCGCTCGGCGTGCTGGCGCTGCCGGGGCTTCTGGCCGCGGGCACTGCCGCCGATGCCTGCACGCGGGCGGTCTATCTCGGCCCGAACGGCAATGTCATCACCGCGCGCTCGATGGACTGGAAGAGCGACATCGTTTCCAACTTGTGGATACTCCCACGCGGAATTTCCCGCAGCGGGGAGGCTGGGCCGAACTCGATCAAATGGACGGCGAAATACGGAAGCCTCGTCGTCAGCGGCTACGACGTATCGAGCACCGACGGCGTGAACGAGAAGGGCCTCAACGCCAACATGCTCTGGCTGGTCGAATCGGAGTATCCGCATTTCGACGGCAAGGGCAAACCGGGCCTGACGATCGCAGCCTGGGCGCAATATGCCCTCGACAATTTCGCGACCGTGGCGGAAGCCGTGGCGGCGCTGGAGAAAGAACCCTTCACCGTCGTCACCGACAATGTGCCGGGCGAGAACCGCCTGACCACGGTGCATCTCTCGCTATCCGACGCCAGCGGAGACAGTGCCATTTTCGAATATATCAAGGGCAAGCTGGTGATCCACCATGGCCGCGAATACCAGGTCATGACCAATTCGCCGACCTATGACGAGCAACTGGCGCTCAATTCCTACTGGAAGGGTATCGGCGGCACGGTGATGCTGCCCGGCACGAACCGCGCGGCGGACCGCTTCGCGCGCGCCTCCTTCTACATAAACGCCATTCCGAAGGACGAGGACCCCAACAAGGCGCTGGCTTCGGTGTTCAGCGTGATCCGCAATGCCTCCGTGCCTTACGGCATCAACACGCCCGAGCAGCCCAATATTTCTTCCACACGCTGGCGCACGGTGTTCGATCACAAGCGGGGGCTCTACTTCTTCGAATCGGCGCTGACGCCGAACACTTTCTGGGTGAACCTCAAGAAGATCGATTTCTCGAAGGAGACGGGCAAGGTGAAGTGGCTCGATCTTGGACCCAATCAGGATCACACGTTTTCCGGCGAGGTGAACGGCGATTTCGTGGAACATGCCCCATTCCGTTTCCTCGGCCTGAACGGCTGAATCTCGCGGTTTACAGCACAGTCCGGCGGTTTTTTGGCACGGGACTCCGCCGTGCAATGATCCTGCAACATCCCTGCAATTGCAGTGGCATGGGAAGCGCCCTATTCAGGCGCCGCCATGCCCGCCGAATCCGAGATGGTGTCATCGGGCTATCAGCCCGGTTCGCCGCGCCAACGCTTCGTTTCTTCGATCCTCTCCGGGGGATTGATTCTCATTGCGCTGCTTCTGGCGATCTACCAGACCGGCCTCGTCCCCCAACTGGTCGAGAAGACGACCTCGCTGACGACCTTCGATGTCGTCGACCACGACCGCGACAAGGGCGGCGAGAAGCCGGAAAAGCCGAAGCAGCGCGAGGAAAAGAAGACCGAGAAGACCAGCCAGGCGAAGGTCGTTCAGGAAAAGGTGCCGCCGACCCCGCCGGTCGTGAAGCCGGTGGAGGAAAAGCCGGCCTTCACGTTCCTCAAGGTGTCGCGTCAGGACTTCGCCGCCGCCGATATCGGCAAGATGAAGGGACCGGAACCGGCTCAGGGTTCCGCCGCACCGAGCGGCGGCTCCGGCGGGACGTACGGTCCCGGCGAAGGTCCGGGCGGCGCCACGCTCTACAATGCCGACTGGTTCCGCCGTCCGACCGACGCGCAGCTCGGCGGCTATCTGCCCGAAAATCGCCCGCGCAGCGGCTGGGGCATGATCGCCTGCCAGACGATCGAGCACTACAAGGTCGAGAACTGCCAGATCCTCGGCGAATCGCCGCGCGGATCGGGCTTTGGCCGCGCGGTGCTCAACGCCGCCTGGCAGTTCGAAGTGCTCCCGCCACGCATCAACGGCAAACAGCAGCTGGGAACCTGGGTGCGCATCCGGATCGATTACGGCACCAAGGGCGATATCTGAAGAGCGGAAGAGTTAGGCCAGCTGCCAGGCCTTGGATGAGGCCTCGACCCGGCTGAGCATGTCTTCCAGCGTCATGGGTCGGGCAATGTGGAAGCCCTGCGCCAGCGAGAACCCGGCGATGCGGGCGCTGAGCAGCTGGTCTTCGGTCTCGATCCCCTCGATCACGCATTCCAGCGAGAGCGCGCGCGCGAGGTTGCGGATCGCCGAGATCAGGCGGCGGCCCACGGTCTCGTCGAGGCGCGGGGAGAAGCTGCGGTCGATCTTGACCATGTCGAGCGGCAACTGGTGCAGCGACGAGAGACTGGAATAGCCGGTGCCGAAATCGTCGAGCGCGATGCGGGCGCCGGTCGCGCGCAGGCGTTCGAGCACGGTGCGGGCCGTCTCGAATTCGGCGATCAGTGTCGTTTCGGTGATCTCGAACAGCAGGCGCCGGGCGTCGCAGCCGCTGCGTTCGATACGGTCGAGCAGGGTGGCGATCGTTTCCGTATCGGAAATGTCGTGCCCGGAAAGATTGAACGAGATCGAGATCGGATGCGGCAGCAAGGCCAGAGTGTCCAGCGCGCGGTCGAACAGTGTGGCGGTCACTTCGCGGGCGCGGCCTACGCGCTCGGCGGCGGCGATCATCTGCTCCGGCGGCACCGCGCCGAGCGTCGGCGAAGTCCAGCGGGCGAGGCACTCGAAGCCGACCGGCTGATTGCTCTCGGTGGCGATGATCGGCTGATAGGCGACGGACAGTTCCTGCGCGAGATCGGCGCTCTGCAGGGCCGAATCGAGCGCCTGTTCGGATCGGATCAGGGTTTCCAGCTGGTCCGAGAAGCGCACGCACAGTCCGCGCCGGTGGTTCTTGGCGTGATAGAGCGCGAAGTCGGCGCGGTCGTAGAGCGAATGGGCGTTGCGGGCGCTTTCCGGGTAGATCGAGATCCCTGCCGACCCACCGACCGCCACCGTCACTTCGCCGAGGCGGGCGGGCATGCGGATGGCGGTGCAGAACTTCTGGGCGATCGCTTCCGCTTCGTCGGGGCCGCCGGGCACGATGAAGCCGAATTCGTCGCCGCCAAGCCGGGCGATCGTCACGCTCGGGTCGCACTGCGCGATCAGGCGCGTGCCGATCACCTGAAGCAGGCGGTCGCCCTGGGCATGGCCATAGGTGTCGTTGACCGGCTTGAATCGATCAAGATCGATCAGCCCGACGCAGAAAACCTGATCCTGCGCCGTTTCCAGCAGCCGTTCGAGCGCCGCGAAGAAGTAGCGCCGGTTCGGCAGGCCGGTCAGCGCGTCGGTCTGGGCGAGGCGGGCGTTCTCGTCGCCCAGCGCCTGGGCCTGCCTGCGCTCGACCCGCAACTCGCGCTGGGCCATCTCCAGCTCGACGAAGGAATCGTAGGTGTCGCGCAGGATCTTGAGGATCACGGCGGCGACGAGGGCGATATTGATCGCCACGGCCGTGAGCGTCTCCGACCCCGTCGTCATGCAATAGACGAGGAACATGCCTAGCGCCGTCACGCAGATCAGCAGCGCCGCCGTGGGCAGGAACGTCAGGCAGAACACGCAGCCGAGCACCGTGACGGAGACGAAGACGGCGACGTGGCCATGTTCGTAAGGCCCGCCGTAACGGTCGAGACAGAGCGCCCATATGGCGAAAGTCGTGGCGAAAAGCAGGGAGAGCCAGATGGCCTGCTTCATGCGCCGGTGCGCGACATCGGCCTCCAGATCGCGCTGACCGACCGGCCGCAGCCAGACCAGCATGCGAATCAGACAGAAGGCGATGAGGATGGCGGGGATCGTGAGCGTCAGATAACCTGGTGCCAGCGCGCGATGCGTATAGGCGAGAATGGCCGCATTGACTGATAAAAGTCCGTAGAGCGGCGGGATTCGTTCGCGCAGGCGCAAGTACTGCGCGACGGGCAGCGGAAAGTGCCCGGCGCGGTGCATCTTGCTCTGGATTGAACTGGCATCGGGCAAAACGTGAACTCCTGAGAGTTTTGCTTAAGTACAATTCCTTGATGAAGCGTAGACGTCTCGCTTTATCTCATCCTTTTCGGGTTCGGTTGATATCGGGACGAAGTCTTTCCCGTTGACGCCACCGGCCCTAAGGAGGCGGGCGTGAGCGAGCTTCCCATCCACGCCGTATTGCCCGAAGTCTTGTCCGCATTGCGTGACGGTCCTCACGCCGTGCTGATCGCGCCGCCGGGGGCGGGCAAGACGACGGCGCTGGCCCCGGCCCTGCTGGCCGAACCCTGGTGCACAGGGACAGTGATCCTGCTGTCCCCCCGCCGCGTCGCCGCCCGCGCAGCCGCTGAGCGCATGGCCGACCAGTTGGGCGAAAAGGCCGGGGAGACGATCGGCTACGTCACCCGCCTCGACGTGAAGCGATCGGCGCGCACGCGAGTCGTGGTCATGACCGAAGCGATCTTCGTCTCGACCATCGTCTCCGATCCGGAGCTTTCCGGTGTTTCCGCCGTGCTGTTCGACGAAGCGCACGAGCGTCATCTCGACAGTGACCTCGGCCTCGCGCTGGCGATCGAAACGAGTCAGGTTCTGCGTGAGGATCTGCGCATCGTCGTCATGTCCGCCACGATCGACGGCGTGCGCTTTGCGCGCCTGCTGGGCGGCGCGGTTCCGCTCATCGAGAGCGAGGGCAAGGCCTGGCCGCTGGCGATTCGCTGGCTCGGCGGATCGCCCGACCAGCGGATCGAGGATGCGATGGCCTCCGCCGTGCTGACCGCGTGGCGCGAGCAGGACGGCGATATCCTCGCCTTCCTGCCCGGCGTGCGCGAGATCGACCGCGTGGCCGAGCGACTCGCCGAGAAGCTGCCGGGCGCACTGGTCCTGCCGCTCCACGGGCAATGCGAACCCGCCGCCCAGCGCGCGGCGATCCGCCGCGATCCGCAGGGTCGCCGCCGGATCGTGCTGTCGACCGCGATCGCGGAAACCTCGCTGACGCTGGAGGGCGTCTCGGTTGTAGTGGACAGCGGCCTCTCGCGCCGCGCCGAGTTCGACAAGGCGGCGGGCGTCACCCGCTTGGCGACGCACCGGGCGAGCCGGGCTTCCGCCGCGCAGCGGGCCGGTCGCGCCGCGCGTCAGGGGCCGGGCACCGCCTATCGCCTCTGGGAAGAGGCCGCGCATCCGGGGCGTCCCGAGTTCGATCCGCCGGAAATGCTCACCAGCGACCTTGCGCCGCTGACGCTCTCGCTGGCGCAATGGGGCGCGGGCGATCCGGCGGCCATGGCCTGGATCGATCCGCCGCCGGTGCCTGCGCTCGATGCCGCGCGGCGCCAGCTTGAGGCGCTCGGCGCGCTCGACGGGGAAGGGCGGATCACCGCGTTCGGGCGCAAGGTCGCGAGCCTGCCGATGGACCCGGCGCAGGCGGCGATGATCCTCCATGCCGCCGAGCGCGGCGCGGCCGGAACAGCCGCGAAGCTCGCGCTGCTGCTTCAGGAGCGCGGGTTGGGCGGGCGTAGCGAGGATCTGGCGCAGCGGCTCTCGCGCTGGGACGGCGACCGCTCGCCGCGCGCGGAAGCCTCGCGCAAGTTGGCGGCGAGCTGGGCACGGCGGGCGCGTTCGCTGATCTCCGGTGAGGATGGCGGCGAGGACATTCCCGCAGGCGTGCTGCTGGCGCTTGGAAGGCCCGACATGGTGGCGCGGCGGCGCGATGCGAGCGGCGAGCATTGGCTCTCCGCCGGGGGCAGGGGCTATGTGCTCGATCCCGCCTCGCCGCTGGCGGCGCGTGAGTGGCTGGTGATCGGCGATGCGCAAGGGCAGGCCAAGGGCGCGCGTATTCTCTCGGGCGCGTCGCTGGAAATGTCCGAAGTCGAACAGGGCCTCGGAGAACGAATCGAACGGCGCTCGGTCCTGCGCTGGAACGAGGCGGAAGGGCGCGTCGAGGCGCGCCTCGAACGGCGACTCGGGGCGATCACGCTGGCGAGCGGCCCCGATCCCGCGCCCGATCCGGCGGCGATTTCGGCCTTCCTGCTGGAGCGCGTGCGAGAGAAGGGCCTCGATCTCGTGCCGTTCGGGAAGGGCAGTCTCTCGCTGCTGCGCCGCGCGCGCTATGCGGGGATCGCGGCGCTTTCCGAAGCGGCGCTGGTGGCGGATCTCGACGACTGGCTCGGCCCGCTGTTGGGGCGGCGACTCGATGCCATCGACAAAGGCGCGCTGGCGGAAGCCTTGCGCAATCGCCTGAACTGGGACGATCAGCAAAGTCTCGAAAAGCTCGCGCCGCCGGAGTTCCGCAGTCCGGCGGGCAGCACGCATGCCATCGACTACGAGGATGAGGGCGGTCCCAGCGTCGAGGTTCGGGTGCAGGCGCTGTTCGGGCTGGACCGTCATCCGACCTTCGGGCAGCCCGCGCAGCCGCTGCTGCTGAAGCTGACGTCGCCCGCCGGGCGGCCGATCCAGACGACTCGCGACCTCCCCGGATTCTGGCGCGGGTCGTGGCGCGACGTGCAGCGCGACATGAAGGGGCGCTATCCCCGGCACCGCTGGCCGGACCAGCCCTGGACCGAAGATCCCAGCCTCAAGACGCGCAATGCGTTTGAAGCATCCAGAAACAAGTGATTTGCGCTTGATTCTCTCCCTGATTCGGAGGCAAAGCGCTGGGCCATGAGTGCACGCATCTATCAGCGCCCGAAGAACGCCATGCAGTCCGGCAAGGCACTGCTGGACCAGTGGGTCCTCGAATTCGTCCCCGCCGAAGCGAAGAAGCCCGATCCCCTGATGGGTTGGGCCGGTTCTGGCGATACCCGACAGCAGGTTACGCTGAAGTTCCCCGATGTGGAGGAAGCCAAGGCCTATGCCGCGCGCTACGGCATCGAGGCCGAAGTGCATGCCACGCCGCCGCGCCGCCTGAAGCTTCAGGCCTACGCCGACAACTTCCGCTGATTCTTCCGCGCCGAGGCGCAGGTTTCTGAGCAATCGGCCCGCCTTTCCGCGAGGGAAGGGCGGGCCGCTGCCGTTATGGGCCGCTGAAAACTTTGCGGAGTTAAAAAGTCGGACAGGCAGGCTGGACAAACCGGACGCGCGCCGCCATAGGCCCGCTCGGGAGTCGGGTGGACGTTTGCGTTCGCCAACCTGGTCAGGTCCGGAAGGAAGCAGCCACAACGGATAGCGGCGGGTCGCCCGGCTCCTTCAGCCCACATCATGACAAATTGATGCCGGACCCGCCGGAAGGCCGGTTTTGGCTCTGTTTCGTTGATCTGCGCTGTGGAGCAAATTGCTTTTCCCCTGACATTCCGGCCTCCAGTCCCTAGTTTGGCAGGCGATGGACGATTCACGCGACATGTTCGGCGATACCCCCCCCTGGGACGACAAGGAGGAGGAAGCGCCCGCTCCGACCCAGGCCGAGCTGGAAGAGGCCGGTCAGGCCTCGATGTTCGGCGAACCGGAGCCTGTTGCCGCTCCTTCGGCTCCTGTGCCCGAGCCCGAGCCTGCCCCTGAGCCGAAAGCGACGCCTGAACCGCGCGAAACGACTGCGGTCGAGAAGAAGGCGGCCGCCGCCCCGTCCAGCGCATCGACTGGCGCTCCCGCGCAGCCCTATCGCGTGCTCGCGCGCAAATACCGTCCGCAGACTTTCGCCGAACTGATCGGCCAGGAAGCGATGGTGCAGACGCTGGCCAACGCCATCAAGCGCGACCGACTGGCCCATGCCTTCCTGATGACCGGCGTGCGCGGGGTGGGCAAGACCTCGACCGCGCGTCTGATCGCCAAGGCGCTCAACTGCATTGGTCCGGACGGGCAGGGCGGTCCGACGATCGACCCCTGCGGCCAGTGCGAACCGTGTCAGGCTATTGCCGAAGGCCGCCATATCGACGTGATCGAGATGGACGCCGCCTCGCATACCGGTGTCGACGACGTGCGCGAGATCATCGAGGCGGTGCGCTATGCCGCCGTCTCGGCACGCTACAAGATCTACATCATCGACGAAGTGCACATGCTGTCGCGCAATGCTTTCAATGCCTTGCTGAAGACACTTGAGGAACCGCCGGCCCATGTGAAGTTCCTTTTCGCGACCACCGAAGTGGACAAGCTGCCGGTCACGGTGCTGTCGCGCTGCCAACGCTTCGACTTGCGCCGCATTCCCGCGCCGATGCTGGCCGAACACTTCGCCAAGGTCTGTGGTCTCGAAGGCGTCGAGGCCGAGGACGAGGCGCTCGCGATGGTCGCAGCCGCCGCCGAGGGATCGGTGCGCGATGGTCTGTCGATCCTCGACCAGGCGATTGCCCATGCCGATCTCGACGGCGAAGGCCAGGTTCGCGCCGAGAAGGTGCGCGACATGCTCGGTCTTTCCGACAAGAGCGTGCAGCGCAGCCTCATCACCGCCATTCTTGACGGCAAGGGCGGGGAACTGCTCGAACTCGTGGCGCGGCAGTTTGCGCTCGGCGTCGAGCCGATCGCGATCATGCGAGGGCTGATGACGCTGGTGCACCGCATCGCCGTGGCGCAAGTCGCGGGCGGCGCCCACGATGCCCATTCGGCGGAAGAGCGCGAGGCGATCGAGGGTTGGGCCAAGGCGCTCAAGGCCGGTCAGGTCCACCGCATCTGGCAGCTGCTGCTCAAGGGGCACGAGGAAGTGAAGTCCGCGCCCGATCCGCTGGTGGCGGTGCAGATGGCGCTGCTGCGGATCATGCATGCCTCGGACATGCCGGACCCCGGATCGCTGGTGAAGAAGCTGGAAGAGCTTGCCGCCCGCGCTCCGGCTCCCGCTCCGGCAGGCGGCGCGGAAGGCGCTTCACCGAGCGGCGCTCCCGCTGCCGTGGCTCCCCCCGCGATCACTGCCGCCATGGTCACGCGCCGCTGGGAAGAGCTGGTCGAGGACGTCGAGCACATGGGCGAGCTTTCGACCGCGAACACCATGCGGATGCAGGTCCGCGTCGTTGAATTGGGCGCAAGTCTGCTGCGCTACGCGCAGCCGCCCGGTTTCAGCGAGGATATCACCGCGCTGCTGCGTGCCTGTCTGACCAAGGCGACGGGCGAGCGCTGGGAAGTCTACAAGGTCTCGGAAGAGGGCGCGCCCGCGCTCATGCCCACGCTGGTCGAACAGGCCGAAGCGAAGAAGACCGCCGAAAGCGATGCCGTGAACCAGCACCCGCTGGTGCTGGCGACCAAGGCCGCTTTTCCGCAGGCCGAAGTTATCGAAGATGATCGTCCGCTTGCCGTCGGCGGCGGCGGACGCAACTGGAGACGTTGAGATGAAGTCGATGGAAGAGATGCTCCAGGCCGCACAGCAGGCGGCCGAGACCATCCAGAAGCAGATGAACGAGGCGCAGGCCAAGCTCGACGCCATGGAAGTCGAAGGACTTTCGGGCGGCGGCCTGGTGAAGATCCGCTGCTCGGCCAAGGGCCGCGTGATCGGCGTTGCGATCGACGACAGCCTGCTCCAGCCCGGCGAGAAGCAGATTCTCGAAGATCTGGTCGCCGCTGCCTACAACGACGCGCGCGTCAAGGCGGACTCGGTGGCCGGCGAGGAACTGGCCAAGGCGCAGCAGGGCATGGGCCTGCCGCCGGGCTTCAAGATGCCGTTCTGATCCTGCGGTCTCTCTCGTTCCGGACCGCCTCGATGCGCGATTTCCATGGGGTAATTTCCGTCAGGTCTGGCGGAAGTTCCGGGAAATCGCGCTATATTGGATCAAACCTCCGGTATTTTCCGGAGTTGCGATCTAGGGGAAAGGGAGAAGTGGTGCGACTATCGCTTCCACAGTCTTTCGGCGGCACTGCCATTGCGCGCCGCGCGAGAGACCCCATATCGTCCCGCGCCCCATGTCGTCTCGGGAAGGCCGGGGGGCTCTCAGCCGTCCCGCGTGTGTGTTGAAATGGAAATGACCTTGAACCTGCTTCCGCTGCTTCCCCTGCGCGACATCGTCGTGTTTCCCGGCATGGTCGTGCCGCTTTTCGTTGGACGCGAGAAATCGGTGGCCGCGCTCGAAGCGGCGATGGCGGGTGAAAAGGACATCTTCCTGCTCGCGCAGCTCGATCCGGGC
>Ga0209050_1000369_pt1 | contig 86187 bp, 69 predicted proteins | sample Araplavi_mTSA_r2_FD_184276 | JGI IMG/M metagenome (GOLD analysis project Ga0209050, IMG submission 184276) | Arabidopsis root microbial communities from North Carolina, USA - plate scrape MF_Cvi_mTSA_r2 (SPAdes) (version 2) | ecosystem: Host-associated > Plants > Roots > Endosphere | place: USA...
CATCGTGCAAACGAACCAGCACCGTGGCCGTGCCGATCGGCTCGATGATCGGCGTGCCGCTCGGCGACGCATCGATCGTGATCGCCTTGCGAATCGGCCATTCCTTGTCCCACCACGCCGCGGCTTGCTCCTCCGCACGAGCGGTCAGAGCAAGAGCGAGGAAGGCGCAGACGGCCAGCAGCCAATGTCGGGATCGACCGGCGAAATTGGAAAGAGAAGGGTTCAGGGACATGAGCGGGTGGTGCGTGGGTCGCGAAGAGGCGGTTAAAATTCGGTCCAAACTCGGAAGGTGAGCAGCAGGTCGTCCTTGTGGTTGTCGCCCTGGGTGATCATGGGCCAGGCGGCATCGACTGAGCCCCCGACGTATTCGAAAATTTTCATGCGGCTGCCGATGCCCCAGCTGGCGAGATCGAAGCGATTGACCTGCTCGGGCAACGGCGCATTGAGGGTGACGAACCCGGCATCGACAAAACCGTAGACGCGCCATTCGAACGCATCCTTGCCGAGGAAGCCGAGGAAGGAAGGACTCCGCAACTCGAAGGTGCCAAAGAGGGCGTTGTCGCCGAGGACGGCGGATTCGAGATAACCCCGCGCGGAACTGAGACCGCCGCCCGCGAACTGCTCGTTATTGACGAGCGGCTGACTGGAAAGCTGCCCCTGGACCTTGCCGAACAACTGCAGCCACGGCAGATCCTGCGTATGGGAGAGTTCGCCGCGCAGATAGATATAACTGCCGTCCGCGCGGTACCGTTTGTTATTAAATTCCTCCCCATCGCTGCCGAGACCGCGGAAATGGAGGTTCACACCGAGGTCGAGTTCGGTCAGCGAATTTTTGCCGATCAGACTCGCGGTATAGGTGGCGCTGGCGGGATAATAATCGATCGGCGACTGGGTGATATCCGTCCCGACGATCACGTCCTCACCGAAATGCTTGTAGTCAAAGCCGAGGCTGATGGAGTGATAGAAATCCTTGCCTCCAGGCAGCGTGAAAATCGCACGGCCACCGATGATTTCGCCCCGGCCGGCCACAGCCGCACCGCCGAGGGTGGACACATTGCTATCCTGTTTCGTCCCGGAGAGGAGGAGGCTGAACCAAGGGGTGTCCGGGAAGCGGGCCATGTAGTAGGCCGAATAGACCTTGGCATCGGAGGATTTCTCCGGAGCGACCTGAAAATTGAAGCCAATGGAATGGCCGAGCTGCCAGAGGTTGTTGTAGTTCAACCCAGCATTGAGCCGAAGCTCAGTGGTGTCGGCGCTATAGCGGTTGTTCAGCTCGACGTTGCCGTGCAGGGGGAACTTGTCTTTAACCGTGAGATCGATGTCGACGGTGCCCGGCTCGATGCCCGGCTTCAGCTCGGGGGTGACCCGGCGATCCGGCAGCTGATTCAGTGCGATGATGTCACGGGTGACATCATTGAAATTCGGCACGCGGCCTTCAGCCATCGAGCCGGCTTTGCGTTTGATTTCCGCGAGCGAAAAATAGCGGGAGCCGTGGACGCGCAAGCGGCCGACGGTGCTCTCGACGACATTGAGGCTGATGATGCCCTTGCGCGGATTCTGCGGCGGGATCTCCACCGAAACGGATTGATAGCCTTTGTCGTGATAGGCTTTTTCAAGCGCGGCCCGGGCGCCCTCCACATCCTGCGAAGTCCGGCCGGGGCCGAGGAAAGGGTAGACCGCCTCCTCCACCTCCGTGCCGCTCAACTGCTTGGTCCCCGTAACGCGATACTCCCGGATATACATCGGCCGCTCCGGGGCTGAGGGCGGCTGAGCCGTCGTGGCTGCCACGGGTGCTTCCGCTGCCTGGGGCGCTGGAGCCGGCTGAACCGGCGCCGGCGCCGCCCAACCGGTACCGGCGAGCGACGCGCAAAGGAGCGCAGTGGAGATCCGTGACTGAATGGGCATGCGTTTCGTCGGCAAAGAAACCAGTGCGGGCAATCGCTGCCCGCACTGGTCCCAAGTTTTTAGTTCGAAATGATTTCGAGCGGCTGGCGATTAGTCCTCGCTGACCAGCACGCTGCCCGTCTCGCCGGCGTCGGCGGGGCTGGCTTTGTACTGGAAGAAACCGCCGGCAGTGCTGTCCTTCTGGAAGGCGAGGCCGGAGAACTTCACCGTCTTCGAATTGCCCGTGTGGGTGAAACTGCCGCTGAGAGCGCCCGAGGACGCTACGAAACTCACCTTCACGCCATTGGTAGCGGTGCTCACCGTGACCTTGCTCTTCGCATCGATCGTGGCGTTGGCGTTAAGGGGAGTGCCCAGCGCGCCGTCCTTGAGATCGATTTCCAGAGCAGTGCCCGCCGGGGTGCCGGCGCCGAGCGCGGTGTTTTGATTCACCGGAGTCGGGTTCTTCGCCGACGGAGCCGTCGGCACGAAGTACTTCGAAGCCTTGAACCCCGGGGTGAGACCCGTGGGCCAGCCCGCCGCAAAGTAGGTCTGTTTGGGCAGATTGGCCGGCTTGAACCACAGCGTGCTCGCCGTGGCGTCGGTGGTCAGCGCGGTCGCATCGAACTGAACCTCAGCCGCGATGAAGCCCTGCTTGCCGTAGAGCGGGATGAAGAGCGGCCACTTCTTGTCCTTCGAAAGGGCGTTGCTGTAGCTGATCGAGGAACCGTCCGCGAGCTTGCCGACGATCTTGGCAACCCCCGCCGCGGAGATCGTGATCGTGCCGTAGCCGTAGCCCGAAGGAGTGCCGGCACCGGTCGTGCCCGGAACAAACAGGCTGGTGTACTTGCCCTTTTCCTTGGTCGGATCGAGGAGGTCGGTCGGCACCGCGCGCAGCGGGGCGACCGGGTTTTTCTTCGAAGTGTAGACCGCCAGATCGGCGGTGATATCGGCGAACAAGGTCGGTCCCGCCCCCACGATCGAACCGGTCACCTGGTAGTCGGTGGCGAGATCGATTGAAAGTTTCAACCCACCGAGCGCGATCGGAGTCGGCTTGGCCTTCTTCACGAGATCGAGCGTCGGCGTGTAGGTCTTGCCGACCTTGAACGAAGCGGTGCCGTCATTCAGGAAGATGCCCGAAACCGGGAGGGAAGCGCCAGCGATGGTCACTTTGCCGGTGAAGGTACCCGTGGCGGTGACCTTCAAGGAAATGAGGCCGTTGCGGTTGAGCAGGTCGGTCGCGGTCGCATTCAGCACGAGGCCGTTGTAGGCACCCGCGAGGGTGGCGCGGGTGTTCGCGTAGGTGACCACGCGGGTGGTGCTCGCGGAGCGATTCCCGTTTGTATCCACCGCGGTGATCACGATCGTATTGCTGCCGTTTTCAGCGTTGAGTGCCGCGGTCGTGAAGGTGGCTTCGCCAGCGGTGAAGGTGCCAAGATTGGCGACCACCGACTCCCCATTGACGGTCACTTCGACGCGGGAAATTCCGCGGTCGTCCTTGGCTGAACCGGCCACCGTGAAGGTGGTGGTGCCGGTCGGCAGCTTGCCCGCCTTCGGCCCGGTGACCACCAGAGTCGGTTTCTTCGTATCTGCCGCAACGACCGTCACCGTGAAGGTCGCCTGTGCACCAAGCGTCGCCCCGCCGGTCGGCGTGGCGAGCGTCAGCTCGATCGTTCCCGACTTCGGCGGTTCCTTGAGCTGAATATTGACGGACGATTGATTCACTCCGTTGGCGAAGGAAACGGCCGTACCGGCCGGGATGTTGTTGAAATCCGTACCGTTAACCAGGGAGCCACCCGAAACCGTCACGCCCACGGCGACGGCACCATCGGTGCCTCCCGTGCGCTGCACCGGAATCGAGATAAGGTTAGCCGCGTGCTGGCTATCGTAAGGCTCGAAGTTTCCAGCAGCGCTGCTGAAGGCCAGAACACCCGGGACTCCATTATCGGAAATGGTCACCACCGCCGAACTCGGCGTACTGACGGCCGCCCCATTGCCATTGCCGGCAATCGTCACCGTAAAGGCCCGCTGACCCTGCACGAGGGGACGATTTTCCACCGGAATATCAAACGTCCTCGTCAGCTCATTCGGAGCAAAGGAAACCGGCACGTTGGTTTGCCCTGCGTAGTCGCTGCCCGTGAGCGCAGCACTGACCCCTCCCGAACCGCCACCGTCGGCGGTATTCAGCAACACCGAGACCGTATCGGAAAGACGACCCGTGCGGTTGAGGGTCAGGTGCACATTGCCAGCATCTTCCACCACTGAATAGGTGGCCGAGCTCAAGGAAACCTGCGCATCGGTTTCCGTAATCGTAACCGTCGCCGCCTTGGGATCGACGATCAAAGCGCCGGCCCCGGCGCTGACCAGCGAAACCGTGAAGTTCACATTACCGCGGTAGGCCGCCGCGTTTTTGATCGTCACATTCACGCTCGCCGTCGATTCATTGGCGCCAAAGTTCACGGCCTGGCCGGAAAGCGCGGTGAAATCCGTGCCCGCCGCCGCCGACCCGGAGGTCGTGCTCACGTAAACCGTCACGGGATCCGTGGTGTTCGTGGTGCGGGTCAACTGAATCGTGGCCGTAGCGTCGGTGTCGTTCACCGTCACAGTCTGGCTGGCCACCGAAACGCGGGCGGAGGTGGTGTCGTTGAAAGGCGTGAAGGTAATCGCGCCGCCGCTATTGATCGTGAACACCCCCAGCAGCTCACTCGGGGTTCCGATGTCGCCCGAATTGGCCACCGGAACCACCCGGTAAAGCTCCAGTGCCGTATTCACGATTCCGGTCGCGGAGAAGCCTTCGACCGAGGGATCGAAATAGGCAAAGCTGATCCCACCGCCGACCCCCACGTTGACGGACGGACCACCCGGCTGATAGGAGGCCCAGCTACGATCGTAGGCAACCTGCTGGAAGATCCCCTTCACGTTGTTGGCCGTGGAGGTATTCGGCGTACCCGTTCCCGCAACCAGGGCATAACCCTGGCTGCCCATGGGTTGAATCTTGTTCGAAGGCGTCGCCTGAGCTGACGTCGTATTCCGTGGCCACCGGGCCTCGGGTGCATTGAAGGTGCCAACGACAGCCTGCGCTTTAGTCGCAAAGAGAGTACGAGCCGCTTCGCCGAGCGCCCCGGTATTCGAGGTGGCCACCGCCCCCCAATACATATCATCGCGGGTGTGCCAATTGGCTCCGTATTTGCCCGACAGATCCGCTGCCACCCCGCTCACGTTCACCTGGAAAGCGTTGGTTTGGCCGATGAACTGGGTGATCGGCCCGAGATTCATGAGGTAGGTTTCCGTGGTGCCGGTCGTGTTCTGAGCGGCGGTCGTACCAGTGGCGTGGAAGCCCATCAGCAGGTCGCCCGCGGAGTAGGACACTTGCTGCTGTGCGTGGCCAGCACTGGCCAGAGCCAGCAGGCCAGCTACGGCCAGGAAGAGGGATTTTAGTGCTTTCATAGGGTGAGGAATGTTAACCAGAGAAGGATGAGAAGCGCTGAGGCTCGGGAGCGAATGCAGTTCGTTTGCGTGGGTGCCGGAGCTGGAACGGCAGAGCCTTTCCGTTGATAAAAACTGTCCTCAACGGTGCGAAATCACCCCTCTGCTGGCAATGGCCGGATTGTTACGTTTGGCGGGCCCGAATGTTACGAACACGTGACAGACGTGACGGATCGGTGTCGCCCGTAGCCGCCTGAACGACGGAATGTTAGCGAACTTGATGACGTTCCGGTGACAGACTCCGCGACGAACTGGAGCGATCCCCCGACAACCCGGGGTTTTGGCAGACGGATGCCCCGCCGCAAAGACGCGGCGAATTCGAATCTTCCCCGGCCAAACGATGGCCACCCAAGCACGGATTCCCGCTGCTCCCAGCGAGCTGGCTTTAATTAACCACCCACGACCCGGCCAAAGCCGGGACTCCTCCTCTACAGGCTATCCAGAACCAACGCAGCGTTGCCAATGATACCGGCATCGTTGCCGAGGACGGCGGGCACGAGGCGGAGGTTTTCGTGAAAGAGTTTCACCGTGCGCGCTTCGATCGAACGCCGGGTCGGATCCAGCACGAGGTCACCCGCCTTGGCCACGCCACCCCCGACCACGATGGTATCCGGGTTCAGCAACCAGATGGCATTCGCCAGGGCCGCCCCGAGCTGGTCGCCGACTTCCTCCCAAACCTTTTTGGCTACGGGATCCCCCGCTCGCGCGGCGGCATCCAGCTCCTTGGGCATGCACTCTTCCTTGGTCCTGGGCGTGCCGGCCGCGGCGTAAAGCTCGACGGCGCGTTCGGCGATCTGCTGATTGCCGACGTACTCTTCGAGGCCGCCGAAATTTCCGTACGGGCCGGGTTTCCCCCGGTAATCGATACTGGCGTGGGCAATCTCGCCCGCTCCCAGCTGGGCGCCCCGGTAGAGCTTGCCGTCGAGGATCAAAGCGCCGCCGACCCCAGTCCCGAGCGTGATGCAGAGACAATGGCGGGCGCCTTGGGCCGCGCCGTATTTCCACTCGCCGTAGGCCATGGCGTTGGCGTCGTTTTCCAGCACGGCCGGAAGGCCGGTCCGATCTGTCAGGAGCCGGGCCAGCGGGACGTCGTCCCAGCCGGGGACATTGGTCAGGTGGTGCACGATGCCATTCACACTATCGACAAAGCCGGGCAGACCCACGCCGATTCCAGCGGCGTCGGGATGCTTCGAGCGCAGGGCATCGACCACGCCAAAGAGCGCGCCGGGAAGGGTTTCGGCGTCGTGTTTCAAGGTGTCGATGATCTCGCCGTATTCCACGATGCGACCATCGCGGACCACCCCGGATTTGATGGTGGTGCCGCCGAAATCGATGCCCAAGGCCGTGTGCAGTGTGCTCATGCGTACTTGCGCGCAGGGTGCGAGTCGCGACAGTGAAGTCAATTCCCAAGCGTTCTTTGGTCGGGGCGACACCGAAATTTTTCACTTCCAATCAAAAAGGCCTGTTCAATCATCAAATTACACATTAACGACGGTGTAATTCCGATGATTGATCGGCCCCTTTTCATTTCACCCCTCGACCCGGGCTACCTCCCTGCAGCCCTCTGGAACCGTGCGTACCGGCAACGCTGCGCGGCAGATCCCGGCGCACGCCCGCTCGCGCTGGCGCTGGTTCGCACCGACGGGGGCGTTTCGCGTTTTGATACCCGGGTGCTTTCCGCGACGGCGCAAAACACCGTGCTCAATGAGCGGTACGTGGAGCGGCTGGCCAAGTTCCTCCTCTGGGCGCGGGGCGGAGGCCGCTTGATCGTAGGGGGTCCAGCCGAGCTCGCAGCGAGTCTCGCCCAGACCTACGCGCCCGAGGGTGAGCGCTCCTTCGATCATCAATTCCTCGGCGAGAAAGTGTATGGCCAGCCGTTCACCGTGGAGGCCTGCGCCTTTGAAGCCGTGCCGGCGGAGCGGGAAGGTACGGTCGCTCTCGGCCGGCATCTCGATGGCTGCCGCATCGGCTTTGATCTCGGGGGTTCGGATCGCAAATGCGCGGCCGTGGTGAATGGCGAATGTGTGTTTTCCGAGGAAGTCGTCTGGGATCCTTATTTCCAAAGTGATCCGCAGTATCACTACGATGGAATCAACGACTCGCTCCGGCGGGCCGCGGCGCATCTGCCGCGGGTCGACGCCATCGGCGGCAGTGCCGCCGGGGTGTACGTGAATTCCGAAGTGCGCGCCGGCTCGCTCTGGCGCGGGATTTCGCCGCAGGATTTCGAGCGCCGGGTGCGGGGGATTTTCTTCGAGCTGCAAATGGAGTGGGGCAGCGTGCCTTTCGAAGTAGCCAACGACGGCGAAGTAACCGCGCTGGCGGGCTCGATGAGCTCGGGCAAAAACGGGGTCCTTGGCGTGGCCATGGGCACCAGCGTCGCGGCGGGTTATGTGACGCAGAGCGGCGCGATCACGCCCTGGCTGAATGAGCTGGCTTTTGTGCCGGTGGACTACCGGGCCGATGCCCCTCGCGATGAATGGAGCGGGGACGCGGGCTGTGCGGTGCAGTATTTCTGCCAGCAAGGCGTAGCGCGGCTGGCTCCACACGCGGGATTGATTTTCCCCGCCGGGATGAAGTTTGCCGAGCAACTGGTCGAAGTGCAGAAACTGATGGCTGCCGGAGACGAACGCGCCCGGCGCATCTACGAAACGCTGGGCATTTGTTTCGGCTACGCGGTCGCGCATTTCGCAGATTTCTACGAGATCCAGGAAGTGCTCGTGCTCGGCCGGGTGACGAGTGGCCCGGGCGGCGAGATCCTGCTGGAAAAGAGCCGCGAAGTCCTCGAGCGGGAATTTCCGGAAGTCGCTGCGCAGATCCAGCTGCGCATGCCGAGCGAGCAGGACAAACGCCTCGGCCAAGCCGTCGCCGCCGCGAGCTTGCCAAGTCTGCAAAGATGAGCGGCATGAATTTTCATCAACCGCACGCCCGGCTGTTTGTCCCCGATGGCCTGGAGCCGATCGCCGCGCTCGACCGCATCACGCATCTCGGCGTGGGCGCGCACCAGGACGATCTCGAGTTCATGGCCTTCCATGGCATCGTCGCTTGTTACCACAGCCAGGCCGAATGGTTTGGCGGGGTGACCTGCACCAACGGCAGCGGCAGTGCGCGCACCGGCTCCTACGCCCGCTACAGCGATGAGGAGATGATGGCCATCCGCCGGCAGGAACAGGATCAGGCCGCGGTGGTCGGCCGTTATGGCGCGATGATCCAGCTCGACTACCCGAGCAAGATCGCAAAGGACCCGGGCGATGCCCGCTTGCGCGAAGACCTGCGCGCGATTCTCACCGCGGCCCGGCCGCGAGCGGTCTATACCCACAACCCCGCGGACAAACACGAGACGCACATCGCGGTCGTGGTTCCCCTGCTCCAGGCGATCCGCGATCTACCGGCGGCGGAACGCCCTGAAGCCGTCTATGGCTGCGAAGTCTGGCGCGATCTCGACTGGTTGCCGGATGAAGCCAAGGTCGCGCATCATGTCGGCGGTTTTGAAAATCTCGCCGCCGCGCTGAACGGTATTTTTGATAGCCAGATCGCCGGCGGCAAACGTTATGATCTCGCGGTGCAGGGACGCCGGCGGGCGAATGCGACTTTCTTTGAAAGCCATGGCGTGGACGCGACGGATGCGATGTCTTTTGCCATGGATCTGACGCCGCTGGTGCAAAACGAAGCGCTCGATCTCGTGAGTTACGTGACGGCGTATATCGACCGTTTTCGCGAGGATGTGATTCGCAAATTGAGTCAACGCCTGGGCCGCGCGGTCTAACGATTCAAGGTTCACCATGGAAATCGTCATCCAACCCAACCCCGAGGGGGCCAGCCGGATCGCCGCACACATCGTGGCGAATCTCGTGCGCTCGAAACCGGCCTGTGTGCTGGGGCTCGCGACCGGCAGCACTCCACTGGGCCTGTATCGGGAGCTGGTGCGTATGCATCGCGAAGAAGGCCTCGATTTTTCGCAGGTGACCACCTTCAACCTCGACGAATACGTCGGGCTGCCGGCGCAGCATCCGCAAAGCTACCATGCCTTCATGGAGGAACATTTGTTTCGCCAGGTGAACATTTCTCGGGAACGCATTCACATCCCGGATGGGATGGCGGCCGATGTCCCGGCGGAGTGCGCGGCTTACGAAGCGGCGATTCGCGACGCGGGCGGCATCGATCTGCAAATCCTCGGCATCGGCAGCGACGGCCACATCGGCTTCAACGAACGCAGTTCTTCGCTCGCTTCGCGCACCCGGATCAAGACGCTGACCGCCCGCACCCGGGAAGATAACTCCCGCTTTTTTGGGCGGCCGGAAGATGTGCCGCTTCACGTGATCACCATGGGGGTTGGCACGATCATGGAAACCCGCGGGGTGCTCCTGCTCGCCTTTGGCGAAAACAAAGCACGCGCCATTGCCGAAGCGGTCGAAGGGCCGATCACAGCCATGAACCCGGCATCGATTTTGCAGATGCATCCGGTGGCCAAAGCGCTGCTCGATGAGCCAGCGGCGAGTCAGCTGAAGCTCGGGGAGTACTATCGCTGGGTGTATGATCGCAAACCGGAGTGGCAGCGGTTTGTGCGCCGGGGCTGAGGACAAGCCAGAGCCCGCGCTGTGCTTTGCATGAGTCGGAAAGGATCACTCTGCGCCTGCGGCGCAGACCCTATCGCTTCACGCAGGAGGGCTGCGTGAACCACGGGCTGACGGTCACGTCTTGGCGCTTCGTTAGACTAGGTATTCAGGCAGCCGATCAGGCGCAGGCCTTCGAGAGTCAGGTTGGGGTGGACCTCGTCGATTTCTTCGACGCCGGCGGCGATCAACTCGGCATAGCCACCGGTGGCGACCACCTTCAGCCGGCGCGCATTCAGCTCGGCGCGGATTTCCGCGAGGATCTCGCGGACCAGGCCGCGATAGCCAAAAACCGCGCCGGCCAGCATGGCGTGGCGCGTGGACTTGCCGATGACCGAGGGGGGTTCGAGCAAGGTAATGCGAGGCAGCAGCGCGGTGCGCTGATGCAAATAATCGGTCATTGCTTCGAGACCGGGCGCGATCACTCCGCCGACGTAGTTTTTCCGGCGATCGATGATATCAAAAGTCACCGCGGTACCGAAATCGACCACGACCGTCGGTGCGCCATAAAAGGGAACGGCCGCGGCGGCATTCGCGAGGCGATCCGCGCCGATGCGGGACGGCTTCGGGTAGTCGATCCCCACGCCTAGTTTGGTCCGGGCACCGACCTCGACGATCGGCCATTCGTTCAAGGCGCGGGTGATGAGGGCGCCCTTCACGGGTACCACGGAGGAGACGATCACCTTTTCAAAATGCCAGCCGCGGATCATCCGATGGACCGCTCCGATCTCGAGATCGGCCGTGGCGTGACGGCGGATCGGGCCGAGCTTTTCGCGCGAAGACAGCGCAAATTTGGTGAACGAATTGCTATTGTCGATGAGGAGGAACTCGGCGCGGGGCATGCGGGGCTATTGCAGCCGGGGAAGGGGCTGAGGGTCAAGGCTCGCGGCGAGAGGATCCAACGGCAAAAAGCCCGGCCGACTGCCACAAGCCTTCCCCCGAAAAAGCAAACCGCGGGCACCAGTGACGGCGCCCGCGGCTGCCTGTTTGATGGACTTGAGCAGTCCTAATCGATGATTACGGCTGGAGCGAAACGCCGCCGCTGAAGCCACTGCCGCCGTAGGTCACGGGCGGGGTGCTCAGGAAGTAACCGAAGCCGCCCTTGTTGGCGCCCTTGTTGAGGAGGACGGCCTTGATGACGGGCTTGGTGCTGTCGCTGTGGGTGAAGAAGCCACCGATTGCGCCCGAGGTCGCCGAGAAGGTAACCTTGTAGTCGGTCGGGGTCGGGGTCAGCGGGAACAGCGACACCTTGCCGGTGGTGCTGTTGATGTTCACGCCCTTCGTCACCGTGGAGGTGAGGCCACCGTCGGCGAAGACGATGGAAGCGTTGCCAACCGGGCTGGAGCCGGTGATGTCGTCAGCGCCCTGGCCGAAGTTGGCCGCGGTCGCTGCCACATTGCTCTGCGCCGTGCCAGCCGCGTCCACCTTGATGCCGGTGGCCCAACCCGCCGGATAGTACCGGGCGCGGGGCTGCGCCGGGCGGATCCAGAGGAGGTCGGTGCCAGCGACGTCGCTGTCGGCCGCATTGGCGAAGGTGATGACGCCCGCGAGAGCGCCAGCCTTCTTGTACAGGTTCGCGTGCAGCGCGACCGTGCCCTGCGCGGTCAGACGACCAGCGAGGCTGTAGGCGGTGCCGTCGGCGAGGTTACCCTTGAGGGTCACCGCACCGGCCGGGGAGAGCGAGAGAGCGCCCACGCCATCACCCTGCGGGAACAGGTTGGTGGCGAGAACCGGGCTCTGAGCCTTGCTCGGCAGCGCAACGCTGTACACACCCTTGGTGGTCTGGTTGAGCAGAACCGTGCTGGTGACCGGAGCCGACGCGCTGTACGGCGTGTTCGGCGCCGTGAACGTGGCGATCGGGGTCCCACCGGTGACGGCGGTATTCAGCGTGCCCGAGGCGGTGCGCAGGGTCGCGTCAGCATTGCCGACGACCGAGAAGCTCAGCGCGCCGAGGTAGCTGTCGAACTCCACCTTGTCGACGAGGTCGAAGCCGGTGAGGTTCGTCGGGGCGAACTTCGCCTGGCCGGCGTTGTTCAGGAAGCCCTTCACCGGGACGGTGATGCCACTGAGGGTCACCTTGCCGGAGAACGTCGCATTGCCCGAGACGGTGATCGTCACGAAGCCCGTGGTGTCATTCGAAACCGCGCCGGAAGCAACCAGCACGCCGTTGTAGATACCAGCGGTCTGGGTCGAGAGGACGCCGTTGTTGAAGACGATGGTCTTCTTCAGAACCGCGGTGTTGCCGCTGTAGTCGGTGGCTGCAACCTCGATGAGGTTCGAACCGTTTTCGAGCTGAACACCCGTGAGGGAGAACGCGTCGGCCGCATTGGCGGTGGTCCGGGTCGGGGCGGTGGTCGAGAGGACGGAGCCATTGAGGCTCACGGAGAACGCCGAGTACGGACGAACCGTCACGAAGGCGTCCTTCACGGAGCCGGTGATGTCCACGAGGCCCGCGGTCGTCGGCGTGGTCGCCGGCGAGGTGAGAGCGATCGTAGGCGCGGTCTTGTCGTTCTTGGTGTGGCTGACGACGGTCGCGACATTGCTGCCGAGGCTGGAGCCCGTGAGCTTCAGGCGGAAGCTGGCCGGGAAGGGCGAACTGGCCGGAATGGTCACGGTGAGGTTCTTGGTCACTTCGCCTTCCGAGAAGAAGAGGCTCGAGGCCGACAGGGTGTACTGCGACGGCGTGAGGATCGTGCCGGTGACACCGGTATTATCCACGCTGACCGCCACCGTATCGATGCCGAGGCCGCCACCGGCCGCCGTACGGGTCACCGGGATGGTGATCGTGCGGGTGGCCGAGGTGTAATCGACGCCGTAGGTGGTCGCGACGAAAGCGAGCTTCGAGGAAGCCGAATCGTGAATGACACCCTGCGCGTTCGCGCCGATGGTCGAACCCACCGTCTGGCCCGAGAGGGTCAGGGTGAAGGTACGATCCGCCTGCACGCCGGACTTGTTGACCGTCGACGGGAGGACGACGCTGATTTGCTTGGACGTTTCGCCAGCGGCGAAGGACACGGTCGAAGCGGTCAGGGCGTTGAAGTCCTTGCCAGCCAGCGCGGTACCATTAGCCCCGCCCGTGAGCGTGCTAACCTTCACGCTCACCGCCTGCGACAGATCGCCGCCGCGGATAATCGTGACCGGGATGGTGGAGGCCGTTTCCGTCACCGCGAATTTCGCAGCCTGGAACTGGAGCGTGGAGTTGCCATTGGCGACCGCCGCATTGGGCGTGCGGGAAGCCGGGGCAAAGGTCACCGCACCGCTGTCATCGATCGTGAACAGACCGATCAGGGTCGCATCACCAGTGCCGGTGAGCGCCTGGTAGAGTTCGATCACGCTGCCCTTGGTGCCATTGCGGAAGTTGCCTTCGAGCGTCTGGCCGAAGTAGCTGAAGCTACCGGACGGAGTACCGGCGGAGATACCATCGGGCTGGAAAGAGGCCCAAGAGTTCGTGTCGCTGGTGTTCTGGATCAAGCCCTTCGGGTTGTTCGCCGTCGAGTTGTTCGGCACACCGACGAGGAACGTGTAAGCGCCCTTGAGGGAGTTGATCTTGTTCCGAGGAGTGCCCTGCGCGGTAGCCGAGCCACGATCGTAGCCCGTCTGGTTCACCACGCCCGCCACGCCCTGCGCCTTGCTGGCGTAGAGGGTGATGTCGGAGGATTTCGTACCAGCGACGCCCCAGTAGACGTTGCTGCGCGTCCGCCAGCCCGGCCCGAAGGCCGCGCCGAGGTCCGCCTGCACGTCGCCAGTGGTGACGGTGAAGGAACTCGTCGCATTGAGGAAGGCGGTGGCTGGCCCGATGTTGATCAGGTAATCCTTGGTGGTGCCGGTGTTATCCAGCGTGTTGTCCCCGCTCTGGGCGGTGGCCGTCTTGGCACGGAAGCCGAGGAAGAGATCCCCGTCCGTGTAGGTCAATGGGGTCACCTGCGCAAACGCAGCAGGTGCCATCAGCCCCCCGGTAAGCACCAGGAAAGCCGCAATTTTGGGAAGTTTCATGTAGGGTTATGCGATAGAGTTGGTTGCTATCGGTGAGGCCGGATTACGGCGTCACGACGCCGCCGTCCTGCGCACGGGAGACCTTGAGGTCAGTCGTGTGGAGAGCGCCGGGCGTGATCTTGATCTGAGCGCGGAGCTTGTCGGCGAAGGTCTTCACGTCGCCAGCCGGCTGGTTGTTGCGGTACATCAGCCATTCGTAGGACCAGAAGGTGTAGGTACCATCGATCACGGACTGGCGGCTGTACGGCACGCCGTTGTATTTCAGTTCCTTGGCGACACCGCCGTTGGTCGCGGTAGCCGCATCACCGACGCTGAGGTAGGTGACGTAGAAGCCGCCGGTGTTCGCGAACGAAGAGGCGCGCATCGCCGTGGCGAGGTTGCCGCCGCTGTCGTAACCGCTGTTACCTTCGTCGACCGGGAGGCCATTGACCGTGCCGGCCGGCCACAGGATCTGCGAGGTGACCGCGCCGCTGGCGATGGTCGGCTGGTACTGCTGCACGTTGACCGTGGTGCCGAGACCGCTTTCCGCGAAAGCGGTGAGACGGGTGCCGGAGTCGGGGTCACGGCCGATGGCGAACACCTTGGCGGCGTTGGCCCCACCGGCGCGCTGCGTCAGATCGCCGGTGAAGACGGAGAGCGGGAGCTCACCGATCGAACCAAAGAGGGACTGCGCCAGCTGCGAAGTCACATTGTCGATCTGGGTGCCGCCAGGGATGTTCCAGTCCTTGCTGGCCACCCACTTGAATTCGATCACGCCGACTTTGTCCTGGAAGAGGCCCGGGGACTTGAAGGGCGTCGTGCCCTGCGTCACGTCGGAGAAGGCAACGTCGGCGACATGGTTTTCGATCGCCGGGGCAGCACCAGCGGTGGCGCCACCGGTCACGGAGGCCCCGGGGGTGCCCGAGGTGTTGAGGGTCGCATTGCCGAGGTTCACGGAGTCGGCGAGGAAGCCGCCGGTCGGCTGCACGTCACCAGTCAGCGCGAGCACGCCGGCCGCGGAACCGGTCCAGCGGGTCTTGATCGTCACAGTGCCCGGGATGCCGGCCACCGTACCGCGGAAGGTCGCGGCGTTGGTGTTGCCGAAGTTGCGGTCACCTGCGGCGTTGTCGAGATAGGCGGCCTGGATGTTTCCGCCGGAGGTCGTCGCGCCGAGGAGCGTGGCGATCGCCGCGTGAGCGGAACCACGGAAGGCGGACGAACCGGTGATGTAGACGGTGACGTCGGCAAAAGCCTGACTGCTGAAGGCCAGCGCGATGGCGCCAGCGAGAATCGTTTTGGTTGCTTTCATGGTGGAGTGGTTGATGTGGGTTGGGTTGTTGGCTGCGGGATGGCTACTAACTTGCTTGGGTCGAAGGGACAAAGAAGCTGCTGGTTATTAAGTTAGAATTCAGGATCCACCCGGTCTGGAAGACGGTATCTTCCCCCGGTTTGGAGGCGGCTATGCTGCCTTTCTACCCAACAGTCACAACGTTGTGATTGTAACGTTTTGCCTCGCGTTAAATGGAGAACCAGCCGCAATAATATGACAATTGCGTGACGTTAGTATGTGCCGCAGGAACCTTTGCCGCAACTCCGCGGCGTATGTGGCGTTTCCCTGCTAGGATGAGGCAGGTCGATTGCTTGTCACACATTTGTTACAAACGCGTCTCTCCAGCGTCACATAACACAGCTTCTTTGTGTTTTTCCCACGACTTCCGTGAAACGCAACATTCTGGTCGCCGACGACGAATCCGATGTCCTTAACTTGATCTCCGCCAGCCTGCGGGGTGCAGGCTTTGACGTCTGTGAGGCAGCCGACGGTGCACTCGCCCTCAGCAAAGCTCGCAGCGAGAGACCCGCGTTGCTCGTTTTGGACATCATGATGCCCAAGCTCAGCGGTTTGGAAGTGTGCAAACTGCTGAAGCAGGAAACTGCGACGCAGCACATCCCAATCATTTTGCTCACCGCCCGCACCGGAGAAATCGACCGGGTGCTGGGTTTTGAACTCGGCGCGGACGACTACGTGACCAAACCCTTCAGCCCACGCGAGCTGGTGCTGCGTGTGCAGAGCATCCTGCGGCGCGGCCTGGTGCCAAAGGAGAGCCGCACCCTGCTGCAGGCGGGCGAAATCGTACTCGACCTTGAGCGGCATCAAACCACGGTTTCCGGCAAGTCAGTTGATCTGACCGCCATCGAATTCAAGCTTCTCCACCTGCTCATGGAGCACGCCGGCCGCGTGCAGACCCGGGCGCATTTGCTCGCGGAAATCTGGGGCTACGATCGGGTGGTGGAATCCCGCACCGTCGATACCCACATGCGCCGACTGCGGGACAAGCTGGGCGAGGCGGCCGATTGCATCCAGACTGTCCGCAGTTTCGGTTATCGTCTCGACGTGCCGACGGCTTAAATCCTCCCCCCGCCAGGCGATGTGACCCCCTGTCAGGAATGGCCCGACACCCGAACCGAAGTGGGATTGCTCCGGGCGGCGTTCCATGTTCTCCTGCCCGCATGTATTCCCATCGCGCGTGAAAGAGCCCGTCCGCGAGATTGAAGTCGAGATCCTCCCTCCGGGAGCGATCCCTCACGCCCGCCGGCCCTCCGAACGCGAACGGGAACGCGAGCCGGAAATTCGAATCTATACGCAGCAGCCACCGCCGCTCGCGGGTTCATCGTCCGCTGATGGCAGAGCCGAGTTCAACGACCCCTTCATCGCGCTCGTGGCGCGGCTGATGGACAATGTTTTTACGATTCCGGGGACACGCATCCGCTTTGGCTTCGACCCGATCATCGGACTGGTCGCCGGCTACGGCGATGCTGCCACCGCGGTAACTTCTCTCCTGCTGCTGTGGCGCAGCCTGAAACACGGGCTGCCCAAGATCGTACTCGCGCAAATGGCGCTGAACATCGTCCTGAATACGACTCTTGGCGCGATCCCGGGCCTCGGTGACGCGTTTTCGTTCTGGTTCAAATCGAACGAACGAAACTACGAATTGCTCCGCAAGCATGCTGGATCGGCCAATCCTTCCACCCGGCCCAGCTGGATTTTCGTTCTCGCGCTCGTGGGAGGCGTGGGGCTGGTGATGGCGCTGACCATCGCGGCTTACGCCTCGATGCTGGTGTTGATCGTCAAATCCCTCTCCGGGGGCCGCTGAACGGCTCCCCGGTTCCTTCTCGCCGCGATCGTTACAGCGGGGGCAGTACTTCGATCAAAAGCCCACCGGTCGGATCGCAGCCACCCGAGCCATCAGGCTTGCAAGCTTGGACAAACATATAAGGCCAAGGGCCGCCAGTCGGCTGATTGTCGAGGAACGTCGTCTTGATGCGAACTTTCAGTTGAGCACGGGTGCCTTCGAGGCATCCAGGCAGGATGGATAAAGTGGTGCTGCCGTAGAAATAGCCGGTCGTGTTCTTCAGTTGGGCAGACGTGAGTTGCGGGCCTTGGGTAACATTGCCGCCTTCGTCCACTTTCGCGAAATAAGCCGTCACCGGCACATTGGCGACACCGACCGAGGCGCCTTCGTCGCAGAGGTATAGGTAGAAATCCGCATTCTCATTGGCCGTCACGACGTCGTAAGTCTGGCCGAGCGAACGCTTGCCGTCGCACGGCTTGGGCGCGCGGCTCATCGGAGTCGGCGTCGCCGTGGGCTGTGCGTTTTTCGTGATGATCACGCCCTGGACGGCGCGGACCCGAAGCGGGGCTTTGATCACCTTTTTCACGGGCGACCGGCCCGTGGGGCTCGTGGTCACGCAACCTTGAGTGAGAAGAATCGCAAAAGTAGCGATAGCCGCCGCAAAAATGAATTTCGCCAGAGTTTTCATGGTTTATTCCGATCAGGGGTTTGTCTGATCTGCCCCTCAGCGTCAATGGAAATCCAGAATCGTCACTCCGGAGCGCTCAAATCGTCACTGTCGCCCTTCCACGGGCGAGCCATGCGGACTCCAGCGGCGCTTTCCTCCGCGAGCACGGCAGCATCCGCTCTGGCCTGGAGGTGGGCCCAGGATTTCCCCCCCGCGTCGACCAAGGAACGGGATTCCTGGTTGCGGAAGGTATCCCCCAGCCAATGGGCAGCGGCGTGCCAGCGAATGGCTTCCCGATCCCGGCCCTGATGCTCCAGGGCGCACCCGAGCAGGAGGGCATTGCCGAGCAAAAACGGCAGGTGGCGAATGCGGCGATTGATTTCGATCGCCTCGCGCGCTTGCGCTTCGGCCTCGGCTCCCTGGCCCAGGAAATAGCTGACCTGCCCCATTCCTTGCAAAACCACGGCGCGGGTCTCGCGATCCTGGGTTTTTTCGCAAAGGATCAGGGAGCGGCGGTAGATCTCGCTGGCGCGCTCCAGATTGCCCAGGTCCAGGCAAATCTCGGCGAGGTTGTTCAGCACCACGGCTTCGCGGGTCGGGTGATCGAGTTTTTCGTACTGGCTGGCACTTTCCTCGTGCCAGCGCAGCGCTTCCTGGATTTCACCACGGCGCAGCGCGACGACGCCGAGATTGGCGTACAACGCGGCCACATTGATCGCGTTGCCCAGTTCGCGAAACAGCATCAGCGCTTCGCGATAGCAGCGCTCGGCCGCCTCCCAATCCTCGACCCCCATGGCAATCAGGCCTGCGCAATAGTAGACGGTGCCGCGGAGCTTCGGCGGGAAATTTTCGCTCAACGCGATACAACGTTCCATCCACTGGCGCCCTTCACGATCCAGCCCGCGAACCTGCCAGTAGTGCGGCAGGGCCGTCGCCAGGCGCGGGAGTAGTTCCGACTCGCCACAATTGGTCAGCGCCGCGCGGATATTCTCCACCTCGCGGTCCAGGCGGGCATACCAGACCGCGAGATTGGGCCCGTGGATCGCCCGCTCGGCCTCCTCAGCGAGGTCAGCGAAAAATTTTGCGTGCCGCGTCGCAGTGTCGGTGGCATCGGCCCGCTGGGCCAGCTTTTCGGCGGCGTAGGCGCGGATGGTCTCCAGAAGGTGAAACCGCATGCCTCCGTCGACTTCATCGACCCGGATCAAGGCCGCGACGCGCAGTTCGGAGAGAGCCCGGCGGGCATCGCCCGTGGCTTCGACGAGGTCTGCGGTCTGGGCGACGGCTCTCGCAGCATCGGCCGTCCAGCCGCCACGGAAAACGGCGAGGTTGTCGAAGAAACGCTGTAATGCGACCGGCAGGAACGCGTAGCTCCAATCGATCGCGGCGCGCAGGGATCGATGCCGGGAAGGCAGCGCGCTATCGGCTTTCGCACTGAAATCGAGACGGCGGCCGAGTTCCTCGAGCAGCTCCTTCGGCGACACGACATCCGCGCGGGAAGCCGCCAGCTCCAGCGCGAGGGGCACCCCTTGCAAGCGGCGGCAGATCTGGGCGATGGGCTCGCTGTTCTCCGGCGTGAGCGAAAAGCCCGCCCTAACACTGGCTGCGCGATCCAGGAAAAGCTCCACACTGGCGTAGCCCGCGAGGGAGGTCAGCTCGGCACCCGCAGGTGGGATCGGCAAAGCATCGACGGGAAATTCGCGTTCACCGGGCAAACCGATGCGCTGGCGTGAGCTCGCGAGGCAACGCAGTGCGGGCGCCTTTTGCAGGAGCTGGAGCAGAATGTCGCCGCCGTTGGGCACGAGCTGCTCGAAGTTATCGAGCACGAGCAGCGAGGGGCGGGCATTGAGAAAAGCGGCGACCTGCTCGAGCGGCGATTCCGGCGCATTGATCGGCAGCTGCAGCGCATCGCGCAAAGCGGTGGGCAGCAGCTCGGGATCATCGAGATCGGCGAGCGGGATAAACCACACGGCATCGGCGAGCGGTTTGCGCACCTGCTCGGCCACGGCGAGGGAAAGGCGTGTCTTGCCCGTGCCGCCCGGGCCGGTGAGCACCACGAGGCGAGGCCCTTGGGGATCGAGCAGCCAATTGCTCAGTGTCGCTTTTTCCGCCTGCCGGCCGAAGAACGCGGTGACCGTGCGCGGCAGATTGCAAGGCACGACCGGGGTCGTGCGCAGCGGCGGAAATTCGCGCGAGGGCATCTCCGACCAGCACAACTGAAAGACTTGCTCGGGCTCCGTGAGGCCGCGCAGATGAAACCAACCCAGCTGCAAAAATTCGGAGGCGCCGCGAGCCGCATCGGCGACGGCCCGTCCGCAAACCACCTGGCCGCCATGGGCCGCCCCCATCAAGCGCGCGGTGCGATTCAGGGGCAGGCCACGGTACTCACCATTCGCGTGGGGTGTGACCTCGCCATAACCGACTGCGGCGCGGACGCGCAACTGGCCGATGGACTCCGGCCAGGGCTCTGCGCCCACCCGGCGTTGAAACTCCACGGCGCAACCCACGGCGGAAGCAGGTTCGTCGAAGGTGAAAAGAAAACCGTCGCCGGCGTCGCCCAGCTTTTGACCAGCAAATTGGACCGCGACGGAGCCGAGGAGTTCGTCATGTCGCTTGAGGGCGCGTTTGAACACGCTTTCGGCGCGTTCCATCAATTGCGACGAACCTTCGATGTCCGTGAACAAAAACGCGCGCACCACCGGCGGCTGGGCCGGCTCCGGATTGGAAGAAGGATCGGGTGCGGACATGAACGCAGCCCGTTTGTAGCGAGTCGCACGCCGGAGGCGAAAGCTTCTTCGGAGCTTACCGGAGAATGATTTTGCGATCCGTTTTTTCCAAGAGACAACCCGGAGGAATCAGCCGTTGCCCGGCCGATAGCGGTAGCCGACGCCGCGCACGGTCTCGATGATCGCCGGTTCGGCGGGATCGGTTTCGATGCGTTTTCGCAGTTTGGCGATATGCTGATCGAGCGTGCGCGAGTCGGGCAAGTAGTCGATGCCCCAGCAGCGATCGAAGAAAAGATCGCGATGCAGCGCCTCGCCGGCGCGTTCGTGCAGCAGAGTGAGGATCGCGATTTCGCGGGGGGAAAGATCGATGCTCGTGCCCGCGCGCTCGGCGCGGAGTTCGCCGGGATACACGGTGAGATCGGCGATGGAAAAACTGCGCGCGGGCTGGCTGCGGGCCTGGGCGCGGCGAAGCCCGGCGCGAATGCGGGCGAGCAGTTCGTGTTTACCGAAAGGCTTGCGCACAAAATCGTCGGCGCCGATTTGCAGACCGACGACCACGTCGATCTCCTCACTTTTCGCGGAGAGAAAAAGCACGGGCACGAGGGGATCGAGCGCGCGCACCCGGCGGCAGACTTCGTACCCGTCGATTCGCGGCATCATGATATCGAGGCAGAGCAAATCCGGCCGATGCTTTTTCCACAGTTCCAAAGCCTCGGAGCCGTCTTGCGCGAGCAATGCGGTGAAGCCCTCCATTTCCACGGAGCCGCGGAGGGCGTCGCGGGTGATCGGGTCGTCGTCGGCAAAGAGCAATTTCATGATCAGGCTACCTCCACGGCACGCGGCGCAGCCACAGGCTGGGCCGGGATTTTCAATTCAAACGAAGCCCCGTGTTCGCTGGGGCGGAGGGTGAGAGCACCACTCATCTGGCGGGCGAGATCGCGCGAGATGGCGAGGCCGAGGCCAGCGCCACCGGGACCTTCATTTACTCGGCCGCCGAGCCGCTCGAACGGCAGAAAAATGCGCTCCGCATCACGCGCCGGAATGCCAGGACCATCATCGCTGACCACGATCGAGAGCATCCCGCTTTCGTAGCGCGTCTCGATGGTGACGAGGCCACCGGGCACGTATTTTTCGATGTTCGAGAGCAGATTGGAAATGATCTGCATGAGTGCGTCGCCGGCCAGCATCAAAGGTTCGTGCAGCTCGCCGCGATACTCCACCGTCAAAGCGCGACGCGAATACGACGGAGCAAACTGGGCCACCACGGAATGCACCAGGCCGGCCGGAGCACAGGCCCCCATGGCCATCGCGCGATGCTTTGGCGCGGAAAAACTGAGCACGTTGTCGATGAGGCGGCGGAGCCGATGCGACTCCTCCTGCACCAAGCCAAGCCGGCGCGCGGATTCCGCCTGCGCTTCATCGAGGCCTTCCCGGGCGAGTTCGACATTGAGCAGGATATTCGTCAGCGGCGCGCGCAATTCGTGGGAGATGGCGTTCACAAAAGACACCCGGCTTTCCGCATGCCGGATGGCGGCGCGCTGCTGGGTGGAGACAAATACTCCCAGCAGAGCCAGCACCGCCGCCACGGCCGCGCTGGTCACCAGGGTGGGCAGGTGAAAACTCACCTGCGTGTGGTGCCGATCCCAGGACGCCAGCTGCCATTCGCCAAAGCGGGTTCGCACCGGCAGGATCAAGTCGGATCGCTCGGTGGGAATCGCGCCGGCCCGGGAAAAGACCCGTTTGTCCGGGCCGGAAAAAATGTCCGGACCGCCGGCCGCAGTCACCGGTGCAAAGGCCTGCGGCAGCCACTCCGCGAGCCAGCCATCGAAGGCGGCCGCCACCGCGTTTTCGTCGATCAACAAAGCGATGAATTCGTTCGTGCTGCGGCGCTGCCAAAACACGAGCGGTTTGCCGGGACTCTCGACCCAGCCGGATTCATCGGCCTGATCCGTCACGATCGTTTCCGGAAGCAGGACGTGACTGCGGGGCAGCCCGGAGAACTCCGCCGTAAAGGTCGGCTCCGGCCAGGCGATGCCTTGGGGCGGCTCGATGGCGAGATGCCAGTCGAGGCCGTGATCCGGCACCCGGTGGATGACGGAAAATTGGCGGACCCCGATGACTTCATCGCAAGCCCGCCAAATGGCCTGTTTGTCTTCCAGCGGCACCGAGCGCGCCAGGCGGGCGAGCTTCGAATCGTAGAGCCGCTCCAGGCGGTGCAGTTCGTCCTGGAGTTCATTGGCGAAGCGGCGGGCCGCCCCTCGATCCCGATCCTGCGGCGTGACCTGTTCGCGCCGGGCCAGGCTGGTTCCGATGACCAGCAGCATGGCCGCAGCGCAAAGCAGAATCGCGAGCGTGGCTTGGGGAGAGAGACGGCTCATGCGCTCGTCATTGTGCCGGTCCGTCGCTCCGACTCAAGGCTTCACCGGAGTCACCTGAATGAAGGCCAGCCAGGTCTTGCCCGTGTCCTTGCGCCCATTCACGCCGTTGTCGCGCGGCGGGTTCAAAGTGCCGAGCAGCGTCGGGATGCCCGCGTAGCAGGAGATGTAGTTTTGGATCTTTCGCGATTCGGCCACGTTGATGTCCGGGTAGAGCTTGAGCACCTCGGCGCCTTTGAGGTTGCCGGCATCCGTCCGCCAGGAGACGAGCAGATTGACGTCGGCGATGAGTGGCGTCCCTTTCAGCGAGGCGTCGGCCGTGCCAAGCGTGGTTTCCAATTCGATGCTCAAACCGAGGTTTTTGCCGGCCATGGAGGGGAAATACGGGGGGCGGGCCGGATTCGGATTCTTGGGCGGATTCCCTCCTGGCGGCGCGGCGTTCGGCCCGGGCAGCGGCTTGGAATTGTCGCGCACCGGGCTTTCCTGCGGGCTGCCCGCCGGACCGTATGCGACGATGTTTTCGTCCAGCTTGGCCCGCATGCCGGGCTGGGTGGGGAGTGAGGTGATGTGCTCGAGCCTGGCCTGCTTTTTCTCGATCAAGGCCTGAAGCAATTTGAAGCACGCGCCGGGTTTGGTGTCGGCGACGAGGATTTCGCGAGCGGCCGCGCGATCCAGAGAATAGAAGGTGATGAGGTGCTCGGCGTAGCCCACCGGGCCGGCCGGAGGCTGCGCGGCTTCGGGACGTTCCTTGTCCACGACCACCCGGCCGAAAACGATGCTGACATCGGCGTTTTCGCCGGCCTGGGCAGGCGGTTGGCTGCGGGTACCAAGCAGCGCGGGCTCACCGACACGCAGAGAAACCGAAGTGATGATCTCACGATTGTCGGTGGTCGTGGAAGGTTGCGGCTGTGCACGGTTACCGGCGCGCAATTCCGTGATGCCGAGCAGGCGTTTGGACGAGAGACTGAAGCTCAGATTACAGGCGCGCCCGTCACCGCCGAGGATGGGTTCGAATTCCAACCGGTCGCCGAATTGCAGGTTCTGGAAGCCAGAGGGGAGCGGCGCGGCGTCGCCATCCACGGGGGCCGTAAATTGGAAGGGCTGTCCGAGCATATCGACGCTTTCGATCAAACCACGAACACTGGGTTTGCTGGCCGAAGCCTGCACGTCGTCGAGGCGTGCTTTTCCGGCGGCGAGCAATTCCATCACCCGGCGGTAACGCGCGTTGGCATCGGGCGGCGAATTCAGGAGAACGGCGGCGTCTTCGACTTTGAGCGAGTAGCTTTCGAAGATGGTGGTGACCGAGACCAGATTGTCGGCGAAATCCGGCACGGTGGTGGGCGCGCCGCGCTCCTTGTGAAAAGGATCGCGACCGGAGGGAACGACGGTCTTGATGGCCGGCTTCTCGTCCTGGGCGTAGGCGGCAACCGCGCTCAGGCCGAGCAAGGCGAGGGAAAGGAGGGAGGTTCGTGCTGCGTTGTGCATAACGATCCGATCCTGCCACTTCCCTACCCGCTGTGGTCTCGGGGCGGTCTACGCTTCGTAAAAGTTCCGTAAAACGGGACTTTTTTGAGGAGCGGGATCCGTCTCGTCGGGCGGATCGGGGCCAGCGGCCTGTTCCCCCCTCGCTCCAGGATCGCCCCTCGAGGAAATTTTCCGGGCTCCCACCCCTTTACCATAGCCCTCGCTGGGCTAAGTTCCCCACTTAGTCTTATGGTACCCGCTTTCGTTATGTTTAGTGCCGTTGTTGGCTCGAGTGGATCGGGCGGTAGGTCACTCTCTCGTCTCCTCCGCATGCTGGCCCTCCTGTTGGCCACGACTCTCGGTGGTTTGTCCGCACAAGCCCAAGCTCCCACTGATCTCTCCTCCCTCACTTACTCGATCAGGCAGGTTTCCACCGGGCAAGTCACCACGAGTTCTTTCGATCCCTCCAATGCCACTTTCATCGCCAACAGCGACGAACGCAGTGGGGTCTTTCTGGTGTGCGCGCCGCGTTCCGGCGGCACCAAGGCCCTGCTCAGCTTTAGCGGCCCCGCCACTGGTCCGCTCAAGCTGGGGGTTTATTCTCAGGCCGAGGGCAGCCCCGGCCGAGGCCAGCCGCCGCGTCCCTTGCCGTCCTTGGTAGCCGGCATCCCGGGAGCCGGTGCGTTGTGGGGCATCGGTGAATTCGAAGTCGCCAAGATCATCTATGCGCCAAATTCAGGCATCGCGGCGTTTTCCGCCACTTTCCGCCAGGTATCCGCCGATGGCGACGTCGTCGTCCAGGGTGAGATCCGCTACCACCCCGAAGTCGATCAGCCGAGCGTCAATCAGCGCCCCGGCGTGTTCGCCGGCGACGATCAACGTTTTAACATGGGCGCGGGAAACCAGCTGGTCGGCGTGGCTTCCGATGACGCCCTGCCGCAGGACGGAACTCTGAATTTCCATTGGGAACGCGTGGCCGGTCCGGCCCCGGTCACGATCGACAACCCTCGCACCCTGACCACGTCGGTGACGTTTTCCCAACCGGGTACCTATCGTTTCGAACTCCTCGCCACGGATGGTCTCAATGCCTCCCGCTCCGATCAGGTCACCTACATCGTCATCGATCCGAATGAGCAAACCTCGCTCACGGTCTCCCGCGAAGCCGGGAATCCCTATTACGGCGGTGTCGTCGACCAGTTCGATCTCCAGAACGCCAATTTTCCCGTTCGGGATCACGGCGGGTACTCCATCCCGGGTTGGACTGCCCAGGTCGTCACGCTCACCGATGGGGCGACACAATGGTCGCTCGCCCTGCGCATGCCCTACGATGGCCCGATTCGCCCCGGCACCTACGAAAACGTCGTGCCTTACGATGGCGACCCTTCGCAGCCAGGCTTCACCGCCATTTCGCGCGGGCTGTACGCCTTTAAGCCCCTCACCCGGATGATCGTGCACAAAGCGATCTACGCCACCCGTGGACTCCGTGCGCTCCACGCGACCGTGGAGCAGCGCGCCGTCGCCGGTGGGCCCGCGGTCACCCTGGAGATCAAGTACCACGCCGATTTCAACGCCGCCTCGGTCAATCAGACGCCCGGACTGGAAAACCTGCCCTACCAGCTTTTCGCCCTCGCTGGCCTGCCCAGGCCGGTGCAGGTAGGCGTCTTCGATGACGGCCTGCCCGCCGGTAAGCCACTCACCTTCGCCTGGGAACAAATCTCCGGTCCGGCCACCGCCGCACTTGCAAACCCGCAAGCCTCCGCCACCACCGCGACTTTCCCGGTGCCGGGCGAGTATGTGTTCCGCTTCCTCGCCTCGGATGGCGAAAAGGAGGACGATCGCGAGGTCCGCTTTTTTGTCACAGAGGCGCGCGGCAGCTGGCAGGGCCTGGTCGAGTTGCCCAATCTGCCCGGCCAGCCCGAGCAGGCCGGCCGTATGTGGGTGAAGCTCACGTCGACCGCCACCGGTGAGTTCACCGCCACCCTGCGGCTTGCGGGGAAACGGCTGACCCTGCGCGGCACGTTTGATGGCCGCAGTACCGCTACTTTGCCGGTCAGCATCGGCACTTTCACGGGCGAGTTGCACATCAGCCCTGGAGGCAATGGCGTGACGCTCGCGGCCAACTTCGGCAGCGAAAGCAATCCCGGTCCGGGTGGCGCGCTCATCTCGCAATTCCGCCCGGCCTACACGGCTCCTTTGCCCAAGGCCACGATTGGCCGGCATGCTCTCGGTTTTCTTAGCGATACCGAGGGGCTCTCCCACGCCGCCTACGGCCACCTTACTGTACGGGCTAATGGCACGTTTTCCCTTGTGGTATCGTTGCCTGATGGCCGGCGGGTGAGCGGCTCGAGCACGCTCGATATGAACAACGACTTCGCCATTCTGATCCCGGTTGGTAGCAGGGGCTGGATCGGAGTCCACGGATACACGGCAGGCACCTCGCCCACCATCTGGGCGGGTTTCGGCGAGTGGGTCCGCCCCGGATCGGGTGGGAGCAAGACCCGCATCTTCAAGCTCTACCTTACCGGTGGTCCCGCCGTTCCGTTGCGCTCCGGTGTCGAGCCCCTCACCGGCACCTCCCGGACCGAGGACGCGAATCTGGCCTTGGAAATCCCCAAGCTGGCCGCGCCTCTCCTCGAATTAAATATCAGGCCCGGCGGCTCGACCTCGCCGATCCGGCCTTCCACTCGGCGGCCAGTCTTCGGTCCGGGAGGATTGATCACTTATATGACGATCTCACCTCCGCCGGCCTACGGCGCACTCAAGATCAACCCGGGCGGATCCTTCTACGGCTTTACCCTCGTCACCCCCGGGCCCCGCCTGGTCCGCTTTGCCGGCGTCCTGGTCGGGAACGGCAACGGCCGCGGCAGCGTAGGCTACGGCTGGGCCATTTGCGACGGCCGGTTCGGCCAGGTCCGGCTCTCCCCTTAAGGCGACCCAGCCAGGCCAGCGATGGGAGGAATGGGCGACTCGCCGGAAACGCTGCTCTGCGCGTCAGCACAGCCGCAGTTCAAATAGACCTGCAGCTTGCGCTTCAGAAGTCTGCCTCCCCCGCGGCAAAAAGGCCGAGGCCAGCAGCCTGTCCCCCCCGGCGCCGCGCCCTCGCAGGGCGCCGGGCACAACAACGGTTTTGCGAGCAAACTCAGCAGTTGGCACCGCCGCTGAACAATTCCTTGGCGCGGCGATCGAGCTCTTCGGGCGAGACGTCTTCGACGCGGGTGGCGAAGTGCCAGACGTGGCCGTAGGGGTCGATCACTTTGGCCGAGCGGTCGCCGTAGAATTGGGTTTTCGGCGGCTCGGGGACGGTGGCTCCGTTGGCGCCGGCGTGGGCAACGAAGCTGTCCACATCGGGCACGTAGAGATGAACGGTGACTGCAGAGCCGCCGTAGTGCTGCGGACTGTGGAAACCCATTTGCGGGAATTCGTCGGCCAGCATGATCACGCCGCCCTGCACCTCGATCTCGGCGTGCATGACTTTGCCGCCCGGATCGGCCATGCGCATGCGCTCGATAGCGCCGAAGGCCTTTTTATAAAACTCCAGCGCGGCGGCGGCATCGCGGATGCAGAGGTACGGCGTACAGATGGGATAATTGGCGGGAACGGGAGAGGCGGCGGACATGGCGTAGTTTTGGGTGGTGAACTGCGAGCTATAGCCGCTGTCGTCCGGGCGGCATTTCAGGGTCTTGGCTGACCTGCCTAGTCACGCAGTTTCTCGGGGGAAACGCCGGCTTCGCGCAGGCCGCGCAGAGTCGTGGAGGCGTCGCGCTTGGCGAGGCGCCGGCCTTCGGCGTCGAGGACGAGAGGGCAGTGAAAAAAGGCGGGCGGGGTCCAGCCCAGCGCGCGATAGAGCAGGAGCTGGCGGAAGGTGCTGGTGATAAGATCCGCACCGCGTACGACCTCGGTGATTTCCATCAGCGCATCATCGACCGTGCAAGCCAGCTGATAGCTGGGCAGATCGTCACGGCGCCAGACGAGGAAGTCGCCAAAATCGGCACCGGCAGTGGATCGCTGCGAGCCGAAGTGGCCATCGGTGAAATGGAGCCCTTCGCCATCGGGGACGCGGAAGCGCCAATTGCACGGGCCGCTCACCGCATCGGCCGCACGGCAGCGGCAGGTGCCGGGATAAACGGGTTCGTCTTCGCCCGCGTGCGGGGCGCCGGCGGCGGTGAGCACATCCTTGCGCGAGCAGGTGCATGGGAAGAGAGCGCCGGCAGCGCGCAGGCGATCGAAGGCCTCGCGATAGAGATCGAGGCGTTCGCTCTGCGTATACGGCGCGTGCGGTCCGCCGAGATCGGGACCTTCGCTCCAGCGCAGGCCGAGCCAATGCATGTCCTCCAGCATCGCCGTCACGTACTCCGGGCGGACGCGGCTGCGGTCGAGGTCGTCGTTTCGCAGGATAACGGTTCCCGCGACCGCCTCGGCTCGCTGCTGGGCAATCCAGAACGTCGCGGCGTGGCCGCGATGCAGATAGCCCGTGGGCGAGGGCGCGAGGCGTCCGCGATAACTCACGGCAGCGCGCTTAGCGCGGCTTCAGGTCCTGATCGTACACGACGACCTTGCCGATCTTTTCGAGCTCGGGCTGGACGGTCTTCGCTTCGCCGACCACGACGATGGCGACGTCTTCCGCGCTGAGATATTTCTTCGCCAGCGCTTCGACCTGGGCGGCGGTGGTGGCGGCCATGCGCGGGGCGTAGCGTTTGTAGAAATCGCCGGGCAAACCGTAGAGCTCGATGTCCTGCACGCGCTGGGCGGTACGGCCGGCGCTTTCGAGCGAGAGCAGGTAGTTGCCGACGTTGTATTCGCGCTGGAGTTCGAGTTCCGGCGCGGGCACAGGCTCGTTTTGCAGACGTTTGATTTCCTTGAGCGTTTCCTGGATCGCCGGGGCGGTGACTTCGTTGCGGGTCTCGGCCTGGGCGGAGAAATCGCCGGCGAGTTTGTTCAGGTCGAAAGCACTATAGGCGCCGTAGGTCCAGCCGTGCTGCTCGCGCAGGTTCTGGAACAGGCGACCGCTGAAGCCGCCGCCGAGGGTGGCGTTCATGACGTTCAATTCAGGCGTATCGGGATTGCTCCGGGACGGCCCAGGCGTAGTGACGACGATATTGCTCTGCACGCTGCCCGGCCGATCCACGAGATGGATGGTGAGGCCTTTGAGTGACGGCACGGTGGGCGCGGAAATCGGCGGCACATCCTTCTTTTCCCAGCCGGCGAAAGCTTTCTCGACCTGGGCGAGGATTTGCTCGGGGTTCACGTCGCCGACGACGGCGAGCGTGGCGTTGCTCGGCGAGAACCACGTCTGGTGGAACTTCACGAGGTCTTCGCGCTTGATCGCGTGCACACTTTCCTCGGTGCGATAGCGGCCGTACGGATGATCGGGTCCGTAGACGACGAGGCCCGCGAGTTTGCCGGCGAGTTGCTCGGGCTGCTGCTTTTCGGCGGCGAGCGCGCTGAGGGCTTTCTTCTGTTCCTTGGCGAATTGCTCCGCGGGGAAGACCGGATTCAGCGTGGCGTCGACAAGCAGGTCGAGCAGCTTGTCGGTGTACTTGGTGAGGCCACCGGCGCTGACGGAAATGGCATCCGCGCCCGGCATGGCTTCGAGGCGGGCGCCGATGCTGTCGCTCTCGATCGCGAACTTCATGGCGTCGCGGTTCTTGGTGCCGCGATTGAGCAGGGTGGAAACGAAGCCGCTCAGGCCGGGCTTGTCGCCATCCTGGGAAGCGCCGCCTTTGACCAGCAGGCGAAAGGTGACGCTCGGTTTGCGGTCATCCTGAATGACAAAAACCTTGAGGCCATTGGGCAATTCCTTGGTGGTGAAATCCGGGAAGGCCGCTTCGGGCGCGGGGCCGGGATCGGGTTTGCGGGCCCGGTCAACCGCCGCGAAAGACGGCGTGAACAGCGCGAGGAGGGGCAGGACAAAAAGAGGGCGCATGGCAGTCAGAAAAAGAGAGAAGTTCGAGTGGCTTACTTGCGGCTGGCTTTGGCCGGTTTGGCTTCGGCAGGGGCGCCGCCATCGGCGGCCGGTACCGGGTAACGCAGCACCTGGGTACGATCGTCGCGGAGATACTCCTTGGCGACGCGCTGGAGGTCTTCGCGCTTCACCGCGAGGTAACGGTCGAGCTCGGTGTTGATGAGGTTCGCGTCGCCGTAGAAGGTGTGATACCGCGCGAGGTTTTTCGCCCGTTGCGACATGGAGCCGAAGGCGGTGGCGAACTCCGCTTCCTGCTGGTTGCGGGCTTTCTGGAATTCCTCCTCGGTCACGCCGTTTTCGCGGACGTTCTTGATTTCGTCGGTGATGAGCTTGTCGAGTTTGTCGAGCGGCACGCCATTCTGGCCGGTGGCAAAGACGCCGATCATACCGGCTTTTTCCTGGAGAAACGCGAAGGCATCGACGCCGACGGAGACCTGCTCTTCATCGACGAGGCGGCGATAGAGGCGCGAGCTGCGGCCTTTGCTGAGGATATTGCCGAGGAGCTCAATGGCGTAGGCGTCGGGGTTGGTTTCCGATGGCGCGCGCCAGGCGTGGAGCGTGGCGGGGAGCGGCGTGTTGTCCTTCAGCACGTCTTTCTTCCCGGATTTGAGTTTCAGGTCCCAGGTGATCTCGGGGCGCTTGATCTCGGCGCCTTTCGGGATGTCGCCGAAATATTTGGTCACGAGTTCCTTGGTCCGCTCGACGTTGATATCGCCGGCGATGGAGAGCGTGGCGTTGTTCGGGAGGTAGTAGGTTTTGTAGAAGTCGCGGAACTCTTCGATCTTCGCCTGATCGATGTACTGAACCGAGCCGATGGGCGTCCACGCATACGGACTGCCCTGGAAGACCATGGCGGCGAGCTCTTCGAAGAGCGTGCCGTAGGGCTGGTTGTCGACGCCGCGGCGGCGCTCTTCCTTCACGACCTGACGCTGGGTCTCGACGCCGGTTTCATCGACCTTGGCGTGGAGCATGCGTTCGCTCTCAATCCAGAGGGCGAGCTCGAGCTGGTTCGAGGGGAGATTGAAGTAGTAGTCGGTCTGGTCGAACGAGGTGCTGGCGTTCAGATTGCCGCCGGCGCCGGAGATGTATTTGTCGATCTTGCCGCGGGGAATGTTGTCGCTGCCCTCGAACATGAGGTGCTCAAAGAAATGGGCAAAACCGGTGCGATCGGCCCGCTCGTTTTTGCTGCCCACATGATAGAGCACATAGGTGGCGACCACCGGGGCTTGGTGGTTTTCGTGCAGGATGACGTGGAGGCCATTCGGCAGATCGTACTCGAGGTATTTGACCGGCTTGATGACCGTCGTCTTTTCCCCCGCTGGCGTCGCGGGGGTAGAATCCTGGGCGAAAGCACTGTTGGCGAGGAGCGCGAGGGCACTCAGCGAAAGGGAGAGACGATGCATGGAGGAGATGGGACAGCGCGGAGACTGGCGTGTTCACTTTTCCGCCGCAAGCCCCCGGAGAAGGTGGTTTCCTGCGCAAAAAAGGGACAAAGAAGCGCAACCCGCGGAACGCCACCCCACGAATCAGGGGCTAAATACCCCTACAGAACAGAACTCCATGCCATGAAAACGATCCTCGTCCCCGTCGATTTCTCCGACGTCACCTCCCGTGTGCTCGAAGCGGCCAAATCTCTCGCCCGAGCTTATACTGCCCGACTGGTTGTACTGCACGTCAGCGAACCCGAGCCGGATTTTGTCGGCTTCGAACCTGGCCCGATGGCGGTGCGCACCAGCGTGGCGCGCGACTACAAAAAGGAGCATCAAAAGCTGGCTGAACTCCGCAACAGCCTGGTCAGTGAAGGGCTCGAAGTGCTCGCCCTGCACATCCAGGGGCCGATCATCGACAAACTGCTCGATGAAGCGGAGAAGCATCATGCCGATGCGATCGTGATGGGCTCCCACGGCCACGGGTCCCTGTTTGAATTTCTCGTGGGCAGCGCGACCAGCGGGGTGCTCCGCGCGGCGCGGGTGCCAGTCCTAGTGGTGCCGGCGGGGCAGCGCTAGCTAAAGCGAGCGGTTCTTGGTGCGTAAACGATTCGCGCCGCGCGGCTCGAGTGAGCCTGCGCGGCGCGATCAATTGTTAATTAAACGTTAAGCGGCCTGGAGGCGGCTTAGTGGACGTAGCCTTCTTCGCCGTGCTCGGCGGTATCGAGGCCCTTCTCTTCCACCTCGTCGGCGACCCGCAGGCCGATGGTCGCTTTCACGAGGAGCGTCACGATCAGAGTGCCGATCACCGAGACTACGATGGTGAGGCCGATGGCCTTGAACTGCTCCAGCCAGAGCGTCTGGCCGACGATGCCTTTGAGGTTCGTCGCGAGGTTCGGGTTCGATTCCACATTGGCCAGCACCCCGGTGAGGGCGGCGCCGAGCGTGCCGCCAATCGCGTGGATGGCGAAGGTATCGAGCGCGTCGTCGTAGCCCAGCCAGGCTTTGATATTCAGGCCGAGGAAGAACGGAATGATACCCGCGGCGATACCGATGAGGATGGCGCCCGAGGGATTCACGAAACCAGCGGCCGGAGTGACGACCACGAGACCGGCAACCGCGCCGGAGCAGAAACCGACGACCGTGACTTTGCCGCGGTAGAGGTATTCCGCGATGCCCCAGGTGGAGCAAGCGACGGCGGTGGCGAGGGTGGTGGTGGTGAAGGCGTTGGCCGCGACCATGTCCGCAGCCACGGCGCTACCGGCATTAAAGCCGTACCAGCCGACCCAGAGCATGCCGGTACCGACGGCGCAGAGCACGGTGCTGTGCGGGAAGAAGCCGACTTCGCCGTAGCCTTTGCGTTTGCCGAGGATCGCGCAAAGAATCAGCGCGCTCCAACCAGAGGACATGTGGACCACGAGACCGCCGGCGAAGTCGATCGACTTGATGTGGGCGCTGGAATTCCAGACGCCATTCATGAGGCCATCGATGCCCCACACCATGTGCGCGAGCGGGAAATAGACGATGCACATCCAGCCGATCATGAAGGCGAGGACGGCGCTGAATTTCATGCGCTCGGCGATGGCGCCGATGATGAGTGCCGGGGTGATAACCGCGAACATCATCTGGTACATCGAGAACACATTCTGCGAGACCCAGTAGGAGTAGTCCGTGTTCGGTGCGGAGTTCACTCCCTTGAGGAAAGCGAAATCGAAGCTGCCGAAATATGGCGTGCCGTGGCTGAAGACGACGGAGTAACCGAACGCCCACCAGAGGACCGTGACCAGGCCGGTGATGGCGAAACATTGCGCCAGCACACTCAGCACGTTCTTTCGGCGGACGAGGCCTCCGTAGAAGAGAGCCAGGCCGGGCAGGGTCATGAAGAGCACCAGCGCGGCGGACGTCATCATCCAGCCATTGTGACCCGGACCGGGCACCCCCACCGTGGGCAGGGTGAGGCCTTCGGGAATTTTGCCATCCTTGTCTTTCAGCGCAGTGGTCGGATCGCCATTGGTGATATAAGCCTCAACACCCGCCATGCGTTGCTCCATCGTCGGAGAAGGTGGAACTGGAGGTGTGGCTGGCGCCGGGGCGGGAGCCGCGGGAGCAACCGTCGTGGTGGGCTCGGAGGTCTGCGCGGAGGCATGGGGCGCGGACCCGGCCAGCAGTCCGGCCACCATGGCTGCGGACAACAGGGACATGAACGTTCGTTTTAACATGGATCTCTTGGTTGTTAGTTAATGTTAGTTGCCAACCACGGCTGCACCCTCGCCAGACCTGCAGGCAGCAGGCATGGCGGCAGCTCAAAACAACTTCGGGCTCTCGACCTCGCTGGAACGGGCCCGGACTTTTCTATTTTTTCGAAGACGGAGGCTGCGCGAATTCGCAGCGGGAAATCAGATCAATCCACCCACTGGCCGCGGAAGAAACGGCGGCGCGCAGGAGCGGCGGGAGCCGGGGCGGCAGCCTCTACCGGAGCAGGAACCGCAACGGCTGCAGGAGCGACCGCGGGCTCGGGAGCCGCCGGGGCGACTGGCGTGGGTTCCGGCGTCGCCTTCGTCGTGGCCATCTGCTCGACCACTTGTTTCAGCGCCACGTTCGTGGCCATGCGCAGGGCGGGGAAATTCACCGTATCGGCGACAAGCACGGAGAGGAGGCAATCGGCGGTGTGGCGGACGAAGAGCCAGTAGCCTTCGAATTTCAGCACCAGCTCGCGCAGCGGTCCGACCTGGGAATCGACGACTTCGCCGATCGTGGCCAGGCGGCGACCCATCTCGGGGAAAATGTCGTCACGATAAATCGCGGGCATTTCCCGCGCCGCGAGGGCGCCTTGCGGGGTCAGCACGAAGCTGCCCATGACGCCGGGAATGTCTTTGAGTGCGGTCAGGACTTGTTGCATGGCGGCGGTCAGGAAAGTTTGGTGAGCAGGGCGTTGGTGTTCGCCTTGGTGGTGGTGATGAGTGCGGTGGTCTCCGTGTCGGAAATCACGCAGAGCGCTTTTTTCTCCGCACTAACGATCTGGATTTCGCGCAGGCCTTCCATGCCGAGCGAAGTGCCGATCAGGCGGGTGAGTTGCTCGATATAGGCAAACGAAGCCTGCATCGTATCGGCATCGTCGGCCCGGGAATGGACCAGGGTGCCGTCTTCAGAGAAGTGCACAGCCTGGAGGACCTCGGGGTCGCGGAAAACTTCCTCGATGGGCATCTTGGGTAGCGGGATGGCGGTCATGGCATTGGCGGGGTGGACGGATTGAGCGGCGGCGATTTTTTCGTCTAGGTAGTGCGCGGCCTCGAGCAGCAGGCCATGCCAGTCGCGGCTGATCGTGTCTTCGATGGGGCGCACGCCTTCTTCGAAGTAAAATTGGCCCCCGGACCAGCCGAGGAGTTCGTAAAGGGCGAGTTCGCCGTTCAGTTCGGCGGTTTCCGCGTGGATGATTTGGCCTCCGGCGAAGAAGATGCGGCCGGAGCGTCCTCCGCGTTCGATGCGGACTGCGCGAGTGCTCATGGTGAGACACTCCATCTGGATCAGATCGTGGAGCGTGGCTCCCTGGATGGTGCCGGCAAAGCCGCGTGGTGCTGGTGCGGTCATGGCGTTGGATTTCATGGTGCGTGGGTGGACCCCAGGAATCTCGCCACGGCCCTACGCAAAAAGGAATCTGCGCAAGGCCCTGAGCGCTCCCTAGAATCCGGGGAGCTAGAATAGCAATGCTTATGCCGTGGTCAGGATAACCCCTGACACGAAAATTGATAAGTTAAGCCACTAAACCCTCACTACGAGCCGCTTAACTAAATTTCATCAATTTTTACTTTTCTGTGACAAAACGTAAAACCCGCCGGAACTTCCGCATGGCTTCGCAGAAACGCGACACTCAAGCACGGGGATGTGCTTCGTCGTAGGCTCGCTTTAGCCGATCGACGCTCACGTGGGTATAAATCTGGGTGGTGGAGAGGCTGGCGTGACCCAGCAGTGACTGTACTGCCCGAAGATCGGCCCCATTGTCCAGCAAATGAGTGGCGAAACTGTGGCGTAACTTATGAGGCGTCACTTTAACGGGGATGCTCGTGTGTGGTAAGTAACGCTGAATCGCGAGCCAGACATTCATCGGCGCGAGGCGGCGGCGGACCTTGCTGAGAAAAAGCGGCCCGCTGTGGACCTCGGCGGCTTGGCGGTATTTCTGGATGGCATCCAGAGCCGGGCGTCCGATCGGGACGACGCGTTCTTTGCGGCCCTTGCCGAGGACACGGACGGATTCGGTGAAAAGGTCGATGTCCGGGACGTTGAGCGAGACGAGTTCGGCGAGACGCAGGCCGCTGGAGTAGAAGAGTTCGAGGATGGCAGCGTCGCGCTGGGGCATCCAGGCGGGAGCTTGTTTCTGGCGCTCGACTTTGAGGGGGGCGTCGAGGAGTTCGACCACCTGTTTCGCGGTCAGGACGACGGGCAGTTTGCGGTCGAGCTTGGGAAGCTGGACGACCTTGAGCGGATTGGCGACGAGGCCGTGGCGCTCGGTGAGGTATTTGTAGAAGGTCCGAAACGCCGCGAAGTGCAGCCGCTGGGTGGGCTTGGCCAGGCCGCGCTTGCCGCTTTCAAAGAGGTAGCGGCGGAAATGATCGGGCTGGAGATCGAGCCAGCCGGGCGCGGGGATGAAGGCGCGGAATTGATCCAGCGCGTGGCGGTAGTTCACGAGGGTCCGGGGAGAAACGTCGCGTTCGTTTTCGAGATGCTGGAAGAAGCCGTCGGCGAGAGGATCGCTCACGGGGGCGATGATAGCAGAGGCGCAGCGTTTAGGGAACGCTTGTGGAGAGAAGGCGCACCCCACAGGGAGCGGCAGGCTACCCTTCTACGCCACTTTGAACCGTGGGTTCTGGCTGAGGAATTTCTGCGGGTTGCCGTAGATCAGGTGATCGATGGCTTCGGGGGAGTGGCCGCGTTTGCGGAGCTCGGTGGCGGCGCGGGGGACGGCCAGGGGGACGCTATGGCCCCAGTCGCAGGCGCTGTTCAGCCAGATGCGGTGGGCGCCGGCGTGTTCGATGATATCGACGGCGCGGGCGGCGTTAACCTTGGACTCCGGATAAAGGGTGATGCCGGCCCAGTAACCGGCGTCGAGCACGAGGTCGACGGTGTGTTCTTCGACGTGGTCGACGATGACCCGCTCGGGTTTGATCCGGCTGTCGGCCTTGAGCGCGTCGAGGATGAGTTTGGTGCCCTTGAATTTGTCCTCGAGGTGCGGGGTATGCACGAGGATGAGCTGGTCGTGCTTCGCGGCGAGGTCGATGTGGCGCTCGAGGATCTTCACCTCGTTGCGCGTGTTTTTATTCAGGCCGATTTCGCCGATGCCGAGCACATTTGGCCGGTCGAGGAAGTACGGGATGATGGAGATGACTTCCTCGGCGAGGACAGTGTCTTCGCTTTCCTTCGGATTGATGCAGAGCCAGCAGTAGTGCGGCAGCGCGTATTTGGCGGCGCGCTTCGGCTCGTAGTCGGTGAGCTGGCAGAAATAGTCGTAGAAGCCCTGGACGCCGCTGCGGTCAAAACCCGCCCAGAACGCCGGTTCGCACACGGCGGCACACCCGGCGGTGACCATGGCTTCGTAGTCGTCGGTCACACGGCTGACCATGTGGGCGTGGGGTTCGATGTAACGCATATCGAGAAGTGGGAGGCTAGTAATCAGCGATCAGTAACCAGTCTGGGAGATCAGGCGACGGGAGTGGGCGCGGCAGGCGGCGGAGTGGGTTTGGCGGGTTCGCCGGCCCAGGCGCCGACGGCGCCTTTGCCCGGGGATTGATCGATGGGGGTTTCCGTCGGGTCGCTCAGGGCGAGGAGGACCTGCCTGGCGCGCTGGGGTTCACCTTTGGAAAGTTCGCCGAGGGCGCGCTTGAAGGCGTCGAACCGGAAATCGGTGTTTCCTTCGCCGCGATCGATGCGGTCGAGGAAAGCAGCGAGGTCGATGAGCTTCGACCGGGCGTCCATAAAGTAGAGATCGAGCAGTTGCTGGCGGTTCATGGCGGCAAGGAAACGCTGCCAGCGTCGCGGGACACTGGCGGCGTCGCAAGCTTTAGGCGCGAGTCGCGCGGGAATTTTTATTCCTCGGGAGCGAAGTCCTTATGGCCCTTCTCTTTGATCTCGCCGAGTTTTTCGAAAACCTTGGCCGCGTCGTCGCCCTTGCCGGCTTCGATCGCGGTCTTGAGTTCGTCGACGGCTTTGTCGAGGCCCTTCATCTGTTCCTCGTACTTGCTCAGGTAGCCCGTCTTGCCGGCTTCCGGCTGATCCTTGGTCTTGGCCGGCTGGAGCTTGAGCGAGTTGGCGATGTGCTCTTTGATTTTGCCGATGAGTTCGAGGTTGTCGGCCTTCTTGGCCGGGTCGGCTGCCTGGCGCTTCACAGTGCGCAGGGCCTTGTTCATGGCCGACATTTCCTTCGCGAGGGGCGTGTCGTCTTCGGCGACGGCGAAAGTCGCACCGACGAGGAGAGCCGCAACGGCGGTGAGGAGGGCTTTCAGTTTCATAGTGGGTCTATTTGGTGTTCGGGTTTGTTTGGAGAAAAACGCAGCCCGCACAGGGCCTGGCCGCGTGGTTGCATGGAATGACGCCGCTTTAAGCCGGTTTAGTCAAAGTTTCTTTGGGTATCTTCATGGGCTTATTCGCTGCGCAAAGCGGGGAGCTGGCTGCCGCGTAAAGCAGCGCGGGTGGCCAGCCACGTCCAGAAGACGCAGCCGACGGCCAGGGCGGCAATCAAGGCAAGGACTTCAGTCCAGGGGAAACCGGTCGCTTTGCCGGCCAGCTGCGGCCAGACGCCGAGCAGCGCACTGGCGGTGCCGATGGCGAGGCCGAGGACGATGAGCCAGCGGTGCTCGCGGAAAACGAGGGCGCGTAGTTGGCGGCCACGGAAACCAACGGCTTCGAGCAGGCCGAATTCGCGGCGGCGTTCGAGGACATTGCGCGCGACGACGATCGCCAGGCCGGCGGTGCCGAGGAGCAGCCCGAGGCCCCCGAGCGCCTGGAAGATGGAGAGATAGGTATTTTCGACGGCCTGGAAATCGGCGAGCCGGCGGCTGGCGGGAACGAGCTCCAGCCCACGATCCTGCAGGGCGCGGGAGATTTCCTCGGAGACGGCAGTGGTGCGCTCGACCGGGGTGTCGATGAGGAAATAACGATACCCACCGCTGCTCGGAAAATGCGCGATGAAGGGCGCCTCGGCGATGACGACATTGCCCTGGAGCATGGAGCCCTGAACCGTGGCGGCGAGGCGCACGAGGAAGGGCTGACCGCGTTCGTCGCGATACTCGATGACGTCGCCGAGCTTCTTTTGCATCGCCCATTGCAGGGTATTCGCATCGACCACGCCGGGAACGGCCCCGTCTTTCTGCGCGGCATCGAGGACCCTCCAATCGACCCCTTTTTGTGCGAAGAGGAAGCGGCCATTCAGCTCGGCGGGCTTGGCCGCGAGGACACGCGGCTGGAGGGCGCGGTTGAGATTGAGGCAGCTCGCGTCGTCGCCATCGCGCACGCGCAGCGGGACCACGGTCACGTCCTTCATCGTGGCCTCGTCGAGGCCGGCAGATTCGCGGCCGGAGGCAGAATTCAGGTCTTCGTAGATCGGTGCCGCGGATTCTCCCACCAACGCAAAACCGCCGGTGCCGGAATCGGGGCGTGGCTTGCCGGTGTCGGGGCGCTGCCGGAAGGAATCGACGGCGACGACCATAAAGACGCCGCTCGCGAGGACTGCGATGGTCGCGAGACTGCGGCCGCGGCGGCGGGCGGTATTGCTGACGGCGAGGCCCCCAAACGTGAGCGTCGCGCCGGGGCGAGCGGTCAATTGCCGCAGCCAGGTGCTGCCAAAAGCGAGCCCGGCAATCAACAGGAGCGAACCCGCGCCGAAGAAGGTGCCGGGATCGGCGGGGAGCAGCAAAAGCGCACCGCTGCCGACCAGCGAGACGACGCCAACGATCAGCGTCCATTTGCTGTGCGCAGCCTTGGCCGCTTCGTCGAACATCTCACCGCTGATCAATTCGCGGGCGGTCTTTTTCAGCAGACGCCGGCTGGCCCACCACATGGCGGAATAGGCCACGAGGATCGAGCCTACCGCACCGCCGACCAGGGACGCCGTCGAGGCTTCGAAAGCAAAGTCTGCGGTGCCCACGGCCCCTTTCCACACGGTACCGAGACCGTGCAAGACCAAGCGCGTGTAGAAGATGGCGGCGACACAGCCGAGCACCGTGCCGACGAGCGCAAGCACTGCACCCTCCCCGAGCAACATCCGGCGGACCATCCGCGGCGGGAGGCCCAACGCGAGCAGGGTGCCGGCCTCGCCGTAGCGCTGCTCCAGGGTGAAGACAAAGAGCAACCCGGTGAGCACGGCGGCGGCGACGATGAGGAAGAAAGAGAAGCTGACGAAAAGCTCACCGAAATCGACCGGAGCATCGGTGGCAGCGAGGGCTTGGGCGCGAAGCGGCGTAAAGGTGAAGCCGATCTGCGGGAGGGTAAGCTTCGCCCGGATCTCGGAGGAGAGGGCGTTTTCCAGCTGGGTGGCAGGATAGCGAATCGAGGTGAGTTTGCCCCAGCGGTTGCCCCACATTTCCTGGCCAACGGTGAGATTCACGAAAGCCTTGGGCGTACCCTTGTACTTCTGCCAGTAAGCTTCGTCCTGGTCGCGGATTTTCGAGTTATCGATGGCAAAGCCGGGTTTCCAATCGCGGCAATTCGCCTGGTCGGAGAGGCCGGGGAAATCGGGCATCCACTCGCGATCCAGCGCCGGTTCGTTCATCGGCAGGATCTGGATGATCTCGAACTCGCGGGTCTTTTCGACGAGCTGGCGGCGCTCGCCCATGACGAAATACTTGAGCGCGATCTTTTCATTCAGCTTCACGCCGAGGTCGGCGGCGACCCATTGCGTGATGACGATTTCGTTGTTCGCGAGTTCGGCCGGGAGGAAACCGGAGGATGGCGCATCGACGGCAGCGACCATCGAATACGGGACGGCTTTGTCTCCGACGCGGAGTTCGTTGACGAGGTAGGTCAGCGCATCGAGGCCGTGCGGCACGGCAGCCACGGTGGCGTCGTCGAGGAAGACCCGTTCGCTGCGGAGGTCCCAGCCGCGTTGATTGGGCAGGGGCTTGAGTTGCAGGCCGGCATCCTGCAGGCGCCACTGGGCGTTGACGGCTTCGGTCAAAGCGCCCGGGCTGGCTTTCGAGAGGAGCAAATTTGCCTTGCCGGGAAAAGCGAGGCGCTGCTGGAAAAACTCGAGCGGCACAAAGACGCTCGCGGGTGGGACCTGGCTGGCGGCAAGACCGAAGCGGCCGAACTCGGCATCACTCACGATGCGTTGCACATTCGCACGGATGGCGACGACTTCGCCCTCCTCGCCGGAAAGGGGGGCATCGCGGGAAAAAACACCGGGCTTTTCCACGCGCAGCACGACGGTATCGCCGGCTTTGACGCCAAGCTGGGCGGCGGCGCGGCTGTTCAGCGCGAGTTCTTCGCCAGTGACGGGGGGCGCCGCTTGTGGAGCGAATTTCCAGAAGCGGTCGTCGACGCCAAGGACCTGGGTGTTGTTGATGCGCGCGGAGCCATCGGTGCGCGCGACGCTGCCACGGAGCATCAGGACCGGGGCGGTGCCTTCGCCGACTGCATCCGCCAATTTGGAGCGGAAGAAACGATCGCCGGCGGTGAGCGTCGATTCGACCTGGCCCACGCGATCCATCGCTTGTTTGCGGAGCGTGGCTTTGACCGAGTCGCCCACGAGCAAAGAGCCGACCAGCACCATGGCGGCCAGGGCGGTGCCGAGCAGCACGCCGAGGTGCGTGCGCCAGTAAAAGGCAACGCTGCGAACGATGACCGTGAAGGGGCTCATCTCAGGGCCGGTGTTCGAAGAGCTTGCCGTCGACGAGTTCCAGCACCCGGCCCATGCGGCGGGCGAGGTCCACGGCGTGGGTGACCATGATCACCGGGAGGCCGTGCGCGCGGTTCATCTCCAAAAGCAGGTCGGCGAGCTTGGTCGCATTCACACGGTCGAGCGCACCGGTGGGTTCGTCGGCGAGGAGGAGTTTGGGCTCATTGATCAACGCGCGAGCGACGGCAGCGCGCTGGCGTTCGCCACCGGAGAGCTGCCCGGGACGATGGCCCTGACGGCGGCTAAGACCGACGGCTTCGAGCAGCTCCTTCGCGCGCTGCTCGCGCCCCCCTGCCCCGCCGGGACGGGCTAGTGTCGGGACGAGCACGTTTTCCAAAATGGTGCACTGCGGGAGGAGATGATGGAGCTGGAAAACGAAGCCGATCGTTTCGTTGCGAAACCGGGCGAGGCCTTCGGCGTCGAGGTGACGCAGGTCCTGGCCGGCGACGCGGACTTCGCCTTCATCGGCAAAGTCGAGGGCGCCGAGGATATTCAGGAGCGTGCTTTTGCCGCAGCCGGATGGGCCGAGGATGGCCACAGTTTCACCGGCATCGATCCGCAGATCGAGATCGTGGAGGACTTCGACGGCATCGCCCCCATCGGGAGCGCGGTAGTGTTTCCGGAGATGGGAGACTTCGACGAGCATCGGTTGGTTGGGACAGCAGCTTTATTCGGTGTGAACCCAGCGCCTAGCCTTCATCTCGAAGCGCGGCAACGTTCCAGCCTCGACGCAGGCGACTGGGACCCGCAGGGAAAAGGCCTGGTTCAGCGCCCGCTCCAGGCGGACGGCGGCGGAGTCGTCGGGCGACTCGATTTGCAAAGCGAGCTCGGCCATGGCGCCGCGGCGGGAGACGAGAACGCGGTATTCGCCGATTTCGGGGAGGCGGCGGACCACAGAATCCACGGCGGTGGGGTAGATATTCACCCCACGGACCACGACCATGTCATCGGCGCGGCCGATGATGCCGCCCTCGAGCGCGAGGCCTTGGGCGTCGCGGGTCCATTTGACGAGATCCCCGGTACGGTAGCGCAGGAGCGGCCACGAGGTGCGGCCGAGCGGAGTGAGAACGAGTTCGCCGATTTCTCCTTCGGGCACTGGCTGCGTGCCGCCGGGTTCGATGAATTCGGCGTAGTAGGATGACTCGATCAAACGGAGGACGCCCGTGCGTTCGGGATCTTCGAAGGCGACCGGGCCGACCTCCGTCATGCCGTAATGATCGACCACTTTCGCACCATTCCAGCCTTCGGAAATACGAGCACGCACGCCGGGAATACTCCCGCCCGCTTCGCCGGCGACGACAATCGTGCGTACACTCGCAGCGGTGAGATCGATGTGTTCCTCGCGGGCCGCATCGAGCAGGCGCAGCGCGTAAGTCGGCGTGCAGCAGATGACCTCGGCGCGGTGCTCGATGATCGCGCGGACGCGGGCAGCGCTGCTCAGGCCACCCCCGGGCAGGCACAGGCAGCCATGTGCAGCGGCCGCTTCAAAGGCGGTCCAAAAGCCGAGGAATGGGCCGAAGGAGAAGGCGAAATAGACGCGCGTACCGGCGGTGACTCCGGCCGCGCGATAGATCTGCCGCCAATTGCCGAGCATCCACTGCCAGCTCTCATTGGTATCGAGAATGGCCAGCGGACGGCCGGTGGTTCCACTGGTCTGGCAGAAGCGGGTGTAGGCTTCGACCGGCTGAGTGAGATTTGAGCCGTAAGGCGGATGCGCGGCCTGATCGGCGACGAGCTCCGCCTTGTGGGTGAAGGGCACGCGCGCGGAGAAATCCGCGAGGTCGCGGAGTTCTCCAAAATGACCGAGGCGCGTGGTGACGAAACGATTCGTGGGCACGATCTCCGCGAGCAGCGCACGGAGGCGTTCGAGGTGATCGGTGCCCATGAAAACGTTCCTTCCAGTGCGCTTTAGTGCGCGGCTTTCTGTTCGACGCCAGCCGCCGGTTTGGCGGGCGCAGACGCGGCAGTCGGCGCAAACTTGGCGACGAGGAAACCACCGCTCGCGGCGAGGATGATGCCGGCGAGGAACGGGAGCGGGATCGCCTTGAGGCCACCCTGCGGCGGGTGCAGGAACATATTCACGAGAGCGTTCACGATCGGCGCGCCGCCGAAAACGATCGGCATGACGGCGAGCGCAGCACCCGCGCCAAATCCGCCTCCGCCCTTGGCCACGGGCATCGCGGCCGCGCCGAGCGCAAGAATGAGCGTGAAGGCGCCAACGGCGCCGGCCGAACCGGCGATGAAACTCCAGCTGATACCGCCGCTGCTAAAGCTCCAGTCCGAGCCGCGCATTTTCAGCACGATGGCCGGCCCAACGATCGCCACCACGAAGTAAGCGACGCCGACCCAGAGAAAGGCCTTCAAGCCCGCATTCGCCGCTTCGGGTCCGGGCGGATTCATGCCGGGCATGCCGCTGCGGCCGAGGTGGAGAAGGACGCCATACACGCCCCAGGAAAGGACCGTGAGGAAGGCGAAAAATAACCAGCTATTCATAGATTTGGGTTGGGTGGTTGCGGTGGAGGTCATTGCGGAGTGGGTGTGAATTCCGGGGAGGAAAATGGGCGTCAGACGGCGGGCTGGCCTTCGTGGAGCAGCTTGAGCGGCGCGGGTTGAACGGCGGCGCGGATCTCATCGGGGATCGGCACGGCGGAAAGTTTGCCGGTGGCTTTTTCGACGCTGGCACAGACGGCGGTCAATTCGCCCCGCGCGACTTCGGACCCGTCGGTGACTTTGCGGAAGATGAAGACGTAACGAATCGAGCGGGTACGAACTTCGGCGACGAGAAGATGGATTTCGACTTCGTCTTCGAAGCGCAACGGTGCGCGGTAGTCGCAGCTCGCATTCACCCGCGGCCAGCCCGTCGTTTTGAGCACGTCGTGGCCGTGAATGGTGAAGCCGAGCGAGCGGAAGAAGGCGTGCTCGGTCACTTCCATCATGCGGAAGAAATTGGCGAAGTGCACGATGCCGGCCATGTCGGTCTCGGCAAATTCGATCCGGCGGAGGTGTTTGAATTCGTAAGGCATCGGCGCGGTTCCTAGGCGACCGGGGTTTTGGCGTCGATGCTCTCGCGGGTGAGCGCGACGAAACGCTCCGCGAGACTCGTGATCGAATAATCCTTCTCGACCGCCACCCGGCCTTTCGCCCCGAGGGCATGCGCCGCGGCTGGATCGGCGAGCAGCTTCTCCCATTCGGCGACGAGCGATTCGGTGTTGTTCGGCTCGAACAAGCGACCCGCTCCGGTGGCCTCGATCATCTCGGGAAAGGCCGCGCAATTCGGTTGCACCACCGGCACGCCCGAGGCCCAGGCTTCGGGGATATACATGCCGAAAGCTTCGCCGTACGTGGTCGGCACCGTGAGCAGGGTAAGGCGGCGCAGGAAGGCGGCCTTCTCTTCGCGGCTGACATTGGGGTGAAACTCGACGTCCGCGCTGCACTCGGCGGCGTTGAGTTTGGTTTTGAGCGACTCGGCGTAGGCTGCGTCGCTGGAAGTCATCGCTCCGGCGATGAGCAATTTCACCGCAGGGAAATGACCGCGCTTTTTCAGGAGAATAAAGGCGTCGACCACGGTGCCGAGGCCTTTGCCCGCGACCATGCGCGCGAGGTACCCGATCGCGAGCGGGTTCGGCGGCGCAGGCGGCGGCGAATAGTCTTCAAGGCCGATGCCATTCGGAATCACATGCACCTGCTCCGGCGCGAGTTTCATCCGGCGCCCCATGAGTTCGCCGTAGTAGCGACTTGGGGCGACGAAAGCAGCGACGTCCTTTGATCGCTCGGCCATGGCGTCCCAGCAGCGCGTCCGCCAGGGTTCGGCCAGCGAATCGAGAAAGCTATCCTCGCCCTGCAACGAGCCCAGCACGGGAATCCCCAGCTCTTCGCGAATGCGCCGGGCCAGGCCGACGAGCAGCGCGGTGGAAAGCCACACGGCGTCGGGTTTGCCGTGCTGACGCATCCAGGCGATCAGCTCATCGAGTTCCTTTCCCTGCTTGCCTTCCTCGCCGAGGAGCATGGAGAGCGTCAGATCGCCGACATCAGGACCACCGGTCTGGCTGGCGGCGCTGCCGGCGACGAGTTTGAGCAGCCAGCGCTGATTGAACAGGCCATCGAGCCAGCGCGGCGTGTGGCGAAAGAGCGCGAACTTCTGCTGCAGGTAAACATTGATGCCGCCGAAGAAAATCGGCGTGTCCGGGCTGGCGGCCGATTCGTCGAGCGTGAGCGGCAGGTACATCGGCAGCATCACGGCGTCGTGGCCCTGGCGATGCAATTCCTTGGCCAGCGCATTGTCGCGCATGCAGACGCCACAGTGGTAGCTGCCGGTGCCGGGTGTGAGCAGGAAGATCTTCATTGGCCGTGAAGATCGTAGCAGATCAGCCGGGATTTCGTACCTCCCTGACCGGGCTGGTTTTGGCACACATAGAGGCGGCCGTCGCTAAGCACCGGCGGCGTCCACGTCTCCGGGGCGTGGAAGAGTTTGGCCATGCTTTTGACCGTGCCGCCTTTGGGGGAGAGATCGAGCCAGGCTAGCTCGCCGTTTTCACCGAGGCAGAGAAAAGCGCCATCGACCCGGAGCAGATTGCCACGCTGGAATTTCCCGCCGAGATCGTCGCGCCAGAGTTCCTTGCCCGTGGCCTGATCGTAGCAGGCGAGTTCGGCGTTTTGCTGGTGCTGCCCGGCGAATGCGTAGAGATAACCATCGAGCGGCACCGCGGTGACGAGGTAGGTATCGAACTTCGGCGCGCGCCAAATGACTTTGGCCGAGAAATCCGGGGCGATTTCCACGCAGATGCCGCCCTCGGTGTAGGCCTCCGCGATATAGACGCGATTCCCAAACACCACGGGTGACGAGACGCTCACGCTGGCAAACATCTGCGCGCGATGCGGCGTGGCGCTGAGCACGTCGCCAGTCTGTGCATCGATGACGAGCAGGCCACCAGTCGGTGGGTCATCCATGCCGCCTTGAAAGGCGAGCACACACGCACGACCGTGCAACGTGGCGGGAATCGGCGAAGCGTAGCTCGAGCCCCACGGATGTTTCGCGGCCCATAGTTCCTTGCCCGTGGCGGCATCGAGCGCGACCACGGATTTGCCGTCCTCGGTGCCAAGGGGAACGATGAGTTTGTCGCCGAGCGCGAGTGGGGTGCCGCCCTGGCCGAAGAAGGTCGGCAGGAGGCGGTAGTCCTTCATCAGATCGCGCTGCCAAATGGCTTTGCCGGTGGCGAGATCGAAGGCGTGGAGGCTGCCGCCGCTGCCGAGTGTAAAGACCCGATCGCCGGCGATGACCGGATTGGTGCGCGGGCCAGGGCCACCGCCGTATTGGGCGTTCGATTTCGCGGGATAGCTGACGCGCCACTGGCTTTTGCCGGTCTTCGCATCGAGGCACTCGACGGTTTCTTCACTCTCACCCGCGTAGAAGAGCACGACCTTGCCACTGCTGACCACCGGCGCTGAATGCCCCGCGCCCTTTGCCACTTCCCAAAGCTTCGGCGGACCACCGGCGGGCAGTTCGTGGAGCAGGCCCGTTTCCGGCGAAGTGTTTTGATAGGCAGGCCCGAGGAAGTGCGGCCAATCGACGGCGAAAGCCGACGCGCAAAACAAGGAAAGTAAACCCGCGGCCGTTTTCATTCGTAACGCAAGGCGTCGATGGGATCGAGTTCGGCCGCTTTGCGGGCTGGATACAGCCCGAAGAAAACGCCAATGGCCGCACTGAAGCTGAACGCGAGTACAATCGCCATGGGCGAAATCTGAGTCACCTGCCCAGTGGTCGCGAGGATCTGCGTGGTACCGATACCAGCGAGAATACCGAGTATTCCACCAAGCGTGCTGAGCAGCACGGCTTCGATCAGGAATTGCAGCATGATATCCGACCCGTGCGCGCCGACGGCCATGCGGATGCCGATCTCGCGAGTACGCTCGGTCACACTCACCAACATAATATTCATGATGCCGATGCCACCGACGATGAGGGACACGCCGGCGATCGAGCCGAGCAGCGTAGTGAGTACCTTCGAAGTGGCCGTGGCCATCTCCGCGATCTCCTGCTGGCTGCGCACGGTGAAATCGTCGTCGCGGCCGTTCGTGATTCCATGGCGCTGCCGCAGGAGCGCGGTGATTTGCTGCTGAATCTCGGGCATCTGCTTGTCGCTGACCGCTTGCGCATTGATACCGCGCAGCTTCGTGTCCCCGGTGAGGCGTTTCATCGCGGTGGTATAAGGCACGATGACCACGTCGTCCTGGTCGGTGCCCATGAGCGAGAGGCCTTTCGATTTGAGTAGGCCCTGGATTTGAAACGGGACGTTTTTCACCCGGATCACCTGCCCCACGGGATCGACCGAACCGAAGAGCTGGGTGGCGGTGGTCTGGCCGATGATCGCGACTTTCGACGCAGCGCGCACGTCCTGCTCGGTAAAGGAGGTACCCGAGGTGAACTGCCACTCGCGCATGTCGAAGTATTGATCCCCGCAGCCGATCAATTGCGTGTACCAATTTTGATTGCCGTAAGCGGCCTGGGCGGAGGAGCGAATCTCCGGGCTCACGGCGGTCACCCCGGGGACTTCGCGGGCGATGGCCAGCGCGTCGTCCACCTTGAGCGTGCCAGAGCTGCCCCAGCCGGAACGCGCGCCGCCGCTGGTCATGCTGCCGGAGAAAATGAGGATCATGTTTTTGCCCAGCGTGGCGATCTGCGCCTCGACCTGGGCGCGCGCGCCATTGCCGATGCCGACCACGGCGATGACGGCACCGACGCCGATGATTATGCCGAGCATGGTCAGCAGGCTGCGCAGTTTGTTGCGCTTCAAGGCACGCAGAGCGATGCGAAAAGTGGGGCCGACTTTCATGCGGTGAGTTGAACAGCTTGATGCTCCTCGGCGATCCGACGCAATTCGTCTTTAGCCACGGAGCGTGGAGACACCTGAATATCCTTCACGATCACTCCGTCACGCATGACCACGTTGCGTTTGGTGAAGTTGGCGATGTCCGGCTCGTGGGTGACCATCACAATGGTGATGCCGCGATCGTTCAGCTCCTGGAAGGCGTCCATGATCTCGATGCTGGTTTTGCTATCGAGGTTGCCGGTGGGTTCGTCGGCGAGGAGCAGGGCGGGTTGATTGACGAGGGCGCGCGCGATGGCGACACGCTGCTGCTGGCCGCCGGAGAGCTGGTTCGGGTGATGATCGTAGCGTTTGCCGAGGCCGACCATTTCGAGCGCTTTCATGGCGCGCTCGCGCTGTTCGCGGGCACTGACCGGATGGCGCGCATACATCATGGGCAGCTCCACGTTTTCGAGCGCGGAGGTGCGGGAGAGCAGGTTGAAGCCCTGGAAAACGAAGCCGATTTTCTGGTTCCGGATATCGGCCAGCTGATTGCGGTCGAGCTTGGAGACATCGATGCCATCGAGTTCGTAGAGGCCGGTCGTCGGCCGGTCGAGACAGCCGAGGATATTCATCATGGTCGATTTGCCCGAGCCGCTGGAACCCATGATCGCGACGAACTCGCCCGGCTCGATATCCAGGGAAACCTCCCGCACGGCATGCACATCCACCTCGCCCGAGTGGTACACCTTCGACACGCGATTGAGATGCAGGACGGCTTTCATGACCGGGCGAAAGCTAGAATCGGCGAGGGAAGCCGCCACCAAATGGGCTCGCGGCCGACGGAGCGGCCGCCTTGGGACTGGACATGCCGGTGACCACGAGGTCGCCCACCTTGAGCCCGTCGAGGACTTCGGTATTCAAACCATCGCTGATGCCCATCCTGGCTTCGACCTGGACCGGCTTCGTCGTCCCGGCAGGGAGGACATAAACTTTGCGTTCGGGACGGAAGGCCGCGGGGCGTTTTCCGCTGCCGGAACGTCCGCTGCCGACGGAGCCTCCCGGACCGCGAGGACCGCCGCCAGTGGAGCCGCCACTCGAGGGGGTCGCGCTGCGCGTCGCGTCGGCTGTCGCGGTGGCGTCGGGCATCCGGAACCGCAACGCGGCATTCGGCATCTTCACCGTTTCATCACGGTGAGCGATGATCACGGATACATTCGCGGTCATGCCCGGCTTGAGTTTCAGGTCGGGATTGTCGACGGCGACGACCACATTGTAGGTGACCACGTTTTGCACCGTGGTCGCGGCATTGCGCACCTGGGCGACTTTGCCGCGGAAGGTTTGATAGGGAAACGCATCGACCGTGAAATCGACATCCTGGCCTTCGACTGCGCCACCCACATCGGCTTCGGCCACGTTGGTGTCGATCTGCATGCGGGTGAGATCGTTCGCGATGGTAAAAAGCACCGGCGCATTCATCGCGGCGGCAACGGTCTGGCCGACGTCGACGCTGCGCGAAATGACGGTGCCATCAACGGGCGAGCGAATGGTGCAACGGTCGAGGTCCACCTTGGATTTTTGCAAGTTCGCCTGCTTCACCTTCAGCGTCGCTTCAGCCTGGTGCAGCGTGGCCTCGGCACTATCGAGGTCGGCCTGGGGCGCGGCTTTTTGAGCAACGAGCTCGGTCTTTCGTTTGGCGGTGAGGCGGGCGAGTTCGAGCGAAGCTTGCGCGAGGGCGACATCACCTTCGGCCTGGCTGACCACGGCTTGATAGGTCGCCGGATCGAGCTCGGCAACGACCTGGCCGGCTTTCACCGAGGAATTAAAATCGGCGTAGAGCTTCTGGATGTTGCCGGAAATCTGGCTGCCCACGGTGACATTGATCACCGGGTTCAGCGTCCCGGTCGCGGTGACGACCTGGGTGATCGGGCCGCTCGTCACGGGCACGGTGGTATATTGCACGGCCTCTTCCGAGCGGCCACGAAACCACCACCACGCGCCGCCACCGGCAGCTGCGAGGAGGAGAAGAAAGAGGAACCATTTTTTCATCGGGATTTCAGCGTTTGCACCCGCGCGGCCTGGAATACGCCGCTGGTCTGCTCGAGATTGCGCAGGGCGACTTGATAGCCATAGGTTTGCAGGGCGAGATCTTTGCGCGCGGTGTTCAGGTCGTTGAGGGCGCTGAGCACATCGACACTCGTGGCGGTGCCGGCGCGGTATTGGTTTTGCAAATCTTGATAGCCTTGATCGGCGGCTTCCACCTGGGCGCGCAGGGCTTTGAGCGTTTCCTCCAGCGAACGCACGGTGAGCCAGGCTTGTTTCACATCGGCCTCGACCGTCTTCGCAGCCTGTTCGCGGGAAAGGCGGGCTTGCTCGATGTTCTCCTTCGCGGTCTTCAGATCGATCTCGCGCTGGCCGCCGGTAAAGATCGGCACCTGGACGGACACGCCGGCCTGCCAGTTGTTCGTGCTGTTGGTCGAAGTGCCAGAGGTGTGGGCGATGTCACCGTCGAACTGGGCTACGACACGCGGGCCGTACTCGCCGACGATTTCGCCGCGCTTGGCGATTTCCTGATCGATGGCGATCTCCTGCACGCGGAGGTCTTCGCGCTGGGAATAGGCGCGCTGGAGCAGGGTGTCGAACGCGGGCAAGGTGGTCGGATAATTCGGCGGCTCGGCGAGCTGGAACCGGGTACCCGGCTTGAGGTTCAGGATGTTGCTGAGCGTGTTGCGATCGAGTTCGAGGATGTTTTCGGATTCCACCACATCGCGCCGTGCGGTCTCGACGGTGACTTTCGCCCGAAGCACATCGGAGCGGGTGACTTCGCCGACATCGGAGCGCTTCTGCGCGAGATCGAGCTGCTCATTCGCGAGCCGGAAGGTCTCGCGATTCACATAGACGAGCCGCTGTTGTTTGAGGACTTCGTAATAAGCGGTGGCTACGCCGTAGAGCGTTTCGCGGACGGTAAAGCGGTGCTGCAACCGCGCGGCTTCGGCGGAGAGTTTCCCATAGCGGTAGGCAGGGAAGACGGTGAAATCGATCAGCGGCTGCTGGATGGTGAAGCCAACGTCCCCCACCCCGGCCCGCGAGTGCGAGGTGCGTTCGACCTGGCTGGCCAGCGTCTCCAGGCCGGAGCCGGAGGTTTCGAGCACGCTGCTTTTCAACGCCCGCTCACTACGCGAATAGGAAGCGCTCGCGGTGATTTGTGGGCCGACGCGGGTCAGCGCGCTCCACGGGAGCAGGTTCGCTTTGCGGGCTTCATGGAAGGCGATGCGGATCGATTGATCGGTCTCCAGCGTGCGGTCGTAGGCCTGCTCGAGCGTGATGACTTCGCCATCCGGAAAAGTACGCTTTTTGCCCTCGGCCTCCGCCGGCGCCGCACGGGAAAAAAGCACCAGCAATCCCAGGAGGGGAAGCAAGGGGCGTGACTTCACCATGAACCCGCGCGCGCGGTGAAAGGGCGCGTGGGAATCGGATGCCGTGGTCGGCTCACCGGTCGTGGGCGGGCTAGGCCGCCTGGAAACTGAAATCATCGGGAACTGGGTCGCAGAAAACTTCTTAACTAAATTCTGCGCATGGAGACACGTAGGAAATGAAACCGGTTACCGCCGGTACGGGAAAATTTTCGCTGGGGGGGGCGGGCGGCTGAGGCCGATGACTACGGTCGCAGGATCTCGACGATCCGGGCCAGCACGACGCCCGCCGAAGAGAGCAGCGTATTCGAGCGGCCGTAGAGGGCGTCCACGGGTTCGATCTCGAAGAGCCGGCAAAGGGTGGCATCGGGCCGGACGCGCAGGAAGGCCCGCGGCTCGCTGTAGTATTTGATGCCCGCACGATTGAGCAGGCCGCCGAGGGGGAGCTTGCCGGCGAGAATTTCGTTCCGCAGCGGCTCCTCGAAGGCGGCGAGATTGATTTCGTTCGCACCGTATTCCACGGGGATGCCGGCAGCCTGGGTGCAGAGCAGGACTTCACGGCGATAGGCTTCCGGGGTGCGGTCGAGGTGCAGCACGCGGAGCTTTAGCGGTGAGCTGTGAAAGGCTTCGAGCCGGGAAGTCATGTCGCCTTTGTGCACAAGCAGACCTTGATAGGGCGCCGGCACGGCGGAACCTTCGATCAGCTCGACCGGCGGCAGCGTCCCACCGTCGCGCTGCCGAAAAAGCGAGAGCGGGTGGAGGATATCGAACGAAGCTGTGGGGGGCGCGACGGTCATGTGTAGCGGGCGTTTTGGTGCTGCGGCAGGAAGAACGCGTGGAGGATCACGTCGATCTTCAGCAAGGCTTCGCGCGTGAGCACCAGCCAATCGCCCTGCTCGCTGAGCAGCCCCCGCCGCTCGAGCTCGACGAACTGCTGCGGAAAACGCGCGCGCAGTTCGGTCGAGAATTTTTCGCGGAAATAGCTCTGCGAAACCCGGCCGAGCTTGAGCTGGAGGATGAGCTCGCGAATGAGCCGCTCCTCCGGTGTGGTCGGCAGCGCCCGGCCAATCGGCAGATCGCCGCGGCGGACCGCTTCGGTGTAGGTTTCGAAATCGGGCAGATTCTGGAAATGGATCCCGCCCACGTGGCTGAAGCTGGCCACGCCGAGGCCAAGCAGATCGGCGCCTTTCCAGAGTTCGTCGCGATAGACGAACTTGGTTTTCTGCGGGTCGCGCACCGCGGTGGTCGCGCTGGTGACGGTGTAGCCGACCTTTTCCAGGGCGGTGAACGCTTCATTCACCCAGCGGCGTTTGGTGTGCCAATCAGCGACGGGAGCAACCAATTTGCTCTCCTCCTTCATGCGCTGGTAGATGGTCGTGTTGTAGGGCACTTCCATCTGATAAATGGTCACGCAATCCGGCTGCAGCTCGATGGTTTTGGCGATATTGCGCTGCCAGTTTTCATCGGTCTCCTCGACCATGCCGGCGATGAGATCGATATTGATCTGCGGGAAACCGATCTTCCGCGCGAAGGAATAGGCGCGGTAAATTTCGTCTTCGCGATGGGCGCGGCCATTCACCTCGAGGAGGTGTTTGTCGAAGTTTTCCACGCCGAGCGAAAGGCGGGTGACGCCCATTTCGCGGATCTGGGTCAGCTTGGCTTCGTTGAGCGTGCCGGGTTCGGCTTCGAAGGCGACTTCTTCGACTTCGTCCCACGGCATGAGCGCCTTCATCCGATCGGTCAGGGTCTTGAGCTGGGTGACCGAGAGATAGCTGGGCGTGCCGCCGCCGAAATAAACGAACTTCGGCTTCCGGCCCTGCATCCGCGGGGTGGCGGCGTAGCGCTCGTACTCCTGCATGCCGAGATCGATGTAGCCCTTGATCTCGTCGGCGTTTTTATCGGTGTAGACACGGAAGTAGCAGAAGTGGCAGCGCTTCCGGCAAAACGGGATGTGGAAATAGATGCCCAGCGCATTGTCCGCCGGAGCGGGCTGCTGGAGGACTTCGCGTACCCGGGCGATGGTGGCTTCGTCTCGCTGCCAGAAGGAAAACGGCGGATAATTCGCGACGAAATAATTGCCAGCCGTGGTTTCGTCGCCGTCGGCGAGCAAGCGATCAAAGGTTTCGGTGTTCATCGGGATCGGGAACGAAAACGTAAAGGGTCTGCGCCTGGGGCGCGGGGCAACGAGAAAGTATGCACACGTATTATCTCCCCGCGAGTGTTTTCTTTGCCCCCTGAATTCACGGCTCGCCCGCGTCCATTTTTTGCCGCACCACCGAGGTCATGCGCGATCTTTCCAGCCCGGGTTCCATGCTGCTGAAGGCGATTCTCTTTGGCGGGATCGGGTTAATCTCAGGATTTTTGCTCCTGGAGCAGATGCCCAGCCTGCAAAATGGGGTGCTGCTCTTCCTTTGTATCTGGGCGTTTTGCCGCCTGTACTACTTCGCGTTTTACGTGATCGAGCGGTACATCGACCCGACGTATAAGTTCTCCGGGCTGTGGAGTGCGCTGGTGTACGTGCTACGGCGCCGTTGGAAGGATTAGTTGGAGTACAGGCTTTGGCCTGCTCGTGGCAGCGAGGAAAACCGCCGCCTTTCCGCAGCGTGAAGGCTGTATTGTCGCCCACGTCGCCGCGCAACCTACCTTCGGTAGTCCAACGATGTTTGCCGCCTGCGGCGGATGGGTTTAGGGGCGGCTCTGGGAAGAGCCGCCTACGTTGGCCGCACGACGTTCGACCCTTCATAAAACAAACAGCCCTCCATCCTTACGGATGGAGGGCTGCAAATTGGTTTAGCTTTTGAGGCTAACGAACGCTCAGGCGCTGCTTAGTAAGCGGCCTGCACGCCCTTGATGGAGCGCTTCGGCATCCACGGCATGAGCGAGCGGAGCTTGTCGCCGGTCTTTTCGATCGGGTGCTTCTCGCCGGCCTTGAGCAGGGCGTTGTACTTCTTGTAGCCGCCTTCGTATTCCTTGACCCAGTCCTTGGCGAACTTGCCGGTCTGGATGTCCTTGAGCGCGGCTTTCATGCGCTTCTTCACGCTGGCGTCGATGATCTTCGGACCAACGGTGACGTCGCCCCACTTGGCGGTTTCCGAGATCGAGAAACGCATGCCGGAGATGCCCTTTTCGTTGATCAGGTCGACGATGAGCTTCAGCTCATGCAGCACTTCGAAGTAGGCCATTTCCGGAGCGTAACCGGCTTCCACCAGCACCTCGTAACCCGCCTGGATCAGCGACGCGGTGCCGCCGCAGAGGACGACCTGCTCGCCGAAAAGATCCGTCTCGGTCTCTTCCTTGAAATCGGTTTCGATGACGCCCGCACGGGTGCCACCCACGCCCTTGGCCCAAGCGAGCGCGATCTTCTTCGCGTCCTTGCCCGGGTTCTGGTACACGGCGATGAGGGCCGGCACGCCTTTGCCTTCGGTGAACTGGCGGCGGACGATGTGGCCCGGGCCCTTCGGCGCGACGAGGATCACATTCACGTCCTTCGGCGGAACGATGGTCTTGAAGTGGATCGAGAAGCCGTGGCTGAAGAGCAGCGTCTTGCCCTTGGTCAGGTTCGGTTCGATGTCCTTCTTGTAAGCGGCGGCCTGCTTGGTGTCCGGAAGACCGACAAAGATCACGTCGGCCTTCTTCACCGCTTCGGCGGTATCAAACACTTCGAAGCCTTTTTCCTTGGCGACCGGGATCGACTTCGAGCCCGGGTACAGGCCGATGATGACCTTAACGCCGCTCTCCTTCAGGTTCAGCGCGTGGGCGTGGCCCTGGCTGCCGAAGCCGAGGACGGCACAGGTTTTACCTTTGAAAACGGAAAGATCGGCGTCTTTGTCAGTATAGATTTTGGCCATAGGAAAAGGGGGCGGAGCGTAGCGCCTCACCGGGCGCTGTCAACGCCGGTGGGTAATTAACGATTAACGAGGAATGAAGGGGTTTGCTAATTAAAGCGGCTTGCGGGCGAGAGCCACGCGGCCGGTACGGCTGAGCTCGGTGATGCCGAACTTGCCCATGAGCATCAAAAACTTGTCGATCTTCGACTCGTTGCCGGTGACCTCGATGCCGAGCACTTCGTGCTGCACGTCGACCGCGCGGGCGCGGAAGATGTCGCAGAGCTGCATGACTTCAGCGCGATTGGAGGCGTCGACCTTCACGCGCATGAGCACGAGTTCGCGCTCGACCACTTCTTCGTCGTGGTAGTCGTCGATGTGGATCACGTCGACGAGCTTGTTGAGCTGCTTGGTCACCTGCTCGAGCACGGTATCGTCACCACGAACGACAATAGTCATGCGGGAGGTCGAAGCTTCGAGCGTCGGGGCGACGTTCAACGTGTCGATATTGAACCCGCGTCCGCTAAACATGCCGGCGATGCGTGTAAGCACGCCGAACTTGTTTTCGACGAGGACCGAAATGGTATGGCGCATGATTTTCAAAAAGGGTGGCGAAGGTGGAGGGAGCACCCGGTGCCGTCAAACCCAAATCTCCCACGGAAATTGACGTTTCGGTCAATTTCCCGCGTCAGGCCCGGCAAAGTCTGCTTTCAGTAGGCCCTGCGTATCTATGAATGCCCAGGTTTTTGCCGCTCTCGCCCAGGCCGCTCGCACCGGCGAACATGTCGCCCTCGGGGTGGTCACTTCGGTGAAAGGTTCCAGTCCGCAGAAGGCGGGGGCACTGGCGGTTTTCCATGCCGATGGGCGAATCGATGGAACACTCGGCGGTGGCTGCCTGGAGGCGGAGGCGCAGAAGCTGGCGCTGGCCGCGCTCGAAAGCGGCCAGGCGGTGCCTTTCGATGTGGTGCTCGATCGGGATTTCCGCTGGGACGACGCGATGATCTGCGGCGGTCGCGTCACCGGCTGGATCCTGCCAAACGCGCAGAAGGCGGGGGCGGATTTCTGGTCGGCGCTGGCGCAGCCAAAGGCCGCGGTGCGCTGGGCGGTGGCCGGCGACTTCGCTTTTGTGCAGGGGGATGACGTGCGCGCGAATGATGATTCGCTGCGGTATTTTGCGGCGGTGCTGCCGCCGGTGGAGCTGTGGATCGCGGGTGCGGGGCACATCGCCCAAGCCGTCGCGCCGCTGGCGCAGGCGGTGGATTTCGAGGTGAAGGTTTTCGACGATCGGGCGGCGCTGGCTTCGGCGGATTTCTTTCCGGCTGGGGTGCAACTGCACGCGGCGCCGTGGGAAGAATTGCTGCGCCAGGCACCCGGTGGCGCGCCGGCGCTGGGATTGGTCGTCACGCGTGGCCACGAACACGATGCGCTCGTGCTGCGCTCATGGCTGCCGCGCGGTTTTCGCTGGCTGGGGATGATCGGCAGCAAACGCAAAGCGCGGATGATGCGGGAGACGTTCGTGCAGGAAGGCGTCGCGACGGAAAAGGAGATGGCAGCGGTGGAATGTCCGGTGGGGCTGGAGATCGGCGCGGTGTCTCCGCAGGAGATTGCGGTGAGCATCGTTGCGCGGCTGATCGAGCAACGGGCGGCAATCACGGCATAGCGTACGCCAACGTAGGCGGCTCTTCCCAGAGCCGCTTCGAAACCCACCTACTAAAATTTTCGTTGACCATGTTACTAAATGTTTAGTATATCACTCCCATGCCGCGAAAACCCTCCCCTGTCTCAGCTGCGCGCCGGCCGACCGATTCAGAAATGGCCATCCTCCGGGTCTTGTGGACCCACGGGCCCAGCACGGTGCGTGAAGTGCTCGACCACCTGAACCGCGATCGCGCTGAAGCGCTCGCTTACACCACGGTCCTGCGCTTCTTCCAAATCATGATGGAGAAGGCCCACGTCACTCGGACCGAGGGCGAACGCGGGCACATCTACACGCCGAGCATTCCCGCTGAAGGGACCAAAAAACAAATGGTCGGCGACCTGCTCGAACGGGTCTTCGGCGGCTCGGTGCAGGACCTCGTTTTGCAGGCGCTCGGGTCGCGCAAAGTGTCCCGGGCGGAACTGAAAGAAATCCGCGATCTGCTCGATCGCTACGACACCAAATAACCAGCCATGAACCTCCCCTCCCCGGAATTTCCTCCCCTGGCCGCACCAATCGGTTGGGTGCTGCTGCATTCACTTTGGCAAGGCGCCTTGATCGCCGGGCTCGCCGCGGCGGCTCTCCACCTGCTGCGACGGGCATCCCCTGCCCTCCGCCACGCGGTCTGTCTCGGCGGGATCGGGCTGTTTGCGCTCTTCTTTGTCACCACCGCCGGGTGGCTGATTCCGAAACGGGCGCTGCCGGCATTGCCTCCGGCGCACACCTCGTCCGCTCCGGCGATCGTGCTGGAAGAGAATCCAGCAAGCCGGACCGTCCCCGAAAATGTGCCGCAGCTGGCGGATTCATCGGCGCTGCCCCGGCCGCCCGTAGCCCCAGCGCCCGCAGGGACCACACCGTGGCGCGAGCACATCGAAGCATTACTCCCCTGGCTGGCGGCGCTTTGGCTGGCCGGCGTGTTGGCGCTCAGCCTGCGGCATCTGGGAGGATGGCGCCGACTCCAGTGTTTGCGGCGGAACGGCCGGACGCCGGACGCGAACGCAATTGCACTACTGGAAAACCTGCTCGTGCGCTTTGGCCGGCTGCCCGCGGTTCGTTTGCTCGAGTCGCTGGAAGTGGCGGGGCCTCTTCTCGTGGGGCTGACAAAGCCGGTGATCCTCCTGCCGGTGCAGGCTGCGACAGGGCTGAGCCGGGCGGAACTCGAGGCGATCATCGCGCATGAACTGGCCCACCTGGCGCGGCGTGATGCGTGGACGAATCTGGCGCTGGTCGTGGCGGAGACGGTCTTCTTTTACCATCCGCTGATCTGGTGGCTCGGCCAGCGGGCGCGGCAGGAGCGCGAAGAAGCGGCCGACGATCTCGCGATGAAAGTGATCGGCAACCGGCGAGTCTACGCCGGCGCGCTGGCCCGGCTGGCGGAGATCGAGGTCGAGGGAAGTTTCGCCCTCGCCGCCCGGGGAGGAAATCTGGCGGCGCGGATCCGCCGCATCCTGGCACCCACGCCGACGGTCGCCAGTGGATCGAGCTGGGGTTCGCTTCTGCCGGTCCTGACGGTCTTCGTGGTGGCGCTGGCGGCGATGAATACTCGCGCGGCGGATGGTGAGACCATCCCGGTGAAAGCCGGCGAATCGCTGCAGGCCGCGATCGATCGGGCACCGGCGGGCGCGGTGCTGCGCCTCGAGGCCGGGGAGTGGAAGGAACGCATCGAAATTCAAAAACCTCTGACCCTCGAGGGAGCCGGCTGGGAAAAGACAATTCTGCGCGTGGACGAACCTTCGCGCGAAGGGCTCAGCCCCGTTTTGAACAAGCTCAACCGGGAGCTCCGCGCCGCCAAAACCGGTGCGGAAAAGCAGAAGCTGATCCTGGCCTTGCAACGCCAGGCGGTCCGGCCGGCCGTGCTGGTGACTGGCACCGGCCCGGTCAAATTCCGGGGGATGCGCGTCGCCGGTTCTACGGGGCAGAGTCACAAGGATAGCTTTCCGAACGATACGCTCGTGGTATTTTTCCACGCGACGGGAACGATCACCGACTGCGCGATCACCGGGCCGTATGCTCATGGGATTTCGATTGCCGCGGGGTCTGAGGTCGAGGTGACCCGCAGTCTGGTCGCCGCAGTCTGGGGCACGGGCATTCTGGTCGCAGGACGCGAGGCGGATGGCTCAGCACCGGCTGGCCGCTTGCACCTGACGGGGAGCGATATCCGGAACTGCTATCACCGCTGCATCGTACTCGGGCTGGGCTGCGATACGTCGGTGATCGAAGGCAACCGCATCTCCGGCTCGGCGTGGCATGGCATCCGGTACGATGACGCTTCGCCGACGATCACCGGGAATGCCATTTTTTCCAATGCGCGCAGCGGGATCTACGCTTCCGGTGCGACTCAGGCGACAGTGCGCGGCAATCTCTTTTGGAAGAATGAAATGAACGGGATTTCCTGCTGGTCCGAGAACTCGGATCGGATCGAAGGCAATACGTTTGCCAGCAATCTTCGCGAGGCCCTGGCCGTGCTGGGCGGGGCCACTCCGACGATTGATGGGAACATCTTTGCCGGAAATCCCGTCGCGATCACGGCGGGCGCGATTCAGGGCGCCCAAGCCGTCATCGGAGAGCCGGCCGTCGGCGCGAATCTTTTCTGGGGAAACAAGCAGGATTTCCTGGTTGCCGGCAAAGCGGTGCCGCTCCCGGCGGGCAGCCTGCAAAGCGACCCGGCCTTTCGCGGGGAAGCCCGGCTGGACTTCACCTCCACTTCAAAAATGGGGGCCGCTTCACCACTCTCTCCCAAGGGTCCGTGGGCGCTTCTCGCGGAAGAAAAAGCCATCATTCCCGCGGATGACACGCGCGACTATCGCTACTGGTCCGCGCCGGGGGACGAGAAGAAGAGCGCCGCGGCCGCCCAGGCCCTGGCCAAAGCGCAGGAGCTGGCCAAAACCTGGGTCGCCGATGTTTTCCAGCTCGATGACCCCAAGCGGCGCGAAGCAGCGATTGCGCGGATTCGCATCGAGGTCTCCAGCTCGATCCCGGCCGACGCCCTGACCGGTCTCACGGCTTTGGCCCAGCTGGGGCCCGTGGCTTTCAACAAGGCTCCTTTCCGGCATGTGGTGAGCAAGCAACTGGATTCGCCGGATGCAGCCGTCCGGCGCGCCGCGGTGAGTGCGCTGATGGTGACCGGTGCGGATCAGGACACGGTCCAGAAGATCCTGACCATGACCGACGATCCGGCGGAAGACGTGCGCGCGGTGCTTACGGGAGTCATCGTTCAAGTCACCCAAGGTGACCTGACCGGGGAAGCGCCGAGCGGGGCGATCTTGAAACTCATGCGCAAGCTGCCGCCCGATGCCCGGGATGTCGCGCACCGGCTCTGGGGCGCGAAGCTTTCCCCGGCGATCGAACAGCGGGTCTTGGAGTACACGCGCGATGTCTCCGGGCCCGGGCCGGGCTACGAATTCTTTTACGGAGCGCTCAGCACGCAGGCGAACAAGAGCGAGGCGACAGTCCGGCGGCTCATCGAAATCCTGGCCGACCCGGATGTCGGGAACCGCGCCGGGCGCGCCGCCTGGGGCCTGGGGCAAGGCGTTTCGCCAAAGGAGTATCCACTCGTATCGGCGGCGATGCTGCGGGTGCTGGAAGCGCGCAGCGATCCCTATCTGCGCGAGTTCGCGCTGAAAAATCTGGCGATGTATGCCTCGGCCGACGACGCTCCGGGAATCCAGGCGCTCCTGGCCAAGCCCGGTGTGGAAGGCGAGTTTCGCCAAGGCTTGGAAGGGGTGCTCAAGAAGATCGGCCACTGAGGCCCCGAGAAAAACCCGTATCGGATGGCGGGGGCACTCCCCGGCATCGACAGCCGGGCGAGCAACCGCGCTACTGAAAATCTCTCCCCCTACCGCCGCAAGAGCCACATCACGAAAGTAAGGCCGAGGCTGAGGAGGAGGCAGGTGACGACCGGGAAATGGAACGAGAAATTTTCCTTCTGCACGGAGATGTCGCCAGGCAGGCGGCCGAGGGGGCCGAAACCGCCGGTTTTCCACAGCACCAGGCCGGCGACCACGAGAACGAGGCCGAGCACGACGAGAACTTTGCCAAACTCCTGCATGGCGGCCAAAGTGGCCGAGGCCGCCCGCCTTCGCCATGCCCATCTACGAATTCTTCTGCCCGAAAAATCAGCGCATCTACAGCTTCTTTGCGCGCAGCCTCAGCTACGCCCAAAAGACGCCGCGCTGCCCGGACAACCCAAAGTGGAAGCTGGAGAAAATGCTGAGCAGCTTCGCCGTGACCGGTCGGGCAAAAGAGCAGGCCGAACTGGCTCCCGGGGATGCGGACGACCCGCGGATGGAGCAGGCCATGGCCGAGATGGAACGCGAGTTTTCCAGCCTCGGTGATTCCGACCAGCCCGATCCGCGGATGCTCGCGCGCATGATGCGCAAGATGAGCGAGGTGGCGGGCGAAAAGGTCCCGCCGCAAATGCAGGAGATGATCGCCCGCTTGGAAAAAGGCGAAGACCCCGAGAAGCTGGAGGCCGAATACGGCGACGCGCTCGACGGGATGGACGACGCTTTTGGCGATTCGCCGGAGGCTCGTGAAGCGGTCGCCAAACTTCGCGGCCGCAAGCCCCGCATCACCCGCGACCCGACCCTCTACGAGATGGCGGACTACGTGCAGGAGTAGCCCGCCATCCCGTTCACCACTCACTCCTCCGGGTCACGCACACCCCGAGGCCGAACCGCTCGCAAATCGTGGACCGAGGGCCGGGGCGCCTGATACCCGCAGCTGCCTCGTCCCGTCCGGCAGGTCGGCTCGGGGGCCGCTGCCAGTTCGCGATGCAGTTCGCTCACCCCCGCCTTCATCAGCCACCGCGAAAGGCTGTAGCGATTCTCTGAAACCAAATTGCAGGCCCGTTGGGCAAAGGGCTGGAGCGCGGGATGCGCCAGGCGTTGCGCCCATTCACGATACTCCCGCAGCGCCCAAAGTACGGTGATCCACGCGCTCGAACCGCGCCAGAGCTCACCGGTGTCCGCAATCACGATCAGCCGTTGTTCCGGGTGCAGATCGGTCACCCCAGGAAAGCGCGTATCGAGATCGGGCGATTGGAAAGGGATGAAGACCAGCGGCACGTAGCTGGCCCGGCGGGCCAGCCAGAGGCGCAACCGACGGCAGAGTTCACACTCCGCATCGTAGAGCACGTAGAGCCGCTTCATTCCGCCACCCCGGCGAGGCGGGCCTCCGGAGGAAGGGGCGGCGGCGCTCCGTGAAGCAGAGCGCGCTTCCGCATCCGGCTGAAGACGTACAGGTTGAAGAAGTGCATGGCGCCGAGGACGAGCAGCACGACGCCGATCTTGGTGCTGAGGACCTCGAACGCGACCTCGGCCGAATCGGGCTTTTGGTTCGTTTTCAGCGCGAGGACGACGTAGCCGATATTCATCAGATAGAAGCCGACGAGCAGGAGATGATTGATGGAATCGGCCAGGGGCCCGTTTCCGTGGAAGGCATCGACGAGGAAGATCCGTCCGTGTTTGTGCAGGGTGTGCCCGACCCAGACCGTGGCAGCGATACTCAGGCCGAGATAAGCGATGTAGGTGGTGACGGTGATGTTCATTTGTTTATTATTGGATTTTCAGGATAAATTGAAAGTTAAGGCCAAAAAAAGGGAGGCGATCACTTGAGAAATTTCAGCGCCCAGGGCACCATGGTGCTGGATTCAGAGCGCACGACCTTGCTCAGCACGCTGTCGGACATTTCCATAAATTCGCAGAGGGCCTTGATCTGTTTCACAAAAGCCGTGGCGTCGTTGGACTTCAGCCCGGCAGTGCGGTCGATGCAGTCTTTCAGCGCGGAAATGGCGGGGCGAATTTCGCGGCGTTTCCGCTCGCGGACGACGATGCAGAACATCTTCCAGATATCCTTCTCCGCCTCGAAGTACTCCTTCCGCTCGCCCTTGCGCACCACGCTGCGGACCAGGCCCCAGCCACACAGTTCGCGCAGGTTCATGTTTGCGTTCCCGCGGCTGATCTTGAGCTCCTCCATCACCTCGTCGGTAGTCAACGGCTGAGGCACCGCGATCAGCAACGCGTGGATCTGCGCCATGGTCCGATTGATCCCCCAGGAGCTGCCCATCGCCCCCCATTGAGTGATGAATTCATCGCGCGCCGCCTGCAACAGAGCCGCTTGTTCAGCGGCGTTGGGTTTGGGCTGGCTGGCACTCATTTCGTATTTTCAATTAGTTCTGAAAATACGAAATGGCAACCAAAAACTTGTTCGCCTTCAAAAACACGAGAGCCCAAGGAGCGGCGACATTCCTATCGGCTTTCGTCTTCGGTCCCCTGCCCTACGTCAGACAGGCCATCTCGCAGCCTTGCTCGACGTTCACGCGCGGGGATTGCGGGACGAGGTCGAGTTCCTGAAGGAGGGCCTGGTCGTCGTTCACGCCGGGGTTTTTCGCGGTGAGCAATTTGTCGCCGTAGAAGATGGAATTGGCGCCGGCGAAGAAGCACAGAGCCTGGCCTTCGCGGGTGAGCCTGGTGCGGCCGGCGCTGAGGCGGACCTTCGCTTTCGGCAGGGCGATGCGGGTCACGGCGATGAGGCGGACGAGTTCGAAGATGTCGACCGGGGCCTGGTTTTCCAGCGGGGTGCCGGGCATGGCCATGAGGCAGTTGATCGGCACGCTTTCCGGCGGCGGATCGAAATTGGTCAGCACCTCGAGCATCTTCAGGCGGTCATCGACGGTTTCGCCGAGGCCGATGATGCCGCCGCAGCACACATCCATGCCCGCGCCCTGCACGGCCTGGATCGTATTCAGGCGATCCTGGAAGGTGTGGGTCGTGACGATGTTCGGATAATGCTCCGGCGAGGTGTCGATGTTGTGATTGTACGCGGTGACGCCGGCTTCCTTGAGCTGCTGGGCTTCGCTCGGCCCGAGCTGGCCGAGCGTCACGCACACTTCCATGCCGAGCTTGGACACTTCGCGGATGCTCTCCAGCACCTGGTTGAACCGCGGATCGCCGCTGCGCACGCCTTTCCAGGCGGCGCCCATGCAAAAGCGGGTCGAGCCGTTTTCCTTCGCACGCTGGGCGACCTTCATGATGTCCTCGGTCTTCATGAGGCGCTCGGCCTGCACGCCGGTGGTGTACCGCGCGCTCTGGGCACAGTAGCCGCAATCTTCCGAGCAACCGCCCGTTTTGATCGAAAGCAGGGTACAAAGCTGCACCTCATCGCCTTCCCAATTTTGCAGGTAAGTGGCCCGCGCGAGCGAGATCAGCTCGAAGAGCGAGGTATCGTAAAGGGAGCGAAGCTTTTGGAAAGTCACGCCCGAATAGTGGGCGCACCCCGCCCAAGTGGCAAGTGGCTCCTGCAAAGCCCGGCCCACCTCCTTGGGTATGGTCATTTCATCAAATCCACCCGTCCCCGGGCATGACGCCGGCGATACCACCACGCTGTTCCCCATAGGACGGCGTAGCAGGCGAGCCAGGGTTGCCAGGCCTCCCACTCGATCAGCAGCACGATCGAACACATCGCCCACCCCAGCCCCACGATCGCCAGGACAAAGGCGATCAGGGAGGAAAGCCCCCTGATCCTGACCGTATTCATGAAACGCACGGTCAGAATCACCGGTTGCGCCAGCCACAGGACGAGCAACCCACCGGCAGCGCGCGGCAGGAGGTACACCCAGCCGTAACCGAGGAGCATTCCGCCCAGGATCACGGCGAGCATCACCACCGGTCCATAGACGAGAAAGTCCAGGCTATTGGACCGCCACATCATTCGCCGGATCTCGTGATCGCCGATCGGGAGACCACCGTAAGCCGGCAAAAACCGGCTGCGGGAAAAGGTTTCGTCCAGGATGGCGGCCCGTCCCCCCAGCGTCGAAGTTCCCAAAAACGTGAGGTAGACGATGCCCCAGCCGTAGATTTGGGGAGCCCATTTGGGCAGGAAAGTCCGAGCCAGAAACAGCGCCAGGAGAAAGAAGAGCGACTGTCTGGCCAGCGTGCTGAGCAAGACTTTGATTCGCTCGCTCGGCCCAATCAGGCATTGCAGGATCATCTGGCCCCGAAGATTGAGCCGGCGATGGAGCCACCGAAGGGGCGGATCGTTCGGCTCCGGCACGGTCCGGCCAGGCCCGGCCAGCCACGCCCGAGCGATGGTTTCCCCTTCGCGCAGCGTCTCTTCCGGAGGGGTAAGCAGGGAACTGGGGATCGCCTCCACCGCTTCATCATCCTGCGTCCACGCCAGGGCTTCCTCCACCTTCGCCTCGGCAACCGCGAGGGTGCGATTACGAAAGCGGAGCAGATTTCCCGGGATGGTGCCAATGATCGCGATGGCGGCACCGGTAAAGGCGAGAGCCAGCGCCCATTCCTGATGAGCGAAGGCGCTGATCCCCTGGACCGTCCAGCCGGCTGGGGTGGCCCAAAGCAAGGCCGGTTGGATGGACTCCACGATCCATCTCGCCGTTTGGTCCAACCCGGTCAGCGCAAGCCCGACCAGCCCCAATCCACCAACCACCGAAGCGAGGACGGTGACACCGAAATTCGCGTAAAGAGCGAGGAGGAGGGCCACGGCCAACCCACCCACACTGAGCGCCACGGCGGCCGGCAAAGCCAGCAGAGCGGCAAGCAGGCTCGCGTGGCCGGTCCCACAGCCGTTCAGCGTGAAAACCATCCACGCTTCGAGCGTCAGCAGCGTCACGGGAAAGGCTTCCCGCTTCCAAAGATGCGCGAAGTACTTCGCGGGATCGAGGGGCAGCGAGATCACCACGAGCATTTGATCGGGCAGAGTGCAGAAAGCACCCCAGCGGGCCACGATGAGCAGCGCGGCCCAAAAGGGGAACATCCTCGCAGCGGCTTCCGCACCGCTTCCACCATCCATGGCGATCAAAAACCAAACCGCCGGAACGATCATCCGCAGGACATGGAGATCGAGGGGAAAACTGCGTGTCCAGATCGAGGGCAACTGCCGGCGCCGCTTTTTCAGCCGGGGAGAGGCTTTGACTTCCGCGAGAGCCCGGCGGCGCATTTCGCGAATCCATGGCCGGTCGAAAAGTTGCATCAGTCCGGGGTGGCGAGCTGGGCGAAGAGTTCGGTCAGCCCGCCATTTTTTCCGGCGGCGAGAAGTTCGGCGCACGGAGCAAAGGCGCGGATCTGTCCATCGTGCAGGACGGCGGCGTAGTCCGAAAACCGTTCGGCGACATCCAGCATCTGGGTGGTGTAGATGATCGTGCGACCGGCCTGGGCCGCCTGCCGGACGTGGCTTTCGAAAGCGCGAAGGCCGAGAGGGTCCATGCCGGAGGCGAGCGGCTCGTCCAGCAGCCATAGATCGGGGTTCACGGCGATGAGCGTGACGAGCGCGATTTTGTAAAGCTGGCCGCGGGAAAGTCCGTTAAGCGGCGAACTGACCAGCGGGAGCAAGTCGAACTCACGCAAGAGCCCCAGTACTCTTTCGGTCTCCGCCGCAGCGTCCCGCTCGTAAAGGCGGAGGAGCAAGCTCAAGTGCTCGAGCAGACTATTCGCGAGGGCGAAGTTCGGAAAATCCGGCAGCAGCATGAACCGGCGGCGGAGATCGAGGCGGTCGCGACGGAAGATCTCGCCATCGTAGCGGATGCTCCCGCGATCGAGCGCCACCAGCCCGGCGAGCGCGTGGAGCAGCGTGGTTTTGCCGGCGCCGTTGATGCCAACTACCGAGACGATGCTGCCTTCGGGGATTTCCAGATCGAGGCTGGAGAGCACGAGATGGCGGCCGAATTTTTTGGTCAGGCCTTCGAGGGAAACCTTCATCGAGCAACCGGGCGAAGCTGTGGGTAGGCCATCGGGCCGCACTTACGTCTGCGTGGTCCGAATTGTCGAGCGAATCACACGTGACGCCGCCGCCACCAGCGGTGGAGATGCTCGGCAAAGACTTTCGGTTTTTTGGCAAACAACCGGTCACCCAGCTCGAACGCTTCGCGTTGCAGCCGGTGCCGGCGCCACGTGACCAAGGGGTCGAGCTGTTTCAGCGAACGCGGGGCGTGTTCCTGAATCCACACGCGCAGCACCGCAAGGTCGTGATCGAGGCCGAGCCGTTCGCCGAGCTCGTGCAATTGACGCGCCCGCGCCTTCAGCGCGCCGGGGTGAAAATGGTGGAAGAGCTTGATGTGGTGCCAATGGGTCTTCACCGCTTTTCGCCAGCTGTGGAGCGACTCGTTGCCGGGGTTTTTCTCCGCTTGTTTGCGGCCGCGGCGCGCGGCGCGATAACCGGCATGCAAGCCTGGGGCGAGCAAGAGCCAGCCGTGGCCGGTGATGGGGAGGCCGTCCCAGGCTTTCAGCCCACGCTGCACCACGGCTTTCAACCGGCTGATCTTCGCCCGATCGAACTCCGCCCGGTGCGCCTCTTCCACGGCGGATTTCAGCAGCCCGGTCACCTTGGAAAATCGCCCGGTCTGGCCGATCAACTGGGTGAAGGTGCGCAGCCGCACTTCGGCATCGCGGACGCTGCTCAAGCTACGCGCAAAGTCGCGCCAGCGGGCGTTTTCCCGGCGGCGCAAAGCGGGATCGATCCCGCCGCGCAGGAGCCGGAGCAAGGCGCGCAGCATTTTCCCCCGCTTGCGGGCGCTGTGAATTTGCTCGGCCCCGACCACGCCGCCCAGATCGGCGAGCAGCCCTTCGATTTCCTCGCGGCCCAGCCGGCGAATACCCGCGGCCGCGGATTCTCGGCGGCGCAGGGCAGGAGCCATGAGCGCGGGGCGTCAGCCGGTAAAGACTACCGCACCCAGCGGGCGCCTTCCTTCACCAGCGTGGGCAACTCGTCGGTGTTGTACTGGGTCTTGCCGATGGCGCCCCACATGCGGGTGCCGGTCGCTTTGTTCCAGCTTTTCACAAAGAGCTCGCCGCTGTAGCAGCCCCAGCTCTTGATGAAAGCATCGCGGGTGAACGCGCCGCGTTTGATCTGCGCGATTTCCTTTTCGTGCAGCCAGCACTTCGAGCCGCTGTCGAGATTGTTCGAGTAGTCGAACATCCAGCAGGCCTTGTTCGAGTGGCCGAAGTATTCAAAGCCGCAGACTTTCACCTGGCTGCGGGGGCGGGCGGCGGTGCCGTTGTTCAGGTAGTCGATGATCTGTGCCGACTTGTCGAAGTAGACGACCTTGAAATTGAAGGTCTGCCCCACGCTGTCGATGAACGGGAATAGGTCGCGCCCATCGACCTTGGAGCGGGCAGCGTAGCTCGGCCGGTACACGAACCACGTGATCGGGACGTCCGCAGAAACCGCCCGGATCTGCTGGGTGCGAATGCGCCCGGCGCGGACAAAATTGGCCCACCAGTTGTCGTGCGGGTTGGCCTTGTACTTCTCCCACTGCATGAGGGAGACGCCGCCGATGACGATCACGTATTCGCCGCTGGTCGGGACGGGATCGGCCGGGCGGCCGCCAAAATTAGGCGTCTGAGTCAGCGGATCGGGTGCGGCGGGGATGGCCGGGGCACCAAAAGCGGAGACGGCGCAAACGAGCGAGAGAAGCGCGGCGGCGAACTTGGTCATGACGCGCGCAGCATAACCAGCCCCGGCGTGCTGTCCATCCTGACGGTGAGGGGCCTAAGCGGCGGCGTGGCGGCCGGCGGCTTCGGTGGCGGCGCGGAGGCGTTCGTCCAGGGGGGTGCTGGAGGCGAGGCGGGCAGCGTACACGCCGTGGAAGACGTCGCCGCAACCACTGGTATCGCGGACTTCCACGCGCAGAGCCGGGAAATGCTGGGGGACAACGTGGGCCGAATCGCGCCACCAGCAGCCTTCGCCTCCGTCCGTGACAATGACGACTTCCCGATCGGAATTCCACAGGTGCTGGACCGCTTCGGCCGGGGTGGCGGTGCCGGTGATCCGGCGGGCAAAAGCCGAGGAAAGAATGAGGTGATCGACGGCAGCGAGCAGTTCCCCGAAGCGCACGTGATCGTCGCGTTCGAGATCGGCGACGACAGCACACCCCGCCTCACGAGCCAGCCCGGCCGCGCGGATGGAGCCGCTCACGCCGTGATGATCGACAAACAGCACCTGGGCGTCGCCGATGACTTCCGCCGAGGGGGAAAGATCGTGCGCACCGGTGCGACCGGTAGCGTGGGAAAAGACATTGCGGGTGCCGGGCAAAACGGCGGAGACGATGACCGAGCGGACAATGCCGTTGGCTCCGGCCCGCACGGCGAAACGGGTATCGATCCCGGCGGCTTCCAGGGCGCGGGCGGCGGCCAGGGAATCGTCATCAGTGCCGAGGCAGCCGGCATAAGCGCAGCGGGCGCCGGCTTTGGTGGCGGCGACGAGGGCGTGGCCGGTGAGGCCGCCGAGGCGTTGAGTGCGGCGCGCGACGCGCACCTTCGTATCCGCCGCCGGCCATTCATCGATGAGCAGCAGATCGTCCAGGGCGACGCTGCCGAGACCGAGCACATCGATCATGTCAGGACTTCGGCGATCTTTCGTTCGAGTTGATCCGGACGGAATGGCTTCCGCAAAACCCCGGCGATTTTTTCCCCGGAGAAACGTTCGAGCGCGGCTTCTTCCGGAAGGGCGGAGACGAGCACGACAGGCGTGTTGGGCAGGGTCTTGCGCAAGGCCTGCAACGTCGCGAAGCCATCCATGCCGGGCATGTTCACATCGAGCAAAATCAGGCGTGGCTCCGGGCGGCAGGCAGCGACGGCGTTGACGGCATCCGTGCCACCGGCGGCGGACAGCGCTTCCAGGCCGAGGCGTTCGACGATGCGGGTGACGATCATCCGCACGGCCGGTTCGTCCTCCACGATGAGCACGGCGCCTTCGGCGCGGATCCCCGGACGGCGCGGCACCGGAGGTTCGACCTTCGCCTCCTGCTCGGACACCGGCATCATGACGGTGAAGGTGGAGCCGGTACCCAGGCGGCTTTGGACAAAAAGCGGGGCGCGATGGGCGCGGGCGATGCCGTGCACGGAGGCGAGGCCCAGGCCGCGGCCGGTGAATTTCGTAGTGAAAAACGGATCAAAAATCCGCGACATGGTCTCGGGACTCATGCCGGAGCCGGTGTCGCGAACCTCCAACTGCACATACCGCCCGGAATCGAAGCCTTCGCCGAGCACGGCATTGCGCAGGCGCACCCGATCGACGGTGGCCAGGGAGGTCGAGATATTGACCACGCCCGTCTGGCCGGAAAGGGCTTCGGAGGCGTTGAAGATGAGGTTCATGACCACCTGCTGGAGCTGGGTGCGATCGGCATGCACCGGAGGCAGGAGGGGCTCGAGCTGAAGCACGATCTCAGCATTCGGACCGAGGGCAGCACGGATGAGGCGCACGGTTTCGAGCACCACGGAATTCATGTCGATGGAGACGAAGACCGTCTCCTGCCGGCCCGCGTACTCGAGCATCTGGTGGCAGAGATCGGCGGCGCGGCCGGCGGCTTCGTCCACCGCGCGCAGGAAGGGCACGGCCGGGGAATCGGGGGCCAGCGAGGTCCGCGCGAGCTGGGAATTGCCGAGTACGGCGGTGAGGAGATTGTTAAAATCGTGCGCGACGCCGCCGGCGACGAGGCCGAGGCTTTCGAGGCGCTGCGCTTCCTGCATGCGCTCCTGCAACCGATCGCGCTCGGCGGATTGCTGCCGGTTGAGCGTAATATCGCGAAAAACCCAGACCGATCCGGAAATGTCGCCTTCTTTTTCCCGGAGCGGGGCGGCGCTGTCGGCGATCGGGACTTCCTGGCCGCTGCGGGAGACGAGCAGGGTGCGTTCGGAGAGATTCACCTGCACGCCGAGCGACATGGCGCGGGTGGTAGGATTTTCAACCGGGCCGCGTGTGCCTTCATCGAGCAAAGGGGCGACTTCGGTGCACAGCCGCCCCATGGCTTCGACATGAGTCCAGCCGGTGATCTGCTCGGCGCGCGGATTGAGAAAAGTGATGCGTCCCGAGCGATCGACGGAGACGACCGCATCGCCAATGCTGCGCAGCGTGGTGGTAAGCCAGCGCTCCATGCGATTCATGGCCGTCCTCGCTTCCTGCAAACGCAGAGCGGTCTCGATGCTGGCGCGGAGGCCGTGTTCTTCGAACGGCTTCACGATGTAGCCGAAGGGCCCGACCGCGGTGGCCCGGGTGAGCGTCGCCTGGTCGGCGTGCGCCGTGAGGAAGATGACGGGGATCGAAAGCTGGTTCGTGATATCCGTGGCGGCGAGGATCCCATCCTCTTCGCCTCGGAGATGGATATCCATCAGCACCAGATGGGGACGGGTTTCCACCGCCATGGCGAGGGATTCCATCCGGGAGGCAGCCACTCCGACGACCGTGTACCCGAGGCTCATCAAGGTCGCACGGAGATCCTCAGCCACCACGATTTCATCTTCAGTAATCAGGATACGTTCCTTCGGCATGGCTTTCAGCGGGACTGAGCGGAGGGAAAGTGAATCGCAAATTTCGTTCCTCCGGCCCTCTCCATTCGAATAGTTCCTTCCAATTGCCGGGCGAGCATCTCCACCAACCGCCAACCCATGGATCGGGTGGAAGCGGGATCGAAGGAACCGGGAGCCCCGACGCCATTGTCGCCGACGAGAAGATCGTAACCTTTCTCCGGGGAACCATGTAGCTCAATCTCCACCCGGCCGGCGCGGCCGTCCTCGAAAGCGTACTTCAAACTGTTCGAGACGAGCTCATTGACGATGAAACCGACGGGGACCGCCACTTTGGTGTCGAGTCCCAGGGGATCTGCCCGAATCGCAAATTCGACGCGATCGGGACGCTTATGCATCGTTCTTGCGACCGCGGCGACGAGATCGCGCAGATACGCATCGAAATCGAGCCGGGCAAAATCGTCGGCGCGATAGAGTTTTTCGTGCACCAGAGCCATGGCTTGCACCCGGCCGCGGGCTTCATCGAGGACTTCGCGGGATTGGATGTCCTCGATCTCGGCGCGCTGCAGGCGCAGCAGGCTGACGATGAACTGGAGGTTGTTCTTCACCCGGTGGTGAATTTCGTGCAGCAGGACCTGCTTCTCGAGCAAGGAGGCCTTGAGCTGCTCTTCGGCGGCTTTGCGTTCGGTGATATCGTGGAAGACACCCACGGCTCCGCGGCAGACCTGCGCTTCATCGACGATGGGCGCCGCCTGGCAGAGGAGGTCGATCCGACGGCCATCGGCGCGGATGATCGTCTCTTCCATGTCGCGGATGACCGTACCTTCGCGGGCAGCGCGCTGGATGGGCAGATTTTCGGGCCGCACTTCAGTACCATTCACATGCACTTTGAAGCCGGTGGGCGATTCGCCATTCGGGGCACTGAGGGAGGCATTTGCGCCGGAAGTGATGCCGAGGATTTCGGCAAAAGCGCGGTTGGTCCGGATCGTCTGACAGGCGGGGTCGACCGCGATGCCGATGCCGATAGGCAGCATTTCGAGCAGGGTTTCGAGTTCCTGCACTCGAATGGCGAGGTCTTGATTCAGGCGCCGCACTTCCTCTTCCGCGCGGCGGCGTTCGGCGATTTCGCGCTGCAGGGCGCGGTTCAGCTCGGTGATCCCGGGCAGCGTCAGCGCCAGCGGGGCGTAGCGGAGCAGCGTCAACACGGTGGCCCACGAGACGACGGCGGTAAACATCTTCACGGTGCCGGAGAAGCGATACCACGGCTGCCAAAAGATCGAGGCCTCGACGAGGTGGCCAAAACCGCAGGAAAAAATAAAGGCGGCAAAGAGCCAATAAAGCTTGGGGAAAACAATCGCTTCGCGCCGGCGGAGTGCGAAGACGGTAATCACCGTCGGAATCGCCGCATAGGCGCCGAAAATCAGGGTATCGGAGACGATATGAACCCAACCATGCGCCGCGGACCAATTCCCACAGTGCCACCGGGCCGGGAAGTCGCCGGTATCGAAAAGCAGCCGAATAAATTCGAACATAGCACGCACTAGGAATTGGAGGGGGGGCCGTCGTTACAACCAGCGTACGCGCCCCGATATCGGGACTATTTAACCGATCTTACGCCGCTGGCACCAAAGAGAGACGCAAGCATTGTGCCAAAATCGCGGGGGTCACCCCCCTTCCACCGATCGGTGGAGAAGCCGAGCTACTGTTCCGGCAGTTCGAGCGAAGTCTGGCCGTGCTCGATAACGCCAAGGACGGGGACTCCGGCAACCTCTTCCAGGACTGAGCGATTCGTGTGGATGGCGATCACGTCGTCCTCGGTGGGGGTGCGGGCCTGGTTCAGGAAAATACCGGCGCAGGTGAGGCCGCGCTGGCGAATGGATTCGACCGTCAGGAGGGTGTGATTGAGGGCGCCGAGGCGATTTGCCGAGACGAGCACGACGGGGAGGCCGATTTCCGCGGCGAGGTCGGCGATGAAATAGTCGCGGGTGATCGGCACGAGCCAGCCGCCGGCTCCTTCGACGACGATGGCAGCGTGATTCGCCGCGAGGCGGGCATAGGTTTCACGGATGAGGCCGAGATCGATCACGCGCTCCTCGATCATCGCGGCCACATAGGGAGCGGCGAAGGCCTGGAGGCGGACGGGGTTGATCTCGTTGATCGAAAGCGTGCCTTCACACGCAGCGTGGAGGGCTTCGGCGTCTTCGAGGCCGCCGCAGGAAAGCGGCTTCATGCCCACACAATCGATGCCTTGCGCGCGGCGGGCGCGAACGAGCAGCGAACTGACGTAGGTCTTTCCTGAGCCGGTATCGGTGCCGGTGACAAAAACCGAGAGCGGCAGGGAAGGTTTACTCACCGATTTCGTTCTGGAGCAGTTCGGCGATACGGTCGGCCTGGGCATTGATGCGCTCGCCATCGCGGCCTTCAATGAGCAGGCGGATCTTTGGCTCGGTGCCGGAGTAGCGGAGCAGCACGCGGCCGGCGCCGGTGAGCTCGCGCTCGGTTTCCTCGACGAGCTTGAGCACGTGGGGCAGCTGCTCGAGCGGCTTCTTTTCGCGGACGCGGAGATTCCGCTGAGCCTGCGGGTATTTGGAGAGGCACTTTTTCAGCTCGCTGAGCGGCTTGCCGGTCTCGGCCATGATGCGCAGGATTTGCAGTGCGCTGACGATGCCGTCGCCGGTGGTGCTGAAGTCGCGAAAGATCATGTGGCCGCTTTGTTCGCCGCCGACGTTAAGGTCCTGCTTCATCATCGCCTCGATGACGTAGCGGTCGCCAACCTTGGTGCGGAGCACGCGGCCCTGGTGGGAGCGGAGCGTTTCATCGAGGCCGAAATTGCTCATCACCGTCGCGACGAGAGTATTCTGCGCGAGGCGGCCGGACTTGATGAAATCGAGCGCGGCGATGGCCATGATTTCGTCGCCATCGACGACTTCACCGTTCTCGTCGCAGAGCAACACGCGGTCGGCGTCGCCATCGTGGCTGATGCCGACATCCGCTTTGGTTTCACGCATGATACGCTGGATTTCCTCGGGATACGTGGAGCCGCACTCGCGGTTGATGTTGCGGCCATTCGGCGTCTGGTGCGCGACGATGGCGTCGGCGCCGAGTTCGCGCAGGATGCACGGGGAGGATTTGTAGGCGGCGCCGTTGGCCACATCGATGGCGACGCGCATGCCTTCGAGGGTGAGGCCGCGGGGAAGGCTGGCCTTGGCGAATTCGACGTAGCGGCCGAGCGCATCGTCGATGCGTTTGGCCTGGCCGATCTTGCCGGCGGTGGGGCGGATGTTGTCGATCTCGCCGCTGAAGACGAGGTTCTCGATCCGGGCCTCGATTTCGTCGTCGAGCTTGTAGCCGTCGTGGCGGAAAAATTTGATGCCGTTGTCTTCGTACGGATTGTGCGAGGCACTGAGCACGATACCGGCATCGGCGCGGAGCGAGCGCGTGATGTACGCGACCCCCGGAGTCGGCAGCGGCCCGATGAGCAGCACGTCGGCGCCGAGGGACATGACGCCGGCGGCGAGGGCGTTTTCGAGCATGTAGCCGGAGAGGCGGGTATCCTTGCCGATGACCACCGTGGTGCGGCCGTTCTTCCGACGCGAGGCGCTCAACTCTGCGAATACGTGGGCGGCGGCGCGGCCCAGTTTCAACGCGGTCTCGGCGGTCACGGGCTCGATGTTCGCGGTACCGCGGACGCCGTCGGTGCCGAAGATTTTGCGCGAGCCGTTGGTCGGAGATTGGGACATGAGCGGGTGGTTAATGAACAGTGATCAGTGGGCAGTAATCAGGAAGCAGTCCGAGGGGTGAACCGGACCCTGAGCATCGGCATGGAACGGCCCGTGAACAGGGAAAACTTTGGGTGCTTTGCGAGTTCGCGGCAGTTGGACGGGGGAACCAGCAAGACACCAGGAGAAGGAGGGGACGACCGCTTGCAGGCTCCCGTTTATTCACCCTTCGGCGTCTTTATGTCCTGGTCGTTTGGATTTACCGGCTGCGGGCGGGCCACTCGGTACGGTCGAGGGTGGTGCCAGTGAGGGTCTTTAGTTCGGCGGAGAAGGTTTTCGCGGCGCGGGGGAAGCGGAGGAGGAGGTAGCTGGCTTCACCGGCGAAGAATTTCGACTGAGGGTCGGCGTATTTGGCGCCGGCGCCGAGAGCGGTGTTGAAATAGGGGAAGCCGTCGACTTCGGCGCGCTCGGCGAAGTAACCAAAGCCGGTGATGACGGCGCTGCCTTGCCGGAACATCTGGTGCCAGGCGCCTTTTTCGTAGCCGCGCATGGTGGCGTTGCGTTCGTTTTGCAGGGTGATGACGAAGGCGCGGTCGCGGCGGGCGATTTGTTCGGCATACCAGGTGAACTGTTCGGAGCCGGCGTGATAGTCGTGACCGGTCTGCCAGGTGGTGCCGAAGTCGCTGGTGTGCTGGAGATCGAGTGCAAGGAAGCGGACATCGAAGCCGGGGATATCGAAGCGCCATTTCCAGCCATCGTCGGGCGTCGGGTAAAAGGCGCGCCAGGCGGTGGCGTCGATATCGTAGACCGGCTCAGCGGGTGGCTTCGGGCCGCGGGGGCGGATTTCGCGGTCATGATTCCCGAGGGCGGGCAAGACCGGGATGGAGCGGAAGATCGCGGGGTATTGGTCGATGAGAGCGGCGAAGGGCTTCACACAGTCTTTCACGCCGGGGCCGCAGAGTTCGTGGAGGCTGTTCGGCTGATCGCCAGCGATGAAGAGGACGTGGGGGCCATCTTTGAGCAATGCGTCCAGATTTGGGCGGGCCTGCCAATCGGCGACCACGGCGGCGCGCAGCTCAGGGCCGCCGTAGCGCTGGACCGTAGCGATCGGGGAGCGCTGGCCAGCGGTTTCGACCGCGTAGTGGAGCGGGTGGTCGCCTTCGCCAAAGGGGATCTCGACGTGGTGCAGGGTGACGCTTTCGTTCACGCGTTCGCTTTGGCCGAGTTCTGGGATGTCGCCGAAGTGGACGACGGAATCACCGGCCTGCTCGGTCTGCCAGTTCACGCAGAGTTTGGAGGGGTCGTTCGTGCGGTGGGTGAGCCATACGCGCTGGGCCTGGGCTGGGGCGAAGCTGGGCGCGAGAGCGAGGAGAACAGAGAGCAGGAGGGATTTCATCGAGGGGCGGGAACCAGAGAGAACCTGCCACGGTTCGGTTTCTTTTCGATGCGTTGGTTTCTTTCCCAAGCGGATCACACGCAGCAGCCGGGTGAGCCTCGATTTCCCTGAACCACCTCTTTTGCCGCGCTGACGCGACCGCTGCTTGCATTCACGGGGCGATGGTGCGCGATTAGTTTACATCCATCTTATGAAAGCGATTCGAGTCGAAGAATTTGGCGAACCCGACGTGATGAAACTGGCCGAGGTTCCCGCGCTGGAACCGGCCGAGGAACAAGTCGTGGTGCGGATGCACGCGGTGGGGATCAACCCGGTGGATACCTACATCCGCTCGGGCATGTACGGACGTCTGCCGCAGCTGCCTTACACGCCGGGTCAGGATGGCGCGGGGGTGATTGCGAAGGTCGGCAGTGGCGCGGGCAATTGGAGCCCGGGGCAGCGCGTGTATGTGGCGGGGTCGATTTCCGGCACCTACGCGGAACAGGCGCTCTGCACTTCGGAGCAGGTGCATGCGCTGCCGGACGAGATTTCTTTTACGCAGGGAGCAGCGCTCGGGACGCCGTACGTGACGGCGCACTTTGCGCTTTTCGAACGCGGCCGGGCGCAGGCGGGGGAAAGTGTGCTGATTCACGGGGCCTCGGGTGGGGTGGGCCTGGCTGCGGTCCAGCTCGCGCGGGCGGCGGGTCTGCAAGTCCTCGGCACCACCGGGAGCGATACCGGACGGGTGTTGCTCGAACAGCAGGGGGTGACGGCGATTTTCGATCACTACAAGACGGGGTACCTCGAGGAGATCAAAGCGGCGACGCAGGGGCGCGGGGTGGATTTGATCCTGGAGATGCTGGCGAATGTGAATCTGGGGCACGATCTCACCGTGCTCGCGCCGAGGGGACGCGTGGTGGTGATTGGCAGCCGCGGGCCGGTGGAAATCAATGCACGCGAAGCGATGGTGCGGAATGCGGACATCCTCGGCGTGATGGTATCAGGGGCTTCTCTGGAAGTGCTGCGCGCGATTCATCAGGCGCTGCGGGCGGGTTTGCGCGATGGTTCGCTACGACCAGTGGTGGGACGGGAGTTTGCCCTGAATGAGGCAGCCGAGTCACATCGCGCGGTCCTCAGCCGCGGGGCGCAGGGAAAGATCGTTCTGCTGACTTGAGGGGGAAGGAAATGAGCAGGGCGTGATTCTTCGTACCTGTTTCTGCTCACCCACCGATGCTTGACGCGGGGCCGACCCTCCGGCGTAGTGGCGCCGTGTTCGCGGTGATTCCCGCCCTTAATGACGCGCTCGTCGAGAGCGTGCTCGCCCTTTTGATTTTCGTTGCGTTGCTGGCGATCGGCCGATGGTTGAAACGCGCCCAAGGGATCCGCCTGGGGTTTGTGTACGTGCTCTTCAGCGTGTGTGTGGCGGCGTATCTGCCGATCAGTGTGCTGATGCTGAAGCTGCCGAATACGGGTGGCTGGCTGCGGCATTTGCACGCGGCGATCATCGTGCTGGGCACGCTGGTGGCGCTGAAGCTGTTTCACCGCTTTTTCTGGGAGCTGTGGTTTGAGCGGCGGCAGCGGTCGAAGGCCCCGAAATTTTTGGCGCAGGTTTGTGCGCTACTCGTCTTCATCACGGCAGTGCTCATCGTGCTGGGCGGCATCTACGGGATTTCGATCCAGGGCGCGGTGCTGGGGTCGACGGTGGTGGTCGGGGTCGTCGGCTTCGCGATGCAGGATTTGCTGGGGAACATCATCGCGGGTATTTCCATCGAGATCGGGAAACCGTTCCGCGTCGGCGACTGGCTGATCGTGGATAGCAAACGGGTGGAAGTGCTGGAGGTGAACTGGCGCTCGACGCGCTGCCGGGACAACGACGCGGTGGTCTACGACATTCCGAACCGGCACATCGTGGGGACGACGATCACCAACCTGACGTATCCGGACCGGGTGCACGGCATTCGGATCCAGGTGCACTTCGAATACGGCATCCCGCCGAATCAGGTGAAGGATTGCCTGAGCCATGCGGCGCTGACGGCGGAGGGCGTGCTGCCCACGCCTGCACCGAAAGTTTTCCTGCGCGATTTCGGCGAAAGCGGAGTGCTCTACGAAATCCGTTTCTGGATGGAGGACGAAAGCCGGTACAATCCGATCTGCGACGCCGTGCGGACGAATATCTGGTACGAGGCGCAACGCGCGGGGCTGAGTATCCCCTACCCGATTCGCACGCTGCACATCCAGCGGCCGAAGGTGGATAATCGGAACGCGCTGGAGATGGCCAAGACGTCGCTGCGGCGCCAGCCCTTCCTGCAACTACTCGCGCCGAGCCAGCTCGACCGGCTGCTTTCCGATGCGCGCCTGCTGCGCTTTGGACGCGGCGAACACATCATCGAGCAGGGAGCGGAAGGGCGTTCGATGTTCATCCTCGTGCATGGGCAGGCGGATGTGTTCGTGAAGATCAACGGCGAGGAAAAACACGTCGCCACGCTGCGGGACGGCGACTACTGCGGCGAGATGAGCCTGCTCACCGGCGACGCGCGGACCGCGACGGTCCAGGCGCGGACGGATTGCGAGATGTGGGAACTCGGCAAGGAAACGCTGGCCGACATTCTCGCCGACAATCAGATCCTGCTGGAGAAGCTGTCGGAGATTCTGGCCAAGCGGAAGATGGAGGTCGACGGAATCATCGAGGCCACCTTGGCGGACGACGAGAAGCACCAGACGGTGAGCCGCTACAAAGAGAGCTTCCTGAAGCGGCTTTACGGGTTCTTCGACCTGTAAGCGGTTGGATCAACCACCAAGACACGAAGACACCAAGGGGAACAAAGGGAGGAGACTCCTCTGTTCGCAGCCTTGGTGTATTCGATAACTTTCGGGCTGCCTTACTGGCAGGACTCGCAGGTGCCGCCGTTGCGCATGGCTTCGATGGAGCAGGCGAGTTTTTCGGCGGGAGTGACTTCGCGTTTTTCGGCGGCAGCGGCCGGGCGGCGGTCGCGGTTGGCGCTGTCGATGGCGCTCTTGTTCAGCGTGCGGAGGTAATAGGTGGTCTTGAGACCCCGTTCCCAGGCTTCGCGATACATAAAGCTGGCGGTGCGGGCGTCGGATTCGGCGAGCCAGAGATTGGTGCTCTGGGACTGGTCGATCCATTTTTGCCGGACAGCGGCGCATTGCAGGATCCAGGTCGGCTCGATCTCGAAGGCGGTCTTGTAGAGACGGCGGAGTTCGGCCGGCACGCGCTCGATGGCTTGCACGCTGCCGTCGAAGTACTTCAGGTCGGCGAGCATCTCTTCATCCCAGAGGCCGAGCGCCTGGAGGTCGCGCAGCAGGTGATCGTTCGTGCGGATGAATTCGCCGCTGATGTTCGACTTGGTGTGAATGTGTTTGTAGGTCGGCTCGATGCACGGGGTGCAGCCGAGGATGTTCGAAATGGTCGCGGTCGGGGCGATGGCGAGGCAGTTCGAATTGCGCATGCCCTGCTTGGCGATGAGCTGGCGCAGGCCGGCCCAATCGAGGCGTGAGGTGCGGTCGACGAGGATCGGCACACCGCGTTCCTTTTCCAGCAGCTCCAGCGTATCGAGCGGGAGCATGCCGCGGCTCCACTTGGAACCTTCGTAGCTCGGGTAGGTACCACGCTCGGCGGCGAGATCGCTGCTCGCGGTGTAGGCGTAGTAGGCGATGGCTTCCAGGGCTTCGTCGTTGAAAGCGACGGCTTCCACGGAATCGAAGGGGACGTGCTTGTCGTAGAGCGCATCCTGCAGGCCCATGACCCCGAGACCGACCGGGCGATGCTTGAGGTTCGAATTCTCGGCGGCATCGACGGGGTAGAAATTGATGTCGATGACGTTATCGAGCATGCGCATGAGGACCGTGATGGTCTCGCGCAGGCGATCGTGATCGAGGCTGCCATCGGGGCGCAGATGCGCGGCGATGTTTACGCTCGCGAGGTTGCAGACGGCGACTTCGTCGCTGCTCGTGTTCAGCTCGATCTCGGTGCAGAGGTTCGAGTTGTGGATGACGCCGGCGTGATCCTGCGGGTTGCGGACATTGGCCGGATCCTTCCACGTGATCCACGGGTGGCCGGTCTCGAAGAGCATTTCGAGCATGCGCTTCCAAAGGGCGAGGACGCGCACTTTGCGGCCCCAGATTTTGCCCTCGTCGACCATCTGCTCGTACTGGTGATAGCGCTGTTCGAAGGCGCTGCCGAAGAGCTCGGGCAGATCGTTCACCTCGTTGGTGCGGAAGAGCGTCCAGGTGGCGTCCTTCGGCAGGATACCATCGGAGATGGCCTTGAGGCGCTTCATGAACAGGTCCGGAATCCAGTGGGCCGTGTTCATGTTGTGAGTACGACGGCGATCGTCGCCGGTCTCCTTGCGCAGATCGAGGAAGTCCTCGATGTCGGCGTGCCAGAGCTCCAAGTAGCTGCACAGGGCGCCGGGGCGTTTGCCGCCCTGGTTCACTGCGATAGCGATATCGTTGGAGACCTTGAGGAAGGGTACCACGCCGGAGCTTTCGCCATTCGTGCCGTGAATGTGGGCGCCGGAGCCGCGGATCGCAGTCCAGGAGCAGCCGAGGCCGCCGGCCCATTTCGAGAGGTGGGAGAAGCGGCGCCACGTCTCGGTGATCTCTTCGATGCTATCGCCGCAGTAGAGCAGGTAGCAGCTGGAGAGCTGGGAGTGGACGGTGCCGGCATTGAAGAGCGTCGGCGTGGACGAGCAGGCACGGCGGGTCTTGTAGATGCCGTAGAACTCGACCGCGCGCGCTTCGCGATCCGCTTCCTTGAGCGCGAGGCCCATGGCGACGCGGAGCCAGAAAATCTGCGGGGCTTCGAGGCGGCGTTTTTTGCCGGTAACGGTGTCCTGCGCGTGGATGAGGTAACGATCGTAGAGCGTCTGGATGCCGATGAAATCGAACTGCAGATCGGCAAACGGGTCGAGCGCAGCGGCGAGCGACTTGAGATCGAACTCGGCGAGGCGCGGGTCGAGGCGCTTGAGCGAAATCGCGTGCGGAATGTAATCGATGAACGCGCGACGATGCGCCTCCTTCAGGGCCTGCGGACCCTCGTGCACATGCCAGGGCAGCGTCTCTTCGTAGATGTAGCTGAGCAGGATGCGCGCGGAGAAAAAGCGGGCGTCGGCGTCGAGATCGAGCAGCGACTTGGCGTTCAGGACGATGGTGTCGCGGCGCTCGCTCGGGGTGAGACTGATCGAGGTGCTGCGCAGAAGGCGGGCCAGCACCTCATCGTCGGTCAGGGTCAGCTTGAGGCCGATCTTGGCGAAGGAGATGCGGGCGCGAATGTCGGCGAGCTGTTCGCGGGTGGCGAGTTCGAGCTGCTGGCCGGAGTCATCCGGCGGGGCGATGCCGAGTTCGCGTTCGGCGGCGCGTTTCGCCCGGTATTTGCCGTAGGCCAGCGCGATCCGGGGATGGCCGAGTTCGATCAGGGTTTCCTCGACCAGGTCCTGCAGGTGCTCCACGTGCACGAAGACCGGGCGCTCCCGGCGCATGCGGAACTCGATCTCGGCCTGGACCTGGCGGCCGAGGGTTTCGTCGCCGCCCTCGGCGACACAGGCGGCGGCGACGGCGCGGCCGATCTTGTGGCCAAGCCACGGTACGACGCGAGGTTTGCCCGAGGGATCGCTGGGGACGTCGCGACGGATCACTTGGGGGAAACCGGCCGTGCTATCGGACGGCGGGTCGTTGCTCAGGACAAAAGGCGTAGTGGCGGTCGTGCTCATGGCGGCGGTAGCGGTGACGGAACAGGCGTGGCTTAAGGTATCGAACGAAAGGTGAGTCGCGGGCGCGCCATCGCTCGCGAAGAATATCGGGGGGGAGGAGATGGCTTTGGAGACGCCCGGTAGTGGGTCATTGGGACCACAGGCAGACTCCCGGTTCGATGAGGAAGCGTCACGCGCTCCGGCCGTTGCCGCGAGGCATCCGGGGAGGCGGGCAGATTTCCCATCCGGTCAAAAAATTTGGCGTGACCGTTTTTCCGCTCGCACCGCGCCTGGTGGCGGGGCTGCAAGCTCCGGAAAAGATGAGGCTGAAAGAGCAGGTCTTCTGACTTCGAGGTCGTTCTACTGGCCCCGCCTTACCGCGATGACTGGCTCGCCGGCCAGTCCGTGTTCGCAGTGGCAAAATGGGGTTTTCGTCGCTCGCTACAGCGGCGCAACCGTCCGGGCTTTCAGGCGGCGGCAAAAGCCTGCTTTGCAGCAGACTTTCAGCGGTTCGCCCGGCACCCGGTTCCCTATTCTCCCAAACCCGTAGGTATGGGCACTCTTTCAGGAAAGACCCACAATATGTTGTGGTGTATTGTGGGATGAGTCAAAGAACTACCCATCTAATAGCGGAATTCAGGGGTTACGTTCAAGCGAAATTCCGGTGAAAAATTAGCCTGAAATTGCAGTTCGGGGGTGGACAGGGCCGGATTTTCGGCACCCCTCCGGGAAACTGTGGATTTAGTGCAGGGGCCCCGGCGAGGGCTGGAAAATGCTGGCTGGCGGGTCGATGCCGCCGCCAAACCGGCTGCAGGTCTACTTCAGTCAGCTCAGACCTTTTTCGTCTTCCATTCGCCGCGGCGGAAGAGGAAGGCGGCCCAGAAAGCGAAGACAGAAAACGCGATGGGCACGGAGATGAAAATGCCCGCAGGCCCGAGCTTCCCGAGGTTGGCCAGGAGCCAGGCGAGCGGGATCTGGCCGAGCCAGTAACAGACGAAATTCAGGCGCGTGGGGGTCCAGGTGTCGCCGGCGCCATTGAAGGCATTGCCAAAGCACATGCCGGCAGCATAAAGCGGGAACGCGAGGCTGATGATCCAGAGCGCCTGCCGCCCAAACGCGTGTACTTCCGGATCGTGGGTAAAGATGCCGATGATGGGACCGGCGAAGATGACAAAAATCGCGCCGATGAGGCCGATGAAGAAGGTATTGAAGCGGGTGGCGATCCAGACGGCTTCCTCGGCGCGCTCGGGTTTACCGGCCCCGAGATTTTGCCCGACCAGCGTGGCGCCGGCATTGGCAAGGCCCCACGCGGGCATGAGCGCAAAGATGACGACGCGGATGGCGATGGTGTAGCCGGCGAGCGCGCTGCTACCAAAGACGGCGAGGATTTTGATCAAGCCGACCCAGCTGGTGGTGCTGATGAGCATCTGCGCGGTGCCGCTGCCCGCCATGCGGGTGAGGGTGGTGAGCAGTTCCCGATCGGGCAGCAAATGGCGCAGATGAATGCGAATGCGGCCCTGCCGGGCGGTGAGATGCCAGAGCTGGTAGAGCACCCCGATCCCGCGGCCAATATTCGTGGCGACGGCGGCACCGGTGACGCCCAGCTCGGGGAACGGTCCCAGGCCGAAGATGAAACACGGGCCGAGGGCGATATTCAGCGCATTGGCCAGCCAGAGCGTGCGCATGGCGATGACGGCATCGCCCGCGCCGCGGAAGACCGCATTGATCAGGAAGATCATGAAGACGGTCACATTTCCACCGAGCATGATGCGGGTGAAATTCGTGCCGAGAGCGACAATCGGCTCCCCTGCCCCGAGGAACCGCAGGATCTGCGGCGTAAAGGTGCCCAGGACGAGGCCAATGGCGGTCGAGAAGAGGAGGCCCAGCAGCAAAACCTGCCCGGCGGCATGCGCGGCCCCTTCCGGATCTTTTTCGCCGATGCGGCGGGCCACTACCGCGCCGGCGGCGATCGAGACGCCGATGGCGACGGCGTAGATGAGCGACATCAACGACTCGGTGATGCCGACGATGGCCACGGCGTCTCTGCCCAGGCGCGAGACCCAGAAGACGTCCGCGATCGCGAAGAGCGATTCCATGACCATCTCAAGCACCATGGGCACGGCGAGCAGAAGCACGGCGCGCGGCAGGTGTTCGGAAGTATAGTCGTGGTGCTCACCCCGCAGGGCCTGCCAGACGCTCCGCCAAAAAGAGATAGGCTCCGCCGGAGCTTGAACCGTGGGAGCCTCGTCGTGCGGAGCGGACATAAAAAAGGCCCGCAGACTCGACGGGATCGGCGGTTTCGTCAAATCAGGGCCGGTGCGAGCGTGTCATACCATCGCGCCGGGCGAAGGCTTTTGTTGGCGCCGGCGTTCGCGGAAGGCAGCGACTTTGTGACGATTGCCGCAGAGGGCGCCGCTGCACCACTGGCGGCGGTGATTTTTCGTCGTGTCGTAGAAAAAGAGGACGCACTCGGGGTTGGCGCATTTGCGCAGGTGCTCGAAGTGGGACCCGGCGAGGAACTGCGCCGCGACGCGGGCGAGGATCGCGAGGACTTGCTGATCGGCGGGGAGCGCAGTGCTTTGGCTCGTGAGTGTGTAGCCATCGGGGGTGGCGGCCAGCGATTCGATGAGCGGCGCGGCGGCGAGGAGGCGATTCACTTCGGCGAGGAACGGTCTACTGACCGCGTGGCCTTCGCTGAGCCGGTTCACTTCGTCGCGCCAGGCCTGCCGGAAGTCTCGAACCTGCTGCAGGGCTGAGGCGGCTTTTGCTTTCGGTAAATCGAGATCGGCATCACCCGACAGACCGGCGCGTTCCAGCCAGGTGAGAAACGTGGGCCAGGAGCTGAGCAAATCAACCAACTCTCCCTGCAATGCGATCTGGGTGTTGATGAAATCCAGCGCGGGATGCTCCGCGAGGAAGAGGAAGTCGGGGAGTTCAGCGAGGTGATTTTCGGCGGTTTCGGGCACGACAGAATGTAACCACCAAAAATAGTTTTGACAAGTTATCAAGGCAACGCCAGATCAGTAACGTTCAAAATTAGATTTTAACAGTTACTATTTACCACCACCCATGAAAACCAACGTCTCCTTCCACACCGTCCAACTCCCTGAACTGAAACTCTTCTACCGCGCGGCGGGCGACCCGACTGCGCCGGTGGTCCTGCTGCTGCACGGATTCCCCTCCTCCAGCCATATGTTCCGGAATCTGATCCCGGAGCTCGCCGGCGAGTATCGGGTGATCGCGCCAGACCTACCGGGATTTGGCTTCTCGGAGCTGCCGGACCGCGAAAGCTTCCGCTACACGTTTGACCATCTCGCAGAGGTCGTCGGGCAATTGGTGGAGAAACTCGATCTGAAGCGCTTCGCGATCTACGTTTTCGACTACGGGGCGCCGACGGGCTTTCGCCTGGCGTTGAAGTATCCCGAGCGGGTCACGGCGTTGATCACGCAAAATGGCAACGCGTACCTCGAAGGCCTCAGTGATGGATGGGCGCCGATTCGCGCATACTGGGAAAGTCCGACGCCGGAGAATCGCGATGCGTTGCGGACGATGCTCACCGAGCCGATGACCCGCTGGCAGTATCATCATGGCGTGAAGGATGCCGAAAGCCGGGTCGCGCCGGAAGCAATCGCACTCGATCAGGCGCTGCTCGACCGGCCGCAGAGTGCGGAGATCCAGCTCGATCTTTTCGGCGACTACCAAAACAACGTGCGATTGTATCCGAAATTTCAGGAGTACTTCCGGACGCAGCGCCCGCCGACGCTGGCGGTGTGGGGGAAGAACGATCCGTTTTTCCTGCCGCCGGGAGCG
>Ga0209050_1000370_pt1 | contig 85916 bp, 74 predicted proteins | sample Araplavi_mTSA_r2_FD_184276 | JGI IMG/M metagenome (GOLD analysis project Ga0209050, IMG submission 184276) | Arabidopsis root microbial communities from North Carolina, USA - plate scrape MF_Cvi_mTSA_r2 (SPAdes) (version 2) | ecosystem: Host-associated > Plants > Roots > Endosphere | place: USA...
CCGGATCGGCGCGGAAGCTCGGCAGGTCGATGATGGTATATTCCGGCACGAACCCGGCCAGCTCAGCCTCGCTCGGACGCACCAGCAGGGTGCGGATGAACAGGTTGTGCCAGGCGAATTCGTTGATCACGCGCACGTTGACGCGGTGTTCCGGCTGCGAGCCGCCGAACAGGTCGGCCACGTAGAGCTGGTCCTTGCCGCCGAGCGCCGCGAGGAAATCCTCCTTCAGCGCGGCGAAGTGCTCCGGCGTCATCGGGACGTTGGTCTTGCCCCACCAGACCGTATCCTCGGTCTCAGCGTCCTTGACGATGAACTTGTCCTTGGCGGAACGTCCGGTGTGCTTGCCGGTCGCCACGACGAACGGGCCGTCCGCGGCCAGCACGCCCTCGCCGTTCCGGATGGCCTGCTCGACCAGGGGCGCGGTGCCCAGGTTGGCCAGGATCTTCGCCCCGGTTTCTATGCCTTGACTGGCGAGCGGATAGTTAAGGGTAACGGCCAATGTCATCTCCTCCATTTAAGGCTAGCCCGGCGGGAACCGGACAAGCCCCGACATTATTGCCCGAGAATCGGTCGGCGATTGTTCGCCCGCGGCCGTTGTCGGCCAAATTTTCGCAAAAAGAAATGGAGCGAGCGAGGTAGGACGAATGCTCTTCGCCCATTCCGAGGCAATTTCAGGACGAGCCGCAAAGGCGTGGACGCTCGCCCCGGCAAAGGCTAGTCACGGTCGCCCGGTTGCATCGCAAGGAACGCAGCGCAGTCCCATGGCAGACCCCACGACATCGTCCACGCCAGCCCCCGCGCCCTTGGCGGCCTCTTCCGAAGAGATCGCAACTGCACCTGTCTCGGCCCCGGCCCGCCAGCAGTCCATCGCGCTGGTGGACGACGACCGCAACATTCTCACCACCGTCTCCATCGGCCTCCAGGCCGAAGGCTTCGCAACCCGCCTCTACACCGACGGCGAGACCGCGCTGAAGGCCCTGACGGAGAATCCGCCGGACCTCGCCATCTTCGACATCAAGATGCCGCGCATGGACGGGCTGCATCTGCTCCAGGCGCTGCGCGAGCAGTCGAGCCTGCCGGTGATCTTCCTGACCTCGAAGGACGAGGAGCCGGACGAGGCGCTCGGCCTGGCCATGGGCGCGGACGACTACATCACCAAGCCGTTCAGCCAGCGCCTGCTCGTCGCGCGCATCCGCGCCATCCTGCGCCGCAGCGAACTGGCGAAGGCGAGCAGCGAGGAGAGCGAGCCGGAAAGCCTGCCGGACCCGGTGGTGCGCGGGCGCCTCAGCCTCGACCCCGCGCGTCACCAGGTCGCCTGGGACGGCGAGCCGGTCTCGCTGACGGTCACCGAATTCCTGATCCTTGAGGCACTCGCCCTGCGCCCCGGCGTGGTGAAGAGCCGCAACCAGCTGATGGACGCTGCCTACAGCGAGGACGTCTACGTCGACGACCGCACGATCGACAGCCACATCAAGCGCCTGCGCCGCAAGTTCCGCGCGATCGACCCCGACTTCTCCGCCATCGATACGCTTTACGGTGCCGGCTATTCCTACACCGATGGCTCCTAATCCCGCGCGCAAGCGCCGGAAGGCCTCGCTGCTCGTCCGGCTCGGCCTGTCCTGGCGCGTCTCGCTGACGGCGCGCATCCTCGCGGTGAACGTGATCGCACTGGCCCTGATGGCGGGAAGCCTGTTCTACATCGACTCCTACCGACGCGAACTGCTGGGCGAACGCTTCCGCCTCGCCCGCTCGGAAGCCGAAGTCGTCGCCATCACCCTGGCCGGAGAGAACGCCGAAGACCGCCGCGACCTGATTGCCCGGATCGGCTCCGGTCAGGCCCTGCGCCTGCGCCTGTTCGACCGCAGCGGCAAGCTCGTCGCCGACAGTTTCACGCTGGCGAAGCCGTCCTACCGGCTCATCGACCCTGCCACCGAGCCGTGGTTTCAGGACGCCGCCCGCGCGCTCGACAAGGCCATGGACTGGGTGCTCGGCTCGCCGCCGGTCGCCGACTATCACGACGCGCCGGGCGCCGGTGCCCCGGCCTGGCCGGAAGTGGCCGCCGCGCTGGCCAGCGGCCGCACCGAAGTCAGCCACAAGGCCGCGCCGGACCGCACCCCGATCATCATTGCCGCAACCCCGGTGGGCAAGCGCGGCGAGGCCCTGCTCGTCACCCGCAATGCCCGCGACATCACCGAGAACGTGCGCATGGCGCGCCAGACGCTCGCCATCATCGTCGGCGCCGCGCTGACCGTCTCGATCCTGCTTTCGCTGTTCCTCGCCCGCACCATCGTCGAACCGCTGCGCAAACTCGTCCGCGCCGCCGTGCGCGTGCGCCTCGGCCGCGACCGCAGCGTCGTGGTGCCGCGCCTGCCCGACCGGCGCGACGAGATAGGCCTGCTCGCCCGCGCGATCTCGGACATGAGCGGCGCCCTGCGCCAGCGCATCGACGCGGTGGAGAGCTTCGCCGCCGATGTCGCCCACGAGTTGAAGAACCCCCTGACCAGCCTGCGCAGCGCCCTCGAAAACCTCGACCGGGTCGACGATCCCGCCTTGCGCCGCCAGCTTCTCGGCATCGCCAAGGACGACGTGCGGCGGATCGACTTCCTCGTCACCGAGATCGCCGACGCCAGCCGCATCGACGCCGAACTCAGCCGCACGACCTTCGAGCCGGTGGACATGCTGCGGCTGGTCCGCGCACTCGTCACCGAACGCGAACAGCGCGGCGTCAACGGCGCCTGCCCGATCCGGGTGATCCGCGAGGCCGACGGCGATCTCTTCGTCCCCGGCGACGCATCGCGGCTGGAGCGCGTGCTCCAGAACCTGCTCGACAACGCGATCTCCTTCTCGCAGGAAGGCACCCCCATCGAAGTTGCCGTGGGTCGCAGCGAAGGGCGGATCACTCTCTCGGTTTCCGACCACGGCCCCGGCATTCCCGAAGCCGCGCGCGAACGGATCTTCGAGCGCTTCCATTCGCTGCGGCCCGCCAGCGAGGAGTTCGGCAAACACTCCGGCCTCGGCCTCGCGATCGCCCGCACCATCGTCGAGGCCCACTACGGCAAGCTGCGCGCGACCGACCGTACCGACGGTGCTCCGGGCGCGCGGCTGCTGATCTCGCTCCCGGCATGGCAAGGCGAATGACGGTCGCGGCGCCTTTCGCCTGGCAAGCCACCTGCATTGCCATCAAGGGACGCGCGGTGCTGATCGAAGGACTGTCGGGCACCGGCAAGTCCAGCCTCGCACTCGCCCTGATCGATCGCGGCGCCGAGCTTGTCGGGGACGACGGCGTGCTGCTTCGCGCCTCCGAAGGGCGGCTTCTGGTACAGCCCCATCCGAACACGCGCGGGCTGATCGAAGTCCGCAACCTTGGTATCCTGCCCTTCCCGTGCCGACGGGAGGCCCCGGTCTCGCTGGTCGTTACGTTGGACAGCGAAGCACCGCGCTTCATCGAGACCGCCGACAGCGTGGAGATCGGGGGCGTGACACTGCCCGCCCTGCGCCTCGCACCCCGCGCAGAACCCTTGGCGCTGAAGGTAGAGTTAGCGTTGTTGCATTATGGCCTCACCGGGTGACAAACCTGTAAGAACGCCTCTTTTCTTTCCCGGCAACCGGGCGCAAACAGCCCCGGATGCAGGACGATCTCCCCCTCGAAGACGCGCAACCCGCGCCCGCCCCGGCCCAGCGACAGAAAGTGCTGCTGGTGACCGGCATGCTCGGCGCCGGCAAGACCACGGCGCTGCGGGTACTGGAGGACCTCGGCTGGGAAATCATCGATAATTTCCCGGTCCGCCTGCTGGAACGCATGATCGAGGGCCAGCCCTCTGACGACCCGTCGCCGCTGGCGATCGGCTTCGATTGCCGCACGCGCGGGTTCAATCCGGAGCGGGTAATCGCTCAGGTCAAGGCGCTGGGCGAGCGCGAGGACCTCGAAGTCACGACGCTGTTCCTCGACTGTTCGAGCAAGGAACTTGAGCGCCGCTTCAACGAAACCCGCCGCCGCCACGTCCTCGCCGCCGATGCCCCGGTCGACAGCGGCATCCGCGCCGAACGCGAGTTGTTGGCGCCGCTGCGCCGCTGGGCCGACATTCTCGTCGAAACCACCGAATTCACGTCTAACGACCTGCAACGCGCGATTCGCGAACGCTTTGCCACGGAAGAGCCGGAAGACCTGACGATCACGGTCTCCAGCTTCGGCTTCTCGCGCGGAATGCCGCCGCTTGCGGATTTCGTGTTCGACATGCGCTTCGTGGACAATCCGCATTGGGATTCCGAGCTGCGCCCGATGACCGGACAAGACGCCCCGGTGGGCGACTATATCCGCAAGGATCCGGCCTTCGACGAAGCATTTTCGCGGATTCGCGACCTGCTCCTGCTCCTGCTTCCGCGTTATCGCGCGCAAGGCAAGGCCTATGTTCACGTCGCTTTCGGCTGTACCGGAGGGCGACACCGCTCCGTTTTTACCGCCGAGCAGATGGCAGCGGCCTTGCGCGAAGCGGGATTTTCGCCCACATTGTTGCATCGCAACCTGGGCTCGCGGGCTGCTGATCTTCTCGAGGGGGGAAATTCTCGAAGGGGTTCGGTAGCGTGAAAGAAGATTATATAACCCGGTCGCATTCGCAGGAAATTCGGAGCCAAACCCCAGCATGATCGGCATGATCCTGGTCACTCACGGCAATCTCGCCGAGGAATTCGTACACGCGATGGAGCACGTCGTCGGAGACCAGTCGGCGGTCGCCACCGTCTGCATCGGTCCCAACGACGACATGGAGCGTCGCCGCAGCGAGATCGCCGAAGCCATCACCGCCGTCGATAGCGGCGAAGGCGTCATCATCCTCACCGACCTGTTCGGCGGCACGCCCTCCAACCTCGCGATCTCGCTGATGGAAGCGGGCCGCGTTGAAGTGATCGCCGGCATCAACCTGCCGATGCTGATTCGCCTCGCCAAGGCGCGCGCCTGCATGTCGGTGCGCGAAGCCGCCGCCGCCGCGCGCGATGCCGGGCGCAATTACATCACGATCGCCAGCGAATATCTCGGACAGGACGCCGCATGAGCGATTTCCGCGAAACCGTCCTCATCGTGAACAAGCGCGGCCTCCACGCCCGCGCCAGCGCCAAGTTCGTCAACCATGTCGCCGAACTGCCAGAATCCGTGCTCGTCACGGTCGGCAAGGACGGCACCGAAGCGGCGGGCAATTCCATCCTCGGCCTGATGATGCTCGGCGCCGCCAAGGGCGACAGCATCGAGATCGCCTGCAAGGGCGAAGGCGCACAGGATGCGCTCTCGGTCCTGGCAACGCTCGTGCGTGACGGTTTCGGCGAAGAATGACCTTTGCCGACCGCGCGGCCTATCGCCGCACCATTACCGGATTCTCGAACCCGCTGGTCAAGTTCCTGCGCTCCTTGCGTGAGAAGAAGCACCGCAAGCGGGAACAGCGGTTCCTCGCCGAAGGCCTCCGCCTGCTGACCGATGCGCGCGAATGCGGCATCGTGCCGGAAATGCTGGTCATGGCCGTTGGCCGCGATCCGCACCCGCTGCTGGATGCGCTTGAAGAAGCCGTCGTCGCCGCGGGCGGCGAGGTCGTCGAGATGGACGAGGAAATCCTCGCCAAAGTCACCGGCAAGGACAATCCGCAGGCCGTCGCGGGCGTCTTCGCAGAATTCGACACGCGGATCGCCAATCTCGACCGTTCCGCCGCGCCGATCTGGCTGGTGGCGCAGGCGCTGCGCGATCCCGGCAATCTCGGCACGATGCTGCGAACCGGCGATGCGGTCGGCGCGGGCGGACTGATCCTGCTCGACGACTGCGCCGACCCCTTCTCGGTGGAAGCGGTGCGCGCCAGCATGGGCGCGATCTTCACGCAGAAGATCGCCATCGCCCGCTGGGACGAATTCCAGGACTGGCTGCGCGCCGGAGACGGCCAGCTCGTCGCCGCCTCGCTGCGCGACCCCACCGACTATCGCCGCGCGCCTTATGCGGCGCCGTGCTTCCTGATGGTCGGCAACGAATCGCAGGGCCTGCCCCAGGCCTACGAGGAAGCCTGCGACTTGCGCGTCACCATCCCGATGCGCGGCCGGGCGGACAGCCTGAATGCCGCCGTCGCGGGCGCAGTGCTCGCTTATGAGGCTCTTGCCCATCTTGAGGGCGGAAACTGAAGAGCGCGTTCATCCGGGCATCATCCGCGACGTGTAGAGTCGCCCGGACCATGCGTTTAGCCTTACTTACCTTCTGCCTCCTGCCGCCCCTCGCCGCCTGCTCCGTTCAGGGCGAGGATTCGCCTCTCGCCCGCACGACCTGGCGATTTGCCCTGATCGACGGCCAGAGGCCGGACTCTGCTGATGCCCGCCTGACGTTCGAGGGCAGCAAAGTCGGTGTTCAGGTCGGCTGCAACCGCATGGACGGTCCCTGGCGCATCGACGCAGAACGCCTGATCGCAGGCCCCCTCGCTCTGACCGAGATGACCTGCACGGTTCCCGCCTGGGATCAGGAAAAGGCAGTAAATGCCCTCCTCGTGGCGACGCCACGCTTCGCTATCGATGGCAACCACATGATCCTGCAATCGAGCGGCCATACCGCCGAACTCGTCCGTGAAGGCGGCCCGATGGAACGCCCGACGCGAACCGCCGACGGTAGCTGAGGCTTACTCCGCCGCTTCCGGCAGCGTTCCGGCATCCGTCAAAGCGGCAGCACCCGGCTCGGCACCAAAGCGTGGCACCGATTCGACTTGCGCCACTTCGTCGGAAATCTCGCGCTTGCCGATCTTAATGTGCTTTTCGGTGAGGCGGCGCGCGCGGCTCATCACGTTGCCCTCGTAAGTGCGGGCGAAGTCGTTGAAACTGTTGACCGCACGGCCGAGATGCACACCGACCTTACTCAGGTCGTCCTGGGTCTTGGCAAGGCTGTCGTAGAGATCGCTGCCCAGCTTGCCGATCTCGCGCGCTTCCTTGGCGAGGCCTTCCTGCTGCCAGACTTGCGCGATGGTACGGCAGATGGCGACGAGGTTAGTCGGGCTGGCGAGCAGCACCCGCCGCTCGAAGGCATAGTCCCACAGGCTGGAATCGTGGTCGAGCGCGGCGGCGATGAAGTGCTCGCCGGGCACGAACATCAGCACGTAGTCCGGCGCATTCTCGAACTGGCTCTGGTAGGACTTGTTGCCCAGCGTCTGAATGTGGTTGCGCATCGAGGCCGCGTGCTGGTCGAGAAAGGCGTTGCGCACCGTCTCGTCATCGGCCTCGAAGGCGTCCTGATAGGCGTTCAGCGAGACCTTGGCATCGATCACCAGTTGCTTGTTGCCGGGAATACGCACGATCGCGTCCGGGCGAAGGCGTCCATCTTCGGTCTCGATCGACTGTTCGGTCTCGAAATCGGTATGTTCGGTAAGACCGCACTGTTCGAGCACGTTCTTGAGCTGCTGCTCGCCCCAGCGCCCGCGCGCCTTGGGGGCATTGCGCAGCGAATTGCTGAGCCGCGCGGCTTCGGTGCGGACCCGCTCCTGCCCGGCGCTCAGTTCGACGAGCTGGCCGGTCAGCGTCGCAAAGGCATCGGTGCGTTGCTTTTCAAGCGTAGCCACCTGCTCCTCATAGCTCTTGAGCCGCTCTCCAACGGGAGCGAGAAGCGTGCGGATCCTCTCGGCATTGGCCTTCTCGCTTTCCTCGAAACGCGCACCGGCGCGGCTGAGGAAGGCTTCCTGCGCGCCTGCCAGAACCTTGGCCCCGGCGTTCTCAAACTCCTTGCGCAGCGCTTCCTGCGCTTCGATCAGCAGGCGCTTTTGCTCATCAAAATTGGCCGATTTTTCTTGGAAAGTCGCGAGTTGCTCTGCTTTCACCCGCAATTCATCGCTCAGCGCCTCGATTTTGGCGGCATGCGCGATGCGGCTTCGCTCAAGGATTTCCGATAATTCGCTGCGGAGGCGCTCCATGGCATCGCCATGGCTGCGCCGGGTGAGATCCATCGCCTGATTGTGCTCGACGCGCGTGCGTTCGAGAGCATCGGAAAGTTCGTCCGCCCGGCTCGCCCGTTCGCTGGCCGAGGCGAGGTCGCGAATCGCGGCGCGAAACTTCTCGTCGAGCTCACGCGCCTCGCGATCGCGGGTTTCGTGGCGGTTTCGCCAGTCGACGGCCGGTCTGGAACCTAAGAACCAGCCGGCCCCAAGACCGACAACGAGCGCGAGAATGGCGACGACAGCGATTTCCATTCCGGCAGCATAGCTAGAACATTCAGGGAACGCCAGCCCTCAGGGCGGCTTTTCCCCATTCAGCGAAATCAGGCCGCCTTGCGCAGCTTGTCGAGCTTCTTGAGCGCCATCTGGCGCTTCAGGCGCGAGAGGTGGTCGATGAAGAGAATGCCTTCGAGGTGGTCCATTTCGTGCTGGAGGCAGGTGGCCATCAGGCCGTCCATGTTCTCTTCATGCACGGTGCCGTCGAGGTCCTGCCAGCGCGCACGGATGCGCGAAGGACGTTCGACGTCGGCGTAGATCTCGGGAACCGAGAGGCAGCCTTCCTGATAAACCGTGTGGTCTTCGGAAGGATCGAGGATTTCCGGATTGATGAAGATCCGGGGTTCCCGCTTGGTCGGCTGGTGCGTGTGGTGATGTCCGCCGTGGGCGGAGCACACTTCCGGTTCCGCATCCTCGTCATCGGGCTGGAGGTCGATCACCAGCACGCGCAGCGGCACGCCGACCTGAATCGCGGCAAGGCCGATGCCCGGCGCATCGTACATGGTTTCGAACATGTCTTCGACGAGCGTCTTGAGCTCGTCGTCGAACTTTTCGACGGGGACCGAAACCTGCTTGAGACGCGGATCGGGAACTTCGAGGATTTCACGGATAGCCATGCCCCGCAAATAAGCGCGATGGCCGATTCTCGCAAGATGGACGCTTCGATGACAGTGATCGGCCTTGCCGGATTCAGGCCACTGGCCGCCTCGCGCGGATGGCCTGGGCCAGCGTTCCCTCGTCCAGATAGTCGAGTTCGCCGCCCACAGGGAGACCATGGGCAAGCTGGGTGATGCGCACCGGAAGTCCTTCGAGACGCTCGGCAATATAGTGCGCGGTGGTCTGGCCTTCGAGCGTGGCGTTCATCGCGAGCACCACTTCGTCGATGCCGCCTTCCTCCACGCGGCGCATCAGGCTGTCAATTGCCAGATCTTCCGGCCGCACGCCGTCGAGCGCAGAAAGACGGCCGCCGAGAACATGGTAGCGACCGTTGAACAGCCGCGCACGGTCGAGCGCCCAGAGGTCCGCCACTTCCTCCACCACGCAGAGCGTGCGCGCGTCGCGGCGCGCGTCGGCGCAGATGCCGCAAGGGTCGGCGGTATCGATATTGCCGCAGGTCCCGCACTCGACCAGCGCCTCGCGCACCGCCGCAAGGGCATCGACCAGTTGCACCAGCGAAGTCTCCCGTCGCTTGATGAGCCAGAGCACCGCCCGGCGCGCGGAACGGGGGCCGAGGCCGGGAAGGCGCGACAGCGCGGCGGTAAGCGTCTCGATCTCTTGCGATGCCATGGCGGCGGAGATAGGGCCTCCGGAGCTTTTGAGAAAGACCTTCGGAGAATTCCCCACACCATGCGCATCGTCTTCATGGGTACGCCCGATTTCGCGGTGCCCGCCCTCGTCGCGCTGGTCGAGGCCGGGCACGAGGTCGTCGCCGTCTATAGCCAGCCGCCGCGCCCCGGCGGACGCCGCGGCAAGGAACTGACCCCCTCGCCCGTCCACAAGGAAGCCGAAGCGCGCGGGATCGAAGTGCGTCATCCGGTTTCGCTGAAGGGCGCGGAGGAGCAGGTAAAGTTCGCCGCGCTCGGCGCCGATATCGCCGTAGTGGCGGCCTATGGCCTGCTGCTGCCGCAGGCGGTGCTCGACGCGCCGCGCCTCGGCTGCCTCAATATCCATGCCTCGATCCTGCCGCGCTGGCGCGGAGCGGCGCCGATCCAGCGCGCAATCCTCGCGGGCGACCCGACTACCGGCGTCACCATCATGCAGATGGAGATCGGTCTCGACACCGGGCCGATGCTGGCCACCCTGCGCACCACCATCGAGCGCAAGACTGCCGGTGAACTGACCGCGGAACTCGCCGCGAGGGGCGCGCAGCTCATGGTCGGCACCTTGCGCGATCTTGCCGTGCACCGCGCCGTCATCCAGCCGGATGACGGCGTTACTTATGCGAAAAAGATCGACAAGGCCGAGGCCCGGCTCGACTTCACGCTTCCCGCCGAGCAGGTCGAGCGGCAGGTGCGCGCCTTCATGCCCGCGCCGGGCGCCTTCTTCGAACTGGACGGCGAACGGTACAAGGTCCTCGCCGCCGATGTCGTGGAGGGCAGCGGCGAACCCAGCGTCACGCTCGACGATTCGCTGACCGTGGCCTGCGGTGAAGGCGCGCTGCGCGTCACGCGCATCCAGCGCGCGGGCAAGCCTGCCATGGACACCGCCGACCTGCTGCGCGGCCGTGCCGTTCCCGCCGGAACGAGGCTCGCTTGACCCGCTTCGCCCTCACTCTCGAATTCGACGGCGCGCCCTACATGGGTCTCCAGCGCCAGGCCCACGGCCCCTCGGTGCAGCAGAGCGTCGAGGAAGCCGTTTTCGCGCTCACCGGCGAGACCACGGGCATGCATGCCGCCGGGCGCACCGACGCGGGCGTCCATGCGCTTGGCATGAAAGTGCACATCGACATCGCCAAGCCGTTCACGCCCTTCCAGTTCACCGAAGGCCTGAATGCCCGCCTGCGCCCCCATCCGATCGCGGTGGTCGGCTGCGAGGTGGTGCCGGACGACTGGCATGCGCGGTTCTCGTGCATCGGACGTTCGTACATCTACCGCATCGCCAACCGCCGCGCGCCGCTCACGCTGGAGCGCGGCAAGGCCTGGCAGGTGCCCAAGCCGCTCGACGAGGCGGTCATGCACCGCGCCGCGCAGATTCTCGTGGGCCTCCACGACTTCACCACGTTCCGCTCGGCCCATTGCCAGTCGCAAAGTCCGCTCAAGACGCTCGACCGCCTCGACGTGCGGCGCGAGGGCGAGATGGTGCTGATCGAGGCCGAGGCCCGCAGTTTCCTGCACCATCAGGTCCGCTCGATGGTCGGCTGCCTCGCGCTCGTCGGCATGGGGCGCTGGGAGGTCCGGCAGGTCGCCGAGGCGCTGGAAGCCCGCAACCGTCAGGCGCTGGGCCTCAATTCGCCGCCGGACGGGCTCTATTTTGTGAAGGCGATCTATCCCGAAGACTGAGCGCGCCTGCACAAGGTGACACTTTGGTTGACACAGTTGACACGGTCCTGAGCGGAAAAATTCGCTCCCGTCCGAACCTGTCACCTTGTAGCGGACAATAGCGGGATGAAACGCCGTGGAGAGCATGGCGCCTTCTTACAGCACCGCCTGTCTGTAGGAAAATCGCCCCCGCTTCGGCACAAAAAAAGGGAGGCCGCGGCCTCCCCTTCCCTGTTCTCTATCGTCGCAGACCTCAGGCCTTGCCGACGACGCTTTCCGGCAGGTCGTTGCCGAACACGCGCTGGTAATACTCGGCGACCATCACCCGCTCGGTCTCGTCGCACTTGTTGAGGAACGAGAGGCGGAAGGCGAAGCCCACGTCCTTGAAGATCGCCGCGTTCTGCGCCCAGGTGATGACGGTACGCGGGCTCATCACGGTCGAGATATCGCCGTTCATGAAGCCCTGGCGGGTGAAGTCCGCCACCTTGACCATCTGCGAGATCGTCGCGGCGTCCACCTGCGGCACCTTCTTCGAGACGATGTCGGTCTCGACCGGCTCGGGCAGGTAGTTGAGGCCGACCACCAGGTTCCAGCGGTCCATCTGGCCCTGGTTGATCTGCTGGGTCCCGTGGTAGAGACCCGACGTATCGCCGAGACCGACCGTGTTGGCGGTGGCGAAGAGGCGGAAGTTGCGGTCCGGGCGGATCACGCGGTTCTGGTCGAGCAGGGTCAGCTTGCCCTCGGTTTCGAGGATGCGCTGGATCACGAACATCACGTCCGGACGGCCCGCGTCATATTCGTCGAACACCAGCGCGACCGGGTGCTGGAGCGCCCAGGGCAGCAGGCCTTCGCGGAATTCGGTGACCTGGAGACCGTCGCGCAGGACGATGGCATCGCGGCCGATCAGGTCGATACGGCTGATATGCGCATCGAGGTTGATGCGGATGCACGGCCACTTGAGGCGCGCGGCGACCTGCTCGATGTGGGTCGACTTGCCGGTGCCGTGATAGCCCTGCACCATGACGCGGCGGTTGTAGGCAAAGCCCGCCAGGATCGCGAGCGTGGTGTCCGGATCGAAGACATAGGTCTCGTCGAGATCGGGAACGCGCTCATCGGCGACGGAGAAGGCAGGCACCTTCCAGTCGATATCGATTCCGAAGGTCTCGCGCACGTCGAGTTCGATGTCGGGAGCAGCCAGCACGGTGGCGTCACGATTCTCGGCTTTCATGGTCTCGGTCTCAGTCATCGTTGCACCCGCGTAGACAAGCGGGCGCTGCACCGCAACAGGCTTTGCGGTTTATCGGAAATGGGACGGGAGGAAACGGCGGGGTGGCTGATTGGGATCGGGAAGCGGATCGACTGTAAGCGCCGGCCAAGCTGCTGCATCCTGCGCTAACACCCGCGACCACTCTCTCCACCCGCTCAGGCTGAGCTTGTCGAAGCCCCTCGCGGCGTGGCGCTACGGGCCAGTTGATGGACCAGTGCCCAATCCCCGGCCATCATTGCTTCCTTCTTGGTACGGCTCCATCCCTTGAGTTTGCGTTCTGCCGCAAAGGCATCATCGCGAGTCTGGAAATCCTGAGCCCACAGGAAGATTACGGGCAGACGCCGGGACGTCTAACCTGGGAGAGCCCCGCTCTGGTGCTCGGCAATACGGCGTTCGCGTCATCGGTATGACCGACGTAGTAAGTCCCGTCGCGGCAACGCAGGATGAAGGCGTGGAACGCCATCGCGTTGAAAGTCTGGTGTTGTGGGTGGCTTCGACAAGCTCAGCCTGAGCGGGGTTGGGTTAAAAACCGGCAAGCCTGAACAAAAGCCGCTTCTCGCAAAACCAGTAATCCCGCGCAGGCGGGAATCCCGCTTGCCTTGGGAATTGGCGCAACATTGAAGAAGAAAGCGGGGTCCCCGCCTGCGCGCGGGGACGACGGAGTTTGGGTTGCTTTCGTTTACGCCCTCGTCGCAGAGCAGAACAGTGAAGCGTTTCAACCAAGCTTTGCAGGCAAGGCGAAGAGGCCAATGAACCGCTCTGCCAAAACCGCATCCCCCTCGACCGAGAGCCTGCCGCCCGCCTCTTCCACCGAACGCTTGCCGTAGAACACCGGCAGGAAGTCCGTCGCCGTTTCCGCCGAGAAGCGCAGGTCTGTTGCGGAAACATCCGCTCCGGCAGGCTCTATCCGCAGTTCCCCCTGACCGAGCGTGCCGACGAACCGCGCAGCCCCCACCTCGAACAGCACCCGCAAGGCAAGATCGCCGATCCGCTCGGGAACCAGCATCGTCCGCAACGACAGCATGAAGGCCACCGGCGTCAGCGGCAGCATCGGATCGTGCCCCGGCGAGCGCACCGCCCAGCGGCCGAGTTCCTGCATCACCGGCTCGAGGCCGAGGCCCCATTCCGTCAAGGCATAAGCCTGTATCGACGCGGGCGGCGGCAGGGTCACGCGGCGGACGATGCCGCTCGCTTCGAGGCTTCCAAGCCGCTCGGTCAACACTTTGGCGCTGAGGCCCGGCAAGGCGGCGCGAAGGCCGTTGAAGCGGCGCGGGCCGAGCATCATCTCGCGCAAGATCGGCAAGGTCCAGCGCTCGCCCACCAGTTCCATGGCGAAAGCCGCGCCGCAGGCGTCGCGATACCAGCGACCATGGGATGCGCCGTCAGGAACGGCGTTCATCGCAGGCGCATTCATCGCAGATGGCGTCCGCTTCGCCACGATGCAGTTTCTCTTTTAAACTTCATGGTTGCTTTTTGTAACCTGAATGCGCAGGCTCCGGCAATAACGAATCGCCCTCTAAGCGACCTCGAACCCCGGAGAGTGCCGATGCCCCGCAGCGAAACCGCGCGACCGGTCTTCACGGCCTATGCCGACGTCCCCCCTCCCGTTCGCGGCCAGGTCCGCGATCTGCGCCTGCGCTGGGCGCATGAGGAACTGGGGCGCGACTACCGGGTGGAGGAACTCGACGTCTATCACCCGCGCCCGGATGCATATCTGGAATGGCAACCCTTCGGGCAAGTTCCCGCTTTCGACGACGGCGAGCAGCGCCTGTTCGAAAGCGGCGCCATCTTGCTCTATCTCGGCGAGCAGGACGCCCGGCTGCTGCCGCAGGAGCCCAAGGCCCGCTGGCAGGCGATCACCTGGCTCTTCGCGGCGCTGAACAGTGTGGAGCCGTTCGTCGCCCAGATCGGCGCACTCGACTTCTTCCATGCGGGCAAGCCCTGGGCCGCGCAGGCAAGGCCGAGCGCGTTGCGGCTTCTGGAAGCGCGCCTCGCCAGTACAGAGGCAGCGCTGGGCGACAAGGACTGGCTCGCGGGGCAATTCTCCATCGCCGACGTCGTGATGGTCACGGTGCTGCGTATCCTCGATCACACCCAGATTCTCGATAGCTACCCGAAGCTCGCCGCCTACAAGGCGCGCGGGGAAGGCCGCCCGGCCTTCCGCCACGCCCTTGCCGAACAACTCGAAAGCTACGCCTCTCCCGCCAACTAGGAGAACCGCCATGCCCTACGTCGATGGTTTCGTGCTTGCCGTGCCGCTCGCCAACAAGGACAAGTTCATCGCCCACGCGCGCGAGATGGACGAATACTTCCTCGAATACGGCGCCACCCGCGTCGTCGAATGCTGGGGAGACGATCTCCAGCATGGCAAGCAGACCGACTTCTTCCGCTCGGTGGAAGCCAAGGAAGACGAGACGGTCTGCTTCAGCTGGATCGAATGGCCGGACAAGGAGACCCGCGACCGGCAGATGGGCCTGCTCATGGAACTCATGAAGAACGACCCGCGCTTCGATCCCGCGACCAATCCGCCGCCTTTCGACGGCAAGCGCATGATCTACGGCGGTTTCGATTCCGTCGTCGAACTGGGAGGAGCGTAACCATGGGCAATCCCGTCGGCAGCTTCATCTGGTACGAACTGCTCACCAGCGACATTGCGGGAGCGGCGGCCTTCTACCGCGAGGTCGTCGGCTGGACGATCGCCACCCACGCCGATCCCGACGCCGGCAGTCTCGACTACCGCATGATCGTCCGCGACGATGGCGGCATGGCGGGAGGCGCGATGCAGATCACGGAAGAGATGGCCGACGGCGGCGCCCGGCCGATCTGGCTGCCCTATCTCTTCGTCGAGAATGTCGATGCCGAAGTGGAGGCGATCATGGCGGAAGGCGGTAAAGTGCAGATGCCCGCGATGGACTTGCCCGTCGGCCGCATCGCCATGGTCGCGGACCCGCAGGGCGTGCCGATCTATCTGATGAAGCCGATCCCGCCCGCCGACCAGCCGGATGCCGTCAGCGACGTCTTCTCGGTCTCCGAGAACCAGCACGTCCGCTGGAACGAGCTGGCCAGCCCCGATCAGGCCGGGTCCATGGCATTCTACGGCAAGCATTTCGGCTTCACCTTCGACGAGAAGATGTCGATGGGCGAAATGGGCGACTACTGCTTCATCGGCCATCACGGCCAGACCCTCGGCGCGATCATGCAGCGGCAGGAGGAAAGCCAGCCCTCGGTCTGGATGTTCTACTTCGGCGTCCCCTCCATCGCCGCCGCGAAGACGGCCATCGAGTCGAACGGCGGCCAAGTCCTGATGGGTCCGCACGAAGTGCCAGGCGGTGACTGGATCGTCGTCGCGCTCGACCCGCAGGGCGCCGGTTTCGGCTTGGTCGGCGCGAAAGGCGACTGAGACGCGACAAGCTAAAAGGGCCATTGACGGCGGAACAATGTTCTAGGATTGTTCTGCAACAAGACAGGACGATGGAGCAGGGATCATGGCCGATTACACCTTCTACACCAATCCGATGTCGCGCGGTCAGATCGCCCGCTGGGCGCTCCACGAAGCCGGGGCCGACTACCGGCAGGTACTGATCGACTGGAAGGACAAACCCTCCACGTTCCTCGCCGTGAACCCCATGGGCAAAGTGCCCACGATCGTCCACCACGCCGAGGGCGGCGACCGCACCGTCACCGAGGCGGCGGCGATCTGCCTCTACCTTGCCGAAATGCACCCCGAGGCGGGCCTGCTGCCGAGCGACGGCGAGATGGCGGACTATTACCGCTGGACCTTCTTCGCCTCCGGCCCGGTCGAGCAGGCGATCACCTCGCGCCACTTCAAGTGCGAACCCCTGCCCGAGCAGGAGATGATGGCGGGCTGGGGCAGCTTCGAGCGCACGATGAACACGCTGGAGAGCCATTTCGAGCAGGCGAAATACGTCTGCGGCGACCGTTTCACGATGGCCGACGTCTACGTCGGCAGCGCGGTGGATTGGGGCCTGACTTTCGGCACGATGCCCCCGCGCCCGGCCTTCGTCGCCTATGCCGAACGGCTTCAGGAACGCGAGGCCTACAAGGCCGCCAAGGCGGTGGACAACACCCTGATCGGGGAGATGAAGAAATGACGGCAAAAAACCGCGTCTGCCTCTGGTACGACGGCGCCGCCGAGGAAGCGGCGAACTTCTACGCCTCGGTCTTTCCCGATACCCATGTCACCCGCGTTGTCCATTCGCCTACCGATTACCCGGACGGCAAGGCGGGTGATGTCATCACCGTGGAGTTCACGGTCATGGGCATCGAATGCATCGGCCTCAACGGCGGACCGACATTTCAGCATTCCGAGGCTTTCTCGTTCCAAATCGAGACCCTGACCCAGGAAGAGACCGACCGCTACTGGAACGCGATCGTCGGCAACGGCGGCGCGGAAAGCATGTGCGGCTGGTGCAAGGACAAGTGGGGCCTTTCCTGGCAGATCACCCCCAAAGCGCTCAGTGATTCCCTTACCAACCCCGACCGCGCGGCGGCGAAGCGGGGCATGGAAGCGATGATGACGATGCGCAAGATCGACATCGCCGCGATCGAGGCCGCAGTTGCCGGAACCCCTGCATGAACCCGGAGCCAAGCCTCGAACTGTTCGGCCACCCCTTCTCATCCTACACCTGGAAGGCGCTGATCCCGCTCTACGCCTATGACGTGCCCTTCGCGTTCCGGATCCTCGACCAGGACCATCCGAACCATGCCGAAGTGGTGCAGATGGGCGGGCCGCTCGGCAAGTTCCCGGTCCTGCGCGACGGCGAAAGCTTGCTGTTCGAGGCAACGACGATCATCGAGTACCTCGACCGGCACCATGTTTTGCCGGGCATGCTGATACCCGAGGATCCCGACGCGGCGACGGCGGCCCGCATGCTCGACCGGGTCTTCGACAACTACGTCATGAACGTGATGCAGATCGTGGTGGACGAGTACATCCGCGATGCCGCCGCCCCCGACCAGATCCGCTGCGCCGGGGCGCGGGCACAACTGGATCGGGTCTATGCCTGGCTGGAAGGCTGGCTCCGGTTCTATCCGCAGATGGACCAGATCTCGCTGATCGAGTGCGCGGCGGCGCCCTCGCTGTTCTATGCCGACTGGGTCCACCCGATCCCCGAGGACCGCCCGCGCCTGCGCGAATGGCGCGCCCATCTGCTGGCCCTGCCGCCGGTCGCGCGCTGCGTCGAGGATGCCCGGCCTTTCCGGTCCTACTTCCCGCTCGGCGCACCCGATCGTGACTGAAAACTACAGCGATTGAGGAGAGACTGCATGAGCGATACGGATAACGAACTCTCGATCACCCGCACCATCGCCGCCCCGCCGTCGCAAGTCTGGGACGTCATGGTCAACCGGCAAGAGGAATGGTGGTGCCCCCGCCCCTGGCGTGTCGAGATCGACGAGCAGGACCGCCGCCCCGGCGGCGTCTGCCGGATGACGATGTACGGCCCCGAAGGTGAAGTCGCGCCGCAGAACGGCATCTACCTCGCCTACGACGAAGGCCGCCGCTTCGTGACCACGGATGCGGTCACGGGAGACTTCCAGCCGGCCGGTCCCTTCATGATCGGCATCTGGGAAATCGCCCCAGAAGGCGACGGCACCCGCTACACCGCCAGCGCCCGCCACTGGCGCGAGGAAGACCGCAAGATGCACGAAGACATGGGCTTCGTGGACGGCTGGCGCGCCTGCGCCGACCAGCTCGCGGAAATCTGCGAGCGGGAGAAAAGCTGAATTGGCCGTCCGTTAGCTTTGCTCCGAAGCGGACTTTCCGCTAACGACGCGCATTGCGGACGCACACAAATCGATCCATCCTCTGAGGATGTCCTTGAACGATGTCATTCTCGAAACGGCCTTAAGCGCGGACGAAATGAGGCGGTGGACTCTGGTTCGTCGCTTCGACGGGTTCTTTGTTCACTCACAAGAAGTCTACGTGGATCTGCATGACTGCGGCGGGGGTGTCGATGGGTATTGGTTGCGAAGGCATCGCTCCGGTCTATTCGACACAGAGCAAGCGGCGAAGGATGACGCTCTTGGCTCGTTTCCGTGGCTATCGGAACTGTCAGGCATTCGTCGGTAGAATGTCCGCTTCCGCATAAGCTACCCTCTCCAACCGCTCAGGCTGAGCTTGTCGAAGCCCCCTGCGGCGTGGCGCTGCGAGCCAATTGGCTCACCAGCAGCCAATCCCCGGCCATCATCGCTTCCTTCTTGGCACGGCTTCAGCCCTTGAGGTTGCGTTCTGCGGCAAAGGCTTCATGGCGAGTCTGGATCCAAATGTAGAACGCCATCGGGAAAGTCCGGCGTTGCGGGCTGGCTTCGACAAGCTCAGCCTGAGCGGCACGGGATTAACGCCCGGCAAGCTTGAGCATAGTCAGCTAACCCGCATTTCCTGCCGTCACCCTGAACTTGTTTCAAGGTCCATCCTGTCGGAAGCCCCCGGCAAGTTTACCAACCGAGGGCGCCGATTGCCATACAACACTCCGACTTGGGCGGCATGATGGATCCCTGAAACAAGTTCAGGATGACGGGGCGGGGAACGAGAAGGCAGTTAACCCGCTCTATTCCAACCTAAGCCAGCGCAGGCGACTTTCGCAGTAGCTGATAGGCCTCCACCACACCTTGCAGACGCGAGGCCCGGCTGTGGTCGCCGCCGTTGTGGTCGGGGTGATACTGGCGCAGCAGCCGGGTATAGCGCAGCCGCAGCGTCTTGCTGTCGATATCGCCGTCCAGCCCCAGCACGCCGAGCGCGCGTCGCTCCTCGGGGTTGAAGCGGGCGTTCTCCGGCTTCATCTCGGCCTGACGCTGACGCATATGCGCCTTGGCGCGGCCGCTGATCGCCTCCAGTGGGTCGGCGAAATCGGCCCAGCGCGGGGTGCCGTCCACGCCCGCATCGGGGCGGAACGCACGACTCTGCGCTTCCCAGCCGTGCAGCGGAGACTGCGCGCGGAAGATTTCCTCCGCGCTCATGCCGTCGAAATAGTCGTATCCCGCGTTGAATTCGCGGATGTGGTCGAGGCAGAACCAGCGGTAGTCGCCCGGACCGTCGAAACCGGGCAGGCGCGCACCCGGCGCGCGGAACTCGCCCGCCTCCTCGCACCCCGGCCAGCTGCACGCGCGGCCACCGGATTCGACCCTGCCATGAAATCTAGAATGTCTCACCGGCTTCCAGATGGGGGATCGAGCGCCTAAATGGAAGTCATGACCGGACCGATCGCACAGGAAATGCAGCAGCTTCTCGAAGCCGCCTTCGCCCCCACCCACCTTGATGTCGTCAACGATTCCGCCAGTCACGCGGGCCATATGGGCGATGACGGCACCGGCGAATCGCACTTCACGATTGTGATCGAAAGCCCCGCCTTCGCGGGCGTTTCGCGCCTCCAGCGCCAGCGTCTGGTCAATGCCGCGCTCGGCGACATCCCCGGCCAACGCGTCCATGCCATTGCCATCAAGGCCCGCGCCCCCGGCGAGTGACCGAGACCGGGATTCTTATCCCGGTTGCCCTTTCAGCAATGCCAGCCTAAATGCGCGCACCATGCCGACAACCCTGACATTCGCCGTGCCCAAGGGCCGAATCCTCGACGAAGCGCTGCCGCTGATGGCGCGTGCAGGCGTGGTGCCCGAGGCGGAGTTCCACGACAAGAAGTCCCGCGCGCTCTCTTTTGCGTGCGAGAACAGCGACATGCGCCTGATCCGCGTGCGCGCTTTCGACGTGGCGACGTTCGTGGCGCATGGCGCGGCGCAAGTGGGCATCGTCGGTTCGGACGTGGTGGAAGAGTTCGCCTATCCCGACCTCTACGCCCCGGTCGACCTCGATATCGGCCACTGCCGCCTGTCGGTCGCCGAGCGTGAAGGCGAAGTGGGCGGCGCCCTGCCCTCGCACTTGCGGGTCGCCAGCAAGTATCCGAACCTCACGCGCAAGCACTACGAGAAGCTCGGCGTGCAGGCCGAAGTCGTGAAGCTGAACGGCGCGATGGAACTGGCGCCTTCGCTCGGCCTGTCGAGCCGCATCGTCGATCTCGTCTCCACGGGCCGCACGCTCAAGGAAAACGGCCTCGTAGAAACGAGCCGTATTCTCGACATTTCCGCGCGCCTGATCGTCAACCGCGCTGCCCTGAAGACCGACGACCGTGTCGCTGCGCTGGTCGATGCCTTCCGCGCGCTCGTGGCCGAACGGAAGGCCGACGCCTGATGCAGCGCCTTTCCAGCAAGGACGCCGGGTTCGCCGAGGCTTTCCAGCGGGTCGTCGCCGACCGCCGCGAGAGCGCGACGGACGTGGCGCGCGATGTCGCCGATATCCTCGCCGCTGTACGCGAGCGAGGTGACGCGGCCCTGGCCGACTACACCGCCCGCTTCGACGGCCACGATCTCGACCAGACCGGCTGGCGCATCGACGCCGAGACCTGCCGCGCCGCTTTCGAGGCTCTGACGCCTGAATTGCGCAGCGCCCTCGAACTCGCAGCGGAGCGCATCCGCGCCTATCACGCCGCGCAGCTCCCCGAAAACCGCGACTATACCGATACTGCAGGCGTGCGCCTCGGCGCGGTGTGGCGCGCGGTGGACGCTGCTGGCCTCTACGTTCCGGGCGGCCGCGCGGCCTATCCCTCCTCGATGCTGATGAACGCGATCCCCGCCAAAGTCGCGGGCGTCGAGCGTCTCGTCGTCGTCACGCCGACCCCCAAGGGCGAAGTCAACGCGCTCGTCCTCGCCGCCGCGCACCTTGCCGGTGTCGATGAAGTCTGGCGCGTCGGCGGTGCCCATGCCGTGGGCGCGCTCGCCTATGGCACCGAGCGGATCGCCCCCGTCGACGTGATCACCGGCCCCGGCAATGCCTGGGTGGCCGAAGCCAAGCGCCAGCTCTACGGTGTCGTCGGCATCGACATGGTGGCAGGCCCCAGCGAAATCCTCGTGATCGCGGACGCCAAGAACGAACCGCGCCGCATCGCCGCCGACCTGCTGAGCCAGGCCGAGCACGACCCCACCTCGCAGTCGATCCTCATCACCGACGATGCCGCCTATGCGGATGCCGTGGCCGAGGCGGTGGAGATCGAACTCGCCACCCTCGCCACCGAGGCGACCGCGCGCCAGTCGTGGAACGACTACGGCGTGATCGTCGTGGTCGAGAGCTTCGACCAGGCCCCGGCGCTAGCCGATGCCCTCGCCGCCGAACATGTCGAGATCGCCACCGACGATCCCGAAAGCCTGTTCCGCCAGATCCGCCACGCCGGATCGGTGTTCCTGGGCCGCATGACCCCCGAAGCGGTGGGCGATTATGTCGCCGGCCCCAATCACGTGCTGCCCACCGGCCGCCGCGCGCGGTTCGCCTCGGGCCTTTCGGTCCTCGATTTCATGAAGCGCACCAGCTTCATCCAGCTCGACCAGGCGGCGCTTGAGGCCATTGGCCCCGCCGCCGTTGCCCTTGCCGATGCCGAAGGGCTTCCCGCGCACGCGCGCTCCATTTCCGTGAGACTTTCCCGATGAGCAATCCCAAGCCCAATTCCAAGCAGGCCCGCTCCGCCGCGCGCCTTGCCGCCGTCCAGGCCCTCTATCAGTTCGAGATGGAAGGCACGGCGCAGGCCATCCTGCTCGACGAATTCCACCGCCACCGGCTCGGCGCGGAAATCGACGAGGACCAGTATGCCAAGGCCGAAGTCGCCTTCTTCGACGACGTGGTGAAAGGCGTGATCGCCCGCCGCGACGAAATCGACGAACTGCTCACCGCCAAGCTGGCCGACGGCTGGTCGCTCGCCCGTCTCGACAAGACCATGCTGCAGATCCTGCGCGCCGGTGTCTACGAACTGCTCGCCCGCGCCGACGTGCCGACCGGCGCGGCGATCGGCGAGTATCTCGACGTCGCCCACGCTTTCTTCGACGCGCGCGAGGCGAAGTTCGTCAACGGCGTGCTCGATGCCGTGGCGAAAGACGTCCGCTGAATTGCTGCACCTGTTGTGCGCGGCATGACCGCGCACGCGTGATCTCGACAATGGGCCCTGCGGGGCCCATTGTCATGTCATGACCCACGAATTCGCCTTCATCGATGCCTTGCGCGCCATTGCCGTAAGCCCCGCCGCACGGGGCCTTGCGGACGATGCCGCCGTGCTCGAACTCGGCGGCGAGAAGCTGGTGCTGACGATGGACACCCTCGTCGAGGGCGTCCACTTCCTGCCCGATGATCCGGCGGAGGACGTCGCCTGGAAGCTCGTCGCCGTGAACGCCTCGGACCTTGCCGCCAAGGGTGCCGAGCCGCTCGGCTGCCTCAAGTCGCACGCGCTTGGCGATGATGAGTGGGACCGCGCCTTCCTCGCCGGAATGGAGCTCGCCTGCCGCCATTTCCACCTGCCGCTGCTCGGCGGCGATACCGTCCGCATGCCGCAAGGCTCGGCGCGCAGCTTCTCGCTGACGGCGCTGGGCCGCGGCCCGGAGGACTGCCCGGTCCCCTCGCGCAGCGGCGCCCAAAACGGCGATCTGGTCTGGGTGAGCGGCACCCTCGGCGATTCCGGCCTCGGCCTCGAACTGCTGACTTCGGGCAGCAAGGTGCAGACTCCGCAGGCCGCCTGGCTGGCCGACCGCTACCGCCGTCCGATGCCGGAACCGGCGCTGGGCGTGGCATTGGCCCCGCTGACGACGGCGATGATGGACGTGTCCGACGGCTTGCTGGTCGATGCCCGGCGCATGGCCGAGGCAAGCAGCGTCTCGATCGTCATTGACGCCGAGGACGTTCCGCTCTCCCGCGCCTTCGTCGCTACCCTCGGCGACGATCTCGACAAGCGGATTTCGGCGATGACGGCGGGCGACGACTACGTCCTGCTGTTCACCGCCCCGCCCGTGAACAGCGCGTACGTGCGCGCCGCAGCCAAGGCGCTCGGCACCGGCGTCCATGCCATCGGCACGGTAACGGACGGCAGCGGCATTACGCTGGAGTGGAACGGCGCGCCGGTCCCGCTGCCGGAGAGACTGGGGTATCAGCACTGAGGGCGCGGTGTGCTGAGCGCCGTCATAAAGCCGATTTCGTCCCATATCGCCGTTCGCGCCGTCAGAAGTAAAGAATCCACGCGGAGGCGCAGAGAGGCTATTCTTGCGGCTAGTCCGCTCTTCTTTTCGATGCCGCGACTTGCGCAACGTTTGGACAAAGAAAGGGGCCGTGACATTGCTCGACACCTATGCGTCTCCACGCCTCCGCTCGAATCTCTATTTCTTCTTTCGCCCCGTTGCAGACATCCTGTGCCTAGCGCATGAGCCTATGTTATGAAGAACATTCAGATCATTGACGGCGCAGCCAATGCAACCTTCAGCTTGTTTCAAGCTACGGATGAAGAGTTCGCTGCCATCTTCCCGAATGGGAGCGAAATGCAGATCATCGAGGACGTGTTTGAACGCCTTGGCAATGAAGAGGCAAGCCGCGTCATCGGTCCAATGTGGGAGCGGCCTATCCTAAAGAGAGAGGCTCTCGGCATACACGGGACGCTCTTCTACGACAGCGAGGCTCGGCGCGAGTTTCTTCCGATGTCGGGGCGTGAGGTCGATTGGCCGAATGGGTCAATAAACTCCGCGCAACGTGCGCTTTTTGCTAGCATCAGGTAACGTCCCCAAACCACCCAATTCGTCGTCCCCGCGTAGGCGGGAACCCCGCTTTTCCTTCAGGCTTGAAGTCCTGCCTCCAGATAGCGGGACCCCCGCCTTCGCGGGGGCGACAAGACATGGAGTGGCGGTGCACGGGCAACTTTCCGCCCATGGGCGATATTGCGATAAGCCGGGGATCATCCGCTCCCCTGTATTTCCAACCGTCACCCTCCTCCCCATTCCGAAAAAATCGCCCGCAAACGAAGTCGCTTGCCAGTAATCGCGCTTGTCTATAGCCCTTTACGTTCAGAACGGGAAAACCCGTCGGCACATCGTTGGGAAAAAGGGGGCGTTTTGTGAATCCAGTCACGATCGCAATTGTCCTGGGGCTTCTGGCCATTCTCTATGGCTTCGTCACCAGCCGCCAGGTGCTCGGCTCGCCAGCCGGCAACGAAAAGATGCAGGAAATCGCCGCCGCCATTCAGGAAGGCGCGCAGGCTTACCTCAAGCGCCAGTATTCGACGATCGCCATAGTCGGCATCGTCGTGGCGCTGATCATCGTCGTCACGCTGGGGACGGTCTCGGCCATCGGCTTCGTCATCGGGGCGATCCTGTCGGGCGTCGCCGGGTTCATCGGCATGAACATCTCGGTCCGCTCGAACGTGCGCACCGCCGCCGCCGCGCAGACCGGGTTGCAGCCGGGCCTGACGCTGGCCTTCCGCGCGGGCGCCATCACCGGCATGCTCGTCGCCGGGCTGGCGCTGCTCGCCATCGCGGTATTCTACTGGTATCTGACCGGCCCCGGCGGGCATGACGTCGGCGGAGAGGACCGCACCGTGGTCCAAGGCCTCACCGCCCTCGCCTTCGGCGCCTCGCTGATCTCGATCTTCGCGCGCCTCGGCGGCGGCATCTTCACCAAGGCGGCGGACGTCGGCGCCGATCTCGTCGGCAAGGTCGAGGCAGGCATTCCCGAGGACGACCCGCGCAATCCCGCCGTCATCGCCGACAACGTGGGCGACAACGTGGGCGACTGCGCCGGCATGGCCGCCGACCTGTTCGAAACCTATGTCGTCACCGTGGGCGCCACGATGGTGCTCACCGCCCTCCTGATGAAGGGCATCGACAACTTCTCCGGCCTGATGGCACTGCCGCTGCTGATCGGCGGCGTCTGTATCGTCACCTCGATCGTCGGCACCTATTTCGTGCGGCTCGGCGGTTCGCAGAACATCATGGGGGCCATGTACAAGGGCTTCCTCGTCACGGCGGTGCTCTCGATTCCCGCGATCTGGTGGGCGATCGACTTTGCCCTCGGCGGCATCAACGCGGCGATCGGCGAGACCGGATTCACCGGCCGCACGCTGTTCTACTGCGCGCTGCTCGGCCTCGTCATCACTGGCCTCATCATCTGGATTACCGAGTATTACACCGGCACCGGCTACCGTCCGGTGCGCTCGATCGCCAAGGCCTCGGAAACCGGCCACGGCACCAATGTGATCCAGGGCCTTGCAATCAGCCTTGAAGCCACCGCGTTGCCGACGCTGGTGATCGTCGCGGGCATCATCATCGCCTACCAGCTCGCCGGGCTGCTCGGAATCGCCTATGCGGCCACCGCGATGCTGGCATTGGCGGGCATGGTCGTCGCGCTCGACGCCTACGGTCCCGTCACCGACAATGCCGGGGGGATCGCCGAAATGGCGGGCCTCGACGACGCGGTGCGCGAGAAGACCGACGCGCTCGACGCCGTGGGCAATACCACCAAGGCCGTGACCAAGGGCTATGCCATCGGCTCGGCGGGCCTTGCTGCGCTCGTGCTCTTCGCCGCTTATACTACCGACCTTCGTGAGTTCTTCCCCGGCCTCTCGGTCGATTTCAGCCTGGAGAACCCCTACGTCATCGTCGGCCTGCTGCTCGGCGCGCTGCTGCCCTACCTGTTCGGCGCCATGGGCATGACCGCCGTGGGCCGCGCCGCGGGCGACGTGGTCAAAGACGTGCGCGAGCAGTTCAAGGCCAATCCCGGTATCATGACCTACGAGTCCAAGCCAGACTACGCGCGGACGGTGGACCTCGTGACCAAAGCCGCGATCAAGGAGATGATCGTTCCCTCGCTGCTGCCGGTGCTGGCGCCGATCGTGGTCTACTTCGCGATCTCCGCCGTTGCGGGCACGGAGAACGGCTTTGCGGCTCTAGGCGCGCTGCTGCTGGGGGTGATCGTTGGCGGGCTGTTTGTCGCGCTCTCGATGACCTCGGGCGGCGGCGCCTGGGACAATGCCAAGAAGTACATCGAGGACGGCCACCACGGCGGCAAGGGTTCGGAAGCTCACAAGGCCGCCGTTACCGGCGACACCGTGGGCGATCCTTACAAGGATACCGCCGGGCCTGCGGTGAATCCGATGATCAAGATCACCAATATCGTCGCCCTGCTACTGCTGGCGGCGCTGGCGGCGGGTTGAGCATACCTAATCGAAAGAAGGCCCCGACGGAGCGATCCGCCGGGGCTTTTACATGCCCGCGTTAGCACTTCCTTGAGAGCGATGCGCTAGACCGCACCCGAGGATAAGCAGGCGAGACCATGTTCGACCCAGAGGCCCATTCGGTTCGCGAAGAGACCGCCTCGGCGGCCACTTCGCTGCGCTGCGTGCCTTGGCGGACGCTGGAAGACGAGATTCCGGCCTGGGACCACCTCGCCCTCGAAGCCGGCGAACCCAATCCCTTCTTCGAAAGCTGGTATCTCCTCCCCTCGCTGCGCCACCTGCCGCAGACCGAAGCCGTCATGATCCTGCGCTTCGAAATGGGCGGACGGCTTGCCGGACTGCTGCCGATCCTGCGCAGTCCGCGCTACTATCGCTGGCCGGTGCCGAACCTCGCAAGCTGGCTCCACGACAACTGCTTCTGCGGCGCTCCGCTGGTCCGGCGCGGCGCGGAAATCGCATTCTGGCGTGCGGTGCTGGACTGGGCGGACGACACGGCAGGCGGAGCGCTGTTCCTGCACTTGCGCGGCATCCCGCTCGAAGGCCCGCTCCATGCCGCGCTTGCAGAAGTCTTGACGGATCAGCATCGCCACGCCGAAGTGGTGCTGCGCGAGGACCGCGCCCTGCTCGCTTCGAAACTCACACCGGACGCTTATCTGGAAACCTCGCTTTCCGGCAAGAAGCGCAAGGAACTGCGCCGTCAGGCCAGCCGCCTCGCCGAACTCGGAGCGCTCGCAGTCGAGCGGCGCACCGACGCCGACGATCTGGCAGCGTGGTGCGACGCCTTTCTCGCGCTCGAAGCCTCGGGCTGGAAAGGCAAGGCCGGTTCCGCACTCGCGAACCACGCCGCCACCGACAGCCTCTTCCGCGACAGCCTGCAAGGCGCCGCCGAGCGCGGCCGCCTCGAACGCCTGTCCCTCACGCTGGACGGCCGCCCCATCGCCATGCTCGCCAGCTTCCTCACCCCGCCGGGCGCCTATTCCTTCAAGACCGCCTTCGACGAGGACTATTCCCGCTTCTCCCCCGGCGTCCTGCTCCAGCGCGAAAACTTGCGCATTCTCGAACGCGCGGACATCGACTGGACCGACAGCTGCGCCGCCGCCGACCATCCGATGATCGACCACCTCTGGCGCGAACGCCGCACCATGGCGCGCCTCTCCATCGCCATCGGCGGCCCGATCCGCCGCCGCCTGTTCCGCCACTTCGTCCGCGCCGAGATCGCGCGCAGCCCCGCAGGAGAGCGCCCGTGAACCTGTTCTCGAAAACGGCCAGCGCCGCCGTCTTCCCCGAGGAAACCCGCGCCCGCTTCGCCGCAAGCTATCCCGAAGTGCCGCACAAGCTCACCCACGCCCTCGGCGATCACCCCCTGATGACGCTGGAAGCTCTGGCCACCCTCGCGGAATCGCTGCCCGCCGCTTCGGTCGAGTACAACTTCGGCAACCAGCCCCTCGGCGTGGACGGCAAGCCCGCGCCGACCGGTATTCCCATCGGCCGCACCATCCGCGAGATCGAGACGACCAACTCCTGGGCCGTCATCAAGAACATCGAACAGCACCCGGACTACGCCCGCCTGCTCGAAGAACTCCTGGCCGAACTGCGCCCCGCCATCGAAGCGAAAACCGGCCGGATGATGAAGCTCCAGGCCTTCGCCTTCGTCACCTCCGCATGCGGCGTCACGCCCTACCACTTCGACCCCGAGCACAATATCCTGCTGCAACTGCGCGGCACCAAAGTCATGACCCAGTTCCCCGCCGGCGATCCCCGCTTCGCGCCGGACCAAGTGCACGAAACCTACCACACCGGCGGCGGACGCGAACTCAAATGGCGCGACGACCTCCTCCCCGGCGGGACCGAATTCGCGCTCTCGCCGGGAGAAGCCGTCTACGTGCCGGTCATGGCGCCGCACTTCGTGCGCAACGGCACCGCGCCCTCGGTTTCGCTGTCGATCACCTGGCGCTCGGAATGGAGCTTCGCCGAGGCGGACGCGCGGGCGTTCAACGGATGGCTGCGAGGGCTGGGACTGACGCCGCGCCGGACTGGGCGGTGGCCTGCGCGGAACCGGGCGAAGGCTTTGGCCTGGCGGGTGCTTCGCAGGTTCGGGAAGTAAGGGAGAAGCAGGGGAGCAAAGCCCCCCTGCACCCCCAATACCGTCTAGGTCACGCAGGCCGACGCCGTTGCGCGCCCATGGCTGCGTCGGGAGACTTAATGGCTGCGCCGCAAGGAGCGCACCACGAAAAGGTAGCGCGCAACGACGACATTCCGAGGGTCCGGGGGATCATCCCCCGGAATCTTCCCTCTTTTACTTCGCCTTCTTAACCCAGGCCGCAACCTCAACCCGCTGCCGCGGACGATTGGCCAGACGCTCCTTCAGCCCGGTCAAAGCCTGCACCACCGGCTTCGCCTCGTCGGCCGGAAGCGTCGCGGCATAGGCCTCGATCTTGCCGACCATCTCCGGGTTCGTGCTCGACCCAACGATGCGTGCGAAGAAGCGCGCGCGGCCCGAGTGTTCGATCAGCCCATCGATCGCCGCCTGATGCTCGCGGACGAAATCGAAGGTCATTTCCGGGTGTGCGCGGCCGACCGTGGCGATGATCTGCGAAGCGCTGGTCGCGTCCGGCGTGCCGGAAATCGCGAGTGCGAGGGCATCCTTGGCGATCGCCTCGTCGCGCGCCATGCCGAGGTCGGTGTAGTAGAGCTGGCGTTCGACGAAGCTGCCTGCCTTGGCGGCCTGCTGGCGCAGCAGGTCCCAGTCGGCGCGGGTGGCGTTGGTGGCGGCGACGCCGAGCCAGGTCGCCTTGAGCGGACCGTCGAGTGACTTGGGGTCGGCGGCGAGGCCCTGGAGGCGGCGACGCGCTTCGGCGACGACGCGCTTGTCGCCGATGGAGCCGAGCGTGTCGATCAACTGCGCGCGCAGCTTGGTGTCGGTCAGCGGTTCGCCCGCCACCGGATCGAAACCGAGCTTGTCGAGACGCGGTGCCCAGGTCTTCGAGATGCGCGCCGCAAGCTTGGCCTTCACCTTGGCGTCGTCGAGCAGGCCGTAGACGCCTTCCCACTGGCCGACGACCTTGCCCGCCAGCGTCGCGTCGGTCGTGCCGGGGACCGAGGCCAGCAGGCGCAGGCCCGCCGACATGTCCTGATAACCGGCCAGCGACAGCGAGAGATTGTCGCGCAGCAGCCCGTACTGATCGATCGGCGCCAGCGAGCCGAACGTGGAGATCAGCGCATCGAGCGCCTTGCCGTCGTAGAGCGTGCGGTAATAGCCGAGCTGGCCTGCGTTCACGAGCACGGTATCGCAGCTGTCGACGGTCAGGCTCTCGGTCCGGCCGGTCATCAGGTGGCGCGTGGGTTCGCCGTTTCCGGCGCGGATCAGCAGCGGCATCGGCCAGGTCGGCTTCTCGCCGCCACGCGAGGATGGATCGAGCGAGAAGGCGTCCTGCGTCAGGTCGAGGCGGGTCTTGCCGCCCGCGCAGGCCGAGACGTTCACGCGCAGCAGCGGTACGCCGGGCGTGTGGGTGAAGGCCTCGGCGATGAGGTCAACGTCCTTGCCGCCGGCCGATTCCATCGCCGCCCAGAGGTCGCGGCTGCTGGTGTTGGAATAGGCGTGGTTGCGCATGTAGGTCTGCATGCCCGCGCGCCAGGTATCGGCGCTGACGTAGTCCTCCAGCATCGAGATGACCGCCTGCCCCTTCTGGTAGGTGATCGAATCGAAGGCCTGCTCCATTTCGGAAACGGTGCGGATCTTCTGCACCACCGGGTGCGTGGTCGGCAGTGCGTCGAGCGCCATGGCGCCTTCGCGGCCGTCGATGCCGTTCAGCTTCCAGTTCCAGTCGGGATTGAAGTGATCGGTGACTTTGTCGGCCATCCAGCTGGCGAAGCCTTCGTTCAGCCAGATGTCGTCCCACCAGGCCATCGTCACCAGATCGCCGAACCACTGGTGCGCGGTTTCGTGGGCCTGCACGCTGTAGATGCTCTGCTTGCCGGAGGGGCTGGTCACGGCGGGATCGAGCAGCAGGATGCGCTCGAACGTCATGATCGCGCCCCAGTTCTCCATCGCGCCGAAGAACTGCGACGAGCCGGGGGCGGCGATGTTGTCGAGCTTGGGCAGCGGGAACTTCACGCCGAAGTAGTCGTCGAACCAGGGCAGGATCTGGGCGAGGCCGTCGCGGGCATAGTCCGCCTTCGCGCCGCTGCCGGTGGGCGAGACGATGCCGACTTCCACGCCGTCCGCCGCCTTCATGGCGCTGCGTTCGAAGTCGCCCATGCCGAAGAACAGCAGGTAGGAACTCATCTTCGGAGTCGTGCCGAAAGTCACGCGCTTGAGGCCGCCGGGGAGCACTTCCTGCCCCTTCACCGGCATGTTGCTCACCGCCATGCGGTCGGCGGGAACGACGGCGGTGAGGTCGAACGTCGCCTTGTAGCTGGGTTCGTCGAAGCTGGGGACGAAGCGGCGGGCGTCGGGCGCCTCGAACTGGGTGAAGATGCCGCGCACATCCTTCCCGGTGCGACGGTCGGGATAGTCGAGCGCAAAGAGGCCCGAGGGCTGCGTACCGATCTTGCCCGCATAGGTCACGTCGAGGCGGTACTTGCCCGGAGCGATGGCCTTTCCGGCGGCGAAGCGCAGGGTCTGCGCCTTTTCGTCGGCGCTGGTCTGGAGCACGATCTGCGTGCCGTTTTCGGCGACCAGCTTCGCGGCGGATACGGTCAGGCCGTTGCCGTTCAGGGTCAGCGAGTCGCTCGCGGTGAACACCGTGAGGTCGATCGAGACCTGGCCGGTGAAGGTCAGCTTCTCGGCATCGGGGGTGACTTCGATGCGATAGTGCGTGGGGCGGGCGTTTCGCGGCAGGTCGCTCGGCACGGTCTCGGCCAGCGGCACCGGCGCACCCGAGGCGGCGGGCGGCACGGATGCGGCAAAGGCTTGCGAGGAGAAGGCCGCGGAAACGGCGAAGGCAATCACGGCACCGGCCGTGGCAAGGTTACGCAGGGAAGATCGCATGAGAGGCAGAAGCTCCGGGAAATCGGCTTTGTTGCTGATGCGCGTAATGGTCGCGAGGATTGTCGCGCGCGCAAGCGGATGCGCGATTCCTAGCGCCAAGGGTCACGCGGTGTCACGCATCGCCCATGTCGTTCGTCGATGGGAGTCGGCTGTTCGTATGGAAGCGGTCAACCGTTCGGATGGTAGAAGTCGTAGATCGTCTGCGCCACCGCCGCACTGACGCCGGGTGCGCGCTGGAGGTCCGCGAGGCTCGCCGCGCGCACTTTCCCCGCAGTGCCGAAATGCAGCAACAGCGCCCGCTTGCGGGCCGGGCCGATGCCGGGAATCTCGTCGAGCGGACTGGCCGTGATCGCCCGGCTGCGCTTCGCCCGATGCGCGCCGATAACGAAACGGTGGACCTCGTCCCGCAACCTCTGGAGGTGGAACAGCAGCGGCGAATTCACCGGCAGCATCTTCTCCCGCCCATCGGGGAAGTGGAACACTTCGCGCCCCTCGCGACCGTGGTTCGGCCCCTTGGCGATGGCGATGAGGTTCACGTCCTCGATGCCGAGTTCCTCCAGCGCATCCTTCACCGCGCTCATCTGGCCCTTGCCGCCGTCGATCAACACGAGGTCCGGCCAGGTGCCGCTCTCGCGCTCCGGGTCTTCCTCCTGCACCCGGCCGAAACGGCGGGTCATGACCTCTCGCATCATCGCGAAGTCGTCGTTCGACTGCGCCTCGCGGATGTTGAACTTGCGGTACTGGCTGGTGAGGAAACCCTCCGGCCCCGCCACCACCATCGCGCCGACCGCCTTGCTGCCCTGAATGTGTGAGTTGTCGTAGACTTCCACCCTTTGCGGCAGGTCGGGCAGTTCGAGGAATTCCGCCATCTCGCGCCAGATTTTCGCCTGCGAGCCGCGCTCGGCCATGCGGCGGTCGAGCGCCTCCACGGCATTGCGCACGGCCTGATCCATCAGGCGGCGACGGCTGCCGCGCTGGGGCACCGAAATCTCGACTCTGCCGCCCGCCAGTTCCCGGAAAGCCTCGGCCATGAGTTCGGCCTCCGGCAATTCGCGGTCGACCAGGATTGTGCGCGAAGGCAGCACTTCCTCGTAGAACTGGGCGAGGAAGCTCTGGAACACCTCCTCTTCTGAAAGCCCTTCCGTATGCGTCGGGAAGAAGGCGCGGTGGCCCCAGTTCTGGCCGCCGCGAATGAAGAAGGCCTGCACGCCGATCTGGCCGTTCTTGCAGGCCATCGCGAAAATGTCGGCGCTGTCCATGCCCTCGGCATTGATCGCCTGACTGCCCTGAATGAAAGTCGCCGCGCGCAGCCGGTCGCGCAGCATTGCCGCGCGCTCGAAGTCCAGCGCTTCGGCGGCTTCGGCCATCTGGCTCTCGATCTTCTTCTGCACCGCGCTGGACTTGCCGCCGAGGAAGTCCTTGGCCTCCTTCACCAGTTCGCCGTAGCCCGCCTCGTCGATCCGCCCGACGCAGGGGGCCGAGCAGCGCTTGATCTGGTAAAGCAGGCAAGGCCTGTCGCGCCGGGCGAAGAAGCTGTCGGTGCAGGAGCGCAGCAGGAACAGCTTCTGCAGCGCGTTGATCGTGGTGTTCACCGAACCGGCGCTGGCGAAGGGACCGTAATAGTTGCCCTTCATCTTGCGCGCGCCGCGATGCTTCATGATGCGCGGGAAGTCGTGTTCCGCGCGCAGCAGGATGAAGGGGAACGATTTGTCGTCGCGCAGCAGCACGTTGTAGGCGGGACGAAAGCGCTTGATCAGCTGCGCTTCCAGCAGCAGCGCCTCGGCCTCGGAATTGGTGGTGACGATGGTCATGCTGCGCGTCTGGCTGACCATGCGTTGCAGGCGGATCGGCAGGCGTTCCCACTGCGTGTAATTGGTCACGCGGTTGCGCAGCACGCGGGCCTTGCCGACATAGAGCACGTCGCCGCGCGCGTCCTGCATGCGGTAGACGCCGGGCTTGGCAGGCAACGTACGCACGACTTCCCGGATCGCCTCCACCCCGGTCTGGAGATCGGGCTGGTCGGAGCCGCGCAGCGCGAAAGTCGCCCGCTCCTCGTTGAAACGTTCGGTGCCCTGGGGGTGTTCGGGAGTGCCGGCAGGTGTTCGCGCCATGAGCGCCAGATAGGACATCGCGGCCGGATCGGGTAGACCCGGCCGCGATGAATCCTCAGAACATCTTGCGCAGATCGATGCCGAGCACCCTGCCCTGCGGCTCGCGATAGGCGGCCTGATAGGCGATCGGCACCAGACCGTTGCCATCCGTGACCTTCTGCCGCGAATCGAGCAGGTTGTCCGCCACCAGCGAGACCCGCGCCCCCTTGAGGAACGGCATCTTCGCCACGAGCGCCTCGTTCCGGCCGAGGTCGGCGAAAAGCCGCAGGTTCACGTCGAACGTGCTGCCGAAGCGCAAGTCGGAACTCGACGGCGCCCCGCTGCCGTTGACGTGCCGGGGCGCCTCCCATTCGGCCTTGAGCCGCAACCCGTAGCCGTTGCGGAACATACCGCCTTCGGCCTCGAAGGCATGGCGCGGCACGCCTCCCGCCGTGAGCGCCTCGCCGTTCAGCTGGTCGAATGTTGCAACCCCGTCCGCGAGGGTCACGCGGTCGGTGAAGCGCCAGGTGTGGTAGATCGAGAAGTTCCAGCGTCCACCCTTGCCGCCGGGTCCCATCATCGGCGGTCCCGCCGGACGGGGCGCGGCATTCTGGCCAGGCTTGCCTGCGCCGGGAGCGCCCGGAGGAGGACCGCTCGGGGCCTGATCGCTGCCGAGCTTGCCCTGGAAATTGAGGCCCCAGCGGATGCGCGAACTCGCTTCCTCATCGAAAGTCACGGCGCGCCTGTCGATATAGGTCAGGTTGCCCTCGGCATCGCGCACGACACGGCCGGGGAATGCTGCCTCGACGGCGGGGGTCAGCATCGGAAATGCCTCGCTGACGTTCGAGGAACGGTTGCGGAAATATTCCACCAGCAGGTTCGAGCGTTCCATGAACGGCAGTTCCCAGGTCGCCGACAGCTTGATGTCGCGCTGGGTCTCCTTGACGAGATCCTGATTGCCGCCGGTCAGCACCGTCACCAGCGCCGTCCGGTTACGGGTGAAGTCGTAGACCGAGACATTGTAGCTCAGCACGTTCGGCGCACCGAGCAGCGCCAGACTGGGCGCGGCCTCCTCGAACAAGTAGCTGGCCTGGATCGTCAGCTTCCCGGTGGGCGACCAGGTCAGACCCGCGCTCCAGTCGGTCAGCGTGCCGAAGTCGGAAAGATGGTTGAGCCCGGCACTGAGATTGAGCGCGAGATCGCCGATCCCGCCCAGGAAATCGCCGCGACTGGTCAGCGGCAGAGCAAGGTTGACCCCGCCCGAAAGATCGCCGCGGTTGAGCCGGACATCGGGGCCGCTCGATGCCGTATCCGTGCTGCGGACCCGGCTGAAATCGTAGCCGCCCTTGACCGTGAGGTTGGCATCCCCCGCAGGCATCCGAAACGGCATGCCGGACAGCGTCGCCAGCGAGGACAGCGCCATCGTGCGGCTGCGCGCGACGTCGCGCCCGCCCCCCGGCACCAGTGGCAGGGGACCGTCGATAGCAAGCGTCCCCGCCAGCGCATCCGCCTGCAAACCGGAGAGATCGCGGCGCCTGTCGGTATGCGTCTCGGCGTCGGTATAGCTGCCGTCGCCGGTGACGTTGAACATCCACGAACCGATCATGGTATTGTAGCCGAGACCGGCCTCGAAGATGTCCGTCACTACCTGGGAGCGCAGCGGATCGGGCAGCGCCCGCACTGCCTCGCCCCCGGACGGCGATTCCAGCGTGACGGTATCCAGCCCCGACAGCGTGGTCATCTTCGAACGGGTATAGGACCCGTTGGCGGTGATCGCGCCGCCCATGCCGCTCTCGCCGAGGTTCTGCGTCATCGTGCCGTTGAGCACCAATTCGGCATCGGCGGCGGCCAGACTGCGATAGCGCGCCGGGTTCTGGTCCCCCGCCACCGTCGGCACCGAGCCATTCGCCTGCCGCACATTGCGCTCGTTCTCGGTGAGCATCGAGGTGTCGGTATACTTGGCGTTGAAGTTGTAGCGGCGCGGCCCGGCGATCTTCACCAGCCCGCTTTCCAGTTCGTAATTGTCGTAGCCGCCGCGGGTCGGGCGGTTGTATTCGCCCGCCAGCGTCGTGGCGGAGAAGCGGTCCTTGAGGATCAGGTTCACCACCCGCTGGTTGGCGGGATAGCCGAAGCGCAGCGCCACTTCCTCCGGCAGGACTTCCATCTTGCGGATCGCCTCGGGCGGGATGTTGCGCATCTCGCGGAAGCTGGTGATGCGCTGGCCGTTGACAAGGATCACCGGCATCCCCGAGCCGCGCCCGCGCCCGCTGCCGGTCTGGGGCGAGATCGCCTCGATCAGGTCGCCGATCGAATCCGCGCCGTAGGCGGCGATGTCGCCCTCGTCGAACGTCGCGATCGGCGCGCTGGGGACTTCGAGCTGCCCGCGGATGCGCGGCGCGACGACGACGATATCGCCGCTCGTCACTTCCAGCGGATCGTCCTTCTCGTCCTCATCCGCGGGAGGCATGGTTTCGGCCGGATCGGCAGGCACCGCCGCACCGCCGAGCGCGGCACCCGCCACGGAAACGGGAACCTGCCGGGATAGGGTCTCAGCCTGAGCCAGGGCCGGCAGGCAAACGCCCGCGACCAGTGACCCCAGAACAGGGGCCAAATGTGCGCACCGCAAATCAACACTCCGCCAATACAAGAATTCACGCCATCCCGGCCGGGCTGATGCCGCGTCTGCGAAGACGCCGCAAGGTGCTGTGCGGTAACATTTTGTCGCGCCTGCCCGGTGAATTGTAGCAGGCAATTGTGATGCAGGCGCCGAAGGGTGCCGCAAGGACTGTCGATGCGGCATTTTTGAAACGGCGAAGCAGAAAAACGTCCCGTTCCCGGCCCTTCGGGAAGAGTCCGACAGCCAAGGCTTCCATTTTCGGTGAGTCGTGGCTATGGCGCGCCGCAATCATCAGCAAGCTTACGGGTATTGATCGCCGATGGCGAAAGAAGAACTCCTCGAAATGCGCGGCCGGGTCGTCGAACTCCTGCCCAACGCGATGTTCCGCGTAGAGCTGGAAAACGGCCACGAGATCCTCGGTCACACCGCGGGCAAGATGCGCAAGAACCGCATCCGCGTGCTGGTCGGCGACGAAGTTCTCGTGGAACTGACCCCCTACGACCTCACCAAGGGTCGCATCACCTACCGCTTCATGCCTGGTCGCGGTGGCCCCGGTCAGTACTGATCTCGCGTCTCCCGTGGGAGACCTCACCGCCCCGCAGCCGAAGCTGCGGCTGATCCTTGCCTCGGCCAGCCCGCGCCGACGCGAGTTGATCGGCCGACTGGGCATTGCGCCCCATGCCGTCACCGCTGCCGATATCGACGAGACGCCCGCCGGCGGGGAAGTGCCCCGCGCCTATGCCCGCCGCATGGCCCGCGAAAAGGCACTGGCGGCTGCCGATGACAGCGCCCACGTCCTTGCCGGAGATACCGTCGTCGCCTGCGGCCGTCGGATCCTGCCCAAGGCCGAGGACGAAGCCACCGCGCGCGCCTGCCTCGCGCTGCTCTCCGGCCGCCGCCACCGCGTGCTCTCCGCCATCGCTCTCCGCGCGCCCGACGGCACTTTGCGCGAACGTCTTTCCGAGACGGTGGTGCGCTTCAAGTCGCTCTCACCCGAAGAGATCGAAGCCTACATCGCCGGCGGCGAATGGGACGGCAAAGCGGGCGGCTATGCCATCCAGGGCAGCGCCGAGGGCCTGATCGCGGAAATCGCCGGAAGCCATTCGGGCGTCGTCGGCCTCCCCCTGTTCGAGACCCGCGCCCTGCTGAAGGCCGCAGGATTCGCGATTGGCTGAGTGGCTCGTCGAGGAAGGGATCGGCGAGGCGCGCGCGATCCTCGTCGAGAACGGAGAGGTGCTGGCTGCCCGCCTGCAATGGGACGGCGCCCTCGCCCCCGGTGAAGTGGCCGATGCCGTGCTCGTCTCCCGCGCCAAGGGCGCAAGGCGCGGCACCTTGCGCTTCCCCTCCGGCGAGGAAGCTCTTGTCGGCGGGTTGCCGCCGGAAGCCAGCGAGGGCGCTCCGCTGCGCGCCCAGATCACCCGCGCCGCCATGGCCGAGACCGGCCGCCTGAAACGCGCCCAGGCCAGGCCGACGAAACTCGACCCGCGCCCGGCCCCGTCGCTGGCGGCATCGCTGCACGATACCGGCCATTCGGTACGCACGCTCCGCATGTTCCCCGAAGACCCCTGGCCCGAACTTTTCGCCGAAGCGCTTGGCGGCGAGGTCGCTTTCGAGGGTGGCGAGATTCTCGTGATCCCAACCCCGGCGATGACGCTGATCGACATCGACGGCACCCTTCCCCCGCGCGCGCTTGCGCTGGCGGCGATCCCGGCGATCGCGCAGGCCGTCGGGCAATTCGACCTCGGCGGCTCGATCGGCATCGATTTCCCCTCGCTGGAAGGCAAGGAAGACCGCCGTACCGTGGATGATGCGCTGGCCGAGGCGCTCGATCACTGGCCGCACCAGCACACCGCGATGAACGGCTTCGGCTTCGTCCATCTCGTCGCCCGGCTGGAGCGCCCCTCGATTCTCCACCGTTTGCGCCACGATCCCGCCGGGGCCTGCGCCAGACTCCTGCTGCGACAGGCCGAGCGGGTTCAGGAACCCGGCACGCTGCTGCTCACCGCCCATCCCCGCGTGCGTGCGCAAGTCCGCAGCGAATGGGAAGCCGAACTCGCCCGCCGCACCGGTCGCGTGCTGGTGTGGCGGGAAGACCCCGGCCTTGCACTGGGCGGCGGATTCGCGCAGGCGATCACGTCATGAGCGACACCACCACCGTAAGGGCCAATGCCAAGTGCCCGATCTGCGGCAAGCCGCGCACTGCGCAGCATGCCCCCTTCTGCTCCAAGCCCTGCCGCGACCGCGACCTGCTGCAATGGCTGGGCGACGGCTATGCCATTCCCGGCCCCGCGGCTCCGCAAAATCCGGACCCGGATATTTATCCACAAGACGATTGAAACGAGATCGTCATTTTAGGGTTGCCAAGCCGGTCCAGGTTCTTCATAGGCCCGCCACCAGCAGCGAACGACCGCTTCGAAAGACGGAAAGTTCGCTGAAAAGCTTGGTTTTGCCCGGGTAGCTCAGTTGGTAGAGCATATGACTGAAAATCATAGTGTCGGCGGTTCGATCCCGTCCCCGGGCACCACTCTCTTCTGAGAGTGGTGCCTTTTTCTTTGCCGTTTCAGATTAACGAATCGCAACAGGCGTTAGTCCCCAAGACTAATACGAAACCGATTCCGCTCTGCCCGTTCTATAAGGGTACCGGTGGGCACATGGCTCTGAAAACGGGCCACACCGGCGGTATTTTGCAAGACGAGTCGTGAAGGAAGCTGCGAAAGCAGGGTTTTTCGGACCTCGTTTTTACCTATAAAGATGATGTTAACCATTAGTTGTCAGTCCTGATCGGGCAACAACGGGGATTGTCATGCGCATTGATGCCAGAAACCTTCTGGACCGACTGGGTCGCAATGAATTTGCCTACAAGGAATTCGAAGACCGGTTTTCCGACCTGGAACTCTGGCCGATCCTGGAGGCGCTGCTGCGCGATCCGCGCCTTCAGACGCTCGACCAGACGGTTACGGACGGCACCGTGCCGGAGACCGAAACTGTCGATCCGGAACTGGCCGCCGAGCCGCTGAAAAACCTGTTCAGCCGCTACGAGCAACAATCTGTTTCGCCATCGATTGCAAAACCTGTTGTTGAAGAACCGGTTCGCGATGTACGAGCGATGTTGCGCCATCTGTCGGACCTTGGCGCCCGGGGGGAAATCTGATGCCGATGATCGTCTGTCACGGTCCCAAGGGGGGTACCGGAAACACTTTCGTGGCCGCTCACCTGGCCATGGGCCTGTCCGCCCAGGGCGCCGACGTGACTGTCGTGAGCATTGCCGCCCGCGACACCCTGCCGCTGCACTTCGGCTTGACTCCGGCGATCGCGCTACCCGCCCTCACCGCGCCCGCTGACGAAGCCGTGCTGGTCGGCGGGATCAACTTGCGCAGCTGGCGCCGCGCGCCCGAAGATCTCGACTTCGTGCCGATGCTGAACGACCTCGGCTATTTCCAGCCCGGCAAGGACCGCGTGCTGGTGGTGGACGTGCCGTCGAACGAAACCCGCCTCGCCCGCCGCCTGATCGACCACGCCAGCGCCCATGTCTGCACGATCAATGCGCAGCCCGATACGCTCGCCCTGCTGCCGCAGGTCTTCGGCGAGGCCGGTATCGAGGGCCTCGCCCGCACCGCCTTCGTCATCAACGCGCTGGACGAGACGCGCCGCCTCGGCCGCCATGGCTCCGCCTTCATCCGCGAACTGGCCGGCCCGCGCCTGATCGGCCGCATCCGCATGGACGAGGCGGTTCCCGAATCCATCGCCACGCTCCAGATGCTGAGCCGCTACGCACCCGCCAGCGTCGCCCTGTCCGACGTTCAGCAGATCGCGGAAGCCATCGCGCCCACGCTCGATTCGACGAGCGCTGCGTGGATCGCCCCGGTGAGCCGCGCCGCATGATCCGAAAGCTCGTTTCGCACCGCGCCGTCCGACTGTTGGCGGTCGTTCCGATCGTCCTGATCGCGGCCATGGTGATCGGGGTCCCCCTCGACATCAATGCCCAGTGGATGTTCGCGGGCGTGACGATCTTCGGCACGCTCATCATGAAGCGCTGGCCGGGCCGCAAGGGTTCGCTGGCGCTGGGCTTGCTCGCGGTGCTGATGTCCACGCGCTACATGTTCTGGCGCACGACGCAGACGCTGGCCTTCGGCACCCTGCCCGAATTCCTGTTCGGCACCGGCCTCTACCTGGCCGAGGCTTATGCCTGGCTCATCCTGATCCTGGGATTCATCCAGACCAGCTGGCCGCTCGACCGCCCGGTGATCGAGCCCAAGGGCGATCCCGAGACCTGGCCGACGGTCGACATCTATATTCCCACCTACAACGAAAGCCTGGAGATCGTGCGCAACACGGTCTTCGCGGCGATGGACCTCGACTATCCGGTCGACCGCTACCGCATCTTCATCCTCGATGACGGCAAGCGTCCCGAATTCCGCGCTTTCGCCAAGGAAGCCGGTTGCGGCTACCTGACCCGTGACAACAATCTCCACGCCAAGGCCGGCAATCTCAACGCCGCCATGAAGAAGACCGACGGCGAACTGATCGCGATCTTCGATTGCGACCACGTTCCCACCCGCGCCTTCCTGCAATTGACCGTGGGCTGGTTCCAGACCGACCCGCGCCTCGCCCTGATCCAGACGCCGCACCACATGTATTCGCCCGATCCGGTGCAGCGCAATCTCGCCTCGACGATGGGCGAGATGCCGGGCGAAGGCGACTTGTTCTACGGCCCGGTCCAGGGCGGCAACGACCTGTGGAACGCCACCTTCTTCTGCGGTTCCTGCGCGATCATCCGCCGCGAGGCCCTGATGGAGACCAACGGCTTCGCGGGCGAGACCGTGACCGAGGACGCCCATACCGCGCTCAAGCTCCAGCGCACCGGCTGGAACACCGCCTATATCAGCGCGCGCCTTTCCGCCGGTCTCGCCACCGAGCGCCTGGTTCTCCACGTCGGCCAGCGCATCCGCTGGGCGCGCGGCATGACGCAGATCCTGCGCATCGACTGCCCGCTCTTCGGCAAGGGCCTGACCTGGCAGCAACGCCTCTGTTACCTGAACGCGATGCTGCACTTCCAGTATCCGCTGCCGCGCATCGCCTTCCTGACCAGCCCGCTCGCCTATCTGATCTTCGGCCAGAACATCATCCAGGCCTCGGCCTCGCTGATCTTCGCCTATGCCCTGCCGCACCTGTTCTGCTCCTCGGTCGCCAACGAGCGCACCCAGGGCGGGGACCGCCGCCCGTTCTGGGGCGAAGTCTACGAGACGATCCTCGCCTTCCACCTCGTCAAGCCGACGGTCATGACCTGGTTCCAACCCCGCAAGGGCAAGTTCAACGTGACCGACAAGGGCTCGCTGCTGGACAAGACCTACTTCGACTGGGCCGTGGTGAAGCCGCACCTGATCTGCATCGGCCTGCTGGTAGGCGGCATCGCGCTCGCGGTCGGGAAATGGGCGTTCTTCCCCTACATGTTCAACATCCAGACCGACACGCTGGTGCTGAACTGCGCCTGGGCGACCTTCAGCCTCATCATCCTGCTCGCCGCCGTCTCGGTCGCGCGCGAGACGCGCCAGGCCCGCCAGGACATCCGCATCCCGGTGGCCCTGCCGGTCACCGCCTATCTCTCCTCCGGCCATACCCTGGCCGCGACGACGATCGACATCTCGATGGGCGGCGCCGCCCTCGCCTTGCCGGTGGAAGTGCCCGCGCGCGATGCCGAAGTGACGCACATGACGATGGCCATGGGCGACGAAGTGCTCTCGATCCCGGTCCGCACGATGCGCATGAGCGGCAACAAGGCCTTCGTCCGCTTCGAGCAGCTGGACATGCTGGCGAACCGCCATCTCGTGCGCGCCGTCATGGGCCGAGCCGACGCCTGGCAGCCCACCGGCCCCAATCCGCAAGTCAGCGGCCTCCGCTCGCTGGCAGACATCATCCTTGTCGACATGGTGACGATCAAACGCATGTTGCGTCTCAATTTTGCCGAACGCCGCGCCATGGCCGCCATGGCCCCCAGCACGCCCGCAATCCCCGCCGAAAAGAAGGCGAAAAAGAAGGATAGAAGCCTGCTGCCGTTGGCCAAGGCCGCCGGTATCGCCACCGCGCTGGCGCTCGGCGTCGCGACAGTCGTGCTCGGCAGCCGCGAGGTTCACGCCGCGCCGATCCGGGCGGCGGCGCCTGCCGCCACACTCCCGGCATCTTCGGCAGCCGCCGCCAATGGAGCGCCCGACGCCATCGAGGCACCGCGCGGCGGCCTCAGCGAGCGCCTGACGCTCAAGGACATGCGCGTCGCCAGCCCGATCCGCCTCCAGGGCACCGCGGGCGAAATCGGCATCCCCTTCGGCATGCGGCAGGACCGCGTCGTCACCTCTGCCGTGCTGACGCTCCAGATCTCGTGGTCGGCGCAGATGCTGGACGACATCAGTCAGCTCGTCGTCATCGTGAACGGCGAAGTGGTCCAGGCCGTGCCGCTGACCCGCGCCGATGCGGGCGGCCACGCCCTGCGCATCCCGATCAACGGCGCCCTGCTGCTGCCGGGCGACAACCAGCTCAACATCCGCTTCCTGGGCCACTACGCCCGCGACTGCGAGGATCCGTTCCACAGCTCGCTGTGGACGAACATCAGCAACACCCGCTCGTTCCTCGACGTCGACTATCAGGCGCTGACCTTCCAGCCCGACCTCTCGCGCATGCCGCTGCCGTTCTTCGACAAGGGCCAGAACGTGCCGCTGCGCATGCCCTTCGTCTTTGCCGGACAGCCCCACAAGGGCGAACTGGAAGCCGCCGCCGCCACCGCGTCGTGGCTGGGTTCGCTCGCTTCCTATCGCGGCTTCTCGTTCAAGCCGGTCTACGGTTCGCTGCCCAAGGGCAATGCCGTGGTGTTCCTGAAGGCCGGGCAGTCGATCCCCGGTCTGGACCTCGCACCCGCCACCGGCCCGACCGCCGCGGTCGTGCGCAATCCGGCCGACCCCACCGGAACCCTCTTGGTGCTGATGGGCCGGGGCGACTCCGACTTGCGCGTGGCGGCAGCAGCCGTTGCGCTGGGCCGCGGCGTGTTCGGCGGCCAGCGCATGGCCTTCGACGGCGTGCGCATTCCCGCCTGGCCGCGCTACGGCGCGCTGCGCTGGATCTCCACCGACAAGCCTGTGCAGCTCGGCAAGATCATGCCCGCCTATGCGCTTCAGGGCATGGGCCTGCGCCCCGGCCCGCTGACCGCCAGCTTCCGCGTCGCGCCCGACCTGTTCTTCTGGCCCCGCGAAGGCGGCCATCTGAACGTGACCTATCGCTATCCGCTCGCCGACTGGCTCGACCAGCGCGGCTCGCGCCTCGACGTTTCGCTGAACGGCCAGTACCTCAAGACCCTGCCGCTCAGCTCGACCTGGTGGAGCAACCTGTTCGGCGGCTCCGGCGCGCGCGGGCAGGATTCGACTGCCAAGGTGGTGCTGCCGCGCTACAACCTGTTCGGCCAGAACGAGATCGCGCTCGATTACAACCTGATCATCGCCGACAAGAAGAAGTGCACCGGCACCCTGCCGGAAAACGTGCGCACCTCGATCGATCCCAACAGCACGATCGACCTGACTTCGGCCTATCACGCGCTCATGATGCCGGACCTCGCCACTTTCGCGGGCGCGGGCTTCCCCTTCACGGTGGCGCCCGACCTGGCCGAGACCACCGTGGTCATGGCCGCCAACCCCTCGCCCGCCTCGGTCGAGGCCTTCCTCGACCTGATGGGCCGCTTCGGTGATTCCACCGGCGTTCCTGTCACCGGCATAACCGTGACTTCCTCGGTCTCGGCCGCCGATCTCCAGGACCAGGACGTGTTGGTCGTGGGCGGCGTGGAACTCGCCTCGGCGGGCACGCTGTTCGACAAGGCGCCGGTCCGCTACGTGAACGGCCACCTCGAAGTCACCGAGCGCTCGCCACTGCAATATGCCAGCTCGTTCTTCGGCGGCACCGAGCGCAACGACCCGATGGTCGCCGCCCCGCTCGTCTACAACGCGCGCGGGTTCTCCGGCATCGTCAGCTTCCGCTCGCCCTACTCGTCGGACCGGACCGTGGTGGCACTGCTGGCCGACAATGCCGCCGCCCTGCCCGCCCTCGTCGACGGCATGGCCGACAAGAAGATCAACGCCGCGATCCAGGGCGACCTCGCCGTCACCAAGGGCGACGGCATGACCAGCTTCGCCATCGGTGACCGCTACTGGGTCGGCTCGCTGCCGATCTGGATGAAGCTTGCCTACTGGTTCAGCCAGCGTCCGATGTTGATGGGCCTGTTCTCGCTGCTGCTCGCCGCGATCCTCGCGGGGCCTGCCTACCTCTACTTCCGCCGCCAGGCCCAGCGCCGCCTCGGCCAGCAGGACGATAACGCATGAATGCCGCGATGACCCGCCTGCGCCTCGTCGGCCTGGCGCTGCTGCTCTCCACCGCGACGACCGGAATTACCCATGCCCAGGCGGCGGGTGTGGACGCCCTGCTGCAACAGGCAAAGTACTGGCGCTCCAAGGGCCGCGAGGACCTTGCCCAGCAGGCGCTGCGCCGCGCCAAGGCGCTCGATCCGGGCAATGCCTCGGTCAATCAGGCGCTGAACGCCAAGCCGGCGGCGCCCAAGCCCGCACCGCAACCGGCCGCCAAACCGGCACAGGTCGCGCGTCCAGCGCCGACACGCACGCCTGCCGCGCCCCCCGCTCAGCGCCCCACACAAGCCGCCACCCCCGCGCGCAGCACCCCCGCCCCGACCACGTCGGCCAATCGCGCCGGACAGGCCCGCGTCGCGGGCTTCGACGCGCTGGAGGACGGCAACCTCGCCTCCGCCGCCAGCCAGTTCCAGCGCGCCCTCTCGGTCAACCCGCGCGACCCCGATGCGCTCGGCGGCCTCGGCCTCGTGCGCCTGCGCGAAAGCAATTTCGCGGAAGCGGCGAACTACCTCGAACAGGCCTCGCGCTACGGCAAGGCGAGCCAGTGGGCCGAGGGCCTCGGTTCCGCCCGCTTCTTCGCCGGTCTGGCCGACGCCCGCAACTTCGTGGCGCAAGGCCGCCTCGCCGATGCCCAGTCGGTGACCGAAGGCCTGATCCGCTCGGGCTACAAGGAACCCGGCCCGGCGCTCGAAATCCTCGCCGACATCTACGAGAAGCAGGGCCGCTACGCCGACGCCGCCGATCTCTACCGCCAGGCCAGCCAGGGCGGAGGCAGCGCCGACGACAAGCGCCTGCAAATGCGCGCCGCCCGTGGCCGCGCCCTCGCCGCCGCGGCCAACAACGACGACATGGGCGCCATGCGCGAGTTCCAGAACGGCCTGGTCCTCGATCCCACCGACCCGTGGATCCGCTACGAATTCGCCGAGTTCCAGATCAGGCGCGGCCGCGTGCCCGAGGCGGAATCGCTGCTGCGCTCGCTGACCTCGATGGGCCAGCCCGACGCGCTCTATGCCGCCGCCCTGCTGAACAACGACCTCGGCCGCGCCACCGAAGCCGCGCGCCTGATCGACATGATCCCCGAAGCCCAGCGCACCGCACCGATGCGCAGCTTCGCGATCGGCGTGAAGACCGATGCCGCGATCGCCCGCGCCAAGTCGATGGCGGCGCAAGGCCAGCAGGCCCAGGCCCTCGCCTCGCTGCGCCAGCTCGGCGCGACGTCGGCGATCCCGGTCGGCAAGCAGGCCGCCGTCGCCAATGCGCTCTACGAACTGGGCGACGCGCAAGGTGCCGCCAGCGTGGCCGAAAATGCCGCGCAGGCGCCGATGTCCAGCGTGGCCGACTACGAAGGCCTGATCGGCGTGCTCGCCCGCGTCGGCCGCGACGACCTCGCCCAGCAGGCCCTGCAACGCGCAGGCGCCATGGCGGGCAGTTCGGCCGAGGGCCAGCAGGCTTATGCGCGGATGAACGCGGCGCTGATGGTCAGCCAAGCGGACCGTTCGCGGCAGGCCGGTCGCTTCGCGGAATCCTTCGACATTCTCCAGAGCGCCTGGGGGGCCGCGCCCGAGAACATGGACATTCTCGCCGGTCTCGCGCGGCTCTACCAGAGCGGCCAGATGCCCGCTCGCGCCGCGCAGACCTGGCAGCTCGTGCTCGCCCGCAAGCCGGGCGACAAGGACGCCCTGCTCGGCCTCGCCGAAACGGCGCAGGCGGCAGGCGACAACGACCTGTCGCGCCGGGCGCAGAACGATGTGCTCCGCGCCTTCCCGCAGGACTATCAGGTGCGCCTCTCGCTCGCCAATGTCGAGCGCGCGCGCGGCAACGACCGCGCGGCGATGGCCATGCTCAAGGAAGCCCGCAACCTCTACGCGCGCGGTCAGGGCGGCACTTCGATCGACGGTCTCGCGGGCGGCAATCCGTTTGCCGCGATGACTCCGGCAGGCGGCTCCAACCCGTTCCGCGACCGCCCGATGGCGGCGCCGCAACAGGTCAACCCCTTCGCGCTCGGCGGCGGCACCCGCATTTCGAGCGGCCCCTCGGCGGGATACGGCAGCGCCGCGATGCCCGCCGCCTATGCGCCATCACCTTCGTACAACGCGCCCTCCGGCTACGGCGCGGCGCCGAATTACGGCAACCAGAGCTACGCCGCCCCCGCCATGGCCTCGGCGCCCTATCCGGCCACCGGCGGCAGTTATGGCAGCTATGGCGGCACCGGCATGGACGCGGGTTCGGCCACCGCCTACTCGGCAGACCCGGTGATCGCACAGATCCAGTCACAGATCGCCGACATCTCCCACGACACCGGACCGCGGGTCGATATCGACACCGGCTACCGCCGCCGCTCCGGCGAGGCAGGCCTCAGCCAGCTCGACGAGATCAAGGGCTCGGCCCGCTTCTCCACCGATGCGCCGGGCGGGCGGGTCTATGCCAAGGCGGAAGCCTCGGTGATCGACGCAGGACGCGCCAACCAGTCCGGCCAGGCCCGCTTCGGCACCAACGGGTTGATCGAGGCGGCGGCCATCGTCGCGAAGGAACCCTCGGTGTTCCCTGCCGCGCAGACCCAGAACGCCTCGGGCGTCGCCTTCTCGGCGGGCTACGAAAGCGACAGCGTCCAGCTGGAAGCAGGCACCACCCCGGTCGGCATGGGCAAGACAGAAGCGACGTTCCGCGCCGCCGCCACGCCCAAGCTCTCGCCCACGGTGCGCGGCAAAGTCTTCGCCGAGCGCCAGCCCGTGACCGACAGCGTGCTCTCCTATGCCGGCACCCGCGATCCCGTCACCGGCATGCGCTGGGGCCAGGTGATGCGCACGGCGGGCGGTGCGGGCCTGTCCTATGACGAGGACGGCAGCGGCGTCTATGCCGAGGGCCGCTACTACCGCTTCCGCGGCACCAACGTCGCCCGCAACAGCGGTTTCGAGGCCAATGTCGGCGGCTATCTGCGCGCCTACCACGGCACCCGCTCGAACCTGACCGTGGGCCTTAACGTCAATTATCAGGGCTACGACAAGAGCCAGAACTACTTCACCTGGGGCAATGGCGGCTATTTCAGCCCGCAGCACTTCATCAGCGTCGGCCTTCCGGTGAACTACACCATGGAAGACGAACTCTTCGACGTCCGCGTCTCGTTCACGCCCGGTTTCCAGAGCTACAAGCAGGATCAGACCGACCTCTATCCCATCAATGCCCCGCTTCAGACGGTGCTCGATGCGCTCAAGGATGCCAACAACGACGTGCGTTCCTATTACGACAGCATCAGCAAGACCGGTTTTGCGGTATCGAGCGACCTGTCTATCTACTACAAGCTGAGCCCGACCACCCGCATCGGCGGCGAGGCCAGCTACAATACCTTCGGATCTTATGACGAGTTCCGGAGTATGTTCGGCGTGAGACAGAATTTCGGGAGCACCGGCCGATGAAACTGCACGCATTTCCCTCTCCTCGCTCGGAAGGCGAACAGAGCGGCGCCGGAGGGCTGGCGCTCTTCGCGATGATGGCCGCCGCCGAAGTCTGCGAAAACGCGCCTTCCACCCAGGCCCAGGCCTTCTTCTCGGCGATCGGACGGCGTATGGCGGCGCTGGAGCCGCTGGACGGCGTCAGCGACGCCGCCGTGCTCGCCGCCCGGATCAACGGCTTCTGGCAGGACCTCGGCTGGGGCGAAATCCAGCTGGCGGTGGGAGACGATGCGATCGTCGTCCATCATCGCAGCCTGCCCAAGGCCCTCACCGCCGACCAGCAGCACAACTGGAACACGATGCTGCTCGGCCTGCTCCAGGGCGCCTACGACGCCTGGTTCCGCGTGCTCGGCAGCGGCCCCGCCCTGCACACGGCCGCGCAGTGGCAGGGCGACATGGTCGAACTGCGCCACGGGCGCTGAACCTCAAGGCCATAAACGAGACATCATCGGCATGAGTTTCCTCTTCGATACCGGCATCACCCGCCGCAACTTCACTCTGGGGGCGATGCTGGTCATGACCGCAGCCTGCAACACCGACGCGCAGAGCCGTGCCCCCGTGCGCGACGCCTTCTGGCGGACCTGGCGCGACTTGTACCTCAAGCCCGATGGCCGCGTCGTCGATACCGGCAACAACGGCGTCAGCCACAGCGAAGGCCAGAGCTACGGCCTGCTCTTCGCCTACAAGGCGGGCGATGCCGAGGCTTTCGAGAAGATCGCGGGCTGGACGCAGAGCCACCTCTCGCGCCCGGACATGGCGCTCCACGCCTGGCGCTACGATCCTTCCGCCCCCAATCCGGTGGCCGACCAGAACAACGCGACCGACGGCGATCTCGTCATCGCCTGGGCCCTCGCGATGGCCGGACAGCGCTGGAACCGCGCCGACTACACCGCGCGCGCCGCGCAGATCCGCTCGGCGGTGCGCAGCCACTGCGTGATCGAGCGGCACGGCCGGCAACTGCTGCTTCCCGGCATCCAGGGCTTCGTCAATGGCGACGAAGTGACGCTGAATCCCTCCTACTTCGCCTGGCCCGCGTTGGACGCCTTCGCCAAGGCGGACGGCCAGCAGGTCTGGGGCCGCGTCATCAGTGACAGCGAGGCGATCACCCGCCTCTCCCGCTTCGGTCCCCATCGCCTGCCGACCGACTGGGTGGTCATCAATGCGCCGAACCAGGTCGCCCCGGCGCGCGACAAGCCGCCGCGCTTCGGCTACGACGCGATCCGCGTGCCGCTCTATGCCGCGCTCGGCGGACGCCAGTCGCTGGTGCCGGACATCGCCGCCTACTGGCGCGGCTGCCTCTCCGCCAACAAGCCGATCCCTGCCTGGGTCGACGTGGTGACGGGCGAGGAAGCGAACTATGCGCTTTCGGCGGGCGGCGCGGCGGTCGTGGGACGGCTGCTGGGCAGCGCCCAGCCTTCCGTGCTCACCAACGACTACTTCGCGGCCTCGCTCCAGATGCTGGCGCGTTATCAGTAACTCCGGGCAGTGACTCCGGCGCCAATGCCCTCGCCTCCCGGAGGCGGGGGCATTTGACGTATTGGGAAAGTCGAAAAGTTCCCAGAATCTGGGTTTTTGGTCGCAAATTGTCGCACTTGCGAAAACCCCGCTTGCGGGCAGCAACAATTGGCTGAATAGCTGCGCCGACAAGACTTTCTGACGGTGCGCGACTTGAAAATCACGTCTTCTTCGACTGCGGCATTTCCCTTTTTGCGTCATGCCGGCTTTGCCTTTGTTTCGGTTGCCCTCCTTGCCGCCTGTTCGGGCGGCGAGAAGAAGGACGACAAGCGCCCCGCCCCGCAAGTCGGCTATATCGTGGTGCAGCCTGCCGCCGTGCCGGTCGCGGTGACGCTCAGCGGCCGTACCGTCGCTTTCGAGACCAGCGAAGTCCGCCCGCAGGTAACCGGCGTGATCGTCAAGCGCCTCTTCACCGAGGGTAGCCTGGTGCGCGCCGGACAGCCGCTCTACCAGATCGACCCCAGCCTCTATCGCGCCGCCGTCAACCAGGCCTCGGCCGACCTCGCCAGCGCCCGCGCCACGGCGGAGGCCGCCAGTGCCAAGGCCCAGCGCTACAAGCCGCTGGCCGACATGGAAGCGGTCGCGAAGCAGGATTACATCGACGCGCTTGCCACGGCGCGCTCGGCCAAGGCCTCGATCGCCCAGAACGCCGCGACGCTCGACACCGCTAAGATCAACTTGCGCTTCACCACCGTGCCCGCGCCGATCAGCGGCCGCATCGGTCGCTCGCTCTCGACCGTGGGCGCCCTCGCCAGCGCCAGCCAGACCGATCCGCTGGCGGTTATCCAGCGCATGGACCCGGTCTTCGTCGACATGCAGCAGTCCGCCGCCGACCTCACCGCGCTGCGCCGCAAGCTGGCCGCGGGCGGCGTCACGCCGGGCAGCACCCAGGTGCACCTACGCTTCGACGACGGCTCGCAGTACCCCCTGCCCGGCACCGTGGAATTCTCGGACGTCACCGTTGCCGAGGATACCGGCACCGTCACCTTGCGCGCCAAGTTCCCCAATCCGGACGGCTTCCTGCTGCCCGGCATGTTCGTCTCCTCGGTGTTCGACCAGGCGACCGATCCGGGCGCCTACCTGGTGCCGCAAAACGCGGTCCAGCGCGATTTCGACGGCTCGGCCTATGTCATGGTCGTCGGCGCCGACAACAAGGCGGCCCGCCGCAAGGTCACCGCCGACCGCACCCAGGGCACCAATACCGTCGTCACCTCGGGCCTCCGGAAGGGCGACAAGGTCATCGTTCAAGGCCTGAACGGCCTCAAGCAGGGCGCCGAGATCCAGCCCGTTGCGGCATCGACCGCGCAGACTGTCGCGCCGCCCAGCGGCAAACCCGGTGGCGCTCCTTCCGCCGGTAAGGGTCGCTGAGCCTCCCATGTCGCGCATCTTCATCGACCGGCCGATCTTCGCCTGGGTTCTCGCCATCATCGTCATGCTGGCAGGCCTCGGCGCGCTGGCCTTCCTGCCGAACGAGCAATATCCGGACATCGCGCCGACGCAGGTGAACATTCGCGCCACCTACAACGGCGCCTCGGCAGAAACGATCGAGAACAGCGTCACCCAGGTGATCGAGCAGCAGCTGACCGGCATCGACGGCCTGCTATACTTCAACTCGCAGTCCTCGAACCGCGGCCAGGCGACGATCAGCGCGGTCTTCGCCAAGGGCACTGATCCCGACATCGCCCAGGTCCAGGTCCAGAACAAGGTCCAGTCGGCGCTCTCCCGCCTGCCGCAGGCGGTGCAGAACCAGGGCGTCACCGTCACCAAGTCCAACCCCGACCAGTTGCTGCTGGTCGCCGTCTACGACGCTACCGACAGTCGCTCTAACCAGGACGTGTCGGACTATCTGGCCTCGAATATCCAGGACCCGCTCTCGCGCCTCGAAGGCGTGGGCGACGTCAACGTGTTCGGCGCGCCCCACGCGATGCGCATCTGGCTCGACCCGACCAAGCTGGCCGCCGTGTCGCTGATGCCCAGCGACGTCACTTCGGCGATCACCGCCCAGAACACCGAGATCGCCGCCGGTGAGATCGGGGGCTTGCCCGCGCCCAAGGACCAGGCGATCGACGCCATCGTCACCGCCGGTTCGCGCCTCCAGACCGCCGAGCAGTTCCGCAACATCGTTCTCAAGACCAATACCGACGGCTCGGTCGTGACCATCGCCGACGTCGCCCGCGTCGAGATCGGCGCCGAGAACTACAACACGATCAGCCGCATCAACGGCCACCCCGGCGCCGGTATCTCCATCTCGCTCTCGCCCGGCGCCGATGCGCTGGCGACCGCCGAACTGGTCAAGACGGAGATGAAGCAGCTGGCCGAAGGCATGCCCGACGGCCTCGAATATACCTACGGCAACGATTCAACCGCCTTCATCAAGCTCTCGGTCGCGGAAGTCGAAAAGGCGCTGTTCGAGGCGATCGTGCTGGTCGTCATCGTCATGTTCGTGTTCCTGCAAAGCTGGCGCGCCACGCTGATCCCGGCGATCGCCGTGCCGGTGGTCTTGCTCGGCACTTTCGCGGTGTTCTACGTCGCCGGGTTCTCGATCAACACGCTGACCCTGTTCGGCCTCGTCCTCGCCATCGGTCTTTTGGTCGACGATGCCATCGTCGTGGTCGAGAACGTCGAGCGCCTGCTCGAGGAAAATCCGGGCATGTCCGCCCGCGAGGCCACCATCAAGTCGATGGAGGAAATCCAGGTCGCGCTGGTCGCCATCGCGCTGGTGCTTTCGGCGGTGTTCCTGCCGATGGCCTTCTTCGGCGGATCGACCGGCGTGATCTACCGCCAGTTCTCGCTGACGATCGTGGTGGCCATGGTGCTCTCGGTGCTGGTCGCGCTGATCCTCAGCCCTGCGCTCACCGCCACCCTGCTCAAGGCCAAGGCGAAGGAGGGCGAGGAGAAGCCCGGCTTCCTCCAGCGTCACATGCCCTGGCTGCTGGTCCCCTGGGAACGCTTCCACACCTGGTTCAACCGCAGCTTCGAGAACATGACCGAGGCCTACGGCCGTCGCGTGGAGCGTGTGATCGCACACAAGTGGCGCTGGCTGCTGCTCTTCGGAATCGCCTGCGTCGCCACTTACGGCCTGTTCCAGCGCCTGCCGACCGGCTTCCTGCCGAACGAGGACCAGGGCACGATCATTGTCCAGTGGCGCCTGCCCGCCGGTTCGCCGCGCACCCGCACCGAGGAAGTGCAGCGCCAGGTGGAGGACTATTTCAGCAAGTACGAGAACGGCAACATCGCCAGCATGTTCACGCTGTCCGGCGGCGGTCAGGGCGCCTCGGGCCAGAACTCGGGTCAGGCGTTCATCACCCTGGTGGACTGGGAGCAGCGCCCCGGCAAGAAGAACAGCGCCGACGCCATCGTCCAGCGCGCCAACGGCGCCTTCCGCGGCCTTCGCGACGCGCAGGTCTTCACGCTGGTGCCCGGCGCCATTCGCGGTCTCGGTTCGTCCGCCGGATTCACCATGGAGCTTCAGAACCGCAACGGCATGAGCCGCGCCGATTTCCAGAAGGCCCGCGACGAGTTGCTCTCCAAGGCCGGTGCTGACGAGCGCCTTACCAACGTGCGCCTGAGCGATCTTCCCGACGTGTCGACGCTGAAGATCAACACCAACACCCGCGCCCTGACCACTTACGGCGTCACCGCCGCCAGCGCCAACTCGACCCTGCAAACCGCTTGGGGCGGCACTTACGTCAACGACTTCATCGACAAGGGCCGCGTCAAGCGCGTCTTCGTACAGGGCGACGCGCAGTATCGCTCGCGTCCGGAGGACCTCGCTCAGTGGTTCGTGCGCGGCACGAGCGGGCAGATGGTGCCGTTCTCGGCGTTCTCGACGATGAACTGGTCGACCGCGCCCAGTTCGTCCTCGCGCTTCAACGGCCTCCAGGCCTACGAATTTTCGGGCAGCCCGGCGCCCGGCGTCAGCTCGGGCACGGCGATGGACGTGATGGCGGAACTGGCGAGCCAGGTCCCCGGCACGGCCGTCGCCTGGGCCGGATCGTCCTATCAGGAGCGCCTCTCCTCGGGCCAGGCACCTCTGCTCTATGCGCTCTCGCTGCTGGTGGTGTTCCTCTGTCTCGCCGCGCTCTATGAAAGCTGGTCGATCCCGATCGCGGTCATCCTGGTCATTCCGCTCGGCCTGCTCGGCGCGATCCTGGCAGTGACCCTGCGCGGCCTTGAAAACGACGTCTATCTCCAGATTGGCCTGCTCACGACCATGGGCCTCGCCGCCAAGAACGCGATCCTCATGATCGAGTTCGCCGAACAGGCCGAACGCCAGGGCAAGCGCGTGATCGAAGCCGCGCTGGAAGCCGCCCGCATCCGCCTGCGCCCGATCCTGATGACCAGCTTCGCGTTCATCTTCGGCGTGATCCCGCTCGCGATCGCCAGCGGCGCGGGCGCCAACAGCCGCATCGCCATCGGCACCGCTGTCGTCGGCGGCATGCTGACCGCCACGCTGCTCGCGATCTTCTTCATCCCGCTGTTCTTCGTGCTCGTGCGGCGCGGCGTGCGCGACGGTCTCGCCGCCGTCCGCCGCCACATCCAGCAACGCCGCCAGCGCAAGGGAGACGCCGCATGATCCGTTTTCGTCTCGCCGCGCTCACCCTGCCCGCGCTGGCGCTGCCCATGCTGACTCTTGGCGCCTGTTCGATGGCCCCCAAGTACGTCGCGCCGCCCCCGCCGGTCGCCGCCTCCTGGCCGGTGGGGGATGCCTATCTCGCCCAGAGCGAAGCCGCACTGCCGCTGGTCTCCTACACCGAGATCTTCCGCGACCGGCGGCTTCAGTCGCTGGTCGAGCAGGCGCTCGCCAACAACCGCGACTTGCGCGTCGCGGCCGCCAATCTCGCCGCCGCGCGGGCGCAAGTGCGGGTGGTCCGGGCCAACCAGTTCCCCGCCATTGGCGTGAGCGGTTCGGCCAGCCGGACCGAGACGAATGGCGGCTCGACCGGCAGTAGCACGAGCGGCGACCGCTCGTCCTATTCGCTGCAAGGCGGCATTTCGAGCTTCGAACTCGACTTCTTCGGCAAGTACGCCAGCGCCACCGCAGCGCAGCGCAACACCGCGCTCTCCACCGAAGCGGCGGCCCGTACCGTGCGGCTCGGCCTCGTCGCAGACCTCGCGCAGGCTTGGGCGACTTATGCGGCCGACAAGGACCTGCTGCGGATCGCCGAGGCGACCGCCGCCAATGCCGAGCGCAGCGTCACCCTGACCGGCGCCCGTCTAAAGGGCGGCGTCGCTCCGCGCACCGACCTGAGACAGGCCGAGCAAGTGCTTGAAACGGCTCGCGGCGATGTCGCCTCGCAGACGACCGCGCTGGCGCAGGACGTCAATGCGATCCGCCTGCTCGTCGGCGCCGATTTCGACGAGAGCCTGCTGCCCGGCGGCGTGAACGAAGTGAACCAGTCGCTGGCGGTCCTGCCCGCAGGCACCAGTTCGCAAGTGCTCCTGCGCCGTCCGGACGTGGTGGAGGCCGAATATTCGCTGCGTGCCGCCAATGCCGATATCGGCACCGCGCGGGCCGAACTGTTCCCCTCGATCTCGCTGACCGGCCTGCTCGGCTTTGCCAGCGACGCGCTTTCGGCGCTGTTCGACAAGGGCGCCTTCGCCGCCACCGGCACTGCCGCCGCAAGCTGGTCGATCTTCAATGCCGGGGGCAAAAGCGCCAATGTCGAAGTGGCCAAGGCCCAGCGCGATGCCGCCCTCGGCACGTACGAAAAGGCGATCCAGACCGCCTTCCGCGAAGTTTCCGACGCGCTCGCCGATCAGGGCACGTTATCCGAACGCCTGCGCGCGGCCACCGGCTTTACCGCAGCCGCCAGCGATTCCGCGCGACTGACCGAGGCCAGCTACCGCCAGGGGATCACCAGTTCGCTGGAGAACCTCGACGCGCAGCGCAGCCTCTACAGCGCCCGGAAGCAGGAAATCGCGGTGCGCCTCGCGGTCGCCAGCAACCGCATCACGCTCTACCGCGTGCTCGGCGGCGATCAGGCTACTCAATCGCCGTAAAACGCCCTCGAAACGGCGAGAACGATGACCTTCAGGTGCTTTCCGCCAGCGCGCGTTCGCGCGTGTCGCGGATCGCCAGCACCATCAGCCGCGCGTTGACTTCGAGCAGGCTTTCCTCGCGGCGGCCGGGCAAAGTGCCCAGTATGCGGCGCAGCCTGCGGTCGGTCGCCAGGGTGATCGAGCGTTCGATGCCGGTCATCAGCGTCGTCGCCATCAGCACCGCCGTATCGCCGAGCACGCCGCGCGGGTCCATCTGCGCCACGAAGAGTCCGATCAGCGGCCGCGTCGAGTTCACGCGCTGGTGCATGATGCGCACGTCGAACTGGTCCGCCATGGAGTTGCGCAAGTGCAGCAGCCCGGTGTGGCGCGCCCAGAACTCGTGGTAGGCCCGCACGAAGGCCATCGCGCGATCCGGCAGTTCCTCGTCCGGCCAGTGCTCACGGACTTGCGCGACATATTCGTCCTGCGCCGTTCCCATGACCGGCTCCAGAACTGCGAGCAGCAATTCGGTGAAGTCCGTGAAGTAGTTGTAGAGCGAGGTCATGCCAAGGCCGACCGCGCGCGCGACGGCACCCAGCGTTACCGGCTCGTCGGTCTTCTCGACCAGATCGATCGCGGCGGCGAGAATGCGCTCGCGGGTGATCCGCCCCTTCCGACCGAGTTTCTGGCCGTGAAGATTGTGGCTGACCCCCGCGCTGGCGTCGGTAACCGCCGCCGCCAGTTGCGGCGGCAGCGCGGAAAGACCGCCGTCCGATGCCTGACCGGTCTCTCCCTCGCTCTCCTCCGAAGATGATCCCACCGAAACCGGCCGCTCGCCGTCAGGCCGCCTGGGCCTGGCCGACGGGCCAGGCGAGGATCTTGACGTCGGTGAACTCTTCAATGCCTTCGACACCCCATTCGCGTCCCATGCCGCTGGCCTTGTAGCCACCGAAGGGAATGTCGCCGGCAATGCACATGCCGTTGTTGACGCTCATCGAGCCGGTGCGCACGCGCTTGGCGATATTGATGGCCCGGTTCAGATCGCCCGAGCTGACACCGCCAGATAGGCCATAGGAACTCTGGTTGGCAATGCGTATGGCGTCCTCGTCGTCCTCATAAGGAATGACGACCAGAACGGGACCGAAGATTTCCTCCTGAGCAATGCGCATGTCGTTGGTAACGTCCACGAAGCAGGTCGGCTCCACGAAATAGCCCCCGCCCTTGTCGGAGCGGATCTGGCCACCGGCCAGCAGCGTGGCGCCTTCTTCCTGCCCGAGATCGATGTAGCCCTTCACCCGCTCCATCTGGCGCTTCGAGATCACCGGCCCCATGATGTGCGCCGGGTTCCCGATATCGCCCCAGTTGTCGCCGAAGTTACCGTAGGCGCCCTTGAGGATGGCCTTGGCTTCCTCATAGCGGCTGCGCGGCACCAGCAGGCGCGACTGCACGGCGCAGCCCTGCCCGGCATGGAACACCAGCATCGCCATGCTCACTTCCATCGCGAAGTTCGGCGCATCGTCGAGCACGATCTTGGCCGACTTGCCGCCGAGTTCGAGGAACACGCGTTTCAGCGTGGACGCGCCCTGCTCCATGATCCGCTTGCCGACGCCGGTGGAGCCGGTGAACGAGATCAGGTCCACGCGCGGATCGGTGACGAGCATTTCGCCCGCCAGCGCCGGATCCGCGCCGAACACCACGTTGATGACGCCGTCGGGGAAACCGGCCTCCCTGGCCAGTTCACCGAAGATCGCGCCCATGCCCGGCGTATCCGGCGCGGGCTTCAGGATCACGGTACAGCCCGCCAGCAGCGCGGCGACGATCTTGCCGATGTTGACGTAGAGCGGCACGTTCCAAGGGGTGATCGCGCCGACCACGCCCACCGCCTCGCGCACCCCGACGCGCTTGTGGATCATGCCGAAGGCCGGCTTTTCGCCGTAGTCCTTCTCCCACTCCAGCTTGTCGAAGACGGCAAGGTAATCGTCCCAACCTTCGAGCGCCATGCCGACATGAGCACGGCTCACCGCCCCCTGCGCGGCACCGGCTTCGTTGATGGCCAGCTCGCCCAGACGCGGACGGGCGGCTTCGAACAGTTCGCGGTACTTCTTCACCAGCGCCACGCGCTTTTCGGTGTTGGTGGACCAGTCGGTCTCATCGAAAGCGCGGCGGGCGGCGGCGATGGCAGCGTTCACGTCATCGGCGGTGGCATCGGCGGCCTTGCCGATCGCCTCACCGGTCCAGGGGCTGATCACGTCGAAGGTCGCGCCATTACTGGCGCCGCGCAACTGGCCGTCGATATAGAGCTGGGCATCGGGAAGAACGGTCATCGTCTGATCCTTGCCGGGAATGGGGTCTTGCAGGGTCTGGGCATCGCTCATGGGTGGCGCGCTCCGACCGAAACGTGGAGCACCCGCACGTCGGGCGGCAGATCGATGACCGAACGGAACACGCCGGTCACATTGTCCGTCTGCGATATCGGCCGCGAACGCAGGTCTACACCGTTGGCGGCACATCCCTGATGGAAGCGCATCGCAGCATCGGGGTTCCAATCCGGCGCGGTCTTGCCCGCCTCGTACATCGGCCCGGCGCGCACGGTGGTGACACGGATACCCGCAGGTTCCAGTTCCGCCACCAGCGCCTCGGTAAAGCGTTCGAGCGCGGCCTTGGTGCACTGGTAGAGCGAGAGCATCACGAACGGCACCGCGATCGACTCGCTGCCCACGTTGATGATCTGGCCGCCCTTTTCCAGCATCGGGATGGCCGCGCGGCAGCAGTAGATCGGGCCGTTGAGATTGGTGGCGATGATGCCGTCGATCTGCGCGTCGGTCGCCTCGGCCACCGTGAAAGGTTCGTAGATCGCGGCATTGTTGATCAGCACGTCGATCTTCGGATGCTTCTCGGCGATAGTGGCGAAGGCCTTGCGCACGGAATCGGCAGAGGCCACGTCGCATTCCACCGCCATAGCCGAGCCGCCGATCTCGTCGGCCAGATCCTGCACTTTGGACAGTGTGCGCCCCAACAGGATCACCGTCTCCCCCTCACCGGCGAAACGCCTTGCGAGCGCGCGGCCGAGGCCCGCACCGGCACCAGTGATCACGATCGTCTTACCCACGCATCCTCCCGCTCTTACGGCTATCACATGCCGGTCATGCCGACACGATTTTCCAAACTCTAACTCCTAAACCGGAGAGTGCCTATCGCGGCCACGATGGTTCGTCAGGAGCATCTCCGCGATCCCCTCTCAGCCCGCATCTGCCTCCGTTTCCAGCCGCTCGGCGGCCAGCTTGCGGAGGTCCGCCGTCTTGATCTTGGCGCTGCCGGTGGTCTTGAGGTCGCTCTCCGCCACGAACAGCACCTTGCGCGGCACTTTGTAGCTGGCCAGCTTTTCCTTTGCGAAATCGCGGATCGATCCGGCATCGGGGCGCACGCCCTCCACCGGAACGATGCAGGAGACCACCTGTTCGCCCAGCAGATCGTCGGGCACGCCGACTGTCTGCACCATCTTCACGTCGGGATGGGCGCGGATCACTTCGTCGATCTCCAGCGGCGAGACATTGGCGCCGCCGGTCTTGATGATGTCGTTCAACCGGCCTTCCCAGAACAGGCGCCCATGCCCGTCGATATAGCCGCCGTCCGCCGTGCGCAGGAAGCCGTCGCCGTCGAGCGTTTCGTCGAGCGGCACGCCGAGATAGCCGAGCATCAGCGTCGGTCCTTTCACGGTGATCTCGCCCCGTTCGCCCAGCGGCATCGTTTCGCCGGTGAGCGGATCGACGATCTTGATGGTGGAACCGGCCGTCGGAACACCGTGCGACTTGCCCGCCACCTCATCGGGCGTGCCCGAGGCGAAAACCGAAATCAGCGTGAACGTCTCGGTATTGCCGAAGGCCTGGCCCGGCTCGCGCCATGTCGTCGATATCGACGGATGGCCTGCGCAAGGCGTCAGCGCATCGATATAGTGCATCGGCGAAAGATCGACGCTCCGGTAGTTCGGCGCGGCTACCAATTGCGCCCACTGGTGCGGCCAGGCGAGCATCATCGTCGCCTTTTCCGCCTCCATCAGCGCCAACGCTTCCTCGGCATCGAACCAGCGCTGGAGCACCAACGAACCGCCCGAACCGAGCGTGCCGCCCAGCGCCATCGAGAAATTTCCCGACCAGAAGAACCCGTTGGCCGACCAAGTGCGCGGCGGCTCCTGGATCGCGTACCACTGCGGCCAGCGCCAGAGTTGCAGGCAAACGCCGCGATGGGCCGAAAGGATGCCCTTGGCCTTGCCCGTAGAGCCCGAGGAGAAGAACAGCACGCCGGGATCGCTCGGCTGCACCGAAGCGGCAGCGGCATCGACCAACGCGGGATCGATGCTGTTTCCACGCGCGAGGAACGTGCTCCAGCCCTCGATCGCGCCGAGGCCTTCATCGCTGTCGATCACCGCGAGATGGCGCAGGAACGGAAACCTGCTGGAGGCCACTTCGCCGGGCTTGGCCGAACCGATCTGCGGTTCGAGATCGACCAGCGTCTGCGCGAAATCCTTCTTGAGCACATGGCGCTCAAGCAGCAGCACGGAACAGCCGCCCATTTGCAGCACGGTTTCCAGTTCTGCGGGGGTGAAAAAGGTGCTCACCGTCATGGCAACACCGCCTGCAAGCGCGGTCCCGAAGACGCCGGAGAGGAATTCCAGCCGGTTCGTCGCCAGCACGCCGACGCGGGTGCCCTTGTCCACACCGCAAGCCATGAGCGCGCGGGCGACTTCCAGCGAACGGTCCCAGAGGTCGTCGTAAGTCCAGCGCTCCATCCGGTCGCCGAGATGGATCACCGCAGCCTCCGCCGGGCCGTAGCGCTGCGCGACCTCGCGGACGAAACCGCCCAGCGTCAGCGGGCCGATGCCCTGCTCTTCCGCCAGCGGAATGCCGCGCGCGATGGACAGGCCTTCGGTAACTTCGACCATGCTTTCCCTCTCCCACCCCAGGCTCTGGCCACAAGCTCTGGCGCGGCGGGCGGATCCCTCAAACCGCCCGCCGCACCGGCTGCATCAGGCGTTCACGTCAACGATGTAACGGCCGGTGACCTCACCGGACATGAACTTGCGAGCAGCCTCGATGGCACCTTCCAGGCCGATGGTCTGGCCGATGGTTTCCAGCGCGGCCGGGTCGAGATCGCTCGCCAGACGGTCCCAGGCCTTCAGGCGCTTGGCCTTGGGCGCCATGACGCTGTCGATGCCCAGCAACGAAACGCCGCGCAGGATGAAAGGCATGACGGTGGAAGGCAGATCGAAGCCCTGCGCCAGACCGCAAGCGGCCACCGCGCCGCCGTACTTCGTCTGCGCAATGGCATTGGCCAGCGTGTGGCTGCCCGCCGTATCGACCACACCGGCCCAGCGTTCCTTCTGGAGCGGCTTGCCCTTGTCGGCGAGTTCGGCGCGGTCGATGATCGTTTCCGCACCCAGCGACTTCAGGTAGTCTGCCTCGCCCGGCTTGCCGGTAAGCGCGGCGACCGAGTAGCCCAGCTTCTTGAGAATGGCGATGGCGACCGAGCCGACGCCGCCGGTGGCGCCGGTGACGAGAATCTCGCCCTGATCCGGGATCATGCCCCAATCCACCAGCGCATCGACGCAGAGCGCGGCGGTATAACCGGCAGTGCCGATCGCCATGGCCTGCTTCGGCGTGAAGGCCGAAGGCAGCGGCACCAGCCAGTCGCCCTTGAGCCTGGCCTTCTGCGACAGGCCGCCCCAATGGCCTTCGCCCACGCCCCAGCCGTTGAGCACGACGGTATCGCCCGCCTTCCAGTCGGCATGGCTGCTTTCGGTAACGGTGCCGACAAGGTCGATCCCCGGCACCATCGGGAACTTGCGCACGACGGGCGACGAGCCGGTGACAGCAAGGCCGTCCTTGAAATTGAGCGTCGAGAACGCGACGTCGATGGCGACATCGCCTTCGGGCAGCGCACCTTCGTCAAGCTGCTGGAGAGTGACCGTCTGGCCCTCATCGGTCTTGTCGATCACGATAGCGGAAAACATGGCATACTCCCTCAAGGACAGTGCGGCCCGGCGATGCGGGTCTTGGGCAGGCCTTGGTTGAAAGGGAATATGCGCCGCTGCGTCAATGCCGCCGCCCCATGCCATCGCCTAGGCGAAGCGGCATCACCGATGGGGTATCAGCCGTGCCCTATCCTCCGGGAGAAACCCCATGCGCGGCCAGCAGGTCCGCCACTTTCGGGAAGGCCTTGGCGCGCATCGTGCCGTACATCGAAAGCCGCAGGATCTCGCGCGAATAGCGGCGTGACAGTTCCTTGCGCTCGCCTTCGTCGGCGGCATGGGCGCGGGCAAGGATCGGCCAGAAGAACACGCCTGCAAGGTTCATCACCGAATAGACCTCGAAATCGATGCCCGGCTCGGCCAGATCGGTGCCGGCGAAGCGGCCCAGCGAACCGCAATATTCCCGCCAGAACGGGTCTTGCGACGGATCGGGAGAGGCCAGCACCTGCTGCAGCCAGACGCGGCAGATGTCGGGGTTCTCCATCGCGAAATCGGCCAGCCGCTCGGTGAGCGCTACGACGTCCACTTCCTCGACCCGGCGCTCGCCGACAGTCTCCGGGTCGCCGAAAACAGCCCGGAACAGCTTGTCGGAGACCCATTGGATGGTCGCCTCGATCAGCTTTTCGCGCGTTTCGAAATGCTGATAGGCGGTGCCGCGATTGACGGCGGCGAGATGGGCGACGGCAGAGAGACTGACACCCTCCGGCCCGTCCTTGGCCAAAAGGTTGGCCGCTGCATCCAGAATGACGGCGCGCGTCGCGACCGGATCGCGCGTCCTGCGCCGTGTTTTCGGCTCCATGCCCGCCCTTTCCTCTATCAAAGGGCGAGCATAGCGGCGTGCTTGCTAATCGACAATGTTGATCAGCTTGTCCTCAAAGGAAGGCTTTCACCTGTTCGAGGACCAGTTCGGCATGTTCCTTCCGGCAGATCAGCAGGTCCGGCATATAGACGTCCTCCCGATTGTAGACCAGCGGGCTGCCGTCGATGCGCGAGACATGGAGGCCCCAGCCCTGCGCAACGGCGGCGGGGGCACAGCTGTCCCATTCGTACTGGCCGCCGGAGTGGAGATAGATATCCGCCTCGCCGCGCAGGATCGCCATGGCCTTGGCCCCGGCCGATCCCATCGGCACCAGTTCGGCGCCGATCTCTTCGGCCACGCCGGTCGCTTCCTTGGCGGGACGCGTGCGGCTGACGACCATGCGCAGCTTTTCCGGCGCGGGCGGAATTTCACCCGGCTGGTCGGAACGCAGGACCACGCCCGCGCCCGGCAGTGCTACCGCGCCCAGCACCGGCGCGCCGTCCACCGCCATGCCGACATGGACCGCCCAGTCGGCACGCTCCTCGCCATATTCACGCGTGCCGTCGACCGGGTCGACGATCCACACCCGCTCCTTGCTCAGACGCTCGGCATTGTCCTTCTCCTCTTCGGAGAGCAGCCCGTCCTCGGGCCGCTGCTCGCGAAGGGCGTGGCAGAGGAACTGGTTGGCGGTCTGGTCGCCCGCCTTGCCCAGCGCCTTGCCCGAGAACAGGCCGGAAGCCCGCACATCGAGCAGGATCTTGCCCGCCACTTCGGCCAGATGGGCGGCGAGATCGCCATCGGTGAGGCTCATCAGGCGTCTCCCAGCAGGGTGTCGACGATGAGGTTCGCGGCCTCTTCCGGCGAGATCGCCGTGGTGTCGATGCGGATTTCCGGGTTGCGCGGCGCTTCGTAGGGGCTGTCGATACCCGTGAAGTTCTTCAGCTCGCCCGAACGCGCCTTCTTATAGAGGCCCTTGACATCGCGGGCCTCGGCCACCTTCAGCGGCGTGTCGATGAACACTTCGAAGAACTCGCCTTCCGGCAGCATCGTGCGCACCATCTCGCGATCTGCCTGGAACGGCGAGATGAAGGCGGTGATCACGATCAGGCCGGCATCGGTCATCAGCTTCGAGACTTCGCCCACGCGGCGGATATTCTCGATGCGGTCGGCCTCGGTGAAGCCCAGATCCTTGTTCAGGCCGTGGCGCACATTGTCGCCATCGAGCAGGAAGGTGTGCCGGTTCATCCGGTGCAGCTTCTTCTCGACAAGGTTGGCGATGGTCGACTTGCCCGAGCCCGAAAGGCCGGTGAACCACAGCACCGCCGGGCGCTGGTTCTTGAGGCCCGCGTGCTGCTTGCGATCGATGTCCACGGCCTGCCAGTGCACGTTCTGCGAACGGCGCAGCGAGAAGTGGATCATGCCCGCCGCCACCGTGGCATTGGTCATCTTGTCGATCAGGATGAAGCCACCGAGCGTGCGGTTGTCGGCATAAGGCTCGAAGACGATCTGCTTGTCGGTGGTCAGTTCCGCCACGCCGATCGCGTTCAGCTCCAGCGTCTTGGCCGCCAGCTTCTCCATCGTGTTGACGTTGACTTCGTACTTCGGCTCCTGAACCGTTGCCGAAACCGTCTGCGTGGCCGTCTTCAGCCAGTATGCGCGGCCGGGAACCATGGCCTCGTCCGCCATCCACACGAAGGTCGCCTCGAACTGGTCGGCGGTCTGCGGCGGATTGTCCGCTACCGAGATCACGGACCCGCGCGAGCAATCGATCTCGTCCGCGAAGCAGACGGTGACCGACTGGCCGGCAACCGCCTCGTCCAGATCGCCGTCATAGGTAACGACGCGGGTGATCGTGCTGGTCTTGCCCGAAGGCAGGACGCGGATCTTGTCGCCCGACTTCACCGAACCGGTGGCGATCAGGCCCGAGAAGCCCCGAAAGTCCAGGTTCGGACGGTTCACCCACTGTACCGGCAGGCGGAACGGCTTGTCGGCATCGACCGAGGAGAGAACCTCCACCGTTTCCAGATGCTCGATCAGCGGGATACCTGCGTATTGCGGCGCCTTGTACCACGGGGTCTTCTCCGAGAGCGTGGTGATGTTGTCGCCCTTGAAACCCGAGATCGGCAGCGCGGTGAAGTTTTCGATCCCGATCGAGCTGGCGAACTCGGTATAGTCCGCGAGGATCTTGTCGAAGACCTCCTGGCTGTAGTCCACGAGGTCCATCTTGTTGACCGCAAGGACGATGTTCTTGATGCCGATCAGGTGGCAGAGGTACGAGTGGCGACGCGTCTGCACCAGCACGCCCTTGCGCGCATCGATCAGGATCACCGCAAGGTCTGCGGTGGAAGCGCCGGTGACCATGTTGCGGGTGTACTGCTCGTGGCCGGGGCAGTCGGCAACGATGAACTTGCGCTTCTCGGTGTTGAAGAAGCGATAGGCCACGTCGATGGTGATGCCCTGCTCACGCTCGGCGGCAAGACCGTCGACCAGCAGCGCGAAGTCGATTTCCTGGCCCTGCGTGCCGACCTTCCTGGAGTCCGACTGGAGCGCGTCCAGCTGGTCTTCGAAGATCATCTTCGAATCGTAGAGCAGGCGCCCGATCAGGGTGGACTTGCCGTCGTCGACGCTGCCGCAAGTGATGAAGCGCAGCATCGTCTTGTGCTCGTGCTGGACGAGGTATGCGTCGATATCGTCCGCGATCAGCTGGTCGGTGACGTAGACCGCTTCTTTGGTTTCAACGTCGGCCATCAGAAGTACCCCTGCTGCTTCTTGACTTCCATGCCGGCACCGCCGGCGTCCTTGTCGATGGCGCGCCCCTGCCGCTCGGATGTGGTTGTGAGGAGCGTTTCCTGGATCACTTCGGGAAGCGTCTTCGCCTCGCTCTCTACCGCGCCGGTCAGCGGGTAGCAGCCGAGCGTGCGGAAACGGATCGAGCGTTCGACGGGAACCTCACCTTCCTTCAGCGGGAAGCGTTCGTCGTCCACCATCAGCAGCATGCCGTCACGCTCCACGGTCGGGCGCTTTTCGGCGAAGTAGAGCGGCACGATGGGGATGTCGTTCAGGTGGATGTACTGCCAGATGTCCAGCTCGGTCCAGTTGGAGATCGGGAAGACGCGGATCGATTCACCGCGCGCCTTCTTGGCGTTGTAGAGGTTCCACAGTTCCGGGCGCTGGTTCTTCGGGTCCCAGCCGTGCGAGGAGGTGCGGAAGGAGAAGATACGCTCCTTGGCGCGGCTCTTTTCCTCGTCGCGGCGGGCGCCGCCGAAGGCCGCATCGAAACCGTACTTGTCCAGCGCCTGCTTCAGGCCTTCCGTCTTCCACATGTCGGTATGGAGCGCGCCGTGATCGAAGGGGTTGATGCCCTTCTCGATGGCTTCGGGGTTCTGGTAGACCAGCAGTTCCATGCCGCTCTCACGCGCCATCTTGTCGCGCAGCGCGTACATCGCCTTGAACTTCCACGTCGTATCGACATGGAGCAGCGGGAACGGCGGCGGCGAGGGATAGAAGGCCTTGCGGGCGAGGTGCAGCATCACCGCGCTATCCTTGCCGACCGAATAGAGCATCACCGGCTTTTCAGCCTCGGCGACGACTTCGCGGATGATGTGGATGCTCTCGGCTTCGAGACGCTCCAGATGCGTGAGTGTTTTCATCAGGTCTTCCTCTGCCCTGGGCTCATGCCCGTTGGCGGGGTTTCGAACAGTCCCGATTCCGAATCGCAGGGATGACATTCCCGCGAACCTCCCATATGGGAGGGCATGGCCCTTACCAGCAACGACGAGACCGATCTCCTGATCCCGCTCTTTCAGGGAAATGCCGAAAATCCGCGCTTTTCGACATTTCTGGAAAGGTTGCGTCGTCGCACCCAAGCCGATTACGTCAGCCTGATCCTTCGCATGGGCGATGGCCCGCACGCCGCAATCGTCGAAAGCTACGCCGGAATCGACTTGCGGACGCGCGCCCGCGAGTCGGAACATCAGGGGCCATTCGACCTCGATCGCTACCTCTACGACAGCCTGCGGCCGGGGCGGGTCTATTCGATCGGGGAGATGATCGATCACGATCCGATAGCCCGCGCGGATCGCAACCGGCGCATGGCGAAACTTGGCATTGGCGACGAGCGCGTGGTGCGGATCGCGGGCGGCGAACGCTTTAGCGCATGGCTGCTGATGGCCCGCGCGCGGGAGTGCACCGCCGCCGACAGCGCCTTGCTCTCCAGCTTGGCGCCTTACGTCGCCATCGCGGTCGAGAATCTCGTGGCAATGGACCGCGACCGGCTTTCGGCGCGGATCAACGCCATGGGGCTGGAGCGCACCGGCAAAGGCTGGATGCTGCTCGACGCCGAGGCACGCGTGCTCGCGACCGATCCGGCGCTGGCGGAATTCTGGCAGACGCACTGCGGCGCGGCTCTACGCCCGGGTGAGCGCGTGCTGGGCCTGGACCTCGCCGCCGAACGCAAATTGGCGGCCATCGTGGCGGAAATGACGCAGGATCGTACCCTGTCCGCACGGCCGCTGCTGCTGCGGGACAATCCGCATATCGAAGCGCTGCTGATGCCCGCCGAGAATGCGGAGGCCCTCGCGGCACCGGCGATCCTGGCGCTCTGCGCCCTGCCCCGGCCGCATTCGGATCACAGCGCCGAGCGACTGGCGGAAGTCTTCGACCTGCCCCGGCGCGAAGCGGAACTGGCGATGGCGCTGGCGGATGGCCACTCCATCGCAGAGGCAGCGGAGCGCATGGGCCTGACGCTGGAGACGGCGCGCAACTACTCGAAGCGGCTTTACGCCAAGCTGGGCGTGCGCGGGCAGGCGGAACTGGTGCGGCTGGTTTACGAGAGCAGCGCGGTGATGGCGTGAGCGTGTTGTGGGCCTAGCGTCCTAGACGCTAATTGCCCACACCCTCTAAGTCATTGTGAGCGCAGCGAAGCAATCCAGGGCAGTCTAAGCCGCTCTGGATTGCTTCGTCAGCTTTGCTTCCTCGAAATGACGATGCAGAGAGGAGGCGATGGGCTTGGCGTGCGCCTGCCCCATCAATCGCTGAGCTTGGCCTCCATCGCCCCGATCTCCGAACGCAGCCACATCGTCTCGGACAGGTTCTTGCCGCCCGAAGCCGCCAGCAGAGCCTCATGCGCCGCCTTGCGCACGGTAAGCACCGCCGCATTGTCCGGCTCGGCGCTGAGAGCGATGTCGGTCAGATGCACGGCCTCCAGCGGAGCGCCTGCATCCAGCTTCGCCTGCGCCCGCTCAGCCAGCTTGGCCGCACCACCCGCCAATTCCACCAGATCGGCATCCACGCTGGAACGCGGCACGCCGTAGAGTGCGGTGGTACCGTCCTCATAGTGCAGCCAGCCCGAATACTCGCGCCAGATCGACTTGACCGCCCAGGCCGCCTTGCCGTGGAATTCGCCGATCTCCAGCCCCTCGGGCCAGGCGAATTCGCGCATCAGCCTGTGCACGTCCTTCCCCGCCTTCATCCCTTCCAGCGTGTAGTCGCGCACATAGCTGACCGCCGCGTGCATCTTGTCGAGATCGGCGCGGATGCGTTCGGCACCACGAATGGCCTCGCCGTGCCCGGTGACGATAATCTCGGCCCCAAGGTCGCGGATCGCCTCCAGCGACTTCAGGTAATTGCGCACCAGACGCGGCTTGTCCCCGCGCAGGGTGTTGAGGAAAGGCATCGACAGCCAGACCGGCCCGAAGACATTGCCGGTGAAGGCGATCTTCTCCTTGGGCATCCAGACCGTGAGCGAGTCGATGGTCTCCCCCTCGGGCGTGGAGATCAGTTCGAACGTCCGCTCGCCAAGGTCGATGGTCAGGCGGCGATCGACCAGAATGTCCGGAACCACATTCGGCGCCGGCTTGGGCGAACCGCCGCGCTTCAGCGTCGATCCCCAGAGCTTGCCGCTCCTCGGCCCGAAGAAGGGCTGGAGGCCCATCATGTCCGAAAGCGCTTCATTGAAGCCCGGCCCACCGACGACTTGCGTGCCCTCCTCCAGAAATTCCGGCACCCCGCCGAAGTGATCGGCGTGGCTCTGGGTCAGGATGATGAAGGCCAGCGAGCCGGTGCGCGGCGGGGTCAGCAGACGCTTGGTGCGCTCTGCATTGTCCATGAAGCCGGTGTTGATCATGACGTCGCCCTCGGCAGTCGTCACGAGGTAGGCGTTCGAGATATCGTTCGCCTGGAACACGAAATCGGTGATCGCGATAGCCTCGGCCTGCTCGTCTCCCGAGCGGACGAGACCTGCCAGCTTCGGCCCGGCGTCCTTCACACTGTCAACACTTGGCATTTCAAGCCTCCTCGATACCGATCATGACCTTGGCGGATTGCGGCGTGGCGGCGATTTCCAGGCCCTTCATGATCTCGCTGAACGGCAGCTTGTGGCTGATCATCGGCGCGATCTTGTCCTTCAGCCGGGGCATCGCGGCCACCACTTCGGGCATTTCGGTCGGATAGCCGACCGCCGTGGTGATCGTCATCTCGCTGGTCAGCATGCGGCCGACCGGGAACTCGATGGGCCGCATGTAGGCGGCGGTGATAACCAGCTTGGCATGCAGCTTGGCCATCATGATCACATCGGTCAGGATGTTGGGCGCGCCCGCCGCGTCGATGAAGGCATCGGTGCCCACGCCCACGCGGCCATAGCTGGGCACTTCGCCGTGCAGCTTCGCCAGTTCGGCGCGCAGATCGATCTTGGTGGGATCGAGTGCAGCCCGAACGCCCAGCGCCCGCGCGCGCTCCAGACGCTCTTCGGACAGATCAAGCGCCACCACATCGGTCACGCCCCGATCGACCAGCCAGAGCAACATGCCAAGGCCGATCGGTCCGCAGCCAAACACCACCACCTTGTCGCCCGGCTTCACATCGGCGCGGTTGACGCCGTGCATAGCGACGGCCAGCGGCTCGCACATGGCGGCAACATCGTAGGAGATGCCTTCGGGGATCGGCAGGATGGAATCGCCCAGCCGGGCCTCGCGCACCAGCAGTTCCTGCGTGAACGCGCCTTCCGGCCCGCCCGAACCGATGTTGCTGGGCGTCATCATCGGATTGACGATGACGGCATCGCCCACCGCAATGCCGGCGACTTCGGCGCCGACTTCCATCACCTCGCCCGCGCCTTCATGGCCCAGCGCGGTCTCCACGCCCGGCGGAATGCCGCCCATCTTGATGTAGGACAGGTCCGATCCGCAGATGCCGACCGACTTCATCTTGACGACCACGTCCTTCGGCCCCGCCGCCGGACGTTCGTAAGCATCGACGCGGACATCGCCTTGCCCATGGATCTTGAGCAGTTCCATCGCTTCTCTCCCTTGGCGCCGCTTACGGACGAACCATGTAGCCGCCGTCGATCGTGACCGTCTCGCCGGTCATGAACGAGCTGGCGTCCGAGCAAAGATAGGCACCGATGCCTTCGAAGTCCGCCGGATAACCGGTGCGCTTCATCGGAATCGTCGGCGCGAAATGCGCGGCCACGGCATCGGCGCGGGCGCCCTCGCCCATCATCGGCGTGATGACCAGACCCGGCGCCACGACATTGGCGCGAATGCCCAGCGGGGCCAGTTCGATGGCGAGGCACCGGATCGCCGCCGCCACTGCCGCCTTCGACGCGGCATATTCCATCTTGCCCGGCAGCCCCTGAAACAGCGAGAGCGAACCGCAGGCCACAAGGCTGCCGCCGCTCTGGTCACCCGCCTCGACACGTTCCTTCATCAGCCGCGCGCCTTCGCGCAGGGTGAAGAAGGCACCGTCCAGCGCAGTCTTCTGGAATTCGTACCAATGCTCGGTCGGCATCTCGAAAGCCGAGTTGTAGCGCGGCGACGCGCCGGAGTTCGCGAACACGCAGTCCACCCGGCCGAAATCGGCGATCACCTGATCGTAACCGGCCTTGATGTTCGCCTCTTCCGAAACGTCCACCTGATAGGCGATCACCTTGCCCGCGCCGGCCGCTTCCAGTTCGGCCTTGGCCTTCGCGCTCTTTTCCGCGTTGCGCGCCCAGATCGCCAGATCGCCGCCCATCTTGGCCACGCCCATGGCAAAGCCGAAACCGATGCCGCCGTTACCACCGGTCACCACCGTCACCTTGCCCGTGCAGTCAAAAAGGCCCTTGGCCATCATTCTCTCCTCGATCCCGTTACCGGCCTTCTTGCCGGCACTTTCGTTGGCGCGATGTTTCCCGTGGGCGGCTTGTTCCGCAAGCTTGGCAATCATAGAATTCAGGCCCTATCCAAGCGTCAGGGACACGAATTCGGGCCATAGACCCGACAAGTCCGGGAGAGCCTGCAATGCCCGATAACCGCTCCGCCCATACGCCGACGATGATCGTCGATGCGGAGCTTTGCGCCGCAGGAATTACCGCACAGATCGTGCGTTTCGACATTCCGGAGCCGACCGATACGCGCCACGCCGTCGGTGCCGGCTATCACGTCAACATGTGCCTGACGCCGCGCCCGCTGGAGTCGCGCGGCGGCTATCGCGAGCGCTGGGGGCCGCACCGTTTCGAGCGATTGGGAGACGTTTTTGCGATCCCGCCGGGCGAGTCGCTCTATATTCGCGGCGGCAGCGGGCGGCAGGCTTCGCTGGTCTGCACGATCGACGCCTCGCTCGTGCATGACCTGCTGGGCCGCGACCTGCCGTGGGACGACGCGCATCTGGCCGCCGCGCTCGACATCGGCAGCGCGCAAGTCCGCGCCCTGCTGTTCCGCATCACCGCCGAAGTGCGCCACCCCGGCCTTGCCTCGCAGCGGATGCTGGAACTGCTGGGCAGCGAACTCGCCATCGAACTGGGCCGCTATGGCCTCGAAGTCTCGGAGAGGCCGATGACCGGGGGCCTTTCCGGCTGGCGCCTGCGACTGATCGAGGAGCGGCTGGCGAACGATATCACCGCGCCGCCGCTGAAAGAACTGGCCGATTCGTGCGGGCTTTCGGTACGCCAACTCACGCGCGGTTTTCGCGTCAGCCGTGCCTGCTCGATCGGCGACTATATCGAGCAGCGCCGCATGGAAGCCGCCAAGCGCCTGCTGATGGAGGGCGAAAGCGTGAAGACCATCGCCTTCGCCATGGGGTTCGCGTCCCCCTCCAGCTTCACGTTCGCGTTCCGCCGCGCTGTTGGCGCCAGCCCCAGCACGTTCCGTCAGCGGCAAGGCCGCCCGCTCGCGTCGATGCCCACCGTCGCGGCCTAACGCGGGTCTTGGCCCGGATTCGACATATAGACCCGATCTGACGCGCCAGCCGCATTGCCAATCGCCCCCGCGCGCTGGCTATCTCGTATGCATGAGGTCGCCGTAGCGGCCCGCACCGAGACACGGGAAAGAGGATCACGAAATGGCCGAGCAACTCACGGCGGACAAGCTCGTTGGCGACGCTCTCGTCGAACAGGCGATGAAGGATACCGGCATCCGGGACTTCGACAATGATACATGGCGCGAAGGCTTCGATGTCTTCGTGAACGATTTCAACGCCGGGATCGCGCGCGGTCAATACACCGAAGGCGGCATCGCCCGCGCCGCCGCCGACACGCTGCACTATCTGCGCGGCCGCCTGAAGATTTCGGACTATCTGCGCCAGAACCCCGAACTGCTCAGCCGCCCGGTCGAAAAGCCGGTCTTCGTGATGGGCGTGCCGCGCACCGGCACCACCCTGCTCTCGAACCTGCTGGCCGCCGATCCGGCGCGCCGCTCGCCGCTGACCTGGGAAATCGACGATCCGGTGCCGCCGGTCGCCTCCAGCGACTTGCTCACCACCGATCCGCGCGCGCAGGCCCGTCTGGCGCAGGAAAAGGCAATGCTCGAAGCCAATCCGACCATGGGCAAATACTATCGCGGCTCGGCCGTCTATCCGAACGAGTGCGTGTTCTTCATGGCGCACGATTTCAAGACGCTGATGATCGACTCCAAGGGCAAGCTGCCGGGCTACAAGGAGTTCATCTTCTCCTGCGACATGACCAGCGCCTACGAATACCACAAGAAGTTCCTGCAGGTTCTCCAGCAGAACGCCGGGGGCGTGTGGAACGTGAAGAAGCCCAGCCATGCGCTGTGGCTGGAAACGATCTTCAAGGTCTATCCCGACGCCCGCGTGCTCTGGGCGCACCGCGATCCCTTCACCGCCACCGGCTCGCTCTGCTCGATCATCTCGCTCAGCCACATGGCGCACATGGGCAAGCCGGATACGGCGTGGCTCAAGGAAAACTACACCTGGCAGGCGGCCGAGCATGCCAACCGGATCATGGATTTCCGCGACAAGCACGGCGAGGACAAGATTATCGACGTCCACTACGCCGACATGACGGCCGACCCGATCGGCACCATGAAGAAAGTCTACCAGCAACTGAGCGACGAATGGACCGCAGAGGCAGAGGCCGGCATCCAGCAATGGGTGGATGACAACCCGCAAGACAAGTTCGGCAAGCACGAATACAAGCTGGCGCAGTACGGCATCGAAAAGGCTGAGCTTGAGCCGCTCTTCGAACGCTATCTCTCGCGCTACGACGTCGCGCGCGAAGGCTGAGGAGACGCCGATGCTCGAAGGCCGCCATTACCAGAACGCCTACGTCTGCGACGATCTGGAAGCCGGAATCGACCTGTTTCGCGGACGCGGGCTTGCCCGCGAACCGATGATCATCCCGGTGGACCAGCAGGTGCTCACGCCGCAGGGTTTGAAGCGCCAGAAGGGGCGGATCTGCTTCATCTGGATCGGCGAACTCCAGATCGAACTGATCGAGAACGAAATCGACGAAGTGGGCATCTATGCGGGCTGCCAGTCCAACGGCGGCCCGCTGCGCTTCCACCACATCTGCTTCGGCGTGGACGACTGGGCGGAATTCCGCAAACGGGTCGAAAGTCAGGCGTTCCCGATCGCCATGGAACGAGAGCCCAATGACGATCCGAACGCACTGAAATTCCTCTACCTCGATGCCCGCACGGTCTTCGGGCACTATATCGAATATACCTGGATGCCCGAGGCCATGTGGCAGCAGATCAGGGCCATGTAGGACCTCAGGCCCGCTCCAACGCCACTTCGCCGTAGAGCGTCGTACGCTGCTTCAGGGTGCGGCCGACGCTTTCCGCCGCGTTCCGCAACTCCGCAATCGTCACCCCCTGCCCGTGCGCGGCCCCTGCGGCGCGGCTGATGCTTTCGTCCATCAGCACGCCGCCAAGGTCGTTCGCACCCGCCGCCAGCACGGCAGCCGCGCCGTCCATGCCCAGCTTCACCCACGAGCACTGGATCGAGTTGATCGCCCCGTTCAGCGCCAGACGCGCCACTGCGTGCATCATCACCGCCTCACGCCATGTCGGCCCCTTGCGGCACTGCCCGCGCCGGTAGAACGGCGCCTCCATATGGACGAGCGGCAGCGGCACGAACTCGGTAATGCCCCCGGTATCGAGTTGGAGATTGCGCAGCGCCAGCAAGTGTCGCGCCCAGTGCTCGATGCCTTCGAGATGCCCGAACATCACCGTGGAAGTCGTCGGCAGGCCGACACGGTGTGCTGTCCCCACCACGTCCAGCCATTCCTGCGTGGTCAGCTTGCCGGGGCAGATCTGCTCGCGAATGTCGTCGCAGAGGATTTCGGCCGCCGTTCCGGGGAGCGAGCCCAGCCCCGCGTCCTTCAGCATCGCCAGGTAGTCCCGCACCGGCATCCCCAGCGTGCGCGCGCCCTGGCTCACTTCCAGCGGGGAGAAGGCATGGACATGAAGGTCCGGGCACGCTGCTTTCACTTCGCGCAGGATCGAAAGGTAGGTTTCGCCGGTATAGCTCGGGTGAATGCCTCCTTGCAGGCAGACTTCGGTCGCCCCGCGCTCCACCGCTTCACGCGCGCGGCCGGCAACTTCGGACAAGTCGAGATTATAGGGCTTGTCACGGAAATCCGCCTTGCTGCTGGTCTTCGAGAAGGCGCAGAACGAGCAGGTGTGGGTGCAGATATTGGTATAGTTGATGTTGCGATTGACGACGTACGTCACTGTATCGCCGCTGACTTCAGCGCGCAGGGCATTGGCCGCAGCCACCACCGCCTGCGCCGCCGCGCCGCGCGTGGCGAAAAGGGCGACGATCTCGTCCTCGCTCAGCGTCACCCCGCTCGCCGCACGGTCGAGGATACGATGGAGCGACGCCGCAACCGGCCCGGCATGGAATTGCCCCAGCGGAGCGCGGACACTGCCCGGTGCATGCTGATCGGCCAGACCGGGGCTCCAGGCGCTGTCTCGTGCCAGCCCCTCGGCATCGGCATGGCGCAATACCGCCGGACGGACCGCCGGATCGAGCCATGAGCGGTCCTCGCTCATCACGAAGCGCGGATAGATCGTCAGGCGCTCGACCAGCGGCAGGCCTTTGCCCGCACAGATCGCGCGCAGCCGCTCCACTTCGGGCCAGGGCGCTTCCGGGTTCACATGATCGAGCGTGACCGGAGAGATGCCGCCCCAATCGTCGATCCCAGCGTCGATCAGTTCGACAAGCCGCTCGTCATTCAGATTGGGCGGCGCCTGTACCGAGACTTCGTCCGGCAGCAGGATGCGCGCGGCGGCGACCACGCGCAGGAAATCCGCCTCGCTCGCTTCCGGCGCTCGGGCCATCTTCGTGCCCGGCTTGGGGCAGAAGTTCTGGACGATCACTTCCTGCAAATGGCCATGGTCGCGGTGCAGGTCGCGCAAGGCGATCAGGGCGTCGATCCGTTCTTCCGCCGTCTCGCCGATGCCGATCAGCACGCCGCTGGTCATCGGCACCCGCGCGCGGGCCGCCGCCGCCAGCGAGGTGAGCCGCAGTGCCGGCACCTTGTCGGGCGAGCCATGGTGGCACATGCCCTTTTCCAGCAGCCGCTCCGACGTGCTTTCCAGCATGAGCCCCGCCGAAGCCGCGACCGGGCGCAGCATCCGGTAGTCCTCTTCCTCCAGCACGCCCGCGTTGACGTGCGGCAGCAGGCCGGTTTCCTTCAATACCCGTTCGGCGCAGTGGCGCACGTAATCCACGGTGCGCGCAAAGCCTCGCTCCGCCAGCCACTCGCGCGCGGCGGCATAACGGCGCTCCGGCGCGTCGCCCAGCGTGAACAGCGCTTCCCGGCACCCCGCAACGGCCCCGGCGCGGGCGATATCCAGCACTTCCTCAGGCGTGAGGTACGGCGCTTCGAGCCGCGAAGGCGTCGTCGCGAAGGTGCAATAGTGGCAGACGTCGGTGCAAAGGCGCGTCAGCGGGATGAAGACCTTGGGCGAATAGGTCATCCGCGCCGGGCGACGCGCATTGCGCCGCGCCCTTGCCCGCGCGGTGACCTCCTCCAGCGGAGCGGCCAGCAACCATGCCTTCAACTGGCGGGTCTCATCCTGCATCTGCTCACCCTTCAGATGCCTGCGAGGGCAAGCACCTCCTTCGCGAGCCTTTCCCTGTCGGCGGCTTCGCGCATCATTGTCGTCGTCACGGTGACCGTGAGGCCCCGTGCCTGCAAGCCAAAGACATCGGCCTCATCGGCATGGTCGATCAAGAGGTGGTCGAGAAGATCGCTGTAGTGATGAGCGATGGCCGCATTGCTTACCGCCTGCCCCCGCTCGGCCAGCATCTTGGCCAGCGGGCCTTTGACCGATGTTCCGCCGACAATCGGCGAGACTGCGATCAGCGGCACCCGCCGCGCCGCCAAGGCCGCCCGCACGCCGTCGACGGCGAGGATCGGATCGACGCTGAGGAAAGGATTGGACGGGCAGACGGCGATGGCAGCAAGGTCTTCCCGTGCCAGCGCGTCAGCAAATCCGGATGAGGGTTTGGCCCCCGGAACACCCTCGAAACGCACATCGGAAACCACCGGAATGCATTGATCACCCACAAACCAGCGCTGAAAATCGGTCCAGCCTGCCTCGGTAAGGACCTGCGTGCGCACCGGATCGTCGCTCATCGGCACAACCGCGTGGGCGATCCCAAGTTCGCGCGTCAGCCGCGCCGTCACTTCAGAAAGCATCTCACCTGCACGCAGCCGCCATGACCGCGCGATGTGCATCGCCATGTCGCGGTCGCCGAGGTTAAACCATCCTTCCTCGCCCAGCCCGCGGAGCATGGCCATGGCCTGCCAGGTCTCGTCCTTCACGCCCCAACCGCGCTGGGTGTCGTTGAGACCGGCCAGCGTGTAAGTCACTGAATCTATGTCAGGACAGACAGTTAGCCCAAGATGCTCGAAATCATCGCCGGTATTGACGACGATCGTCAGGTCTTCCGGCGCCATGACCACAGCGAGTCCTGCCGCCAGCTTCGCCCCGCCGACGCCGCCCGAAAGTGCCAGTATGTGTTTACGGCTCATCGGAACATGTCCTGCTCGATAGGCCTAAGCCCGTTCACCGCGCCCGGCCCGTGTTCCTCCGTCACCCAGCGCTCGCAGCCGCGCACCAGCGCGACCGGAGTGCCTTCCGCGCCCTCACCCATCGCCAGCGCCGCCATGGCGGCAACCGAGTCCGCGATGCCGATCACGGTGGCCTGAAGCGTGCGGCCGTAAAGATCCTGCGCAAAACCACGGCGGTCTTCCAGCACGGTCAGCCCCGCACAGCCGATGGCATGGCCCAAAGTGCCGATCCGCCAGGCCCGCCCCATCGAATCCGCGATCACCACGCCGATCCGAACTTCACACTCGTTCTGAAGTTCGCTCCGCAGCGCCCGTGCCGAAGCATCAGGATCGAGCGGCCAGAGCAGCACACGGCCAGCCTCTCCGCCTTCCACGTTCGATGCGTCGATCCCGGCATTGGCCAGCACATGCCCGGTGCGATGCGCCGCGATCACGGCCGCCGGGGTGCGGCGCAGGATCTGAGAACTCTCCTCAAGTATCGCCTGCATCATCTTAGGACCACGACCGGTGGCGCGGGCAAGTTCATGTGCTTCCTCAGAAGGCACGAACGCCGCAAGATCGCGCGTGCGGCTCTCCACCTTGGAGACGATCTTCTGCGCCACCACCAAGATATCGCCATCGCGTAACCGGTCGCCTTCGCCGTCAAGGCTCGCGCATATCGCTTGCGCAATCGACATTCCGGTCGCGAACATAGGCAGTCCGGTCAGCGGTCGCACGGTCAGTTCTGGGTTTCGCTTCATCGGCCCTCCCGAGCCACCGTGCATAAAGCCACCACACCGGGAACGACAATGACAACGGCCAAGAATTCGCAGGGGAGATAATCTGATGGCAGCGATCGCGGTGATCGGCGGAACCGGTGCGCTTGGCAAGGGGATCGCCCGAAGGCTCGTCAAGGCGGGGCATCAGGTGACAATCGGATCCCGCACGGCGGACAAGGCCCGTACGACGGCCGAGGAACTGGGTGCGGCGGCCTATGCCGAGAATGGCGCAGCCGCACAGGGCAAGGACGTGGTGATCGTCACAGTACCCCACGCCTCGCAAGGCGATACGCTCCGCCAGATCGCCGGTGTAGTCGGCTCTGCCGTGGTGGTGGACACCACCGTGCCACTGGTGCCGCCCAAAGTCATGCGCGTGCAGCTTCCCGCAGAGGGCAGCGCCGCCATGCAGGCCCGCGAACATCTGGGGCCGGACGCCCGCCTCGTCACCGCGTTCCACAACGTCTCTGCCCACCACCTCGACAGCGATCACGCCATCGACTGCGACGTGCTGGTCTTCTCGGACGATGTGGAGGCCCGCCAGACCGTGGTGGACTTGTGCCCCGGCATGGGCCTTCGCGGACTTTCCGGCGGCGCTCTGGCCAATTCGGCGGCGGCCGAGGCGCTGACCTCGATCCTCATCTACATGAACAAGACCTACAAGGCCGATGGCGCCGGAATACGTTTCACCAACCTCGCCGCAACTCCGCAAGTGCCGTGAGCTGCTGGGCACTCATCCCGGTCAAGGCGCGCGGCCTCGGAAAGACCCGGCTGGCCCCGGTGCTCGATCCCCAAGAACGGGAAGCGTTGGTTTCAGGGATGCTGCGCCATGTGCTCGATACGGTGAGCGACTGCCGGTCGATCCAGCGCGTCTGCGTGCTGGGACCGGCGCGGCCCAATCTCGGTAGCAAGGTCCTGCGCTTCGACGATCCGGGGCCGGATCTCAACGGCGCGTTGGAAAGTACGATGGCGGCCATCGCCGCTGCGGGTCCGGAGCGTCTTATCGTGCTTCCGGCAGACCTGCCCTGCCTTGTCCCTGCCGACATCAAACGTCTCGCCAACCTCGGCCCTGAGACCGTCGGCATCGCGCCGGACCGTCATCGCACCGGCACCAATGCGCTATCGTTGCCATTGCCGTCGGGAATCTGGTTTCCCTTCTCATTCGGTCGAGACAGCTTCTCTATTCATTGCAAAAACGCAAAAAATCGTGGCCTTGCGGTGGAAGAGATAGTCTCCTGTGGACTGGAGAAAGATGTAGATGGTCCTCTCGATCTCGCCGATGCCGTTCGCGTCTTGAGTCGCGTCTACAATCCGGTGCCCAAAGCTCGGCCCCGCTACGCAGGCCGAAACCTGCCCACTTGAGGGACAATGACCTCCCCGACGGGAGCAGCCATCCACACCCGGAGCCCCGCGCAGAACGGAGTGGTCGGCGCGGGGCTCCAGCAAAAAGTCCTCACCCAGATCGGCGTCCGGCCGTCAGGTCACCACGTTGGGCAAGTCGCGTCCGGTATGCCGCTCGATGCCGGCAATCACTTGTGCCGCCGCGATCTGCGCTTCCAGCATCGCTCCGGTATCCGCGTCGATCTCGCCGCCGGCAGGTTCATAGCGCTCCAGATAGACCCGCAGGGTCGCGCCCTGGGTGCCGGTGCCGGAGAGGCGGAAAACGACGCGACTGCCGTCCTCGAACAGCACCCGGACGCCCTGGTTCTCGCTGATCGAATGGTCGACCGGATCGGTATAGGCAAAGTTGTCGGCATGGCCGACGGTCAGCGGTCCGAAAGCCTTGCCCGGCAGCGCCGGCAGCGCTGCCTTGAGCTGCGCCATCAGGGTTGCCGCCGCTTCGCTGTCGACCGCTTCGTAGTCGTGGCGCGCATAGTAGTTGCGCCCGAACCGCGCCCAATGGGTGCGGGCCAGCTGGTCGACGCTGATATCGCGTACGGCAAGAATGTTCAGCCAGAGCAGCACCGCCCAGAGACCGTCCTTCTCGCGCACATGGTCGGAGCCGGTGCCCGCGCTTTCCTCGCCGCAGATGGTCACCATTCCCGCATCGAGCAGGTTGCCGAAGAACTTCCAGCCGGTCGGCGTCTCGAAGCAGGGAATGCCGAGCGCCTCGGCCACCCGGTCGGCAGCGGCGCTGGTCGGCATCGAGCGGGCGATCCCGGCCAGACGGCCGCGATAGGCCGGGGCGATCTCGATATTGGCCGCCAGCATCGCCAGCGAATCCGAAGGGGTGACGAAGCGACCCCGACCGATGATGAGGTTGCGATCCCCGTCCCCGTCCGATGCCGCGCCGAGATCGGGCGCGTCCGGCCCCATCATCACGTCGTAGAGATCCTTGGCATGGATGAGGTTGGGATCGGGGTGATGGCCGCCGAAGTCCTCCAGCGGCGTTCCATTGACGACAGTGCCGGCCGCGAAACTTAGCCGGTTTTCGAGGATCTCCACCGCGTAAGGCCCGGTCACCGCACTCATCGCGTCGAAGCGCATGGTGAAGCCGCTGGCAACGGCCTTGCGGATGGCGTCGAAGTCGAACAGCTCCTCCATCAGGTCGGCATAGTCGGCGACCGGATCGAGCACCTGCACGACCATATCGCCGACCGTGCTTTCGCCCAGCACGTCGAGATCGATGTCCTCGGCTTCCACGGTCAGCCAGCGGTCGATGTCCGTAGTGCGGGCGAGGATCGCGCCGGTCACGCTTTCCGGGGCCGGGCCGCCATTGGCGATATTGTACTTGATGCCGAAGTCTTCGTCCGGCCCGCCGGGATTGTGGCTGGCCGAAAGGATCAGGCCGCCGCTTGCTCCATACTTGCGGATCACATGGCTGGCCGCCGGGGTCGAGAGAATGCCGCCCTGCCCCACGATCACGCGGGCATAGCGGTTGGCGGCGGCCATGCGGATTGCCTGCTGGATCACCGTGCGATTGTGGTAGCGACCGTCACCGCCGATCACCAGCACCGAACCTGGCTGCGGCTTCACCACGTCGAACACCGACTGGATGAAGTTCTCGGCATAGCCCGGCTGCTGGAACACGCGCACTTTCTTGCGCAGGCCGGACGTTCCCGGCGCCTGTCCTTCGAAAGGCGTGGTCGGTACGGTAACAATTTCGGTCAAACCAATCTCCATAAGGACGTACGGCAGGGGCGCGAATGCGTTCGCCCCTATAGATAGCCTCTACGACAATCGGGTTGCACGTCCCTTAAGTCAAATCGCCATCTAAATCAGACCGTTGTCACTCATACTGAAGATACCGCCCTTCGCCACGACGAAATGGTCGTCCAGATTGAGTTCCAGAGCAGCCATGACCTGCCGAAACGTGCGGGTGGACTGGATGTCGTCGGCACTGGGCGTCGGATCGCCGGACGGATGATTATGGACCAGAATCAGTCGGCGGGCATCGAGATCGAAAGCACGGCGCACGGTTCGCCGAAGCGGCAGTTCGCAAGTCGACTGGCGCGTGCCGCCGTGGAAATCCTCGGCGATGAACAGCCCGGTGCCATTGAAGAACAGCACCATCACGCATTCCTCGCGGCGTCCCAGCATCCTGCGTGCGAGATACTGACGGAACGCCGGGCTGGTTGTATCGACCGGCTCGCCCAGCAGCATTTCATGCGCGGCAACTGCCGCAAGATCGCGAGCGGCAACGATCAGCGCCGCTATCGCATGGCGATTGAGGCCCGATTCGTCGATTTCCTCGGCCAGCGCCTGTGCCGATGCGGTATGGATCGTGCTCAGCGAACCGAAGCGCTGGATCAGACGGCGGGCAACGACCTCGCTCTGTCCACCGACGACGGGGCGGAGTATCTGCGCCAGGACGGATAACTGCCCCGTTTCCTCTGCCGCCACATGTGAAAGGCGAGCCCAAGGGCCATCGCCAGGAGTTGGACGTAGGAGGGTATGATCGCCATCACCTGATAGGCCGTCTTGTGGACCTCGACGATCCCCAGCCTGTAGAAGTGGCTCGAAAAGGCGATGATCTGCGCCCCACCTATCCATAACGGGTAGAACCTGTTGGCCTGAAGCGCGACATAGCCGATGCCCAGCAGGCCCGACGTGTCGATCGCCAGATGAACGACATCGATCCCGTGATAGACCAGCAGGTCCGCGCCGCGCCCCAGATGATAGATGCGATCGGCAACGACCATGCCCAGCATGATCCCGGCCAGGACGCGTTCGGGAACCCCGCCGCGTCGCCAGGTCACGAGAAAGAGAAGAAGCAGAAGCCCATATTGCAGGTAGGCCCGCGCGTCCCAGGTCAGCATGAAAGCCCCCCATGGCCATGCTGCCGGAAACGCGCGGAACCCGCGATCATGCCTGGGTCGCTCAGGCGGATCGCAATATCTGGGTGTCTTCCACCAGTCGGCCGTTCTCCGGGCAGGCTTCCGGCTCGTCGAAGATCGCGTTGACGTCGCGGCCGATGCCCAGGAGTTCCTGGTGGACGCGGATCATGTCGTTCTGGCTTTCGAGCAACGTGCGCTGCGTCTTGGCAAGACGCATCAGCGCCGTCTGGCCAGTGAATGTCTTCACCCCGTCTGCCTGACGGGCGAGCAGCATCGATTCCATCAGGCGGGCCGAAGCGAGCAGGGCGGAATCGAGCGAGAGTTCGGCTTCGGGAAGCTGGCGCGCGATCCGGGCAGTGGCAGCGGAAATCGTGATCGACATAAAGTCCCCCATCGAGCAGCATCGGCCCGGTCGATGCGCCTGAAAACGTCGTGGCTGGAGGCTGGATCAAAGCAGGCTGCTCAGCTTGGTGGCCAGGTCCAGACCGAACACCGCGACGAGGAGCAATCCCCCGGCGATGGCGATCATGGCGGCCGTGCGGCTGAGACCCGCATTCGCTCCATCGAGCACCTCCGGAACGACCCGGGTGAATTTCTCTTCCTGCCAGGGCGCCGTCACGGTGAACGTGGCGCCATCTGCCAGGGTGAGCCTTTCGACCAGTTCGTCCCTGCCCCGATCCTCATCGAAGAGGGCCATGGTCGGAACCTGAGGATTCTTCTCTGGTAGCGGATTACAGGCTTCGTCCTGCTCCGGTTGATTCTGATCCTGTTGGTACTGCCTGTAAGCGCGCGCCAGTTCGGCGCGCGGCGGGGAGCCGGTGCGGCTGCGCACGCCCTCGATCCGTTGATTGACCGCGCTTTCGGAAATCCCCAGCTCCCACGCGATTTCCTTGCTCGTGCGGTTTTCGGCCACGAACATCAAGACTTCGTGCTGCTTGGATGTCAGCGACGGAAACACCGCCAGAATGCGTTGAAACTGCGTCATGTCGCCGTCGGGGTCCATTCGACCAAGGTCCATAACGCTATCGAACCATCCTCGTTCCGTCGTGCCCCGCCATCCCGCCGCGCATCGTACGAATTATAGGTCTTCTGCAATCGCACTATCAACCCGCTACAGGCGTCAATTTAACCACATCGAACGTAACAAGACACCGCAAAGCCTCAGGCATTGCGCTGGAAACGATTGTCAAACGTGCCGAATCGACACCTCGGACAGCGACGGCTTAGGCGAACAAGCTTAACCAATCTTGCTCACGCAACGAGTCGCACCGCGTCGGGGGAATTTTCAAGCAGATTTAGATCAAAAGCGGATGGATATCTGCCGGGAGCATCAAACGTCCGGCCCCCAACGCAGCGAAGCCATCCAGGACGGCTCGAACCGTACTGGATGGCTTCGCAATGTTCCGGATATCGGAAGAAGAGCGGCGAAACAGATCCTGCCGCCCATCCGGGATCGGCTTTATTCCTCGCCCATGCGCAGCGCGGCAATGAAGGCTTCCTGCGGGATCTGGACGTTGCCGTACTCGCGCATGCGCTTCTTGCCTTCCTTCTGCTTTTCCAGAAGCTTCTTCTTGCGGGTGATGTCGCCGCCATAGCACTTGGCGGTAACGTCCTTGCGCATGGCCGAGATCGTCTCGCGGGCGATCACCTTCGCACCGATCGCCGCCTGGATCGGGATCTTGAACATGTGGCGGGGGATCAGCTCCTTTAGCCGCTCCACCAGCGCACGGCCGCGCGGCTCGGCCTGAGTGCGGTGAACCACCATCGACAGCGCATCGACCGGCTCGTTGTTGACGAGGATGTTCATCATCACGAGGTCACCCTCCTGAAGCCCGATCTGCTCGTAGTCGAAGCTGGCATAGCCGCGGCTGATCGACTTCAGGCGGTCATAGAAGTCGAACACCACTTCGTTGAGCGGCAGCTCGTAAGTCACCTGCGCACGGCCACCGACGTAAGTCAGGTCCTTCTGGATACCGCGACGGTCCTGACAAAGCTTCAGGATCGAGCCGAGGTATTCGTCCGGCGTGTAGATCACCGCCTTGATCCACGGCTCTTCCATGAAGTCGATCTTCACCGGATCGGGCATGTCGGCCGGGTTGTGCAGTTCCTTCACGGTGCCGTCGGTCATCGTCAGGCGATAGACCACCGAAGGCGCCGTGGTGATGAGGTCGAGATCGTACTCGCGGCTGAGACGCTCCTGGATGATCTCCAGGTGCAGCAGGCCGAGGAAGCCGCAGCGGAAGCCGAAGCCCAGTGCTGCGCTCGATTCCATCTCGAAGCTGAACGAGGCGTCGTTGAGGCGCAGCTTGCCGATCGATTCGCGCAGCTTCTCGAAGTCGTTGGCGTCGACCGGGAAGAGGCCGCAGAACACCACCGACTGCACTTCCTTGTAGCCCGGCAGAGCCTCCGTCGCGCCGCCCTTCACCGTTGTGATGGTGTCGCCGACCTTGGCCTGTTCAACTTCCTTGATCTGCGCGGTGATGAAGCCGATTTCGCCCGGCCCCAGTTCCGGCAGGTCGATGCGCTTGGGGGTGAAGCAGCCGACGCGATCGACCAGGTGGTCGGTGCCGCCCTGCATGAACTTGACGTTGAGGCCCTTCTTGATGACGCCGTCGATCACGCGCACCAGAATGACGACGCCGAGATAGGGATCGTACCAGGAATCGACCAGCATCGCCTTGAGCGGCGCGGCGCGGTCGCCCTTCGGCGCCGGGATCTTGGCGACGACGGCTTCGAGAATCTCGTCGATGCCGATGCCCGACTTGGCCGAGGCCATGACGGCTTCGGAAGCATCGATGCCGATCACTTCCTCGATCTCGTGGCGCACCTTTTCGGGTTCGGCGGCAGGAAGGTCGATCTTGTTGATGACGGGCACGATCTCGTGGTCGTGCTCGATCGACTGGTAGACGTTGGCCAGGGTCTGCGCTTCCACGCCCTGCGCCGCGTCCACCACCAGCAGCGCGCCTTCGCAGGCGGCAAGGCTGCGGCTGACTTCGTAGGCGAAGTCGACGTGGCCCGGCGTGTCCATCAGGTTCAGCTCGTAAGTGATCCCGTCGGAAGCGGTGTAGTTCAGGCGCACGGTCTGCGCCTTGATGGTGATCCCGCGTTCCTTCTCGATATCCATGTTATCGAGCACCTGCGCGCTCATCTCGCGGTCGGAGAGGCCTCCGGTGCGCTGGATCAGGCGGTCGGCAAGCGTCGACTTGCCGTGGTCGATATGGGCAATGATCGAGAAATTACGGATCTGGGCGAGTTCGGTCATGGATGCGCCGTTAGCAGCGCTTGGACCATTTGAAAATGCGGTGTGCGCGCATTTTCAGACCGTCACCCAGCCCTGCGCAACAAACCTTCTTCGTCCCCGCCGGAAAGCGTTTCGGTGCGTGCGGGAGCGAACACGACTGATCCACTGCCGTCCAGTTCGAGCGGGCGGAGGAATTCCACGCCCATGCGGTCTTCCCGGCACCAGCGCGCGGTAGCCAGAACCACGTTGTCGTCCGCCAGATGGAGCCCGAACTGCGTCTCCGCCGGCACGTTCCAGAGCCCTTCGACCATGGCCCCGGTACTGGAGATATTGCGGATCGTCCCGTGATAGATATGCCCGCCATGCTCCAGCACGACCTTGCGCAGCATCGTCCGGCGCGGGGCACGGGCCGAGCGCGGGCCGGTAGCAAGGGCGACGAGGCCGCGGTCGAGCCGCGCCATGACTTCGGCCGCCGTCAACGACTTTTCATAGATATAACCCTGGACGTGGCTGCATCCGAGCAGGCGAACGAGGTCCAGTTCGTCCAGCGTTTCGATGCCTTCCGCCGTCGTTTCCATGCCCAGCGCCTCGGCAAGGCCAACGATCGAGGAGATGATCGCGCCATTGCGGCTGCCCTCGATGGTGGCCCCGCGTACGAAGCTCTGGTCGATCTTGATCTTGTCGAACGGCGCCTTCTTCAGATAGCCGAGCGAGGAATAGCCGGTGCCGAAATCGTCGAGCGCCAGCCGCACGCCGATCCTCTTGAGCGCGCCGAACATCGCCTCGGTGGACTTGTCCTCGCCGAGGAAAACGCTTTCGGTGATTTCCAGTTCGAGCCGGGCGGGATCGATCCCCGATTCGGCAATGGCTCGGGTAACCACGGCAGGCAGTTCGGGGTTGGCGAATTGCAGCGGCGACACGTTCACCGCCACGCGCACGTCATGCGGCCAGGCAGCAAGGTCGCGGCAGGCCTTGCGCAGTGCCCAG
>Ga0209050_1000372_pt1 | contig 85772 bp, 65 predicted proteins | sample Araplavi_mTSA_r2_FD_184276 | JGI IMG/M metagenome (GOLD analysis project Ga0209050, IMG submission 184276) | Arabidopsis root microbial communities from North Carolina, USA - plate scrape MF_Cvi_mTSA_r2 (SPAdes) (version 2) | ecosystem: Host-associated > Plants > Roots > Endosphere | place: USA...
GGGCGGCTGGCTGGAACGGCCTGCATCGCTTGCGCTTGAAGATCAATGAATGATTATGGGGATAGCACGATGACCTTTTCCAACGCCATGCTGCAGCGTGCCGTCCGGCGCCCGAAGCTGATCCACCTGTGCGCGCTGGGAGTCGCGCTCATGGTGGCCAATGGCACGCTGCTGGCGGCCACGCCTGCCGCCGCGGCGACCACCCAGGGGGCGGGCGCTGCGCCCGCCGCCGCACCGGCCTCGCTGGCGGTGTCCAAGATCGACTTCAAGCGCGGTGAAGACGGCAGCGGCCGTCTCATCCTGCAGTTCGATGGCAAGGGGGCCAATCCGGACCTGCGCACCCAGGGCAACAGCGTCGTCATCGACGTCGGCAACGCGACCCTGCCGGACAACCTGCAGAAGTCGATCAACGTGGTCGACTTCGCCACGCCGGTGCAGCGCATCGACCCGAAGCCCTATGGCGGCGGCACCCAGCTGGTGCTGGACACCAATACCGCGTTCGAATCGCTGGCCTACCAGACCGGCAACGAGTACGTGGTCGAGATCAGTGCCCGCAAGAGCGCCCCGGCTACCGGTGCCATCAATGCCACCACCGTGACCCAGGCGGCCACGGCCGTTGCCCAGCGCGGCTACAGCGGCAAGCCGGTGACCTTCAACTTCCAGGACGTGCCGGTACGCACCGTGCTGCAGTTGATCGCCGAAGAGTCCAACCTGAACGTGGTCGCCTCCGACACCGTCGAGGGCAACGTCACCCTGCGCCTGATCAACGTGCCGTGGGACCAGGCGCTGGACATCGTGCTGCGCGCCAAGGGCCTGGACAAGCGTCGCGATGGCGGCGTGATCTGGGTTGCCCCGCAGCCGGAGCTGGCCAAGTTCGAGCAGGACAAGGAAGACGCCCGGATCGCGATCGAGAACCGCCAGGACCTGGTGACCGATTACATCCAGATCAACTACCACAACGCCGCGCAGATCTTCAAAGCACTGACCGAAGCCAAGGGCATCGGCGGCAGCAGCGGCGGCGGCGGTGGTGGCGGTAGCGGCGGCAGCACGGCGCAGGAAGAGAGCGGGTTCCTGTCCTCGCGTGGCCGCATCGTCGCCGACGAGCGCACCAACACGCTGATGATCAGCGACATTCCGAAGAAGGTTGCGCGCATGCGCGAGCTGATCAACGTGATCGACCGTCCGGTCGACCAGGTCCTGATCGAAAGCCGCATCGTGATCGCCACCGACACCTTCGCGCGCGAACTGGGCGCCAAGTTCGGCATCTCCGGCCGTCGTGACAACGTGTGGTTCGGTGGCAACACCGAGCAGAACCACAAGAACATCGACAGCAACGCCCAGGCGCAGCAGGACTACCTGGAGGCGGTCGCCGACCAGCAGGCCAATGGCGGTCCGATCCCGGTGCCGCCGGGCCAGATCTTCAACACGCCGAACTTCAACTGGAACCTGCCGGTCGCGGCCGCCAGCAACCCGGGCTCGCTGGCGCTGTCGATCCTCAACGCCGGTTACCTGCTGGACGTGGAGCTGTCGGCCATGCAGCAGGAGTCGCGTGGCGAAGTCATCTCCAACCCGCGCGTGGTCACCACCAACCAGCGTGAAGCGGTGATCAAGCAGGGTAAGGAAATCGGCTATGTGACCATCACCGGCGGTACCGGCGGCGCGGCGGCCACGCCGAACGTGCAGTTCAAGGAAGTGCTGCTGGAGCTGAAGGTCACCCCGACCATCACCAACGACAACCGCGTGTTCCTGAACATGTCGGTCAAGAAGGACGAAGTCGAAAGCTACATCGTGCTGGACGGCTACGGCCAGGTGCCCTCGATCAACCGCCGCGAAGTCAACACCGCCGTGCTGGTCGACGACGGCCAGACCGTCGTGATCGGTGGCGTGTACGAGTTCACCGACCGCAACAGCGTGAACAAGGTGCCGTTCCTGGGCGACGTGCCGTTCCTCGGCAACCTGTTCAAGAAGCGCAGCCGCAACAAGGACAAGGCCGAACTGCTGGTCTTCGTCACCCCGAAGGTGCTGCGCGTGGCCAAGACCAACTGAGTCCTGCCACCTGCCTTCAGCGAAAGGGCCGCCACCGTGCGGCCCTTTTCGCGTTCAGGCAATCTTGATCCCGCTGCGGGCTGGCGCCTGCGATGATGGCTGCGGAACCTTACGCCTGTCGCGTGGTCAGATGGACCCATGAACCTGCCGCCCCCCATGCCCGCAATCGAGCCCACGCCCGTTACCGCCAACCCCGAACACGACCGCCTGCACGCCGGCTTCCGCGCGCTGCGCGAGTCGCTGGCGGCAGAGATCGTGGGGCAGGACGCCCTGGTCGAGCGCCTGCTGACCGCCCTGCTGGCCGACGGTCACCTGCTGGTCGAAGGCGCCCCCGGGTTGGCCAAGACCACCGCGATCCGGGCCCTGGCGGCGCGGCTGGAGGCCGATTTCTCCCGGGTCCAGTTCACCCCGGACCTGCTGCCGGCCGACCTGACCGGCACCGAGATCTGGCGCCCGCAGGAAGGGCGGTTCGAATTCGTGCCCGGCCCGATCTTCCATCCCATCCTGCTGGCCGACGAGATCAACCGCGCCCCGGCCAAGGTGCAGTCGGCGCTGCTGGAAGCCATGGGCGAACGCCAGGTCACCGTGGGCCGGCACACCTACGCGCTGCCCACGCTGTTCCTGGTCATGGCGACCCAGAACCCGATCGAGCAGGAGGGCACCTTCCCGCTGCCCGAAGCCCAGCTGGACCGCTTCCTGATGCACGTGCGGATCGGCTACCCCGATTCCACGGCCGAAGCCGAGATCCTGCGCCTGGCGCGCGAGCGTGCCCGCGATGCATTGGGTACGCCGCCCGCTCCGCCATCGCGCATGCCGCTGGAGGACGTGTTCGCCGCACGCCGGGCGATCCTGTCGCTGCACATGGCGCCCGCGCTGGAGCGCTACCTGATCGAACTGGTGCTGGCCACCCGTGAGCCGGCCCGCTATGACCCGGCGCTGGCCCGTCGTATCGCCTGGGGCGCCAGCCCGCGTGGCTCGATCGCGCTGGAGCGCTGCGCGCGTGCGCGTGCCTGGCTGGCCGGGCGCGATTTCGTCACCCCCGACGATGTGCGCAGCGTGGCGCCGGATGTACTGCGTCACCGCGTGCTGCCCAGCTACGAAGCGACTGCCGAAGGCTGGGACGGGGAACGTCTGGTGGCTGAACTGCTGGCCCGCGTGCCGGTGCCCTGAGTTCGGCATGCACGCGCCAGAGGACACCGCCGCCCCCGTGCTGGCCGGCAATGGCGTGGAGCCAAGCCTGGCCGAACTGGTGGCCCTGCGCCGTAGCGCGCACCGGCTTGCGCCCGCGCGCCGTGGCCGCCTGGCCCATGCCGGGCAGGCGCCGTCGCCGATGCGCGGGCGCGGCATGGAGTACGCCGAATCGCGCGAGTACGTGGCCGGCGACGATGCGCGGCACATCGACTGGCGCGTCACCGCACGTACCGGCCGTGCGCATACCAAGCTCTTCCAGGCCGAACGCGAACGCATGACCCTGCTGGTGGCCGACACTGACCCGGTACTGTATTTCGGCACCCGCGTGCGCTTCAAATCCGTACAGGCCGCCCGCGTCGGCGCGGTGGCGGCGTGGCTGGCCCAGCGCCAGGGCGACCGCCTGAGCGCGTTGCGGGGCAGCCGCACGGAGGCGCCGATCGCGCCCGCAGGTGGTACCCGAGGCGTGCTGCGCGTGCTGGATGCCCTGAGTCGCTGGTACGCGGCGCCGCCGGCCGACGATACCGGCCTGGACAGTGCCCTGCAGCAGGCTGCCCGCCTGCTGCGGCCCGGTGCCCGTGTGGTGGTGCTGGCCGACCCGGCACGCGCCGCCGCCATCGATATCCCCCGCTGGACCGCGCTGGCCCTGCACCACGAAGTACAGCTGATGCTGCTGGCCGACCCGCTCGAACTGTCTCCCCCCGACGCCGTGCTGCCGTTCCGGTCGCAGGACCGCCAGGTGGTGCTCGACCTGCAGGACAGCGACGTGCGCGCGCACTGGCACGCCCGTTTCGTGGCGCCGTTGGAAACCCTGCAGCGCACCCTGGGTGCGCGCCGCATCCAGGTGCATGTGATCAGCACCGATGATGCCAGCGATTGCTGGCTGGGCGTGCAGCCCTCGGCGGTGGTCGCATGAGCGCGGCCACCTCGCTGCCGCTGCGCGATGTGCACCTGCCGCCGTTCCCGTCCTGGTGGCCCCTGCCGTTGGGCTGGTGGCTGGTGCTGGGGGCGGTGGCCGCCATCGTGCTGTCGCTGTGGGCCTGGCGCGCGCATCGGCGCCGCCGGCAGCGGCGCTGGCTGCAGGTGTTCGACAGTACCGTGGACGCCGCCGGCTCCGGCACGGACCAGGTGGCCGCGATGGCCGAGCTGCTGCGCCGTGCCGCCCGGCGCCGGCAGGCGGGCGCCGAACTGCTGCAGGGCCAAGCCTGGCTCGAATTCCTTGATGCGCCCGGAAGTCGCGCGTTCTCCGACGGCGACGGTCGCCTGCTGCTGGACGGCGGCTACCGCCCCGCGCTCGATCCCGCTGCGGTCGACCGCCTGCGCACGCTGGCACGCAGCCGCTTCCTCGCCCTGATCGAGGGGCGCGGCCGATGATGCCGCAGAGCCTGGCCGTACTGCAGCCGTGGCTGGACGCACTGGCTTGGCCCTGGGCGCTGCTGGCGTTGCCCCTGCCGTGGTTGATGCGCTGGTTGCCGCGTCGTGCCGATACCGCGCCCGCATTGCGCGTGCCCTATGCGGCCGGTGCGTTGGCCGCGCTGGGTCAGAGCAGCAGCAGCGGAGCCGGGCGCATCGGTCGTCTGCTGCTGTGGCTGGCATGGATCTGTCTGTGCGTGGCCCTGGCACGCCCGCAGCAGCTGGGGGAACCCATCGCGCCGCAACAGCAGGGACGCCAGATGATGCTGGCCGTGGACGTCTCCGGCAGCATGAGCGAGCAGGACATGATGCTCGGTGCCCAGATCGTGCAGCGGCTCACGGCCGCCAAGGCGGTGCTGGCCGACTTCCTAGACCGCCGCGCCGGCGACCGCGTGGGCCTGCTGATCTTCGGTGAGCGGGCCTATACCCTGACCCCGATCACTGCCGACCTGGCCACCGTGCGCAACCAGCTCACCGACAGCGATGTCGGCCTTGCCGGGCGCGATACCGCGATCGGCGATGCGATCGCGTTGGCGGTCAAGCGCCTGCGCGAGCAGCCCGAAGGCCAGCGCGTGCTGATTCTGCTCACCGATGGCGTCAGCAACGCCGGGGTGTTGCCGCCGCTGCGCGCGGCCGAGCTGGCCAAGGCCGAAGGCGTCCGCGTGTATCCGGTCGCGTTCGGTGGCGACGGCGGCATGAGCCTGTTCGGCGTGCAGATCGCCGCCGGCGAGGACCCGGTGGACGAGGCGACGCTCAAGCGGATCGCCGCGCTTACCGGCGGCCGCGCGTTCCGCGCGCGCAACACCGATGAACTGGCCGGCATCTACGCCGAGCTGGACCGGCTGGAACCGGTCACCGCCGCCGGCGCCGCGGTACGGCCGCGCATCGAGCGCTACGCATGGCCGCTGGCGCTGGCCATGCTGCTCGGTACGCTGGCCTACGTGCTGCCGAGGCGCTGGGCATGAACCTTCCTGGCATTCCGCAGCATTTCGCACGGCCCGACGCGCTGTGGGCGCTGGCCGCGCTGCCGCTGATCGCGCTGCTCTGGAGCTGGCGCCGACGTCGCGGCAGCGTCTGGCGGCAGAACGTGGACGCGCACCTGCTGGCGCATCTGCTGGTGGCCGGCGGGCGACAGGCCTGGGGCAGCCTGGTGCTGCTGCTGGGCGGCTGGACCCTGGCGGTGCTGGCGCTGGCAGGACCGGGCTGGCGGCAGCTGCCGCAGCCGCTGTGGCAGGCGCCGGCGCCGCTGGTGGTGGCGCTGGATCTCTCTTCGCGGATCACCGCCACCGACCTGCCACCGTCGCGGCTGCTGCAGGCGCGCGCCAAGCTGGCCACGCTGCTGCGCGAACGCAGCGGCGGCGAGGTGGCGCTGCTGGCCTACGCCGATGATGCCTTCACCGTGGCGCCGCTCACCGGCGACCGCGCCAACGTGGCGTTGTATCTGGATGCTCTGGCCCCGGATGTGATGCCGCGCGACGGGCAGCGCGCCGACCGCGCGATTGAAGCGGCGGTTCTGCTGCTGCAGCAGTCCGGCGCCAGGGGCGGGGACATCCTGCTGTTGACCGACCGTGCCGACGACGCCGCGCGTGCCGCAGCGGCCGCCGCGCGCGCGCAGAACATCCGGGTGTCGGTGCTTGGCCTGGGCACCCCGGCCGGCGCCGCGTTCCGCAGCGGCGACGGACAGATTCAACGCGCCCAGCTCGAGCCCGGCAGCCTGCAGGCACTGGCCAGCGCCGGCGGTGGCCGGTACGCGGCAGTGGCTGACGATGATGCCGATCTGCAGGCGCTGGCGGTACTCGCACCGCGCACCGATGCAGGCGAAGGGCAGAGCCGCCAGGGAGAAGGCCTGGCCTGGAAGGATGAAGGCTTCTGGCTGCTGCCGCCGCTCATGCTGCTCTCGCTGTGGGCCTTCCGACGCCGCGGCGTGGCGGCCGTGGCGCTGCTGTGCATGGTCCTGCCCCTCGCAGCGCCGGCGCCGGTGCACGCGGCCGAGCGCTCGCTGTGGCAGCGCGACGACCAGCGTGACCAGCAACGCATCGCCGCCGGTGTAGAGGCCTACCGGCGCGGTGACTTCGCCGCGGCCGAGCAGCAGTTCAAGGGGGTGGACAGCGCCGAGGCGCATTACAACCTGGGCAACGCCCTGGCTCGGCAGGGCCAGCTGGATGCAGCGATCGCCGCCTATGACGATGCGCTGCGGCAGCGTCCGGGCATGCCCGATGCGGTGGCCAACCGTGCCGCGGTCGATGCCGCGCGCAAGCGCAAACCACCGAAGGGCGCCGGCCAGCAGCAACAGCAGAACCAGCAAAACAAGCAAAACCAGCAAAACCAGCAACACCAGCCAGGCCAGCAGAACCCGCAGCAGAGCGCCGGGAATCGGCAACAGCAGAACGACCAGGGCACGCCGCCGCCGCAGCCCGGAACGCCCGACCCGGCTGCGCAGGCACGCGCCGACGCCGCCCAGCGCCAGCGCATGGAGGACGCCATGCAGCGGCAAAAGGCCGATGCCGGAAAAACCCCCGCCGCCCGTCGCCAGGCCGACGAAACCCCGCAGCAGCGCGAGCAGCGCCAGGCCGTCGAGGCGTGGATGCGGCGCGTGCCCGACGATCCGGGCAGCCTGCTGCGCCGGAAATTCGAGCTGGAAAACGAACGCAGGAAACGGGAAGGACGATGAACGCAGCAACCTCCACGCGACGTTGGTGGCGCGTCTGCGTCTGGCTGCTGCTGGGCGTGAGCAGCCTGGCCAATGCACAGACGCGGGCCTGGCTGAATCGCGATGCGATCAGCGATACCGACACGGTCACCCTGAACATCGAGTCCGACGGCGGTGCGCCCGATTACACCCCGCTGCAGGCCGATTTCGAGCTCAGCGGCCAGACCAGCAGCCGCCAGGTGCAGTGGAGCCAGGGCGCGATGCAGTCGCGCTCGCTGTATGGCGTAGCGCTGAGCCCGCGCCGCAGCGGCGTGTTGACCATCCCGGCGCTGCAGGTGGGCACAGGCCGCACCGCCCCGCTGCAGTTGACGGTGTCGGCCACTGCGGCCTCGTCAACGGTGCCCGGCAATGCCAAGGCCTTCGTCGAAACCGAGATCGACGATCTCACCCCGTACGTGCAGCAGAGCGTGGGGATGGTGGTGCGCCTGTACTACGCCTCGCAGCTGCTGTCCGGCGAACTTGGCCTGGAGACGCCCGAAGGTGCCTCACTGCAGCGCGTCGGCGAAGATCGCAGTCTGGTGCGCGAGGTCAATGGCCGCCGCTACAACGTGGTGGAGCGCCGCTACCTGCTGATTCCCGAGCGCAGCGGCCCCTTGCTGCTGCAGGGCGCGCGTTTCAGCGGGCGCAGCGCCGGCGGGTTCTTCGACGATCTGTTTGGCGGCGATGGCCGGCTGCGTGCCAACGCGCCCGACCGCACCCTGCAGGTACAGGCGCAGCCGGATGCCGCGCCGCAACCGTGGCTGCCGCTGCACGACCTGCGCCTGCGCTATACCGCCGCGCCCACCCAGGGCCGGGCGGGGGAGGCGATCACCGTGGTGGTCGAAGCGGTGGCCGAGGGCGCGACCCGCGCCCAGTTCCCCGAGCTGCCGCCGCTGGATGCTGGCCCGGGCGCGCAGGTGTTCGCCGAGCCGCCGCAGTACGACGAGACCTTCGACGGTGGCACGCCGCGCCTGACCCTGACCCGGCGCTATTCAGTGGTGCCGCGGCAGGCCGGCACGCTGGCGATTCCCGGCCCGCGCATGCCGTGGTGGGACGTTCGGGCCGGCCAGGCGCGCACCGCCACACTGCCGGATCTGAACGTAGCGGTGGCGACCGGTGCGCCGGGCACGGCGCCGGCGCCGGTTGCACTGGACACCACCTCGGCCCTGCCTGGCGGCACTGCCTCCGCGCCCGCCGGCGATGGCCTGTCTGTGGCGGCCGCGGCCACCGCCGGCCGTCCCTGGGGCTGGATCGCGGCGGCGGCCGGCTTCGCCGCCTTGTGGCTGCTGACCCTGGCCTGGGCGTGGCACCGCCGCCGCAGCCCGCTGGCGGTCGCATCCGGTCCCGCCACGGCGACCACCGCCCCTGCGGATCGACCGTCGCGCGCCGAGCTGCGCCGCGCCCTGGATCACCTGGGCCTGGACGAGATCGTGACCCTGCTCGGTGCGATGGGCGGCGTGGGCGGCAGCGTCGAGGCGGTCCTGGCGCAGCTGGCCGATCCCGCCCAGCGCCAGGCCCTGCGCGACATGCAGGCCGCCCGCTGGAGCCGTGATGGCGGCGATGCGGCGCAGGCGCGGCAGGCGCTGCGACGGGCCTTCCATGACGGACCGCACTGGCAGCCCGCGCCGGCGCCGGCAAATACTGCCCTGCCTCCGCTCTACCCGCCGTCCCGCTGAAGGCGGCCCGGGCGGCGGCTTTGCTAAGCTCTTTTACTTATCTTCAAGGAATGCCGCTCCGATGACTGAGGCCGCAACACCCCGGCAGAAGCTGCCACTGCACTGGAAAATGGGTATCGGCTTCGGGCTGGGCCTGCTGCTGGGCCTGATCGTGCATGCCGTCGGCGACGGCATCTACTGGCTGCCCGACGCCGCCCGCGCGGTGATGACCTACCTGACCACGCCGCTGTCGGGCCTGTTCCTCAACCTGATCTTCATGCTGATCGTGCCGCTGATCTTCTCGGCGCTGGTGATGGGCGTGTCGGAGATGGGCGACATCCGCTCGCTCGGCCGGATCGGCTGGAAGACCCTGGCCTACACCGTGCTGCTGTCGGGCATCGCGGTGGGCCTGGGCCTGGTGCTGGTGAACCTGCTCAAGCCGGGCGTGGGCGTGGACCCGGCCATGGCCCAGCAGCTGCTGCATGAAAACGTGGAACGCAGCCGCGAGATCGTGGCCAACATCGGCGAGCAGCCCAAAGGCATGGACATGCTGCTGTCGATCGTGCCCAGCAACGTGCTGGCGGCCGCGTCCAGCAACGGCGCGATCCTGTCCTTGATGTTCTTCGCGCTGATGTTCGGCATCGGCATGGTGCTCTCCCCGGACGAAAAGACCGGACCGCTGCGCAAGGTCATCGAAGGCGTGTTCGAGGTCTCGATGACCCTGATCAACCTGGTGATCCGCCTGGCCCCGTATGCGGTGGCCTGCTTCATGTTCAATCTGGCGGCGATCTTCGGCTTCGATCTGCTGGTCCGCCTGGGCGCCTATGTCGGCGTGGTGGTACTGGCGCTGGGGCTGCACATGGTGGTGACCTACGGTGCGGCGGTGTGGCTCTCGGGCCGTTCGCCGCTGGGGTTCTTCCGCGACACCCAGGAAGCCACGGTGATGGCGTTCTCCACCGCCTCCAGCAACGCAACCCTGCCCACCGCGCTGCGCGTGGCCGACCAGATGGGCCTGCCGCAGAAGGTCTCGCGCTTCGTGCTGACCGTGGGCGCCACCGCCAACCAGAACGGCACCGCGCTGTTTGAAGGCGTGACGGTGATCTTCCTGGCCCAGTTCTTCGGCGTGGACCTGAGCATTACCCAGCAGCTGATGGTGATGGTGGTCTGCATCCTGGGCGGCATCGGCACCGCGGGCGTGCCGTCCGGGTCGCTGCCGGTGGTGGCGATGATCTGCGCCATGGTCGGGGTGGACCCCATGGGCATCGGCCTGATCCTGGGCGTGAACCACTTCCTGGACATGTGCCGTACCGCGCTCAATGTCACCGGCGACCTGGCGCTGACCACGCTGGTGGCCAAGGGCGAGAGCGACGACAGCCCCGTGCCGGGGCCGGTCGTACCGCACGCGTGACGGCCGGCACGCCGCCCGCAGGACCCTGAACGCCCCGACCTGCGGGGCGTTTTTCATGAGCCGGTGGCGGCGGGTTTCACGGGACTGACCCGCCTGACCCGGCAAGTGGACTATGGGACAATAGGCTGCCCGCACTCCGCGGCAGCCTCCCGACTACGAACAACCATGACGCAGCCCACCCGCCGCCAGTTGGCGAACGCCATCCGCTTCCTTGCCGCTGATGCGGTCGAAACCGCCAAATCCGGTCATCCCGGCATGCCGATGGGCATGGCGGATATCGCGGAAGTCCTCTGGAACGACTACCTCCGTCACAATCCGAAGAATCCGCAGTGGTTCAACCGCGACCGTTTCGTGCTCTCCAACGGCCACGGCTCCATGCTGCAGTACGCGCTGCTGCACCTGAGCGGCTACGACCTGCCGATCGAGCAGCTCAAGCAGTTCCGCCAGCTCGGCAGCAAGACCGCCGGCCACCCGGAACACCATGAGACCCCCGGGGTGGAGACCACCACCGGTCCGCTCGGCCAGGGCCTGGCCAATGCGGTGGGCTTCGCGCTGGCCGAGAAGCTGTTGGCGCAGCGCTACAACCGCCCCGAGCACGAGATCGTCGACCACCGCACCTGGGTGTTCCTGGGCGACGGCTGCCTGATGGAAGGCGTGTCCCACGAAGCCGCCTCGCTGGCCGGCACCTGGGGCCTGGGCAAGCTGGTCTGCTTCTGGGACGACAACCACATCTCCATCGACGGCAATACCGCCGGCTGGTTCACCGACAACACCCCCGAGCGTTTCGAGGCCTATGGCTGGAACGTGGTGCGCGGCGTCGATGGCCATGACCCGGACAGCATCAAGGCGGCCATCGAGAAGGCGCTGTCGCAGTCCGACAAGCCGACCCTGATCTGCTGCCGCACCACGATCGGCTTCGGTTCGCCGGGCAAGGCCGGCAAGGAATCCAGCCACGGCGCACCGCTGGGCAAGGACGAACTGGAGGCCACCCGCAAGCAGCTGGGCTGGAACTACGGTCCGTTCGAGATTCCGGAAGAGATCTACGCCGGATGGCGTGCGGGCGGCACCGGTGCGCTGCGCCAGGCCGAATGGGAGCAGCAGTTCGAGAAGTACGCCGCGCAGTTCCCGGCCGAAGCCGAGGAACTGACCCGCCGTTCGCACGGTGAGCTGCCGGCCGACTTCATTGCCAAGGCCGATGCCTACATCGCGCAGGTGCAGGCTGAAGGCCAGACCATCGCCTCGCGCAAGGCATCGCAGCTGGCCATCGAAGCCTTCGCGCCGCTGCTGCCGGAACTGATCGGCGGCTCGGCCGATCTGGCCCACTCCAACCTGACCCTGTGGAAGGCGAGCAAGTCGGTGGCCACCGATGATCCCAACGCCAACTACGTGTACTACGGCGTGCGCGAGTTCGGCATGACCGCCATTGCCAATGGTCTGGCGCTGCACGGTGGCTTCATCCCGTTCGACGCGACCTTCCTGGTGTTCAGCGATTACGCCCGCAATGGCGTGCGCATGAGCGCGCTGATTCCTGCGCACGCGATCCACGTCTACACCCACGACTCGATCGGTCTGGGCGAAGACGGCCCGACCCACCAGCCGGTGGAGCACCTGGCGTCGCTGCGCTACATCCCGAACAACGATGTGTGGCGCCCGTGCGATGCGGTGGAATCGGCGGTCAGCTGGAAGTCGGCGATCACCCGCCAGGACGGCCCGAGCTGCCTGGTGTTCAGCCGCCAGAACCTGCCGCACCAGCAGCGCAGCGCCGAGCAGGTGTCGCAGATCGCGCGCGGCGGTTACGTGCTGGCCGACGCCGAAGGCGGCGTGCCGGACGTGATCCTGATCGGTACCGGTTCGGAAGTGGGCCTGGCGATGACCGCCAAGGCCGAGCTTGACGCGGCCGGGATCAAGACCCGCGTGGTGTCGATGCCGTCCACGGACGTGTTCGAGCGCCAGGACGCGGCCTACCGCGAGTCGGTGCTGCCCAACGCTGTGCGCAACCGCGTGGCGGTGGAAGCCGGCGTCACTGCCTTCTGGCGCCAGTACGTAGGCCTGGACGGCGCGGTGGTCGGCATCGACACCTTCGGTGCCTCCGCACCGGCCGAAGCGCTCTACAAGCACTTCGGCATCACCGCCGAGCACGTGGTGGCCGCCGCCAAGGCGCAGCTGGCGAACTGATCGGCCGGCAGTAGACGCAACGCAGAACGGCGCTTTCCGCAGGGAGAGCGCCGTTTTTTTATTGGACCTCGCCCCACCCCTGCCGGCGACAACCGGAAACGTGGTGGTGCCGCCCGTTGGCCGGCGCTCACGATGCCGGCCCCCTACGGTAGTGACGACCGTTGGTCGTCACGCTTCTGCCTTTACGCCGTCCGCGCCAAGCCCAGCCTGACCAGGCGCGCTTCAAGCTTCTCGCCCAGCGTCGCGGGCGCATCCAGCCCCATCCGCTGCAGATACACCACATCGCCGTCGCCGGCCGGCTGGGACAGGGCGGCAAGCACCGTGCGCAGCTTCGCGCCGCGGGTCTGGGTGTTCTGCTTCAGCCAGCCCAGAGCCTTCACCAGGTGCTGCTCCACCTCGGTGAAATCGCTGCCCAGCGGATAGTCGGGCAGGGCGCCGGACTGCCGGAACGGCGCCAACGATGCGCTCACCGCAGCGGCCGTGTTGCGGCGCGCCCAATGCTCGGGCGGCACGAACCCGGTGGCCAGTTTCTTCGACGCCTTGGCGGTCTGCAGCAGCTGCGCCTGGAAGGCCGCATCGGTGATGCCGGCCATGCCGGTCACGCAGTCCTCGTCGGTGAGGTTGCGCAGATCGGCTATGCCGTATTCGTTGATGTAGATATCGCGCAGGTGGCGCGGAATGGTGGTGTGGCCGTAGTTCCAGCGCACGTTCGACTGCAGTGTTCCCTTGTCCTCGCGCACCGCACGGAACATCAGCGCACTTCGCGCTTCGGGCAGCGCATGCGCCATGGCCACGAAGTTGTACTGCCCGCCCACGCCCGACACCACGCGGCCGTCCTCCAGTGCATCGGAGACGGCCGCGCCCAGTGCGGTGGCCATCATGCAGGAGTTGAAGAAACGCGCATGCCGGCGCTGCAGCCGCTCCAGCGCTTCGTTGCCGCCATACAGCTGGTTGATTTCGCTGATCCGGCGCATGCCGATCGCGCGCGCCTCATCCTCCGGCAGATCGCGCAGCCATTGGTAGAACTCCGGCGAGCCCAGATAGAAGGCCCCGTGCAGGTATTCGCCTTCCGCTTCCAGCGTGGCGTGGTCGATGGTCAGCGTGCTGCCGCTCTCGATCCGCTCCATCAGCGCCAGGTCGTCATGCACCTTGCGTCGGATCACGCCGGTCTGCACCAGCCGGCGGAAGCCTTCGTTGAGCATCTCGCTGCAGCCGTACAGGCCCACCTCGAACGGGTCCAGCCCACCGCATTCCAGCACTGTGGGGTTGCTGGCCAGGGTCGGGTCCAGCGCATGCAGGATCTGCCGGTAACGCGCATTGTCGGTGTGGCGCAGCACCAGTGCGTGGCTGATCGCATCGGCCAGCGTGCCGATCCCGATCTGCAGCGTGCCGCCATCGCGGACCAGCGCACTGGCGTACAGGCCGATGGCGTAGTCGGCATCGCTGACCGGCTGGCGCGGCAGGCCGAACAGGGCCGGGTAGGGCGCAGGTGGGGTGATCACCAGATCGAAGAACGACACATCCACCGTCGCCGAACCGCCCAGGTAGGGCAGCTGCGGATCGATCTCGGCGATCAGCAGGGGACGCGGCAGGCCACGTGCCAGCATCGCGTCGATGGTGTCCTGGGTGATGTCGTTGTTGCACGACAAGGACAACCGCCGATCATCCGGTCGCATCGCCACCTTCTGCACGATCGCGTGCGGCGCGCGCTGCGCCACCGCATCGGCGGCGTGGGTGTAATTGAGGCTGGTATAACCGCGCTGTGCCTGCGACGAGCCCAGCAACGCGCCCGACTGCATGTAGAACTCTTCCACCTGCACATGCGCCGGCAGGCGGTCGCGCACCATCGCATCGGCGTAGGCCAGCCGCGGAAAGTCCTCACCGAAGTGCCGGGCCGCGAAGGGCGCCATGAACCGCGCCTCCAGTCCGCCGCCGGGCTTGGGGGGGTTCAGCGAGAGCGCCGTGTAGATCTGCAGCGGTCGAGACGGATCATTCTCGATCCGCGCATACAGCGCATTGAGCAGGCGGTGGGGCTTGCCCAGCGCCAGCGGCGCACCGATGCGCAGCGGTCCCTCGACACGCTGCAACAGCCAGTCGGTTGCAGCGTCCAGGTCGGTGAGGTGCTCGGTCATGCGGTGCGTTCCTGCGAAGTCTCAAACGGCATTACAGCATTTCCGGCTTGAACGGCTCTCGACGGGGGCTTGACAGGCTACGGGTCGCGGCCGCCCTGGAGGTTCGCCTTGACCGAGGGGTGCATCAGTTTCGGTTCGGGCAGCGTGGCGTCACGGGCTCGGCGTGTGGCGACGAACTCGGCTTCGCTGACGCCCTCGTGCAGGTGGATGTTGCGTGCGCGCTGCTCGCCAATGGTGGTTTCGTTGGCGACCTCGCGACCACCCGGGCCGTAGTCGTGGCAGATGAATACCCGGGTGGCATCGGGCAGGGTGAGCAGCCGCTGGATGGAGCGGTACAGCAGTGCGGCATCGCCACCGGGGAAATCGCAGCGTGCCGTGCCGCCGTCGGGCATGAACAGCGAATCGCCGGTGAACAGCGCATCGCCGAACCGGTACGCGACGCTGTCGCTGGTATGGCCCGGTACGGCGATCACCTCGGCGGCGACATCGCCCAGCGCAAAGCGCTCGCCGTCCGCGAACAGATGGTCGAACTGGGAACCGTCGGTAGGCACTTCGAGCGCGTAGCGCGGGGCGAAGGTGCGCTGCACCTCGATGATGCCCTTGCCCATCCCCAGCATGGCCTGCGGCCATTGCTGCTTCAGCCAGCGGCCGGCACTGACATGGTCGGCATGCGCGTGCGTTTCCAGCAGCCAGCGGATGTCCAGCCGCCGCCCGCGCACATGCGCCAGCAACGGCTGCAGCGGCTCTGCATCGACCGTATCGGTGTCCGCGTCGTAATCCAGTACCGGGTCGATCACCGCCGCCTGCCGTGTTGCCGGATCGTGCACCACGTAACTGAACGTGTTGCTTGCCGGATGGAAGAAACTGGCGACGTGCGGTGACATGGTGAACCTCAGCGTTTACCCAACGTGTCGTTGAGCAGCACCGCAAGGCGTTCGCCGGCCAGGCGCAGTTCGGCCTCGGCCACCGGCAGGTAGGTCGCGGTGTACTCGGGGCTCAGCGTACGCGTTGCCGGGTAAACGCCGGGTGCAATGGCGATGCGGCAGCTGGCCTGGGCCCACTGCACGGCGTCGGTGCCAATCGCCGACCGTTTGCCCACCTTGGGGGCCTTCAGTGCGGTCAGGCGCCGGGTGTAGGCATCATCGTCGAGCTTGAGCGTGTTCAGCATGCCGCTGTCCCACAGCGAATGCAGGTTGGTGCCGCGGCCGTTGAACTGCACCTGGAAATCGTTGCCACCCTTGTCGTGGCCGTAGCCGGCGTGCATGGGCTGGTGGATGTCGCCGACGAAATGCACGACGAACTTCAGGGCCTGCGCGCGTTCGGCGTCGCTGCGGCTGCGGTCGCCGAGAATGGCGGTCTGGGTCTTGAGCGCTTCGACCACGCAGTTGCCATTGGGGCAGTTGCGTTCGATCTCGTAGTGGCAATCGTCTTCGCCGATGTTGACGTAGTGCCAGCCGGCGGAGCGCTTGCCCAGGCCGGGGTCCTTGGCGCGCAGCTCGTCGGCCCAGGGCGCGATGGAGGCCAGCGTGGCGCCCGGCTCGCTGGCCAGCAGCCGCGCCACTTCGGCCTGTGTCTGCGGGGTGAGCTTTTGTTCTGCCACGCGGGCGACCAGGCGGTGGCCCTGTGCGCCCCAGGCGAGGGCGTCGGTGGAAATCAGGGTAAGCGCCAGTGCGAGTGCACTGGCCGGAATCAGGGAGGCGATTTTCATCGGCCCATTCTAGCGATCCGGGCCGATCTGAACGTTGACCGGATCTGGCCGCCCGCGTTGACCCGCCATGATGCGGGGTCTGACGGAAACGAAAACTCCCTGGCCGAAGCCAGGGAGCGGGGTGCTGCGATCAGAACTTGAACACGTAGGCCAGGCCGTAGACGAGCGGGTCGATCTTGACAGTGCCGAGCTTGGCGCCGTCGAGTTTGACGTCGCTGTCGATATCGATCCAGCGTACGTCCACGCGCAGCGAGCCCTTTTCGCTGATCGCGCAGTCCACGCCTGCATGCGCGGCCAGGCCCCACGAATCGTCCAGCTTGAGGGTGCTGCCGGCCAGTGCGCCGGACGTGTCTTCGCTGAAGAACGTGGTGTAGTTGAGGCCGGCACCGATGAACGGGGAGACCTTGCCCTTGCTGTTGAAGTGATACTGCAGCGAGACCACCGGCGGCAGGTGCTTGGTGCTGCCGACGCGACCGAGCCCGTCGATGTTGATGTCGTGCTTGAACGGCAGGGCCGCCAGGATCTCGATGCCCAGGTTGTCGGCAATGAAATACTCACCGGTAATGGTGGGCTTGATGTCGCTGTCCACGTCCACCTTCAGTCCGCCGGCCAGGGTGCCGTTGTTGGACTTGGGTGCGACCTGGTGCACGCCGGCGGCAATCGTCCAGTCGCCCTTGGACTGGGCCATGGCGGGGCTGGCGGCCAGGGCCAGGGCGGCGGCAAGGCTGGAGAGCAGGAGGGGGGAGGTAATGCGCATGGTGCGGTCTCGTGGCGGGGTGGAATGGGGCCAGTCTTCCCGTGCAGGGCCCGCTGCGCCTTGATCCGGATCAATCGGCGGTTTTCGGGGTGTAACCGGTTCCCGTGCGGGGGGCGGGGGCCGGGGCGGGTCGGGCTTTGCTAGAATGGCGGCCCCTATCCACCGTCGCCGCACTGTCGCGGCTGCAGGAGCTTGTGAACATGGCAATCAAGGTTGGCATCAACGGTTTCGGTCGCATCGGTCGCAACGTGCTGCGTTCGGCTGTGCTGAATTTCGGCAATGACATCGAAATCGTCGCCATCAACGATCTGCTGGAGCCGGATTACCTGGCCTACATGCTGAAGTACGACTCCGTGCACGGTCGCTTCAAGGCCGACGTGGCGGTCTCGGGCAGCGATCTGCTGGTCAACGGCAAGAAGATCCGCCTGACCCAGGAACGCGATCCGGCGAACCTGAAGTGGGACGAGGTGGGTGTGGATGTGGTGATCGAGTCCACCGGCCTGTTCCTGACCAAGGAAACCGCGCAGAAGCACATCGATGCGGGCGCGAAGAAGGTGATCCTGTCGGCGCCGTCGAAGGACGACACGCCGATGTTCGTGTTCGGCGTGAACGACAAGACCTACGCGGGGCAGGCGATCATTTCCAATGCGTCGTGCACCACCAACTGCCTGGCGCCGCTGGCCAAGGTGATCAACGACAAGTGGGGCATCAAGCGCGGCCTGATGACCACGGTGCATGCGGCTACCGCTACCCAGAAGACCGTCGATGGCCCGTCCAACAAGGATTGGCGCGGTGGTCGTGGCATCCTGGAGAACATCATTCCGTCGTCGACCGGTGCGGCCAAGGCGGTCGGTGTGGTGATCCCGGAGCTGAACAAGAAGCTGACGGGCATGAGCTTCCGCGTGCCGACCTCGGACGTGTCGGTGGTGGACCTGACCGTGGAGCTGGAAAAGGAAGCCACGTACGCCGAGATCTGTGCCGAAGTGAAGGCGCAGAGCGAAGGCGCGCTGAAGGGCATCCTGGGCTACACCGAAGACAAGGTGGTGGCCACTGATTTCCGCGGCGAAACCCACACCTCGGTGTTCGATGCCGAAGCGGGCATCGCGCTGGACAGCACCTTCGTCAAGCTGGTGTCGTGGTACGACAACGAGTGGGGCTATTCGAACAAGTGCCTGGAAATGGCCAAGGTCGTCGCCGCGAAGTAATCGCTGCGTGGCTCTCTGAAAGAACGGCGGACCTCGGTTCGCCGTTTTTTTTTGCCTGGTGTAGCGGCGCATTATTGCCGAGGACTATTGAAGCGTGGCGCGCGAACTTCGATCAGCGTCGTCGCGAGCGTGAGGGGCCCCGTCGCGGCCGGCAGGCCCCTATGCAAATGTCCCCCGGCGGCGGCCTTCGGCCGCCCCCTCCTCCTTTACTTTGCCAGGGACCTGCCGGCCGCGACGGGGCTCGGCTTGCGGTTGGCGATAAAAAGCGGATGTCGCGATGCCACGCCGGTGGGGCGAGTGCGGGGCCGCCATGCCCTTGCGGCCCCGCGCTCGCCCCACCGGCAGCCGCGTCCGGATGAGCGTGTGCACCCGATTCAGTTAGCATGGGCCCGCTGCTGCTGGCGCCTTGGTTGTTCTGGCCGCCCGTGGCGTTCCTTGAGGATGACGCGGAATGGAAGCTTTGATTGTCCTGGCGGTAGTGGTGCTGTTGGCCGTGCCGGTGTTGCTGATCGTGGCGTTGGTGATGATTTCGGGGCTGCGCCGAAGGGTGGCGGCATTGGAGCAGGCACGTAGCGACAGTGCCCATCCGGCGGCCCAGCCAGCGGTGAGTGCTGCCTGGGAAGCGCGTTCTGATGCGCCGGGCGCCGTGCCTGCGCCAGCGGCTGCGTCCGAGGTGCCGCTGGCCGCCGCCGAGCCTGTGCCTGAGCCGTTCGCGGCGGCCGCACGGGTGGCGCCGCCGCCGCTGCCATCCGATGCTGTCCCCGAACCCGAACCCTTTGTGCCGCCGCCGCCGCGCGGCCCGGATCTGGGCGAACGTATTGTCGGGACGATCAAGCGCTGGTTCACCGAGGGCAATGTGCCGGTCAAGATCGGCATGCTGGTGCTGCTGGCGGGCGTGGCCGCGCTGCTCAAGTACGCCAGCGACCAGGGGTGGCTCAATGCGCCGATCGAGCTGCGGCTGGCTGCCATCGCGGCCGGTGCGCTGGGCGGGCTGGTGTTCGGCTGGGTGCAGCGCGAGCGCCGGCGGATGTTTGCGCTGGCGTTGCAGGGCGGGGCGATCGGCATTCTGCTGCTGACGATCTTCGCGGCGTTCAAGCGCTATGAACTGATCGATCCGGGTGTCGCGTTCGCGCTGAGCATCCTGCTGATCGCGGGGATGGGCGTGCTGGCGGTGGTGCAGAATTCGCGCACGCTGGCGGTGCTGGGGATCCTGGCCGGGTTCATGGCGCCGATCTGGCTCTCCACGGGCAGCGGCAACCATGTGGCGCTGTTCTCGTACTACGCGGTGCTCAATGCCGCGATCCTGGCCATTGCGTGGTGGCGTCCGTGGCGCGCGTTGAATCTGCTGGGGTTTGCCTTCACCTTCGGCATTGGCAGCACCTGGGGCGTGCTGCAGTACAACGCCGACAAGTTCGCCAGCACCGAACCCTTCCTGCTGCTGTTCTTCGCGTTCTATCTGGTCATTCCAATCCTGTACGCGCGCCGCCAGCCGGCGGAGAAGCGCGACCTGGTGGATGGCAGCCTGGTGTTCGGTACGCCGCTGATCGCGTTCTCGCTGCAGGCGGGCATGCTGCACGACGACCGTCTGCTGCTGGCGTTGTGTGCGCTGGGGCTGGCGGCGCTGTATGCGGGCCTGGCCTGGGCGCTGATCCGGCGCGCGCGCTATGCGGCGCTGGGCCAATCGCATGCGGTGCTGGCGGTGGGCTTTGCCACGCTGGCGGTGCCGCTGGCGTTGTCGGCGCGCGCCACCGCCAGCGTGTTCGCGCTGGAGGGCGCGGCGCTGGTCTGGCTGGGCCTGCGGCAGCAGCGCCTGCTGCCGCAGATTGCCGGTGCGCTGCTGCAGCTGGGGGCGGCGTTCGGCTTCGTGGTGGGGGCCGATTACTGGTTCAGCGACGCAACGGCCATCGCCAACCCGACCTTCATGAGCGGGCTGCTGCTGGCGGTGGCCGGTTTCGCGTCGGCCTACAGTTATCGGCGGGCGGGCCGGGATGCGCCCGCCATCGTCTATTACCTGTGGGGCCTGCTGTGGTGGCTGGGCGGCGTCAGCCACGAGGTCACCCGCTTCGTTGCGTTCGACAGCCGTCCCGATGTGCTGTTGATGGTGGTGGCCGTCACGGCATGGATCGCGGCCGAAGCACACCGGCGCATGCCGGCGCGCGCGCTGGTGCTCACGACGCTGGCCATGCTGCTGTGCGCGTTCCCGCTGGCGCTGTGGCAAGTGGACATCCACCGCCAGCCCTTCGCCGGCTATGGCGCCCTGGCCTGGGCGGTGTTCGCCGCGCTCGGCGTGCGCAGCCTGTGGTGCCTGCGGGGCGGCCAGGACCGGGCCGCGCTGGCGGCGCAGTTCATCTGGTGGCTGCTGTGGCCCACGGTCGTGTCGCTGGCCGCATCGTGGCTGGCCGATCGCTTTGAGCTGGCCCAGGGCTGGGCGCTGGCCGCGACGCTGCTGCCGTGGCTGGTGGTGGCGTTCATTGCGTTGCGGCGGTGGCACTGGTTGACGGTGCCACTGGGCGAGCGCTTCAACATCGCGCGCGTTGCGCTGCAGTGCACTCTGTTTGCGGTGCTGGGGCTGGCCTGGGCCGGGTTCCTGTTTGCGCCGGGCCCGGCCTGGCCGTTGCCGTGGGTGCCGGTGTTCAATCCGCTCGAGGTGGTGCAACTGGCCGTCCTGGCACTGCTGGCGCGGTGGCTGTGGCGCGGCGATGCGCCCGCGTCGCTGCAGGCCCGTCGCGTGCCGCTGCTGGCGCTGGCCGGCTTCGTCGCGCTCACCAGCATCACCCTGCACGCCGTGCATCACTGGGGCGGGGTGCCGTGGAATGGCCGGCTGTGGTCGTCCACCCTGGCCCAGACCAGCCTTACCGTGGTCTGGAGCGTGTTGGGGGTGATCAGCTGGGTGTGGGGCTCGCGTCGCGGGCAGCGCGCCCTGTGGCTGGTCGGCGCGGTATTGATGGGCGTGGTGCTGGCCAAGCTGGTGCTGATCGACCGCCAGCATCTGGGCAACCTGCTCGGTATTTCTTCCTTCATCGCCTATGGCCTGCTCTGCACGGTCGTGGGCTATCTGGCGCCGGCTCCGCCGCGGGCGCCGGACCCCATCGTGGAGCCGCAGCCGTGACCCTTCTTCACCGTGTGATCGCTCTGGTCTCGCTCGCCGTGGCAACGCCCGCGCTGGCGGCTGCCGATGCCCGCCAGGACTACCGCGAACAGTGGCCGCTGCAGCTGTCTGCCGCGCAGGCCGGTGCCTACCGCTTGATGCTGGGCGAGGCGCAGTACCGCAGCGCGGTATCGCCGCAGCTGGCCGACGTGCAGGTGTTCAATGCGCAGGGCCAGCCCTTGCCCTCGGCGTTGTTCTCGGCCGACCAGCCGCTGGCCCAGGCGGCCCAATGGCAGACGCTGCCGTGGTTCCCGCTGCCCGCATCGAGCGGCAGCGCGGGCGATGACCTGCAGCTGCTGACCGAGCGCAATACCGATGGCAGCGTGCGGCGGGTCGAAGCGCGCCTGGGCCGCAGCGTGGGCAATGCCTCGCCCGGCGGCTGGCTGGTCGACGCCAGCGCGCTGCGCACAGGGGTGCAGGCGCTGCGCCTGGACTGGCAGGCGCCACAGGCGCTGCAGGTGAAGGTGCGGGTGGATGCCAGCGACGACCTGCGCAACTGGCAGCGCGTGGCCGACGATGTGGCCCTGGTGGACCTGCAGCACGATGGCCGTCGCCTGCAGCAGCGCCGCATCGAGATTGGACAGCAGGCGAAGTACTTCCGCATCGTGCCCACCGGCGGCGATGCGCTCCCGGCGCTCACGTCCGTGCAGGCCGAACAGGTTGCCGCCGCGCAGGCGATCGACTGGCAGTGGCGTGCGCTCACCGGCACGGCGGGCAAGCCGGGCGAGTTCGAATACACCCTGGATGGCCGCTTCCCGATCGCGCAGGTGGACATTGCCACGCCCGACAACAGCGTGGTGCAGTGGACCCTGCTCAGCCGCGACGATGCCAATCAGCCCTGGCAGGTGCGTGCCGGTCCGTGGGTGGCGTACCAGCTGCAGGACACCGCCGCGCGCCGCCAGTCGCAGACGCAGTCATTGGCCGTACCGACCCGCGACCGCTACTGGAAGCTGGCCGCCGCGCAGGGCACCGCAGTGCCGGCGCCCACGCTCAAGCTGGGCTACCAGCCCGAGGCGCTGGTGTTCCTCAGCCAGGGCCCGGCGCCGTACAGCGTCGCCGCCGGCAGCGTGCGTGCCGCGCGCACCGATGCGCCGGTGGGCACGGTGATCGCGCAGCTGCGGGAACAGCAGGGCGCGCAGTGGCAGCCGGCGCTGGCGACGGTGCAGGGCAACGCGCAGCCGCTGGCCGGCGACGCGGCGGTGGAGCCGGTGCGCGACTGGAAGCGCGGGCTGTTGTGGGGTTTGCTGGTACTCGGCGTACTGGTGGTGGGCGGTTTCGCGGTCAGCCTGCTGCGACAGGCTGGTCGTCCCCAGGAGTGACGACCAACGGTCGTCACCAGGAGTGACGACCAACGGTCGTCACCTACCGGCGGGTTGTCGCGATGCAGGCCACCGGCGGGCGTTCCGGCCGCGACGCGGACGACCGGCCGGCGTGGCGACGCCGACGCGCGCGATCGGCTCACGTCCGTCGCGCCCGCTACAATGGGCGCCTGCGCCGTGCGCGGCGCCCTTTCCTTTTCCGCCAAAGAGTTGCTGCCCCATGTCCATCGTTCGCATGACCGACCTCGACCTTTCCGGCAAGCGTGTGCTGATCCGCCAGGACCTGAACGTGCCGATCGAAGACGGCCGCATCACCTCCGAACAGCGCATCACCGCGTCGCTGCCGACGTTGAAGCTGGCCCTGCAGCAGGGCGCGGCGGTCATGGTGACCTCGCACCTGGGGCGTCCGAAGGAAGGTGTATGGAGCGAGGCCGACTCGCTGGCACCGGTCGCCCTGCGCCTGGCCACCCTGCTGGGGGTGGACGTGCCGCTGGTGCGCGACTGGGTCGACGGCGTGAACGTCGCGCCGGGATCGATCGTGTTGCTGGAAAACTGCCGCATGAACGTGGGCGAGGGCAAGGATGACGAGGCGCTGGCGCGCAAGTACGCCGCGCTGTGCGATGTGTTCGTGATGGATGCCTTCGGCACCGCGCACCGCGCCCAGGCCTCCACCCACGGCGTGATCCGCTTCGCCCCGATCGCCGCCGGTGGCCCGCTGCTGATGGGCGAGCTGGACGCGCTGGCCAAGGCGCTGCACGCGCCGGCCCAGCCGCTGCTGGCGATTGTGGCCGGCAGCAAGGTCAGCACCAAGCTGGAACTGCTGGCCAACCTGGTCGGCAAGGTGGACCAGCTGATTGTCGGCGGTGGCATCGCCAATACCTTCATCGCCGCCGCCGGGCACGCCGTGGGCAAGTCGCTGTACGAGCCGGACCTGCTGGATACCGCCCGGAAGATCGTGGCCGACGCCCAGGCCCGTGGCGCCGACATTCCGCTGCCGACCGACGTGGTGGTGGCCAAGCAGTTCCTTCCCGACGCCGAAGCCACGGTGAAGGCCGTGACCGACGTGGCCGAAGACGACCTGATCCTCGACATCGGCCCGCAGACCGCGCAGCACTACGCCGGGCTGATCGCCAAGGCCGGCACGGTGGTGTGGAACGGTCCGGTTGGCGTGTTCGAATTCGAGGCGTTCAGCCACGGCACCGAGGCGCTGGCCCGCGCCATCGCCAGCTCGCCGGCGTTCTCCATCGCCGGTGGCGGTGACACGCTGGCGGCGGTGGACAAGTTCGATATCGCCGGTCAGGTCAGCTACATCTCCACCGGCGGTGGCGCGTTCCTGGAATTCCTGGAAGGCAAGACCCTGCCGGCGGTGGCCGCCCTCGAAGCCCGGGGCAGCTGATGGTCAACGATGGGTACGTGGCGACCGTTGGCCGTCACGCAGAAGAAGCGCGCGCAGTGCTCTTCTTCGACCTCGACGGCACCCTGATCGATTCCGCACTGGGCATCACCCAGTGCGTGGCGCACGCGCTTACGGAAATGGGCAAGCCGGTGCCGGCATACGCCGATCTGCTGCGCTGGATCGGCCCTTCGCTGCGGATCAGCTTCGCGGCGGTGTTCGACGATCCGGCGCGGATCGAGCAGGCCGTGGATTTCTACCGCGAGCGCTTCGACGTGGTGGGCTGGCGTGAGCACGACATCTACCCGGGCATCGGGCAGGTGGTGCAGGACCTGCATGCCCGCGGCCACCGCCTGGCCATCGTTACCGCCAAGAACGAGCCGCACGCACGCCGTATCGTCGAGCATCTCCCGTTTGGCGCCTGCTTCGAGGACGTGATCGGGGCCACGCCGGACGGTTCGCGCAGCAGCAAGCCGGACCTGGTCGCCGAAGCGCTGCGGCGGTTGCAGCTTCCGGCATCGGCCTGCTGGATGATCGGCGACCGGCGCATGGATATCGAGGGCGCACGCCATCACCAGATGCGCAACATCGGGGTGCTGTGGGGCTTCGGCGGGGCCGAAGAGCTGCAGGCAGCGGGTGCGCAGCACCTGGCCGCCGGCCCGGATGCGCTGCTTTCGCTGATAGCCTGAACGCGCGGCGGCGTTCCGTACGCCGCCGCATGTCCTGGCCCGTTTCCGGCTTGTCCCGCCCGGTGCTTCTGGACTGTCTGCAGGACATCGTCGAAACGCAGGCACGACAATGCTGTAAACGTATTCATGGGACGTGAAGGGTGTGGTAATTTCGATCCTTTCCCGGGAGCCCATTAACCATGATTGAGCGTCAGCGCCGTACCAAGATCCTTGCCACCCTCGGACCGGCAACCGACCCGCCGGGCGTGCTGGAGGATCTGTTCCGCGCCGGCGTGAACGTGGTGCGCCTCAACTTCAGCCACGGTGATCCGTCCGGCCAGGCCAAGCGTGCGGCCGACGTGCGCGCCGCGGCCCAGCGCGTGGGCGTGGAAGTGGGCATCCTGGCCGACCTGCCGGGCCCGAAGATCCGCATCGAGCGTTTCGCCGAAGGCAAGATCCACCTCAAGGCGGGCGACCGCTTCGATCTGGTCGCCTCGCCGAACGCACCGGCCGGTGATACCACCCAGGTGGGCGTGAGCTACCTCGGCCTGCCGCAGGACGTGGTGGCCGGCGACGTGCTGCTGCTCGACGACGGCCTGATGCAGCTGCAGGTGGTGGAAGTGCAGGGCGAGCGCATCGTCAACACCGTGCTCAACGACGGCGTGCTGTCAGACCGCAAGGGCCTGAACAAGCAGGGCGGCGGCCTGTCGCTGGGCGCGCTGACCGAGCGCGACAAGGAACTGATCGGCATCGTGGCCAAGATCGGCGTGGATTTCATCGCCGTCTCGTTCTGCCGCAACGCGCAGGACATGAACGATGCGCGTGCCATCGCCGAATCGCACGGCTGCTATGCCGCGCTGGTGTCCAAGATCGAGCGCACCGAAGCCATCGAGAACCTGGAAGAGATCGTCGACGCCAGCGATGTGGTGATGGTGGCGCGTGGCGATCTGGGCGTGGAGATCGGCGATGCCGAACTGCCGGGCCTGCAGAAGAAGATCATCAAGGCGTCGCTGGCACAGAACAAGGTGGTGATCACCGCCACGCAGATGCTGCAGTCGATGGTCGAAAGCCCGATCCCGACCCGCGCCGAAGTGCTGGACGTGGCCAACTCGGTCATCGACGGTACCGATGCGGTGATGCTGTCGGCCGAAACCGCTGCCGGCGCCTATCCGGTCAAGGCCGTGGAAGCCATGGCGCGCATCTGCCTGGGCGCCGAACGCCAGTTCCAGACCGAGACCGATTTCGGCGCCTCGCCGCGCAACCTGGAACGTGCCGACCAGGCCATCGCCATGGCCACCATGTTCCTGTCCCAGCACGTGGGCGTGCGCGCGATCGTGGCGATGACCGAATCCGGCGGCACCGCGCGTTACCTGTCGCGGTTCCGCGCATCGGCACCGGTCTATGCAGTGACCCGCCACGACGGCGCCCGCCGCCAGATGGCGCTGATGCGCGATGTGTTCCCGATCAACTTCGACAGCCGGGGTTTCACCCCGCGCGAGGCCGCTCGCGGCAGCATCCGCCTGCTGGTGGAAGCCAACCAGCTGCAGGCCGGCGACCGCGTGGTGTTCACCAGCGGCGAGCACATGGAAACCCACGGTGCCACCAACACCCTGCGCCTGCTGGAAGTGGGCGAAGACGGCCGCGCCAGCGGCCTGGGCGACCTCTGACGGACGCGGCCGTAGTGCCGGCCGCTGGCCGGCTCCCCGCACAACCCGGTTCCCCGCACCCCTGAAAGCGATTCCAACTTCCGTGAACGGGCAGTTCACGGAAGCGCCCCGCTATAATCGTGTTTTTCCCGCACCCGCCACAGGAAATACATGAGCATCGAACAGCTGGCCGAAACCGCCCAGGCCATGGTCGCCCCGGGCAAGGGCATCATCGCCATCGACGAATCCACCGGTACCATCGCCAAGCGCTTCGCCAGCGTGGGCATCGAGAACACCGAGGAGAACCGTCGTGCCTACCGCGAGCTGCTGCTGACCACGCCGAAGCTCAACGAGCACATTTCCGGCGCGATCCTGTACGACGAAACCATCCGCCAGTCGACCAAGGACGGCGTGCCGTTCGCCAAGTACATGGCCGACAACGGCATGATCCCGGGCATCAAGGTCGACAAGGGTGCCCACCCGCTGGCTGGCTGCCCGGGCGAAATGGTCACCGAAGGCCTCGACGGCCTACGTGAGCGCCTGCAGGAGTACTACAAGCTGGGTGCGCGCTTCGCCAAGTGGCGTGCGGTCATCAACATCGGCGAAAGCATTCCGTCGGGTACCTGCATCGAGTCCAACGCCCACGCGCTGGCCCGTTATGCCGCACTGTGCCAGGAATGCGGCCTGGTGCCGATGGTCGAGCCGGAAGTGATCATGGACGGCGACCACGACATCGAAACCTGCTACGAAGTCACCGAAGCCACCCTGCGTTCGCTGTTCGACGCGCTTTACCAGCAGAACGTGCTGCTGGAAGGCACCATCCTGAAGGCCTCGATGGTCATCTCCGGCAAGGGCTGTGACGAGCAGGCCGATGTCGAGGAAGTGGCCGAATCCACCGTCATGTGCCTCAAGAGCACCGTGCCGGCGATCCTGCCGGGTGTGGTGTTCCTGTCCGGCGGCCAGAGCGACGAGCAGTCCACCGCCCACCTCAATGCCATGAACCAGATGGGCAACCTGCCGTGGCCGCTGAGCTTCTCCTACGGCCGCGCCATGCAGCAGGCCGCGCTGAAGCTGTGGGCCAAGGACACCAAGGCCAACGTCGCCAAGGCACAGCAGACCGTGTACGACCGCGCCAAGGAAAACGGCCAGGCTGCACTGGGCAAGTGGAACGGCTGATGCCGGGCTGAGCCCAGCAGCATGAAAGAGCGCCGGCCCTGTGCCGGCGTTTTTTTGTCTGGGTACCGCTGACGACCTGTCGTAGAGCCACGCCCTGCGTGGCTGCGCAATCTGTCACCATGCGGCCTTCCCAAGGACCAGGACGTCGGTATGCGCATCGGTTGGCTTCTGTCATGGGGGGTGCTGCTCCCCACGACACTCCAGGCCGCGCCGTTGCGCGATGTCGATGTGATCCACTACGACGTCGCCCTGGTACCGGACATCGCCGCAAAGCGGCTTTCAGGCCAGCAGACGGTCCAACTTCGCTCGCTCGCCCCGGCCTTGACCGAGGTCGTACTGGACAGCGGCACACTGCAGGTGAGCGCGGTAAGCCGCAACGGCAAACCGCTCTCTTTCCACCAACCCGATGGCACGCTGCGGATCGCATTGGACGCGCCGCTCAAGCGTGGTCGCACCGTCACCCTGCAGATTGCCTACGCCGGCAAGCCCACGTACGGGCTGGAGTTCGCGCCCGCACGCAACGAGGTTTACACCGTCTTCTCCACAAGCCAATGGATGCCGTCGGTAGATGCGCCCGATGAACGCGCCACGCTGGCGCTGGAGGTCACGCTCCCGGCCGGACTGCTTGCCACCGGCACCGGACGGCCCTTGCCCGCGCGTGTCCTCCGCGATGGCCGTGTCCAGCACCGTTGGCGCCTGACATCGCCGATGCCTGCGTATGTGTATGGCTTCGCCGCCGGGCGCTATCAGCAGGCCACCGCGCAGCACAGGGGCATCCCGTTGCGGTTCCTCTCCGTGGATCGCTCGCCCAGCGAGCTGCGCGCCGTGTTCGCGCAGACCGGCGCCATGCTCGACTTCTTCGCCGAGCGTGCGGGAGTGTCGTATCGCGGCGAGTACCAGCAGGCACTGGTGGCAGAGACCATTGGACAGGAGATGGCGGGTCTATCGCTGCTGTCGGAGGACTACGGCAGTGAGGTGCTCGAAGACCCCACCAGGACCGCGCTGATCGCCCACGAGGCCGCACACCAGTGGTGGGGCAACCGGGTCACGTGCGCAAGCTGGCAGCACTTCTGGCTCAATGAAGGGTTCGCCAATTTCATGACTGCTGCCTACCTGCAGCACGCGCAGGGTGAAGCGGCGTATCAGGCGCAGGTGCAGCGTTGGCGGGCGAAGGTGGACACATTGCGCGCCAAGGGCGCCGATCATGCGCTGGTGTACGCATCCTGGGATGCACCCAGCGGGGACGACCGCGCGGTGGTGTACCAGAAGGGCGCGTACGTGTTGCATCTGCTGCGCGAAGCGCTGGGCGATGCGGTGTTCTGGCAGGGAATGCGTGATTACACCCGTGCGCATGATGGCAGGTCCGTAGTCACCGGCGATTTCCAGCGCGCGATGGAGCACGCCGCCGGACGTTCGCTGCAGCCGTTCTTCGATCAGTGGGTATACGGCCATAGCGCCACGCCCTGCGTGGGTGCGCAGCCCTGTAACCCGTAGAGCCAAGCCCTGAGTAGCTGAGCAGTGCCGGGATCACGGGAGCCACGCAGGGCGTGGCTCTACGGGTGTTACAGCGCTGGCGCCGGGCCAGCGGCGTTCAACGGCTGCGCTGCGGGCAGTAGTTCCACTGGCTGCCCCAACGCGGCCAGCGCCTGCTGGTACACCTTGTACGTTGCAGCGTTGTAGGCCACCAGGATGATCCGCTGCGGTTCGCGGTGCGACCGCTGCCAGGCCAGGGTTTCGGTGGCGGCTATCTGCGCGGCCTGATGCAGCGGGTAGCCGAACACCCCGCAGCTGATCGCGGGGAAGGCAATCGAGCGCAGCCCCATTTTCTCGGCCAGCTGCAGCGATTTCCAATAGCAGTTCGCCAGCAGCGCCGGCTCGTCGCGCGATCCGTCCTGCCATACCGGGCCCACCGTGTGCAGCACGTGCCTGGCCGGCAGCGCGTAGCCGGCCGTGGCGCGTACTTCGCCGGTGGGGCAGCGCATGCCCGGGCGGATCTCCGGCAGCGCCGCGCATTCGGCCAGCAGCTGCGGGCCGGCGGCGCGATGGATCGCGCCGTCCACGCCACCGCCGCCAAGCAGGGATTCGTTGGCCGCATTGACGATCGCATCCACCGCCAGGGTCGTGATATCGCCCTGCCACACTTCGATCTTCATGCGTACCGCTCCTTACTGATACCGGGTCCATACAACGGAATGACTGCCGCCTCACACGCTAGCGGGCAGGGCATCTAGGCTGCGTCATTGTCGTCTCAGGCAGTGCGACCCGGTGGGCACTGCCTGACGTCGTCACGATGCGACGGGCAGGCTTCATGGCAGATGAAGACAGGCGTCAAAAACGACAACGCCCACCGGAAGGGTGGGCGTCGCGTTCAGCATTGGAGCGCGCTTCAGGGCAGCCCGGCCAGCCAGTCGTCGTCCGAGCCCTCGTTGATGTCGGCGAACAGCGGGGTGGAGAAGTAGCGCTCCCCGGTATCGGGCAGCATCGCCAGCAGCACGCTGCCGGGCTCGGCGCGTGCCGCGACGTCCAGCGCACTGGCCACGGTGGCGCCGGCGGAGATGCCCACGAAGATGCCTTCCTCCGCCGCCAGCCGGCGTGAGGTGTCGATCGCGCGGGCGTCGTCGATGTTCAGCAGTTCGTCGTACACCTCGCGGTTGAGCACGTCCGGCACGAAGTCCGGGGTCCAGCCCTGGATCTTGTGCGGCTTCCATTCGGCGCCGCCCAGCAGTGCAGCGCCTTCCGGTTCGGTGGCGATGATGCGGGTTTCGGGTCGGGCCACCTTCAATACCTCGCCCACCCCGGTCAGCGTGCCACCGGTGCCCCAGCCGGTCACGAAGTAGTCCAGGCGCTTGCCGGCGAAGTCGCGCAGGATCTCGGCGGCGGTGGTGTTGCGGTGATAGGCCGGATTGGCCGGATTGGTGAACTGGCTGGCCAGGAACCAGCCATGTTCCTCGGCCAGCTCACGCGCGCGCTTGACCATGCCCGAGCCACGCTCGGCTGCCGGGGTCAGGATCACCTTGGCGCCATAGGCGCGCATCAGCTTGCGGCGCTCGATCGAGAAGGTTTCCACCATGGTCGCCACGAACTTGTAGCCGCGCGCCGCCGCGACCATGGCCAGGGCCACGCCGGTATTGCCGGAGGTGGCCTCGATGATGGTGTCGCCCGGCTTGAGCACGCCGCGCGCTTCGGCGTCCAGGATGATCGCCAGCGCGAGACGGTCCTTCACCGAACCGCCGGGGTTGAACGATTCGACCTTCGCATACAACGTGACGTGGTCGGGGGCGATGCGGTTCAGACGCACCACCGGGGTGTTGCCGATGGTGTCCAGGATCGAGGTGTACAGGGCCATGGGGAACGCTCCGCGGATTCGGTGACCGGGCCACGGACGGACCGCGGCGGGGAGGGAGGAGGCTGCGCAGGTGGCATTCGCGGGCCGTGCGCAACCGGTCCGCCAGACCGTAGCGCCGGCATATGACCGCGCGAAATGACCTGATACCCTTCTTAAACAACATTTGGTTATAAGCTGGTGACGGCAACTGGCTTACAGTCGGCTGGCCCCCTTTCCCCTGCCTGTGCGCACGCCCATGACGCTGACCCAACTCCGTTATCTGGTGGCCATTGCCGACGCCGAGCTCAACATCACGCTGGCCGCGTCACGCGTGCATGCCACCCAGCCCGGCCTGTCCAAGCAGCTCAAGCAGCTGGAAGATGAACTGGGCTTCCTGCTGTTCGTGCGCAAGGGCCGCAGCCTGGAAGCGGTGACCCCGGCCGGGGTGGAGGTGATCGGGCGTGCCCGCGCGGTGCTGGCCGAAGCCAACAACATCCGCACCTACGCCGCCAACCAGCGTCGCGAAAGCCAGGGCCAGCTGATCCTGACCACCACCCACACCCAGGCGCGCTTCGTGCTGCCGCCGGCCGTGGCGCGCATCAAGCAGGCCTACCCGCAGGTCAGCGTGCACCTGCAGCAGGCCGCCGAAAGCGATGCGCTGGACCTGCTCAGCCAGGGCGACGCGGACATCGCCATCATCAGCACCGCCGGCGCCGAGCCCACCGCCGGCATCGCCATCCCGCTGTACCGCTGGCGGCGACTGGTGCTGGTCCCGCGCGGCCACGTCCTGGACCGCCCGGGCGCGGCCCCGGACCTGCAGGCGCTGTCGACCCAGCCGCTGATCAGCTACGAATCGTCCACCCGCGGCAGTTCTTCGCTGCAGCGCGCCTTCGCCGCCTCCGGGCTGACCCCGGACATCGCGCTGACCGCGCTGGACGCGGACCTCATCAAGACCTATGTGCGCACCGGCCTGGGCGTGGGCCTGCTGGCCGAAATGGCAGTCAACGCCGGCGACGAGGACCTGCGCGCCTGGCCCGCGCCGGCTCCGATCGACGAGTGCATCGCCTGGGCGGTCCTGCCGCGCGACCGGGTGCTGCGCGATTACGCGCTGGAGCTGGTGCACGTGCTGGCCCCGCAGATCGACACCCGCGACCTGCGCCGGGTGATCGACGGCAACCAGGAGGCCGACTGGCCGCTGCCCCCAACGTGGGAATCGTTGACGCAGACCATCACGGTCTAAGGACGCCCGACCCACGGTCGGGCGCTATCGGTCCGGACTCCGGTAGGTGACGACCGTTGGTCGTCACGCCGTCCCTGCGACGCTTGGTCGCACACGCCCATTCAGCGGCGAGTCTACGCAGCCTCGCCGTTACAATCGCAGGGTGAACCGCCATCGCCGCCCGTTTGCCGTCCTGCTGCAGCTCGCCTTCGTGGCGACGCTGCTGATGGCGCTGGCGCCGCTGGTCAGCCGCGGGCAGCAGGCGCAGGGCCCATCGGTGATGCTGATGTCGGGCGGCATGGCGCATGTGATGCCCACCGATGCGGCTGATGCCGAACCCACTGCGCCGACCGGCACTCGGCCCGCCGCGATGTCGCACCACGACATGCACGCGATGGGGGCACACGCCTCGGCTCACGACGCGACACCTCACGCCCTGTCCGGCCATGCTGACGCGCCCACCGCGTCCGCACCGGCGCCCTTGATCGATCCCCATGCTGGCCATGGCGAGGCCTGCGAGTACTGCATGATGGCGTCGCGGCTGATGCCGTGGCTGGCTGTCCTGATCCTGCTGTTGCCGGCCCTGCAGGTCATCGCCCCCGCCGTGCCGCGCAGCGTCGCCACCCCACGCACCCTGCGCTGGCCCGCCCACGCCGCGCGCGGGCCGCCCCTGCACGCCTGAAACCGCCACCTTCCTTCCTGCTGCGCGACGCCGTCATGGCGCCGCGCGCCTGTGCGTTTTCCGGAGTTCCACCATGAAGCCTTCACCCCGCAGCGCGGGCGCAATGACGCGCCTGGCTGTTTCCCTGTCGCTTGCACTGGCCGCGCTGCCGCTGCACGCCGCCGAACGCGATGACCTGCGTACCCTGGACACCCTGGTGGTCACTGCCAGCGCGCCGTCCTCGCCGCTGCACTGGGTCACCGACCCGCGCCTGCCGCGCCAGCCGGTACCGGCCAGCGACGGCGCCGACTACCTCAAGACCGTGCCCGGCTTCGCCGCCATCCGCAACGGCGGCACCAACGGCGATCCGGTGCTGCGCGGCATGTTCGGTTCGCGCCTGAACATCGTCAGCAACGAGGGCAACCTCATCGGTGCGTGTCCTTCCCGCATGGACAATCCACTGTCCTACATCGCGCCGGAAACCTTCGACCGCCTCACCATCATCAAGGGCCCGCAGAGCGTGCGCTGGGGCGCCGGTGCGTCTGCGGGCACGATCCGCTTCGAACGCGACACACCGCGCTTCGATGCGCCCGGCATCGACCTGGACGCCAGCGCACTGGTCGGCTCGCGCAACCGCAACGACCAGGTGCTGGACCTCACCGCCGGCGCATCGCAGGGCTACGTGCGCGTCAACGGCAATCGTTCGGAAGCCGACGACTACAAGGACGGCAATGGCGACGTGGTGCCCTCCAAGTGGCGCAAGTGGAACAGCGATGTCGCTGTCGGCTGGACGCCTGATGCCGATACCGTGCTGGAACTCTCAGCCGGCACCGGCGATGCCATCGCCCGTTACGCCGGGCGCGGCATGGACGGCGCCGCCTTCAGGCGCACCAGCTACGCCGCGCGCTTCGAACGCGACAACCTGCCTGGCGCCTGGGACAAGCTGCAGGCCAATGTCTATTACAACGACGCCGACCACGTGATGGACAACTACACCCTGCGCAACCCGAACCCGGCCAGCAGCATGCCCATGCCGATGGCATCCAACGTGGACCGCCGCACCACCGGCGGCCGCATCGCCTCGGAATGGCGCTGGCAGGACATCGCGATCGTGGCCGGTGTCGATGCACTGGACAGCCGCCACCGCAGCCGCAATGGCATGGGCCGCAACACCTACCGGCAGACCCCCTGGTCCACCGACGCGCGCCAGAAGAACCAGGGCGTGTTTACCGAGCTCACGCTGGGCGAGGGCACCGCGCAACGTTGGGTCAGCGGCCTGCGCATCGACCGCGCCGAGGTGACCGATGCGCGCGTCACCAGCGGCATGATGGCCATGCCCAATCCCACCGCAGGGCAACGCCGCCGCGAAGACCTGGGCAGTGGCTTCCTGCGTTTCGAGCGCGATGCCAGCAGCACCCTGACCACCTACGCCGGCATCGGCCACAGCGAGCGCATGCCCGACTACTGGGAGCTGTTCTCCCCAACCATGGGCCCGGCCGGAAGCATCAACGCCTTCAGTGCAGTGCAGCCGGAGAAGACCACACAACTCGACATCGGCCTGCAGTACCGCGATGCACGCACGAACGCATGGGTGTCCGCATATGCCGGCCGGATCCAGGACTACATCCTGTTTACCTACCGCGACGGCGGCATGATGGGCAGCACCACCCAGGCCACCAACATCGACGCCCGCATCGCCGGTGCCGAGGCCGGCGCGGAGCTGGCGCTGGGACGCGGCTGGAAGCTCGGTGGCACGCTGGCTTACGCATGGGGCGAAAACCGCACCGACGGCGGCGCACTCCCGCAGATGCCACCGCTGGAAGCGCGCCTGAGCACCGGCTGGGAAGGCGTGCGCTGGAGCGCCGGCGCACTGGCCCGCGCAGTCACCCGCCAGCACCGGGTCGCGCCAGGGCAGGGCAACGTGGTTGCCCGCGACCTGGGCCCCAGCGCCGGCTTCGCCACGCTTGCACTGAATGCGGGGTACCGCATCAGCGACGCCCTGCAGCTCAGCGCGGGCATCGACAACCTGTTCGACCGCGCCTACAGCGAACACCTCAACCTCGCCGGCAGCGCCGATTTCGGCTTCCCGGCCGATCCGGTCCGCATCAACGAACCGGGCCGTACGCTGTGGATGAAGGTGAACTACCGGTACTGAAAATGTCCGGCTCGATCCGCGCTCGCGACAATGTATGGGGGCGGCCGGCGGGTAGCCCCCGGAGGGACGCTAGAAAACATGGATGTTTTCTAGCAGCCCCCAGGGATGGGTTCACGGCGTGTCCCGGAGCGGGGCTGCCCGCCGGCCGCCCCTGCACGTAGAAACAAAGGCGCTGCCTTTCGCGTCGGAACTGAGCCACCCGACGCAATCCGACATGCGCTGACACACGCCGTTACACGCCCGCCAGCCCCCAGCACGAAAGGCGTTGCGCGTGTCACCCGCCGATGTGAAGGGCCCGGTAAACGCTTGGCACATACGACCTTCCCCGACCGGTGGCTACACTTGCCGGTCGTGGCATATCAAGGGTTGTACTTCATGTTGGGACGCATCACCGCGCGCATCGCCGTTGGCCTCGGCCTGGTCCTCCTGGCCGGCTGTGGCAGCAAGAACGAAGGCGCCCGCCGGCAGGCCGAAGTCGTGCCGGTGACCACCCAGGTGGTGCAGACCTCCGCATGGAGCGACACCCTGCAAGCCCTCGGTACCGCCAAGGCGCGCGAATCGGTGACCATCACCGCCAAGGTCAGCGAAATCATCGAAACCGTCCACTTCGACAGCGGCCAGCAGGTCTCCGCCGGCACCCCGCTGGTCACCCTGCGCGGCCAGGCCCAGGAAGCCGCCCTCCTGCAGGCCCAGGCCACCTTCGCCGAAGCCGACCAGCTCTACCGGCGCCAGCGTGAACTGGCCGCCCAGCAGCTAGTTGCCAGCGCCACCCTCGACACCCAGCGCGCCATCCGCGACGCCGCCGAAGCGCGCGTGCGCGAAATGCAGTCCGACATCGGCGACCGCCGCGTCCGCGCCCCCTTCGCCGGCGTGCTCGGCATCCGCCAGGTCAGCGAAGGCTCGCTCGTCACCCCCACCACCGTCATCGCCACCCTCGACGACATCGAACGCATGCACGTCGATTTCCAGGTCCCCGAAGCCGAACTGGCGTCCCTGTCCAAGGGCGACAAGGTCAGCGCCACCAGCGTGGCCTACCCCGGCCGCACCTTCGAAGGCGACGTGGCCACCATCGACACCCGCGTCGACCCCGGCACCCGCGCCGTCACCGTGCGCGCCGACTTCATCAACGCCGACCACGCCCTGCGTCCCGGCATGCTGCTCGACGTGCGCATGTACCGGCCGGAGCGCCAGGCGCTGGTGATCCCGGAAATCGCCGTGGTCCAGGTTGGCCGCGACTCGTTCGTGTTCCGCGTCAAGCCCGATCATGTGGTGGAACGGGTGGACGTGGTCAGCGGCGCGCGCCGCTCCGGCGTGGTCGAGATCCGCGAGGGGCTCAAGGCAGGCGAGCGCATCGTGATCGACGGCACCGGCAAGTTGCGCCCCGGCCTGAAGGTGGATGACAGCCGCTCACCGGCCGCCACGCCCGCTCCCGTTCCCACACCGGCCGCCGCACCCGCAGACGCACCGGCCCAGAAGGCCACCGAACCGGCCCCCGCCGGCAGCCCGCGCGCACCCGCCGGCGCCGTCACCGCACCGGCTCCCACGGGCAGCGCCGGATGAAACTCTCCAACATCTCCATCCAGCGGCCGGTATTCGCCGTGGTGATGAGCCTGCTGCTGGTCGTGCTGGGCATCATGTCCTTCACCCGCCTGACCCTGCGCGAGCTGCCCGCGATCGACCCGCCGATCGTCTCGGTCTCGGTCGATTACACCGGCGCCTCGGCTGCCGTCATCGAAAGCCGTATCACCCAGGTGCTCGAAGACGCCCTGGCCGGCATCGAAGGCATCGACACCATCAACGCGCGCAGCTCCAACGGCCGCTCGCAGGTCAGCATCGAGTTCACCTCCAACCGCGATATCGAAGCGGCCGCCAACGACGTGCGCGACGCGGTCAGCCGCGTGGCCGACCGCATGCCCGAAGAGGCGCGCCCGCCGGAAATCGCCAAGGTCGAAAGCGACGCCGACCCGATCATCTGGTTCAACATGACCTCCTCCAGCATGAACACGCTGGAGCTGAGCGACTACGCCGACCGTTACGTGGTCGACCGTTTCTCCAGCCTGGACGGCGTGGCCCAGGTCCGCATCGGTGGCCGCCAGCGCTACGCCATGCGCATCTGGCTCGACCGCGACCAGCTCGCCGCGCGTGGCCTGACCGTGGGCGACGTGGAAACCGCGCTGCGCAACGAGAACGTCGAACTGCCGGCCGGCCGCATCGAATCGGCCGACCGCGATTTCACCCTGCGCGTCGAACGCAACTACGTCAAACCCGAAGACTTCGCCACCATTCCGCTGGGCAAGGGCGCCGACGGCTACGTCGTGCGCATGGGCGATGTCGCCAAGATCGAACTGGCCTCCTCCGAACGCCGCGCGTACTACCGCAGCAATGGCGAACCCGGCATCGGCCTGGGCATCGTCAAGACCTCCACCGCCAACTCACTGGACGTGGCGCGCACCGCCCGCGCCGAAGCCGAACGCGTTGGCCAGACCCTGCCCGAAGGCACCCACATCTTCGTGGCCTTCGACAACACCACCTTCATCGAAGCCGCCGTGGACCGCGTCTACGCCACCCTGGTCGAAGCCATGGTGCTGGTGCTGGTGGTGATCTGGCTGTTCCTGGGCAGCTTCCGCGCCGCACTGATCCCCGCAGTGACCGTGCCGGTCTGTCTGGTGGCCGCGTTCATCGCCCTGTATGCGTTCGGCTTCTCGATCAACCTGCTGACCCTGCTGGCGCTGGTGCTGTGTATCGGCCTGGTCGTGGACGATGCGATTGTCGTGGTCGAAAACGTGCAGCGCCGCATCGACCTGGGCGAACCACCGCTGGTGGCCTCCAAGCGCGGTACCGCGCAGGTCGCGTTCGCCGTCATCGCCACCACCGCCGTGCTGGTCGCGGTGTTCCTGCCGGTCGGCTTCCTTGAAGGCAACACCGGGCGTCTGTTCCGCGAACTGGCCGTTGCCCTGGCTGCGGCAGTCGCGTTGTCGGCGTTCGTCTCGCTGACACTCACCCCGATGATGGCCTCCAAGCTGCTCAAGCCGCACACCGGCCAGCCGCCCAAGGGCCTGCACGGGTTCATCAACCGCAACCTGGACCGTGTCTCGGCATCGTACGGGCGCGTGCTCGACGCCCATGTCGGCAAGATCTGGATCTACGTGGCGGTCATGCTGCTGTCGCTGGCCGCCAGCGCGCTGCTGTTGAACGTGCTGCCGTCCGAGCTGGCCCCGGCCGAAGACCGCGGCTCGTTCCAGATCATGATCGACGGTCCCGAAGGCGCCGGCTACGACTACACCGTGGGCCAGGTGCAGGAAGTGGAAAAGATCGTGGCCGGCTTCGTCGGCGAGGGCAAACCGATCGTGCGCGCCAACCCGCGCGTGCCCGGTGGCTTCGGTGCCAGCGAGGAAATGCATACCGGCCGCATCAGCGTGTTCCTGCAGCCCTGGCGCGAGCGGGCAACCGCCACGCCCGACGTGGCCGCCGACCTCCAGAAGCAGCTCGATACCATGCGTGGCGTGCGCGTGCGCACCCAGGTCGGGGGAGGGCTGGTGCGCAGCAACGGCCAGCCGTTCCAGATCGTGCTCGGCGGGCCGGAGTATGCGGAAATCGCACAGTGGCGCGACCGCATGCTGGCGCGCATGGCCGACAACCCGGGCCTGGTCGGCCCGGATTCGGACTACAAGGAAACCCGGCCGCAGATGCGCGTCAACATCGACCGCCAGCGCGCCGCCGATCTGGGGGTGTCGGTCACCGCCATCGGGTCCGCGCTGGAAACCATGATGGGCTCGCGCCGCGTCACCACCTTCGTCGACAACGGCGAGGAATACGACGTGCTGGTCCAGGCCGGTCGCGAAGGTCGCGCCAGCCCGGACGATCTTGCCGCCATCCGCGTGCGCGCCACCAACGGCGAGCTGGTGCCGCTGTCCAACCTGGTCACCCTCAGCGAAGTGGCCGAGGCGGGTAATCTCAATCGCTTCAACCGCCTGCGCTCCATCACCATCAGCGCCGGCCTGGCCCCGGGTTATCCGCTGGGCGAAGCCATCGCGTGGGCGCAGCAGACCGCGCGTGAAGAACTGCCGCAGCATGCCCAGATCGACTGGAAGGGCGAATCGCGCGAGTACCAGAACGCCGGCAGCGCGGTCCTGCTCACCTTCGCCATGGCGCTGCTGGTGGTGTACCTGGTGCTGGCGGCACAGTTCGAGAGCTTCATCCATCCGCTGGTGATCATGCTGACCGTGCCGCTGGGCGTGCTGGGCGCGTTGCTGGGTCTCTACGTAAGCGGCGGCACCATCAACCTGTTCAGCCAGATCGGCATCGTCATGCTGGTCGGCCTGGCGGCCAAGAACGGCATCCTGATCGTCGAGTTCGCCAATCAGCTGCGCGACGAAGGCCGCGACGTACACCGCGCCATCGTCGAATCGGCGATGGTGCGCCTGCGCCCGATCCTGATGACCTCCATCGCCACCGTGGTCGGCGCGATTCCGCTGGTGGTTGCCGGCGGCCCCGGTTCGGCCAGCCGCGGCACCATCGGCATCGTGGTGATCTTCGGCGTGACCGTCTCCACCTTCCTCTCGCTGTTCGTGGTGCCTGCCTTCTATGCGCTGCTTGCGCCGTACACGCGCTCGCCCGAAGCGGTCGCGCGCGAGCTGGAGAAACAGGAAGCGGAAACGCCTTCTGTAGGCGGCCATGCCTGACCGGCCGCTGCGGCTGGAAGGCGACGGGTTCGTGCTGCGCCCCTGGCGCAGCGACGACCTGGAGGCGCTGCTGCGGCATGCCAACGATGAAGCGGTCTCGCGCGGACTGCGTGACCGCTTCCCGTTCCCCTATACCCGCGAGGACGGAGACGCTTTCCTTGGCGGCCGCATCCTGAGCCCGCACACCCTCAACCTGGCCATCGAGATCGACGGCGCCGCCTGCGGCAGCATCGGGGCCCAGCCCGGGACTGCAGAGCGCGGGCACACCGCAGAACTGGGCTACTGGCTCGGTCAGGCCTACTGGGGCCAAGGCTGGATGACCCGCGTGGTGGGCCTGTTCGCCCCTTGGGTCATGAACGACCTGAGCCTGTTCAGGCTGCAGGCCGAGGTGCTGGACTTCAACGAAGGCTCGGCCCGGGTGCTGCTGGCCAACGGCTTCCAGGAAGAGGGCACCGCGCGCTGTGCGGTGTTCAAGCGCGGCCAGCTGCACGACCTGCGCCGGTTCGCCCGCGTGCGCGATCCGGGCGCCGCCCCGCGATGGTAGGCCACGACCGTTGGTCGTGGCGGCAGCCGCCGGGTTGTTCAATCGGCCCTATCGGGCTGGCGCTTGATGATGGAGAATCGACCCGGTCCCTTCCAGCCGACGGGACGCCCTTCATTTTTCCGCCGACTGGAGAGAGCGCGTGGAAGCAGTAGTTGAGTTCATCAATGGCATCATCTGGAGCAAGGCACTGATTTTCCTGTGCCTGGCCGCCGGCCTGTTCTTCAGTGTGCGCACCCGCTTCATGCAGCTGCGCGGGTTCTTCGAAATGTGCCGGCTCACCGTGCAGGGCGAAAAGTCCGAGGCCGGTGTCTCCTCGTTCCAGGCGCTGGCCATGTCCATGGCCGGGCGCATGGGCATCGGCAACATTGCCGGCGTCGCCACCGCGATCGCCTTCGGCGGCCCCGGTGCGATCTTCTGGATGTGGGTAATGGGCTTCCTGGGCGCGTCGACCTCCTACGTCGAATGCACCCTGGCCCAGATCTACAAGACCAAGGATGCCGAGGGACGCTACCGCGGTGGTCCGGCGTACTACATCGAAAAGGCCATGGGCCTGAAGTGGTACGCAATGGCCTTCGCCATGGCCACCATCGTGGCGGCAGGCTTCCTGATGCCGGGCGTGCAGGCCAACGCCATCGCCGACAGCATCATCAATTCCTGCCGCGGCGGCGCCCTGTGCGGGCCGCTGGATGGCCAGTTCATGGGCATGGAATCGGTACAGGCGTTCAAGCTGGGCATCGGCATCGTGGTCGCCCTGCTGCTGGGCGTGGTCATCTTCGGTGGCGTCAAGCGCATCGCCAACTTCGCTGAAGTGGTGGTGCCCTTCATGGCCGCAGGCTTCATCCTGATGGCCATCGTCATCATGATCCTCAACTACGAGCGCGTGCCGGACATGTTCCGCACCGTGTTCAGCAGCGCCTTCGGCGCCCACGCCGCGTTCGGCGCCATGATGGGCCTGGCGGTGGAGTGGGGGGTCAAGCGCGGTATTTACGCCAATGAAGCCGGCCAGGGTACCGGCCCGCATGCGGCTGCGGCCTCCGAGGTCTCGCACCCGGCCAAGCAGGGTTACGTGCAGGCCTTCGCGATCTATTTCGACACCATGATGGTGTGCACCGCCACCGCGTTCCTGATCCTGGCTGCAGGCACCTACAACGTGTACTCGCCGGTGCCCGGCGCCGAGCCGGTGTTTGCCGGCCTGGCCGGCGTCGCCGAAGGCGCGGGCTACGCGCAGGCGGCAGTGGAGACCGTGCTGCCGGGCTGGGGTTCGGGCTTCGTGGCAATCGCGATCTTCTTCTTCGCCTTCACCACCATCATGGCCTATTACTACATGGCCGAAACCAACCTCAGCTACATCAACCACAACCGCAAGCGGCCGCTGACCGTGCTGGCGCTGCGCCTGGGCATCATCGGCATGGTGGTGTTCGGCGCGTTCCACAACGCCAAGATGGCCTGGGCGCTGGGCGATATCGGCGTAGGCTTGATGGCGTGGTTGAACATCGTCGCCATCCTGATCGTGCAGAAGCCGGCCCTGCTGGCCCTGCGCGATTACGAGCGCCAGAAGAAGCTCGGCCTGGAGCCGACCTTCGACCCCGATGCGCTGGGCATCAAGAACGCCGATTTCTGGCGTCAACGCAAGCTGGAGCCGTCCCGTAGTGAATGATCCCTGGAAAAATGCCCGCCGCCCGTCGTCGCGACCGCCGCGGGCCACCCCGCTGCCGCCGCGCGATGGCGGCACCCCGCCACCGCCGGGGCGGGGCAATGACGAGCTGCGCCTGTACGGCTGGAATGCCGTGCAGGCCCTGTTCGAACGCAGGCCGCAGGCACTGCGCAAGCTGTACCTGGCCGAGGCGCTGATTCCGCGCCTGCAGCCGCTGCTGAAGTGGTGCGTGGCCAACCGCGTGGGGTATCGCGTGGTGGAAGAGGGCGACCTCAACAAGCTAGCCGCCACCACCCACCATGAAGGCGTGGTGGCCGACGTACTGCGCGCGCCGATGCTGACGCTGGGCGACTGGCTGGCCGGATTGCCGTCGGGCAAGCCCGCACTGGCACTGTGGCTGGACGGCGTGGGCAACCCGCACAACTTCGGGGCGATCCTGCGTTCGGCCGCGCATTTCGGTGTGGCCGGCCTGCTGCTGCCGCCCGATTCCACCCTGGCGCTGTCCGGGGCGGCCGCGCGCGTGGCCGAAGGCGGCGCCGAGGCCGTCCCGCTGGTCCGCCTGCCGGCACCGCCGCAGGCCATGGGCGAACTGCGTGCGGCCGGTTTCGGCCTGGCCGCCACCCTGGTGGAAGGCGGCGACAACCTGTTCAAGTGCACGTTGCCGTCGCGCCTGGTGTACGTGATGGGCGCCGAAGGCGAGGGCATGGACCGCGATCTGGCGCAGACCTGCGACCTGCAGGTGTCCATCCCCGGCAGCGGTGCGGTGGAAAGCCTGAATGTTGCCTCGGCAACGGCAGTGCTGCTGTCGCACTGGTTCGCCCAGCGCTAGGCGACGACCGCGCGTCGTCGCGGCTTGACCGGGGTAACGCACCTGCGCGCTGCCCCATGCGATGTGATCGACTTCTCCAATGAAGTCGCGCTTACAGGCGATTCGGACTTTTCGGATGGTGTGCAGCCTCGGCGCTGCGTCACAGTGATACGCGGCACCGCACTGCGTAGGTGAGGAGAGACACCCACCCAGTGCGGCGCCGTTGTCCGGATCACGGTCTGTCCGTGTCGCTCACCGCGTGGGGTGTGATGAATCCCGGTAGCCCGGCTCGTTGGCCGGGCTTTTTTTTATCGCGAGTGGGTCAGTTGCGACAGAGGCCCCCGCCCTACGGTCATCTCGCGTGGCACAGCGCGGCGTCGTTTCGGACCGCCAACGATGGAATTGCAGTAGCGCGTTCCGCGCCTGACGAATTCGAAAAAACGTACTTGGCGTGATGGGCATTTTCCTGCGTGCGCTCGCGCACAGAATGCACTATTCGCGTGATTTACCGATTTTTCCGAGCTTGCTTCCTGTGCAGATTGCCGGTGCGGCGGATTGGCCTGCCGTACCACCCTGTCACCACGGAGGCATTCCATGACGCCCATCGCGCTGCGTTCCCTGCGCCCGATTTCTTTCGCCCTGATCGCCGGCCTGTGCCTGCCTGCCGCCGCGCTCGCCGACGAGCGCACGCTCGACGGCATCAATTTCATGGGCCCGCTGATCACCTCCAATCCCGCTGGCATCCCCAAAGGCCACGTCTTCGTCGAACCCTACCTGGTCCGGATCGACAGCGACCGCTACTTCGACGGCGAAGGCCGCCGCCATGCCAGCGACGCGCGCAACAGCGCATGGCTGACCGTCGTGCCGATCGCCTACGGGCTGGGCCAGCGCGTCACCGCGCAGGTCAATCTCAGTGCGTCGCGCGCCGAGACCGGCAGCGAACGCAGCCGTGGCTTCCGTGCCGGCGATACCACCGCCATGGTGCAGTACCTGCTGCAGGCGCCGAATGCCGATGGCACCCGTCCCGCCATTTCGGCCTCCATCAGCCAGCGCTACGCTACCGGCAGCTATGACCGGATCGACGGCAATCCGCTCAACGCGCAGGGCGACGGCGTGCAGCGCACCACCTTCGGCCTGGGCATGCAGCAGGTCGTGTGGCTGCCCAATGGCCGCCCACTGCGGTGGCGTGGCCAGCTCAGCGCCAGCCCTGCACCCGCACGCGTGGCCATCAACGACCACAGCGTGTACGGCACCCCGGCCGGGTTCCGCGGCAACGTCGCACCCGGCTCGCTGATCGGCCTGTCGGCCGCGGGGGAGTACAGCTTCAGTTCGCAGTGGGTAGGGGTGTTCGAATTCGCCGTCAGCCGCCAGAGCGACCGCCAGCTGAGCGGCTATGCGCCCGGCGCCGACGGCAGCATGCAGCGCATCGACGAGCGCCGCCCCGGCAGCCGCAATGTCACCCTCGCGCCGGCCGTGCAGTACCACTTCAGCCCGAACGTCGGCCTGATCGCCGGTGTCGAGTTCACCGTGGCTGGCCGCAACACGGGCAGCTACATCAATCCGCAGGTCGCACTGGGGATGTTCTTCTGATGCGCGGGTTGCAAGGGAGAGAAGCATGACTGTCGATGACATCGTCGCCCGCGTCCTGGGCATCGTCTGGAGCCCGGCGCTGGTAGGCCTGTGCCTGCTGGTGGGCCTGTACTTCAGTGTCCGCACCCGTTTCGTGCAGCTGCGCGGCCTGCCGGAAATGCTCACGCTCATGTTCCAGGGCCGCAGCTCCGCCGCCGGGGTCTCCTCGTTCCAGGCGCTGACCCTGTCGTTGTCCAGCCGGGTTGGCGTGGGCAACATCGCCGGCGTGGCCATGGCCATCGCCTACGGTGGCCCGGGCGCGATCTTCTGGATGTGGATCGTGGCGTTCCTGGGCGCTTCCAGCGCCTTCGTCGAATCCACCCTGGCGCAGATCTACAAGCAGCGCGACAGCAAGGGCATGTACCGCGGAGGCCCGGCGTATTACATCGAGAAAGGCCTGGGCAAGCGCTGGTATGCGGTGCTGTTCGCGATCAGCACGGTGATCGGCTGTGGCCTGTTCCTGCCGGGCACGCAGTCCAACGCCATCGTCGGCGCACTGGACGAAGCGTGGTCGGTGCCAGGCTGGGTCACGGCAGCCGGCATCGGTACCGTGGTGGCCATGGTCATCTTCGGGGGCGTGCGCCGCATCGCGCAGGTTGCGCAGGTGATCGTGCCGTTCATGGCGCTGGGGTATCTGCTGGTGGCGGCAGTGGTGATGGCACTGAACCTGGATGCGGTGCCGGAAATGTTCGGCATCATCCTGCGCAGCGCGTTCGGGCAGGATGCCGCGTTCGGCGCCATGATCGGCACCGCCATCCAGTGGGGTGTGCGTCGCGGCGTGATGAGCAACGAAGCCGGCATGGGCAGTGGTGCACACCCCGCCGCCGCCGCCGAGGTCTCGCATCCGGTCAAGCAGGGGTTGGTTCAGGCCTGCTCGGTCTACATCGACACCATGGTCGTGTGCAGCGCCACCGCGTTCCTGATCCTCTCCACCGGCGCGTACAACGTGTACGACCCGGCGGTTCCCTCGCAGTGGATCGTGGCCAACGTTCCGGGGATGGAAGCAGGTCCGCGCTTCGTGCAGCAGGCGGTGGAATCGGCGTTGCCGGGCTTCGGGCGCTCGTTCATTGCGCTGGCGATCATCCCGTTCGCCTTCACCACCATCCTGGCGCTGTACTACACCGCCGAAACCAACGTGGTGTACCTGCTGCGCAACCGCCACTCGCCGGTGGTGATGGCCGCTTACCGCTGCGCCTTCCTCGGCTTCCTGCTGTACTCGGCCATGAACAGCGCCACGGTGGCCTGGTCGCTGGGCGACATCGGCGTGGGCCTGATGACCTGGCTCAACATCATCGCCCTGCTGCTGCTGCAGAAACCGGCGCTGGCCGCACTACGCGACTACGAAGCATCGCGCGGGGCCGGCCAGGACCCGGTCTACCGCCCGGACAACGTCACGCTGCCCGCCAGCACCGTATGGCTGAGGTAACACCCGTACAGCCGTCTGTCAGACGGCCAGGCACCGGTAGAGCCGTCTGTCAGACGGCTGCCAAGCAAGGGTAAAGCCGCCTGCTAGACGGCTGCCAAGCACCGGTAGAGCCGTCTGTCAGACGGCTGCCAAGCACCGGTAGAGCCGTCTGTTAGACGGCTGCTCTTCGAGTGACAGCGCAACGCGCTGTCACTCGTTCGGCGGCGTAGTCGCCTTCGCTTCGCTGCCAAAGCTCCCATCAGCCTCCGCGGCAAGATAGGCGAACACCGTGTAGGCGGCCACATTCTGCGCCAGCGCGGCCGGCTCGATCTTGTCGAGCGTGTCGTCGGCCGTATGGTGCAGATTGAAGTAGTCGGTCCCGTCCTGCGCCAGCCACGCCCATGCGCCGCCCTTGGCGGCCAGCGGGCCGATGTCCGGGCCCGGGCCGCCCTTGTCGGCGATGTACTCGATGCCCAGCGGCTTGAGCACGTCGGCAATCTGGCGGGTCGCCTCGCGCGAGCCTTCCGGGTTCGGCGAGCCGGTATTGAACGCGTAGATGCGGCCAGCGCCGAAGTCGCTCTCGGCGGCCAGCTGGTGCAGCACTACATCCTTGGCATGCGCTTCTGCGTAGGCCTTGCCGCCGTACAGCCCCTGTTCCTCGTTGGCGAAGGCCACCACGCGGATGCTGCGCTTCGGCGCCTGCTTGAGCTGCCCGATCAGGTGACCGGCGGCCATGGTCAGGGCCACGCCGGCGCCGTCATCGATCGCACCGGTGCCCAGGTCCCAGGAATCGAGGTGACCACCGATCACCACCACTTCCTTGGGCAGGCTGCGTCCGGTGATCTCACCGATCACGTTGTACGACGTTGCCGTTCCGTCCCAGCCGCAATCCAGGCTGAGCTTGAGCGTGGTCGGACCCATCGCGACCAGCCGTGCCAGCTGGTTGGCGTCGGGCACCGACAGCGCCGCCGACGGCACCGGGGTCAGGCCCTCATCGAAACGGGTGATGCCGGTGTGCGGCACGCGGTGCGAATCCGTGCCAGCCGAGCGCATGACGAAACCGACCGCGCCCTTGCGGATGGCCTCGGACGGCCCCTTGCTGCGCACTGCGCCGCCCTTGCCGTAATCGCGGCCATCGCGATAGGCGGTCATCTGATAATCGACAAACGCGATCTTGCCCTTGAGCGAGCCTTCCGGCGCCGCCTGCAAAGCGGCCAGATCGGCAAAGCGCACCACCTGTGCCTCCACCGTGCCGCCCGGGCTGCCGCCCAGCGCGGTGATGCCGAGCGGCTGCGCGTGCTTGCCGGTGATCTGCGCATGCTCACTGCGGCGTTCCCACTTCGGGAACGTCACCGGCTCCTTCCATACCTTGTCGAAGCCCAGTGCCTTGAACTTGGCTTCGGCCCAGGCCACGGCGCGGGCATCGGCCTCGCTGCCGGCGATACGCGGGCCGATTTCGGTGGTCAGCGATTCCACCACCTTCCAGCCGGTGTCGTCCTTCAGGGCCTGCTCGCGCAGCTCGGCGGCGGTGGCCAGCGATTTCGGGGGCAGGGTGGTGGTGCCCGTCGCGGCAAACGCCGGGGCGGCCAGCAGGGCAAGGGAAGATGCGATGGCAAGGACGCGGCGACGCATGGGACGGACTCCGGGGCAACAGGGCACAAGCCCCCGAGCTTAGCAGCCTGCCGGCGCCGCACATGGGCGGGAGGTCATGGTTCGGCGGACGCTGTTTTCCAGATGGACAGAACCCCGCCGTGGCGGGGTTCCGTAGCGCCGGCCGCTGGCCGGCATTTTCGAATGACCGGAGTCCGCGAGGAGCCGGCCAGCGGCCGGGGTTTTCGAATGACCGGAGTTCGCCAGGGGCCGGCCAGCGGCCGGCGTTTGCGAATGACCGACGTCTGCGAGGAGCCGGCCAGCGGCCGGCACTACTGTTTCAGGTTGTCGCGGATTTCCCGGAGCAGCAGGATCTCTTCCTTGGGTGCCGCCGGCTCGGCTTCCTTCTTGCGCGCAACGCGGTTGATGACCTTGATCAGCAGGAAAATCGCGAACGCCACGATGATGAACTGCACCAGCGTGTTGAGGAAATCGCCGTAGCCGATCACCACGGCGGGAATTTCGGTGCCGTCGGCGGCCACCCGCGCCGGGGCGAGGGTCCATGCCAGCTCGGAGAAATCCACCCGCCCGATCAGCCAGCCCAGCGGCGGCATGATGATCTTGTCCACCAGTGCGGTGACGATCTTGCCGAACGCGGCGCCGATGACCACACCGACCGCCAGGTCGATGACGTTGCCACGCATGGCAAATTCCTTGAACTCAGTCAGCATTCCCATCGGGTTCTCCTGTAGCGGGGATAGCAAAGGACGCCGCACGATAGCGCAGCGCGTGTCGTCATCCGGCGATGATGCCGTGGCGCTCGGCCACGTTTTCCAGACGCGCGCTGAAACGGTCGCCGGGCTTCAGTGCAGCCACACCGGCCGGCGTGCCCATGAACACCAGATCGCCTGCGCGCAGTGCCCACAGCTTCGACAGCTCGTGCAGGATCTCCGGCACGTTCCAGATCATCTGGTCCAGCAGCGACTGCTGGCGCACTTCACCGTTGATTTCCAGCGACAGGTTGAGCGCGGCAAGGTCGCCCACTTCCCCGGCGGGCACCAGCTCGCTGACCGGAGCGGAGGCATCGAAGCCCTTGGCAGAGTCCCACGGGTGGCCCTTGGCCTTGGCCGCGGCCTGCAGGTCGCGACGGGTCAGGTCCAGTCCCACGCCATAGCCGAATACCAGCGCCTCGGCCTGGTCCACCGGGAGCTCGCCGGCGGGCGCATCGCGGCCGATCGCCACCACCAGCTCCACTTCGTGGTGGAGGTCCTGGGTAGCCGGCGGATAGGGGATGACATCATCGTGGCCTACCACGATCGCATCGGCAGGCTTGCTGAAGAACATCGGGCGGCCGCGGTCATCGGCCGCGGGAACCGCAGCGCCCATTTCCTTGGCATGATCGGCAAAATTGCGGCCGACGCAGTAGATGCGCCGCACCGGGAACGTGCCACCACCGGCAACCGGGATACGGGGTTGTTCGGGGGCCGGAATTACATCGGTCATGCGCGCGCATCCTGTGGAGAAGGGGTGCCCGCAGTGTAGTGCCGACTGTTAGTCGGCAACAATGTTATTGCGGTCGCGGACTGACAGGTTGCCGGGTAACAGCTTGCCGGGTTACAGCTTGCCGACTAACAGTCGGCACTACAGTCGGCAGTACAGTCGGCGTTACCGGTCGGTGTTAACGATCAGCGTCATCGGTCGGCGTTACCGGCCCGCGTCATTGTCAGCGCGGGAGCGGCAGGGCCTGCTTGCGGACCACGCGGTATTCGCCTTCCACCACCTGGGGGTCGGCTGCACGTGCGGCCTGCTTGCGGTTGGCCAGCAACTTCCAGGCGACACCGGCAATGATCATCGCTGCGCCCACGAACACACCCACGAACACCAGGGCGGCGAGGATCGCCAGACCGAGCAGGCCCACCGCAACGCGCACCAACGGATGACGCGGCTTGCGCGGCGCAAACAGGGAGCGGAACTGGTTGAACTGGAAGCGGTTGTACATGGCGGTTCTTTGGCTGAAGTCAGCGAGCCGTCAGTATCCCGGCACCGTTTTGTCATTGAGTGAAAAATACGTTAATCACGTCGTTCGTTCATTGAAAATCAAAGGCTTGTATTCATCGCCCAGCCAGCCTGATGACGGCGTGCGACAATCCAGTCCCGTCTTCCGGATTACGCTGTCATGTCTGTCTCCGATGCTTCCCTCTCACCGTTGATCGCGCTGGAGCGCATCGCCGACGGGGGATTTGCCGAAGTGGAAGCGGCCATCGAGGGCGACCACGAATCGCTGGTGCTGTACCGCGATGGCGGAGCGGTACGCGGCTGGTTGAACATCTGTCCGCATGCAGGCCGCCGGCTCGACTGGGCACCCGGGCAGTTCCTCAAGAGCAAGGCCGGTGACCTGGTCTGCGCCGCGCATGGCGCCTCGTTCTCACTGACTGATGGCGAATGTGTGGCCGGCCCGTGTAAAGGTGACCGCCTGCGCGGCGTGGCGGTGCAGGTGCGCGACGGTCACGTCTACCTGGCCCCCTGACCGCCGTTACCGGCGCCCAGGACGGGTACACAGAGCCTGCCTGCGCCTCCGGTAGGTACCGACCGTTGGTCGGTACGCCCTAGAACATCAGATTGATCATCACCACCACCACGATGGTGTAGATCAGCGACAACGGCGCACCTACCCGCCACAACTCGCGCGGTGTGTAATTGGCCGGGCCGGTGATCATCGAAATCACCGGGTTGGAGGCGGTCATCAGATTGTTCGACGCCGACAGCGCCACGATCAGCGCGAACGCGGTCGGGCTGCCACCTGCAGCCAGCGCCAGATTCACGGCAATGGGCACCATCACGATGGTGGCGCCCACATGGCTGATCACCAGCGAAAACACCGTGGTCAGCAGTGCCAGTGCGATCTCCAGCACCCACACCGGAATGCCCGTCGGCAGACGGTCGATGGTGTGCCCGGCCACCCACGCCGCCGCGCCGCTGCTGTCCATGGCCCAGCCGAGCGGAATCAGCCCGGCCATCATGAATACCGTCTTCCAGTTGATCGAGGCGTAGGCCTCGTCCATGCGCAGCACTCCGGTGAGCAGCATGCCGGCCACGCCGGTCATCAGGGTCAACGCCACCGGCAGCTTGGAGGTCAGCGCGATCAGGATGGTGAGGGCGAAGATCGACATGGCGATCTTGAACTTGTGCGGGCGCTGTTCGCCCTTCGGGTAGTCGGTCACCACCACGAAGTCGCGGGTCTTGGCCGCCTGCGCCAGGTCGGTCCAGATGCTGTGGAACACCAGCATGTCGCCCGCGCGCAGCGGTACGTTGCGCACGTCCTCGCGGATCACCTGCTTGTCGCGGTTGATCGCCAGCAGGCTGATCCCGCGCTGCTTGCGCAGCCGAAGGTCCGACGCGCTCTTGCCGATCACGTCCGACGTGGGCGGCACCACCGCTTCGGAAATGCCGGCGCGGCTGGGATTGAACAGATCGCCCAGGTGTTTCAGCCGCGAGGACATGCGCAGGAACTGGTTCTGTGCGAAATCGCTGACCTGCTGGCGGCTGCCCATCACGCCCAGCACGCTGCCCACCCAGATCCGCATTTCCGCCGGCGGCGCCAGCCGGGTGTCGTTACCGGTCTTGAGCGCCAGCATCAGCGGCGCGTCGTGCAGTGTTTCCGCTTCTCCCAGCGTCATGCCCACCAGCGGGCTTTCGGCGCTGACCACCAGCTCGAACACATCGCCCTCGATCCCGTAGGTCTTGGCGAAGTAGCTTTCCGTGCGGGCCGGGGTGACCCCGTCATTGGCCAGCGTTTCTTCCTCGACCAGTTTGCGGTCGCCGAAGTAGCGGAAGTACAGCAGCGATGCCGCCAGCAGGGCCAGGCCGATCGGCAGCGGGGCGAACATCCGCAGCGGTTCGATCGTGGCCAGACCCGACGGCAGGTTGTTGTTGGCCGACGCCAGCAGATCGTTCAACAGGATCAGCGGCGAGTTGCCGACCATGGTGAGCGCGCCGCCCATCACGATCGCCGCGGCAATCGGCAGCAGCAGGCGCTGCAGGGTGAGCCCGGTGCGCGCCACCAGCCGCGAGGCCACCGGCAGGTACAGCGCCATCACCGAAGGGTTCTGCATGAACGACGAATTCAACCCGGCAATGGCCGTGGTCATCATCAACAGTCGCGTTTCCACCCCATGCCCGCGCCGCAGCAGCCAGGCCGCCAGCCGGTTCAGCGCGCCGGTACGGTCCAGCCCGGCGCCCAGGATGGTGGTGGCGATGATGCTCATCACCGCGTTGCCGGAGAAGCCACCGAAGATCTCTTCCGGCGCGATCAGGCCGGTCACGCCCAGCACCACCAGCACCACCAGCGCCACCACGTCGGCGCGGATGCGCTCGAACAGGAACATCGCCATCGTGAAGCCGACCAGCCCCAGGACGAGCTTCATGTCGGTGGTCAGCGTCAGCGTGGTGTCCATGGGGTAACGCGGTTCCTTGGTGGGGGATCAGGTACGGTCGTACAACAGGTCCCACACCCCGTGGCCAAGCTTCTGGCCGCGGGTCTCGAAGTGGGTCTGCGGCCGCCACTCGGGTCGCTCCACCTGGCCGCGCGGACCGGCGCGGTTGACCAGGCCGGGCGTGGCGTCCAGCACGTCCCACATCTGTTCGGCGTAATCTTCCCAGTCGGTGGCGCAGTGCAGCCGGCCACCCACGCGCAGCTTGCGCACCAGCAGGTCGGCAAATGCCGGCTGGATCAGGCGGCGCTTGTTGTGGCGCTTCTTGTGCCACGGGTCGGGGAAATAGATGCGCACTTCATCCAGCGCGCCATCGGCGATTTCCTTTTCCAGCACTTCCACCGCATCGTGGTGATACAGGCGCACGTGGTCGGCGTTGTCGTCGGCCAGCGCATTGAGCAGGCGGCCCACGCCCGGCGCGTGCACTTCCAGCCCGATGTAGTCGCGGCTGGGGTCCTGCTGCGCGGCAAAGCGCAGCGCGGCGCCATTGCCGAAGCCGATCTCCAGCACCTTGTGTGCATCGCGCCCGAAGGTGGCATCCAGATCGCGCGGCTCGCCGGTGAAGTCCAGACCGAACCGCGGCCAGCGGTCGTCGAACGCGCGCTGCTGCGCGGGCGTGAAGCGCCCCTGGCGCAGCACGAAGCTGCGTACCTCGCGGCGGCCTTCGGTAACGGTGAAGGGCTTGGGCGGCGCCTTGGCGCCAGCGCTGTCGAAGGGATTGGTCATCAGCCGATCAACCCGTCCACCGGCGAAGACGCGCTCGCGTAACGCTTGCGCGGAATGCGCCCGGCCAGGAAGGCCTCGCGGCCGGCTTCAACGGCCTTGCGCATCGCGCTGGCCATCAGCACCGGGTTGCGTGCGCCGGCAATGGCCGTGTTCATCAGCACGCCGTCGCAGCCCAGCTCCATCGCGATCGCCGCGTCCGAGGCCGTGCCCACTCCGGCGTCGACGATGATCGGCACCTTCGCGTTTTCGATGATTTCCATCAGGTTGTACCGGTTCTGGATGCCCAGCCCCGAGCCGATCGGTGCGGCCAGCGGCATCACCGCCACGCAGCCGATCTCTTCCAGGCGCTTGGCCAGGATCGGGTCGTCGGAGGTGTAGACCATGACCTCGAAGCCGTCCTTGACCAGCTGTTCGGCGGCCTTGAGGGTCTGCACCACATCCGGGTACAGCGTCTTCTGGTCGCCCAGCACTTCCAGCTTGGTCAGGGCGTGGCCGTCGAGCAGCTCACGGGCCAACCGGCAGGTGCGCACCGCATCCTCGGCGGTGTAGCAGCCGGCGGTGTTGGGCAGGAGGGTGAAGCGGTCCGGCGGCAGCACGTCCAGCAGGTTCGGCTCGCCCGGGTTCTGCCCGATGTTGGTCCGGCGGATCGCCACGGTCACGATCTGGGCCCCGGCCGCCTCGGTGGCGATGCGGGTTTCATCCAGGTCCTTGAACTTGCCGGTCCCGGTCAGCAGCCGGGAGGTGTAGGTCTTGCCGGCGATCACCAGCGAATCGGGGGAAGAATGAGCAGTCATGCGACGAATTATCGCCCAACCCGACCATTCCTGTCCGGTCGCCGGCGTACCCGTCGGTGGCGCCGGCCGTTGGCCGGCCAAGGCGGCGCTGCCGTCAGCCGCCGCCCAGTGCGTGCACGATCTCCACGACGTCACCTTCGCCAAGCGCATGAGTGGCATGCAGGCTGCGGGTCACGATCTCGCCGTTGACCTCCACCGCCACCCGGCGCTCGGTCAATTGTTCGGCCTGCAGCAGGTCCAGGACGGTGGCACTTTGCGGAAGCTGGCGGGGATCGCCGTTGAGCACGATGTTCATGACGGGATTGTCCCCCAAACAGCCCGGTTCTGCGTACCCTTGCGCCCCCACCGGAACCGCTCCGGGGTCCGTCCCGCCAGTGCGCCGCGCGCCTTCAACGCCGGTCATGCCGCAACGCAGCGTGATGTCCCCGGGGTGCAGTGGAACCATGGCACCGTGCGCCGGCGTACATCGGCTGTCCTCACCCGAAAAGGAGTTTTTTCATGCTGCTCAGCAAGCGTCCCCTGCGTTCCCTGATGGCCGTGGCCATCGCCCTGGCCGCCGTGCCGGCGATGGCGCAGTCGCCCTACTCGAAGACCGTATTCATCGGCGACAGCCTGACCGACCAGGGCTACTTCCGCCCGCTGCTCCCGGCCTCCGTGCAGCCGGTGACCGGCCAGTTCACCACCAACCCGGGCTGGGTCTGGGCGCAGTACGTGGCCGACTACTACGGCACCAACGCGACCGCCCACGGCAACGGCCAGAATGGCGACAACTACGCCATCGGCGGCGCCCGCGTCGGCGTGGACACCACCCAGACCCTGGCCCCGGGCACCCCGGCCATTCCGGTCTACTCGCTCAAGACCCAGACCGCGCAGTACCTGGCCGCCAACGGCGGCAAGGCCGACGCCAACGCGCTGTACACCGTGTGGGGCGGCGCCAATGATCTGTTCGCCATTCAGGCCGGCGCACCGCTGCAGGCCACGCTGGGCGCAGCGGTCACCGACCAGGTCGGCATTGTCGGCACCCTCAAGGCGGCCGGCGCGCAGTACATCGTCGTGCCGACCCTGCCGGACATCGGCCTGACCCCGGCGGCGCGTGCCGGCGGCCCGGTCGGCATGGCCCAGGGCTCCGCCCTGGCCAAGGCCTACAACGACGCCCTGTTCGGTGGCCTGAAGGCTGCCGGTCTGCAGGTGATTCCGGTCGACACCTTCCACATCCTGCAGGAAATCGTCGCCAGCCCGGCCACCTACGGCTTCGTCAACGTCACCAGCCCGGCCTGCACCACGGCCTCGTCGCTGACCTGCAACCCGACGGCCTACGTCAACCCGAACGCAGCCAACAACTACGTGTTCGCTGACGGCGTGCACCCGACCACCGCCACCCACCAGATGCTGGGCCAGTACACCCTGTCCATCCTGGAAGCGCCGCGCAACCAGCAGATCCTGACCCACTCGGCGCAGACCGTGGGCCGCGCGCGTGCCGACCAGGTCGGCTCGCATCTGGACGGTCGCCCGGCCGATGGCCTGAGCTGGTGGGGCGGTCTGCGTGGCGACATGCAGCGCTATGACCACGCCGACCTGTACGACGGCATGGCCCCGGCCGGCCTGTTCGGTATCGACTGGGCCAAGGACGGCATGGTCGTCGGCGGCTTCGGCGGCTACGGCCGCATGGACGCCGACTTCGGCAACAGCAAGGGCGACTTCACCCAGTCCGATGCCACCTTGGGCCTGTTCGCCGGCTGGTATGGCGAAAACGTGTGGGTCAACGGCCAGGTCAGCTACAGCTGGCTGGATTACGACGTCACCCGCCGCGTCCAGCTTGGGCCGGCCGAGCGCATCCACACCGGCTCGCCGGAAGGCAGCAACCTGACCGCCGCCCTGAACGCCGGTTACGAGTTCGGCACCGAAGGCGGCTTCCGCCACGGTCCGGTTGCCGCCGTGATCTGGCAGCAGGTCAAGCTGGACGGCTACCTGGAATCCAACCCGAGTGCCACCGCACTGGGCTACGGCGACCAGGACGTCGACTCGACGGTCGGCCGCATCGGCTGGCAGGCCCGCTTCGACGGCGGCAGCGTCAAGCCGTACATGCAGGTCACCTACGACCACGAGTTCGAAGACGACAAGCAGGCCAGCGCCTGGCTGCAGAGCATGCCGGACGTGGGCATGTACAAGGTGCCGGGCCTGCAGTTCGACAAGAACTACGCGACCGCCGTGCTGGGTGCGCGCATGAGCCTGTTCGGCCTGAACAGCAACATCGGCATGAGCACCACCGCCGCACAGAAGCGCGCCCGTGACGTGAGCCTGTTCGCCACCGTCAGCGGCAGCTTCTGAGGTAAACGCCGGGCAGGACCCGGTAGGGCACGACCGTTGGTCGTGCCGAACGCAACGGGCGGCTTAGGCCGCCCGTTGCCTTTTAACCCCCGGGGCAACTAAACTTCCCCGACACCCAGCGGGTGTAGCTCAATGGTAGAGCTGTAGCTTCCCAAGCTACTGACGAGGGTTCGATTCCCTTCACCCGCTCCACGGTCTTCGCGCACTCCCCGAGGCGCTTGCCGTACATGCGCCAGTCGCCCCCCGCCGACGCTTCACCTCGGCAGCCCCCCCCGCTCGACCGCCGCGTCTGATCAAGGCGCCATTCGCTTGGCTTCTTCTGCGCCGTTCAATTAGCCGACAGCCCGCCGCGCCGATGCTCGCTCACAGGACGCCGGCAGCGCGTTGACAGCCTTTTTTCGCTCTGCCACGCTCGCCTCGCATCGGGGCGTAAATGGTGTGCCACTGGGGAGGGGCGAACGCACACGGCACCTTCCCCGCACGTTGAACTGCACTGGGTCGCGCCGTCGACGCGGTGTCGAATCTGGTGGCGATCTGTCGCGAAGAACTACGCGGGCATGACTGCGCCCCGCTGCATCAACCAGGACGATGTACTTTAAAAAAAGGAAGCTCAGCAATGGCGGGTAGTATTCTTCAGGGTCTAAGCATCTCGCGTAACGGCGACACCATCACCGCGTCCTACAAGCGAGGCGATTGGGGCGCTTCCTCCTCCTACAACTTTTCGAGCGACTCCACGTCCGCCAAGCTCAGCCACGGATCGGGTTCGATCAAGATGTCTGGCAACGCCGCGTATTCGGACGAGAACGGGATGACGGCATCCGGCGAATCGGTCACGCTGGGCTTCAAAACGCCACAGGGCGTAGACGTCGGCCTCAAACTCACGCCGACCGACACATTCGTCCCCCATCCAACGGACCCCTACGCGCCTCCCATTCCCAATGCCAAGGCCGACCTGACGCTGGGCAACAAGTACATCGGCAGCTTCGACATCCCGCTGACCGACGAATTCAATCCCGACCAGTGGTTCGATCCTGAAGTAGGCGGCATTGGTTCGCAAGGCATGCTCGGCGAGGCGTACAAGTTCCTGCGCCATCGCGACCGCGACATCAACGATCAGTACCGCGAAGCCACCGGCGAGAACTTCCAGGACGCAAAGGGCTGGACTCGCCCTGTTGACCCGCTGGTACTCGACCTCGATGGAGATGGCATTGAAACCATTGCCGCCAACGGCCAGGTCGTGTTCGATCATGAAGGCAATGCGGTCCGTGAGGGCACCGGTTGGATCAGTGCCGATGACGGCATCCTGGTGCTGGACCGAAACGGCAATGGCACCATCGACGATGGCACGGAACTGTTTGGCGACAACACGCCTGGCGCGGAGCTGACCAACGGCCAGGTCTCCGCCCGTTCTGCAGGACTGCGCGCTCTGTCCACTCTGGATATGAACGGCGACGGTAAGGTCGACGCATCGGATGAAGGGTTCGCCTCGCTCCAGGTCTGGCGCGACCTCAACCAGGATGGCATCAGTCAGGCAGGCGAACTGTTCACGCTTTCCGAGCTGGGCATCCGCAGTATTTCTGTCGACCCTACCAATACCCGCAACACGGCCCTTGGCAACGGCAACACCGTCGACAGCTACGGTAGCTTCGAGCGCGAGGATGGCACCACCGGTGTCACCGCAGATCTGTTGCTGGCAAGCAACAACTTCCACCGCGAGTTCGTTGACAAGGTCCCACTGACCGAACTGGCGCTTCAGGTGGCCGATCTGGAAGGGTCGGGAATGGTCCGCGATCTGCAGGAAGCGGTAAGTCTGGACCCGTCGATCTTCGAGCTTCTCAACAGGATCGACGGAACCTATTCGCGCGACGAGGCCCTCAAGGCGCTGGATGACGTGCTGCTGGCCTGGTCGAAGACCTCCACCATGACCTCCAGCGTCGAACACTACGAGCGCGGTGTCGACCGGGTCATCCTGCATCCCAAGGGCATCCTGCTGGAAGGTGAGATCGTCGACATCTCGCAGATGCTTTCCATCCTGGAGAAATTCAACGGAGAGCTGTTCTTCGGCAACGCAGATGGCAAGCTCACCGCAGGCACGGACGTGTGGTCGCCCATCCCGCGCTATGAGTGGCTGGAATTCGATATCGTGCTGTCGCCGCAGCAGACGGAGCACCTCTTCAAGAGCTATGAAGCGCTGAAGATGGGGTTGTATACGGCCACCATGCTCGATACCCGTCTGCGCGACTACGCCCAGGATCTGCGTCTGGGCTTCAATGACAATGCGGAATTCGTCGTGCACATGGACACGGCCATTGCTCGCATCATGAGCACGCAGCAGTCCGAGGGCACCACCGCAGCGGTCGAGGACCTGGCGGACCTGCGCAGCCTGGGCGTCGTGCTGCCGCTGGACTGGAACTGGGTAGACGTTCTGGAGAACATCGGTACCAACGCTACGGACCTGGATGAGTTTGCCGCGGCCACGTACCGCCTGATGGGGGTGCTGGGGGGCGGCGCCAGCGTGGGCGGCGCCGCCGACGACGTCATCGTGGGAACGGCCGGCAACGACGTTCTGGACGGGGGGCTGGGAAATGACGAGATTCGCGGGGGTGCCGGCGATGACAGGATCGAAGGCGGTCAGGGCAGCAATACGCTGTACGGCGGTGCTGGCAACGATGTGTTGAGCGTGCACTACGGTGCAGACGAGAACTTCCTGCATGGTGGCACCGGCGACGACGTGCTGATTGGCAGTCACAAGAGCGACACCTACCTGTTCAACAAGGGGGACGGCCATGACACCATCGTCGAAACCTCCCGATACAGCACGATCTCCATCGATACCTTGCTGTTCGGTGTCGGGCTGAAAGCCGACGACGTGAAGATCCTGCGCGATGGCAACGACGTGCTGCTGGTATTCGGCGAGGGCCAGGATAGTGTCCGGCTGAAGGACTGGCTGCACCTGAACCTTCAGGAAAACTACCACGCTTCAATCGAGCGGATCCTCTTCGCGGACGGTACGCAGTGGACGCCTGAAGATGTCCGCGCGCAGATCACCACCCTGGGTACGGATGGCGACGATGAGATCACCGGCTGGGTGGGCAATGATCTGATTCGTGGGGGTGGCGGCAACGACATCATCGACGGCGGCGCCGGAACCAATGAGTTGTATGGTGAGGAGGGCAATGACACTCTCACCGTGCATTACAACTCCAGCCAGAACATTCTGGCCGGCGGTACTGGCGACGATATCCTGACCGGCAGTCACAAGGACGATACCTATATCTTCAACAAGGGTGATGGCCATGACACCATCGTGGAGACCAGCACCTATTCTGCAAGCAGCAACGATACGCTGCAGTTGGGTGAAGGCCTGAATGCAGCCGACCTGCGGGTGCTGCGTGATGGCTTGGACGTCCTGCTCGCCTTTGGCGATGGTGCAGATACCATCCGGTTGAAGGGCTGGCTGACGCTTTCGCTGAATGAGAATGTCCATGCGGGCATTGATCGCCTGGTCTTTGCTGACGGCACGGAATGGTCGTCGGCCCGGATCCGCTCGCGCCTTACCACTGAGCTGGGTGATGACGGCGGCACCGTGCTGGGCTGGCAGGGCGATGATCTGATCTTCGGCGGTGCAGGCAACGACGTCATCGACGGCAGCTATGGCAGCAATGAGCTGCATGGCGGCGGCGGTGATGACGTGCTGAGTGTTCATTACAGCGCCGGCAACAACATCTTTGACGGCGGCACCGGCAACGACACCCTCGTCGGCAGCCACAAGAGCGACACCTACCTGTTCAACAAGGGTGACGGACAAGACACCATCGTGGAGGTGAGCCAGTACAGTAGTGAATCGATCGACACCCTGGTGTTCGGCGCCGGGTTGAATGCGTCCGATGTCCAGGTGCTGCGAGAAGGGTTCGACGTGGTCCTGCGTTTCAGCAGCGGCACCGACTCGGTTCGTCTGAAGGACTGGTTGACCAGCTCGCTGGCCGAGAACGCGGCCAGTAGCATGGAGGTGATCCGCTTTGCCGATGGGACCGAGTGGACTGCGGCGAACCTGCGCGCACAGCTGACTACGCTGGGTACTGCGGGGAACGACGAGATCACCGGCTGGCAAGGCAACGACCTGATTCTGGCCGGTGCGGGCGACGACGTTGTCAACGGCGGGCAGGGCAGCAACGAGCTGCACGGTGGCGCAGGCAACGACATCCTGCGTGTGCACAACCTTGCCGACAACAACATCTTCGTCGGCGGCACAGGCGACGACGTCCTGCACGGAAGCGACAAGAGCGATATCTATCGGTTCAACAAGGGCGACGGCCGCGACACCATCGTCGAAGTGAGTCAGTACAGCAGTTACTCCATCGATACCCTGGTCCTGGGTGAAGGCTTGAACGTGACCGATCTGCGCGTGCTGCGCGAGGGTCGGGACGTGGTGCTCAGCTTTGGCGATGGCGCCGACTCGGTGCGCCTTAAGGACTGGCTGACCGCTTCGCTGGGCGAAAACAGCTCTGCCAGCCTTGAGAGGATCCTCTTTGCCGATGGCAAGGAATGGACAGCGGCCGATATTCGCGCCCAGCTGACCACCATGGGTACCAGTGGCGACGATTCGATCATGGGATGGTATGGGAATGACCGCATCCTCGGCGGTGCCGGCAACGACGTCATCGACGGCGGCCAAGGCAGCAATGAGATCCACGGTGGCGAGGGTGATGACACCATCAGTGTCCACTACAACGCCGACGGCAACACGCTGTCCGGTGGTGCGGGCAACGACATACTGACTGGCAGCCACAAGAGCGATACGTACCTGTTCAACAAGGGTGACGGTCACGACACCATCGTGGAGGTGAGCCAGTACAGCAGCTCTTCCATCGACACGCTGGTGCTGGGTGAAGGGTTGAATGCGTCCGATGTCCAGGTGCTGCGAGAAGGGTTCGACGTGGTCCTGCGTTTCAGCAGCGGCCCCGACTCGGTTCGTCTGAAGGACTGGTTGACCAGCTCGCTGGCCGAGAACGCGGCCAGTAGCATGGAGGTGATCCGCTTTGCCGATGGGACCGAGTGGACTGCGGCGAACCTGCGCGCACAGCTGACTACGCTGGGTACTGCGGGGAACGACGAGATCACCGGCTGGCAAGGCAACGACCTGATTCTGGCCGGTGCGGGCGACGACGTTGTCAACGGCGGGCAGGGCAGCAACGAGCTGCACGGTGGCGCAGGCAACGACATCCTGCGTGTGCACAACCTTGCCGACAACAACATCTTCGTCGGCGGCACAGGCGACGACGTCCTGCACGGAAGCGACAAGAGCGATATCTATCGGTTCAACAAGGGCGACGGCCGCGACACCATCGTCGAAGTGAGTCAGTACAGCAGTTACTCCATCGATACCCTGGTCCTGGGTGAAGGCTTGAACGTGACCGATCTGCGCGTGCTGCGCGAGGGTCGGGACGTGGTGCTCAGCTTTGGCGATGGCGCCGACTCGGTGCGCCTTAAGGACTGGCTGACCGCTTCGCTGGGCGAAAACAGCTCTGCCAGCCTTGAGAGGATCCTCTTTGCCGATGGCAAGGAATGGACAGCGGCCGATATTCGCGCCCAGCTGACCACCATGGGTACCAGTGGCGACGATTCGATCATGGGATGGTATGGGAATGACCGCATCCTCGGCGGTGCCGGCAACGACGTCATCGACGGCGGCCAAGGCAGCAATGAGATCCACGGTGGCGAGGGTGATGACACCATCAGTGTCCACTACAACGCCGACGGCAACACGCTGTCCGGTGGTGCGGGCAACGACACACTGACTGGCAGCCACAAGAGCGATACGTACCTGTTCAACAAAGGTGACGGTCACGACACCATCGTGGAGGTGAGCCAGTACAGCAGCTCTTCCATCGACACGCTGGTGCTGGGTGCCGGGCTGGACGCGGCTGACGTCCAGGTACTTCGAGAGGGCAGGGACGTGGTGCTCAGCTTCGGTGACGGTACCGACGCCGTTCGGCTGAAGGACTGGCTGACCACTTCGCTGGGCGAAAACAGCTCTGCCAGCCTTGAGAAGATCCTCTTTGCCGATGGCAAGGAATGGACGGCGGCCGATATTCGCGCCCAGCTGACCACCATGGGCACCAGTGGCGACGATTCGATCATGGGATGGTATGGAAATGACCGCATCCTCGGCGGTGCCGGCAACGACGTCATCGACGGCGGCCAAGGCAGCAACGAGATCCACGGTGGCGAGGGGAATGACAGCATCAGTGTCCACTACAACGCCGACCGCAACGTCCTCGCCGGTGGCACGGGCGACGACGTGCTGACCGGCAGCCACAAGAGCGACACCTACCTGTTCAGCAAGGGTGATGGTCGCGACACCATCATCGAGACCAGCCGCTACAGCATCGAGTCTATTGACACGCTGGTGCTGGGTGCCGGGCTGGATGCGGCTGATGTCCAGGTGCTGCGTGAGGGCAGGGACGTAGTGCTCAGCTTCGGTGACGGTACCGACGCCGTGCGGCTGAAGGACTGGCTGACCACTTCGCTGAGCGAAAACAGCTCGGCCGGCATCGAGAAGATTGCCTTTGCCGATGGCACGGTCTGGACTGAAGCCAACCTCCGCGCCCAGCTGACTACCCAGGGGACGGAAGATGACGACGAGATCGTAGGTTGGACCGGCAATGACCGGATCTTCGGCGGTGCCGGCAACGACGTCATCGACGGCGGCCAAGGCAGCAACGAGATCCACGGTGGCGAGGGGAATGACACCATCAGTGTCCACTACAACGCCGACCGCAACATCCTTGCCGGCGGCGTGGGTGATGACGTACTGACCGGCAGCCACAAGAGCGACACCTACCTGTTCAGCAAGGGTGATGGTCGCGACACCATCATCGAGACCAGCCGCTACAGCATCGAGTCTATCGACACGCTGGTGCTGGGTGCCGGGCTGGATGCGGCTGACGTCCAGGTGCTGCGTGAGGGCAGGGACGTAGTGCTCAGCTTCGGTGACGGTACCGACGCCGTGCGGCTGAAGGACTGGCTGACCACTTCGCTGGGCGAAAACAGCTCGGCCGGCATCGAGAAGATTTCCTTTGCCGATGGCACGGTCTGGACTGAAGTCAACCTCCGTGCCCAGCTGACTACCCAGGGGACGGAAGATGACGACGAGATCGTAGGTTGGACCGGCAATGACCGGATCTTCGGCGGTGCCGGCAACGACGTCATCGACGGCGGCCAAGGCAGCAACGAGATCCACGGTGGCGAGGGGAATGACACCATCAGTGTCCACTACAACGCCGACCGCAACGTCCTCGCCGGTGGCACGGGCGACGACGTGCTGACCGGCAGCCACAAGAGCGACACCTACCTGTTCAACTTGGGAGACGGCAATGACACCCTTGTCGAGACAAGTCAGTACAGCTCGGCGTCGCTTGACGAGGTCATCTTCGGTGAGGGACTGAACGCTGCCGATGCTGCCGTCACTCGCGTAGGAAACGACCTGCGGCTTGGCTTCGCGCACGCCGCCGATTCGCTGACGTTCCGCGGCTGGTTCAGCTCTGCGGGCGCACAGGTCGAGGGCCTGCATTTCGCAGACGGACGCAGTGTCAGCAACACCGAGCTGAACAGTCTGATCGCCGCGCTGGCACAGTCGGGTGCTGCGCCTGGATCGGCAGCGCCGTTGCTGGCGACGCAGTCGCCTGTGTCGATTACGCTCGCCACAGTCTGATGTCAGGTTGAAGGGCATGGCCCGGTCCGCCCAGTGCGGACCGGGTCACGCCTTCCGTCCGATGCAGCCCCTTCACCCCAGAGATGCGTCGGCTGGTTTCTCCCCCGGCGAGCCCCTTTGACCGATGGCGCCATCAGCCATCGTTCTGCAGTGATGCCGGGTCAGTTTCGTGCCGTCATCCGGATCCGACTGCCGCGCGCTATGCTTCGCGCTTTCCCCACCCCGTGCCCCGATGAAACTGGCCATCCTTTCCCGCAACAGCAAGCTGTACTCCACGCGGAGGCTGGTGGACGCGGCGCGCACCCGCGGGCACACCGTGCGGGTGCTGGACCCGCTGCGCTGCTACATGCGTATTGCGGCCAACGGCTTCACCCTGCATTACAAAGGCCGGCCCATCACCGGCGTGGATGCGGTGATTCCACGCATCGGGGCCTCGGTGACCCGCTATGGCACTGCCGTGCTGCGCCAGTTCGAAATGATGGGCGCGGTAACCCCCAACCCCTCCGACGCCATCCTGCGTGCCCGCGACAAACTGCGCGCGCACCAGATCCTGGCGTCCAAGGGCATCGACATGCCGGTGACCGTGTTCGGCGACAACCCGGACGACACCGTGGACCTGCTGTCCATGCTCGGCCCACCGCCGCATGTGGTGAAGCTCAACGAGGGCACCCAGGGCAGGGGGGTGATCCTGACCGAAAAGGCCAGCGCCTCGCGCGGCATCGTCGAGGCCCTGCGCGGGCTGTACGCCAACTTCCTGATGCAGGAGTTCATCGGCGAAGCCCAGGGCGCGGACCTGCGCTGCCTGGTGGTGGGCGACCAGGTGGTGGCGGCCATGCAGCGCCAGGCGCCCGACGGCGACTTCCGTTCCAACCTGCATGCCGGCGGCAGCGCCCGCGCGGCCAAGGCCAGCCGGGCTGAGCAGCAGGTGGCGGTGCGCTCGGCCCGGGCGCTGGGTCTGGGCATTGCCGGCGTGGATCTGATCCGCTCCAGCCGCGGCCCGCTGGTGCTGGAGGTCAACTCCACCCCCGGGCTGGAAGGCATCGAGGGGATCAGCCAGGACGACCTCGCCGGACGCATCATCGAGCACGTGGCGGCGCAGGTGGCGGCGGCGAAAAAGCCATCGAAATCAAAGGGATGAAAAATATCCTGATCCGCCGGCCGGTTTTAACACCTGTTTAATCGCCCCCGGCGTAGGCTTCATCGGACCGCAGCTCTGCCCTCCTCAGCAGATAACGGTAATCGGGAATGACTTCAGGCCCAGGCGGGATCCGTCTGGGCCTTTTTCTTCCACTCCGCAGCGGGTGCCAAGGGTCACTTGTTCAGGCTCACCCAGACTCGTACAGTTGGGGTTCGTTCATGGAAGGATGGAGTTTGAATATGCGTCGAATTGCCCTTGTCGCCGTTGCGCTGCTCGCTGCCGGCGCTGTGCAGGCCAAGCCCAATGAGCTGCCTGTGACAATGACAGGCGACACCCCGGTCGCCGAACAGATCCAAAGAGTGGAAACCGCGCTCGCCAGTGAGTCCTACAGCGAAATCTCGCTGGAAGAAAAAAGCCGGGTCCAGCAGGCCTTGGGCCGGATCCGACTGAAGATGGAGGGCCATACCCTGGCCAGTGAGCTCAGCCCGCAGGACCGCACGGCTGTATTCAATGACCAGGAACTGGTCAACACCGTGATGAACCGTGCCAAGGAAGACAGCCGCATGGTCTGTCGCCGCGAACGGAGCACCGGCAGCAACATGGCGCAGAATGTATGCATGACCGTGGCCCAGCGCCGGAAAGCGCAGGAAAACGGTCGCGGGGTGCTGAACAACACCCAGAAATTCAACAACTTCACGCCGGGTAATTGACCTTGACGCCGCCAAGGCGGGCGACGGTGTCTACTGTTAAGAATCCAGCCTGTATCGTTCAGCAGGCGGCGCGGGAGGGCAGGCACTGTGGCCATCGGTCGCAGGTCTGCATTCCCGGCTCTCCCTCATGAAACAGAGGTCACAGTGCGAATTCTTGTAATTGAAGACAACAGCGACATCGCCGCCAACCTTGGCGACTACCTCGAAGACCGTGGCCACACCGTGGACTTCGCGGCCGACGGCGTCACCGGCCTGCACCTGGCGGTGGTGCATGAGTTCGACGCGATCGTGCTGGATCTCAACCTGCCCGGCATGGACGGGATCGAGGTCTGCCGCAAGCTTCGCAATGAAGCGCGCAAGCAGACCCCGGTGCTCATGCTCACTGCACGGGATTCGCTGGACAACAAACTGGCCGGCTTCGATTCCGGTGCCGACGACTACCTCATCAAGCCGTTCGCGCTGCAGGAAGTGGAAGTGCGTCTGAACGCGCTGTCGCGCCGCGGCAAGGGCGTGCAGACCCGGGTGCTGGAAACCGGCGACCTGGAATACAACCTGGACACCCTGGAAGTTCGCCGGCAGGGCAAGCTGCTGCAGCTCAACCCCACGGCCCTGAAAATTCTGCAGGCGCTGATGGAAGCCGCCCCGGCCGTGGTGACCCGCCAGGAGCTGGAAACCCGCGTGTGGGGCGAAGAGCTGCCCGATTCCGATTCCCTGCGCGTGCACATCCATGGCCTGCGCGCCGTGGTGGACAAGCCGTTCGACGTGCCGTTGATCCAGACCCGACATGGCATCGGATACCGCATCGCCGCCCCGGAAGTCTGATCCGGTGAAAGACAGGGGAAGCCGTCGCCGCGCGCCATATCGGCGGCGGCTGCGCAGCCGCATCATCGTCTCGTTCGTGCTGTTGGGCTTCTGCCTGACCACGCTGTTCGCGTTCGCCACCAACTGGGCACGCGCACGTGTGGAAAACCAGCTCGTCGAAGACGTGATGAATCGCAATATCGACGAATACGCGCATCGCTACTTCGAGAATCCGACCCGGAGCCCGGATCTCCCCGTGCAGCAGATGCGCGGAAAGATCGTGGGCCCGGACAAGTTCGAGGCGCTCCGCCAGGAAGAGCCGGACTGGTACGAGTTCGGCGACGGCCTCCACAGCCTGGGCGGCGTGGACGAGCACGGCAACCGCTTCTCCTACAAGCTGGCGGTCCGCAAGACCCCCGAAGCCTGGTTTTTCCTGGCCTACGACATGACCGAAAGCCTGCGCGGCCAAGGTCAGTTGAACCGCGCGCTGTTCGTTTCGGTGCTGGTGTTCAGCGCCTTGTCGCTGGTACTGGGCTGGTGGTCGGCCTCCAAGGTGATGAAGCCCGTCTCCGACCTGGCGGCCCGCCTGCGTGCCTACCGCGGCGGCACCAGCGACCCGGAGCCGTTGGCGCCGCGCTTCCCCGACGACGAGGTAGGCCAGCTGGCCCAAGCCCTGGATGACTACTCGGCGCGGCTGACCGAAGTGGTACAGCGCGACCGCGAATTCAATGCCGACGTCAGCCACGAACTGCGCACCCCGCTGGCGGTGATCCGGGGCGCCACCGAGCTGCTGCTGACCCGGCCCGACCTGGACCCCAAGGTGCTGCAGCGCCTGCAGCGCATCCAGCGCGCCGAACAACAGTGCACCGACCTGATCGGCTCGCTGCTGCTGCTCTCGCGCAACGAGCGCGGCCAGGGCAGCAGCAACGTGGCGCGCGTGGCCGAGCAGCTGCTGGACGCCCACCGCGCCCAGCTCGGCGGCAAACCGCTGGAGCTGATCCTGGAAGGCGACCGCGAGCTGGTCATCGACGCCCCGGAGTCGGCCTTGTCGGTTGCCCTTGGCAATCTGATCGGCAATGCCGTGAAATATTCGCAGGAAGGCTCGGTGCGGGTCCGCGTGGTGGACAACCGCGTAGAGGTCATCGACAGCGGGCCCGGCCTGAGCGCCGAAGATGCGGCCAAGCTGTTCCAGCGCGGTTACCGCGGCACCCATGCCGGCCACTCGCAGGGCGGCGGCATCGGCCTGTCCATCGTCAGCCGCCTGTGCGACCTGTACGGCTGGCAGGTGAACGTGCGCCCCGGCGTGGAGCGGGGCGTGGTGGCCACGTTGACGTTCTCGCCGGCAGGCTGAGGGCGCACGACCAGCGTACAGCCACGCCCTGCGTGGCTGCTCTTCCCGGAACAACGCTCAGCCACGCTCCGCGTGGCGCTACGCCAGAGCCCTGTATGTCCGGTCCAGTCGCTCCACCTCGGCCTGCAGGTGGTCCGGGTGCCCATCATTGACCACCACATCGTCGGCCAGCGCCAATCGTGCTTCCCGGCTGGCCTGCGCCGCAATCATCCGGTCAGCCAGCTCCGCAGTGACGCCATCGCGCTGCATCAGCCGCGCGTGCTGCACCGCCACCGGTGCATCCACCACCAGAATCCGGTTCAACCACGGGTACTGCTGGCGCCCGCCGGCTTCCGTCAGCAGCGGAATGGCGGCAATTGCGTAGGGGCTCTGTGCCTCCTCGCAGGTACGGCGCAGCAGCGCGCGGATGGCGGGATGGGTGATGGCCTCCAGTGCCTGGCGCTCCTGGGCGGAGGCGAAGATGCGCTCGCGCAACGCAGCGCGGTCCAGCTGGCCGTCGGCCAGCAGAATTCCCGGACCAAAGTGGGAAACAATCCGTGCAAGCCCCTCGCTGCCGGGCGCCACCACGGCGCGGGCCGCCAGATCGGCATCGGCCACCACGATGCCCAGCGCCTCGAAGCGCCGGGTCACCTCGGTCTTGCCGGCGGCCACGCCGCCGGTCAATCCAATCACGAACTGGCTCATCGCCGTGCCCTCAGCGCAGGCCGGACATTCTCAGATAGACGTTGATCAGCGGCTCGCCCCACATGAACACGATCCAGCCGGCAATGGCCAGATAGGGGCCAAACGGAATCGGCGTGGCGTGGTCGCGGCCCCGGGAGTACAGCCAGATCGAGCCCAGGATCGCGCCAATCACCGACGACAGCAGCACGATAGGCAGAATGCCCTTCAACCCGCACCAGGCACCCAGCGCGGCCAGCAGCTTGAAATCGCCGTGGCCCATGCCTTCCTTGCCGGTGATCTGCTTGAACAGCCACCACACCGACCACAGCGACAGGTAGCCGGCTATGGCACCCAGCAGGGCCGGTTTGGCCGGCATGTACAGGTTGTCGATGCTGCCGATCAACCCCAGCCACATCAGGGGCAGGGTGAGCTGGTCGGGCAGCAGCTGCGTGCGCAGGTCGATCCCGGACAGGGCCACCAGGAAACAGCTCAGTACGATGGCGCCAAAGCCCTGCCAGCCGAAGCCGAACTGCCAGACGCTGGCCACCACCAACAGCGAGGTGACCAGCTCCACCAGCGGGTACTGCTTGGAAATCGGCGCATGGCAGTGACGGCACTTGCCGCGCAGCACCAGCCAGCTGAACAGCGGGATGTTCTCGTACCAGGACAGCTTGTGCTTGCAATGCGGGCAGTGCGACGGCTCGACCACGATCCCGGGCGGTGGGGGCTCGTAGATGTCCGGCAGCTCCAGCACCTCGCGGGCGTCACGCTTCCATTGCCATTCCAACCGCTTGGGCAGGCGCAGGATGACCACGTTGAGGAAGCTGCCGATCAACAGCCCCAGTGCGGCCGCGGCGGGATAGCCGAGGCCGGGATGCTGGTCTAGAAATGCCATGTTTACCTTAGCCGACGACGGCGCCGAGTTTGAAGATGGGCAGGTACATGCCGATCACCATGCCGCCGACAATGGTACCAATGAACACCATGATCATCGGTTCCAGCAGGCTGCTCAGGGCGTCCACGGCATTGTTGACCTCCTGCTCATAGTACTCGGCCACCTTGAACAGCATGGTGTCGAGCGCGCCGGCCTCTTCGCCGATGGCGGTCATCTGGATCACCATGTGCGGGAAGCGGTTGACCTGCTTCATGGCCATGTTGACCGGGTAGCCCACCGAAACGTCGTCACGCATGCGCAGCACGGCTTCTTCGTACACCTTGTTGCCGGTAGCGCCTGCCACGATGCCAAGGGCTTCCACCAGCGGCACACCGGCCTTGAAGGTCACGGCGGTGGTGCGGGCGAAGCGGGCGATGGCGCTGTTGTTCATGATTTCGCCGATGACCGGAACCTTCAGGATCCAGCGGTCCAGGGTGTGCTGCATCTTCGGGGAGCGCTTGTAAGCAAACAGCAATCCAAAGATGGAACCGCCCAGCATGAGCGCCATCAACCACCAGTACGACACCGTGAACCGCGACAACCCCACGATCATCTGGGTAAAGGCCGGCAGTTCCGCGCCGAAGCCAGAGAAGACCTCCTCGAACTGGGGTACCACGAAGATCAGCAGGATCGCGCTGACGATGATGGCCACAGCAACCACCATGGCGGGGTAGAACAGCGCCTTCTTGATCTTGCCCTTCAGGCCTTCGATGTTCTCCTTGTACGTTGCCACCGTGTCCAGCACGGTCTCCAGTACGCCAGCGCCTTCGCCGGCGCGCACCAGGTTGCGGTACAGCTCGTCGAACTGGACCGGGTGCTTGCTGATTGCCTCGTACAACGACGAGCCGCCCTCGATATCGGTGCGGATACCGTCCACCAGCTTCTTCATGCGCGGGTTCTTGTGCCCGCTGCCGATGATCTCCAGGGCGCTCACAATGGGAACACCCGACTTCATCATGGTCGCCATCTGGCGACTGAAGAACGCGATGTCCTTCGGAGTCACCGGCTTGCCGGCTGCCCCGAACAGCGGCTTGGGTTTGGGCTTGACCACGCCCGGCATGATTCCCTGGCGGCGCAGCTCGGCACGAAGCAAGTTGGCGTTCTTCGCCACCTGCTCGCCCTTCATCTTCACGCCCCGCTTGTCGGTCCCCTCCCAGACAAACGGCTGAAGCTCCATGGTGCTACGCGCCACGGGCTCTTTCTTGATCGCACTACGGCTGACAGACATGTAAGGCTCCCCGGCCGCGCCATCCCCAGGCGGGCTTCTCCGCCGAATGGTAGCCGGTTCCGGGCCGGAGTGGCATCCCTCTTGCACGGCAATCCGTGACCTGCGGCAGGGTCTGGTTCTGTCAGAAGGTGACGCAGGACGTCACAGTGCAGGTTATGTCGCAATTTGTTGTGCGGGGGGTTCCAATCCTGAAGATTGCTGCCATCATTGCGCCGGGGAAATGCTGGGGAGCATGGCCGGACACTTGGCACGCAACCTGCTATCAACCACCCGCACGGGCGCTAGCCTTGCTCAGCCGGTCCGCCGGCCAGGCTTCGTCCCGGTGTTCGTTTTTTACTTACCTCTAGGGGATGTACACATGAAGAAGCAGCAGGGCTTTACCCTCATCGAACTGATGATCGTTGTCGCGATCATCGCCATCCTGGCCGCCATCGCACTGCCGGCTTACCAGGACTACACCATCCGTTCGCGCGTCTCGGAAATGGCTGTGCTGGCTTCGGGCGCCAAGGCCACCATCGGTGAGAACATCGCCAATGAAAACGCCATCAATGCCAACGCTTGCCGTGGGGTTGCCGTCTTCACCACCGCAACCGCCAACACCGCTTCGCTGGGTTGCGCTGCAGGCGTGATCACCGTCACCGGTACCGCAAAGGCTGCTGGCGTGGTTCTGACCTACACCCCGACCCTGGCGGCTGCCGGCATCACCTGGCTCTGCGAATCGGCCAGCGATGACAAGTACCTGCCGGCCGAGTGCCGCGGTTAATCGACAAGTTCGACGCTGAGGTCCCCGGACCTGGCATCGCTTGACGATTTGGAGGGGTCCCGCGCGAGCGGGGCCCCTTTTGCGTTGTTGATCCCTGCATGACCCAGGCGTGCAAGCCTGAGCGTGCTGATATACCTTTACGGCAGACTGCGAAAGGAACACTGTGAACGCTCAAACGGCCAACCTAGTCGGTATCACCGGCATCGCCCGCCGCCTGGTGCAGGATGGGGCACTCGAAGAAGCTTCTGCCCGTGAAGCGATGGCGAAGGCATCGGCCGCGAAGCAGCCGCTGCCGCAGTACTTCGCCGAAAAAAAGCTGGTCACGCCGGCGCAGCTCGCAGCTGCCAACGCGCTGGAGTTCGGCATGCCACTGCTGGACGTCAATGTCTTCGACCCCAGTCAGAGTGCCATCAGCCTGGTCAGCGAGGAACTGCTTCGCAAGCACCACGTGCTGCCCCTGTTCAAGCGTGGCGGCAAGTTGTTCGTGGGCACCAGTGACCCCACGCATTCGCTGGACGAGATCAAGTTCCACACCAATCTGGTGGTCGAACCGATCCTGGTCGACGAGGACCAGATCAAGCGTACGCTGGAGCAGTGGCAGTCCAAGCACGACACCCTCGGCGGCTCGCTGGGCGGTGGCGACGATGACATGGGCGACCTGGATGTCTCCGCTGGTGACGAGGACGGTGGCACGACCGAGTCGGGCGTGGACGCCAAGGGCGACGACACCCCGGTGGTGAAGTTCGTCAACAAGGTGTTGGTCGATGCCATCCGCAAGGGCGCTTCGGATATCCACTTCGAGCCGTACGAGGACGACTACCGCGTGCGTTTCCGCATCGACGGCCTGCTCAAGAACGTGGCCAAGGCCCCGGTCAAGCTCAATCAGCGCATCGCCGCCCGACTGAAGGTCATGTCGCAGCTGGATATCGCGGAGAAGCGCGTACCGCAGGACGGGCGCATCAAGCTCAACCTGTCCAAGACCAAGCAGATCGACTTCCGCGTGAGCACGTTGCCGACCCTGTTCGGCGAAAAAATCGTGCTGCGTATCCTGGATGGCAGCGCGGCCAAGCTGGGTATCGACAAGCTTGGCTATGAGCCGGACCAGCAGAAGCTGTTCCTGGATGCCATCCACAAGCCCTATGGCATGGTGCTGGTCACTGGTCCCACCGGCTCGGGTAAAACGGTGTCGCTGTACACCGCGCTGGGCATCCTCAACGACGAAACCCGCAACATTTCCACGGCCGAAGATCCGGTCGAAATCCGCCTGCCCGGCGTGAACCAGGTGCAGCAGAACGTAAAGCGCGGCATGACCTTCGCCGCCGCGCTGCGCTCGTTCCTGCGACAGGATCCGGACATCATCATGGTCGGCGAAATCCGCGACCTGGAAACGGCCGAAATTGCAGTCAAGGCTGCGCAGACCGGTCACATGGTGCTTTCCACGCTGCACACCAACGATGGGCCGCAGACCATTGCGCGCCTGATGAACATGGGTATCGCCCCGTTCAACATCACCAGCTCGGTGACCCTGGTCATTGCCCAGCGCTTGGCGCGCCGCCTTTGCAGCAACTGCAAGCGGCCGGTGGATCTGCCGGACAACGCACTGCTGGCCGAAGGCTTCACCCAGGCCCAGCTGGATGCGGGCATTACCCTGTACGAGCCGGTGGGCTGCGAAGAGTGCACCGAAGGCTATAAGGGACGTACCGGTATCTACCAGGTCATGCCCATGAGCGAGGAGATCGCTGTGATCGTGCTGGAGGGCGGCAATGCCATCCAGATTGCAGAGGCTGCGCAGCGTGCGGGAATCAGGGACCTGCGTCAGTCGGCGCTGGTAAAGGCGGCCGCGGGGACCACGAGCCTGGCGGAGATCAACCGCGTCACCAAGGACTGATCCGGACTGGAGTGGGAAGCGCGAACGCCTGGCAACGCCAGGCGGAGGCGTCCGGGCAGACAAGGAGTCGAGACTGATCATGAATGAGCTGGTGTTTTACCTGTTCTATATCGCCATCGGAATCACCGTCAGTCGGTCCTTCGCGGTCATCTTCGCGCGCGCCGAGGGTGACAGGACCCCCGGCGAGGCGGTGCTGGCCAAGCTGCCAATCCTCGCCTCCAGGAGTGTTGGCGACCTTCAGGACACCTTCTATGCCTGCGTACTGGTATTGCAGGAGCGTGTGTTTGGCCGGCGTGCCACCTTGGCATCGCTGGTGCACATGTCGCTGTGGGCCGCCTTCGTGGCGGTGCTTCTGCTCATGGCTGTCACTGCCATCGTCGACTTTAATACCGCAGGCGCCGGCTAGGCGGCCAAGAGTGTTAGTCGTTCGCGTTTGAAGCGGCGAGGCAATTACTGCGGCCCCTCACTTCCAGCCGGGAAGCGGCACCCGGCCTGATATGATTCAAACCCAGGTCGCAACGGCATGGTGCAATGAAATACGGGGATGGCAGGGAAGTGCGTCCACGGGACGCGGTTAACCTTGGGATGGGAGCGGTACTCCATGAGTAATGAATGGTTTTGCGTTGACGATCTGCACGACGCGCTGCTTAAGCGAATCTGCATAGACATGCTGTCGCGCACAGTCGAGATCGAGATGGAGTACTACGCCTCGGCGGACGACAGAAACCGAAGGCCGGGGGTTCTGCGCCTCGAGGGCGTAGGGACTTTTTCGGCGATACTAGGGCTGCTGGCGCTTGAGTCGCACGCCAAGTTCGGCAACTTCGTCTCGTGGGTGCCATCCGCGCACGGGCACGGGTACCTCCAGTTCGCGAACGGGTGCATCCAGGTGGCATATGAGAGATACGAGATCCGGTGATCTCCGTTGAGTAGCAACGGTTTACAGTCGATACGACGGGGTCTGGTCACCTCTGGAGGCACTAATGAAGTTCAGGTTCGATTTTTCATTGTTCTTCTCTCCAACTGAGCCTTATGGCTGCGTTACGGGCGAAATCGATATTCCCTCTCGGCCGCAGCCGGATGATTGGGTGCAGCTTCTGGAAGAGTGTAAGGCTGGTGGCGCCTTGAGGCTGCGGGTTAACTCACCTACGTTGGATAATTGCACTGAAACGTTGATGCTCGAAGATCTCGTGGTTGATGGCGTCGCCGCGGCTGAGATGCTTGGCCATCGTTTGAGGTCAGAACGAGACTTCTACGTGGATGTTTACGACTAGTGCTGATAGCCAGCGCATTGAAGAGGGCCTCATGGCGAAGGACGATACCAGGCACAGAATGACTGTCCGGGTGGTCATCGATTCATCAGTAACCGATCACTCATGAGAGAGATTTGCGCGTGGTCGGAAGATGATCGTCATAAGGTGAAGGGGAATTCCCGTAAGCTTGCGGCTACCATGCAGGTAGTCTTTGCAAGTCCATAACGGGTGAAATGAGACAGCACCGCATGGCTAACCTTCCAACTGCCGTAACGATTGAGTATGACCGGCTCGTCAGCGCGGACGACTGGGAAGGCGTCAGGATCCTGCTCGCGCCTCTTTTGAAGTCCGGCCATGCAGAGGCGCTTTACCTATGCGCCATGGCGAGTCAGCCGGGCGAGAGTGAAGAGGAATTCCATGCACGCCATGTCGAGTCTGTAAGAGTCGCGGCGGAGTCTGGATACGCGCCTGCGATGTTCACTCAAGGCATGTATCACTTGTTCGGTGACATGGCGCCATTGGACAAAGAGTCCGCTGCACGGAATTTTGCGGCGGCAGCTCGACAAGGTTACCCTGCTGCCCAGTATGAGTACGGGCTGGCGTTGCTGCATGGGGTGGGGATTCCAACCGACCCGCTCGAAGGGAGGCGGCTGATCCACGCTGCCGCTGCCGCGGGGAATGAGTGCGCCCAGGAATTTACTCGGGCCGAGCGTGGCGACGGTTCATCGGCTGATGGCAAGGAGCAGGCGGGGTGATACTGCGGCTCAGTGCGCCACGGGAAAAGAATGGGGTCTGAGAAAGGTAAGCGCGCGGTCCTGGTTAAGTTGACTCTCCAAGACGGCACCCATGGCCTGAGTCTGCGTGACGCGGTGCCAGTGGACGGCGAACTCGGTGTCTGGAACCAGGTGGAGCTGTTTACGTCCGAAGCGATCGACGAGGGGCGTTCGACCGGTTGGAGGTTGATGGGAAGGGTCTTGCCGGTTTTGGATACCATATTCTCGCCCGGCTCAGTGCATTCAAAGCAATGGGCGAAGCGCCTTGATGGAAGTCTTGTTCTGACAGAGAGGGCCCGGTCGCGTGGGAGAGGGATCGGCCGAAGCTTTACGGCACGCGGATGGTGAGGGCAGACCCAGGTTGGATGCGCCCATCGGCACCAGGAATGTGTTCGCGCACCAGCCAGCCGATCTGTACGTGATGCGGAAGAGGAGGGATGTTATGGATGATGTAGACAAGATCGACCTTGATGATTCAATGAAGCACTGCCTGTTCTACTTTGAAGATGCTGCAAGGAGTGCTGCCGCTCGACCTGAACTGACCGCTCTTCAGTTCCAGGGTCATTTCGCGACGGCCTGGGAGCTTCGACAGGAGCTTCTGGTTGGGGAGTCCTTGCTTGCTTGGAGCGGGGCGGATGTGCTGCATCAGTGCATTGAGAAGCTCGTATCGGAAGCGCGCGGGCTTCCAAAGGAGGCGTGGCAGGGAAGTGACGCAAAAGAACTCTTTCATCCAGCCTGGAGTAGTGTCAGGGAGGCCGCAAACCAGTTTCTTGCGGCCAGGGACGCAATGTAGTGTGCATGGTCGATTGGATCGGACAGCATCATGATCACTGCAGCGACTACGGGCATGGAAGTACGTGCGATATGAGCCCGGCGTCCATCAAGTGCAATCCAGATCGGTCAAGCGTCGGCCTGGAAGGGAATCAGGATGAAGGACAGGCCCTTGGATATAATTCCAGCTTCGGTGATGCAGCGTGGGGTTCATGGCTCTCATCACAATATTTGCGTCGCTAATCAGCATCCATATCCAAAATGCGATTGTTTCTGGGTCAAGCAATAGTGGGTATCGAAGCCGGATGGGTTGCAGTCGAATAGGGTGCCTGTGGAGCCGCTCGTCAACTGATCCCTGGGAGGTTCGATGAACTATGTGGGTGGTGGGGCAACCATTGTCGTAGGAGACTCCGTTCTTGTTGAGGGCGACATCAGGGGGCTGGTGATTTGCGATTTTGACAACTGGCGGTGCTTGAGTGGCTATGAAGGCTGGTTGACCAAAGAGGAAATGCTGGGTGGGGGATTTCTGTCCAGTGGTGTCCTGATCAAAACCGACGACCTCGGCATCGTCCACTATGCCGTGCCTGACGATGAAATCGTGCTTGTTGCTCGTGCGGAAGCGGGCCCGCACTTGTATTGAGAGGTGCTACGCGACAAGCCATCATTAGGGTGCGCACTGAGCAGCGAAGCCTGCTCCATGATAGAAGTCTGTACGACCAATCACCTTGTCGATGGCTTGGCCGAAGCTAAGTTGCTTGCACACTATTTGGAAGGGAAGCGTGGATTCTTCGTCGACGTTTTCTGAGGTCGTCTGGCGGTGCTGTCGGGGGCAACTTGGACCTGCCGAGCCGCCTGATTCCGCTGCTGCCGTGCCAACGCTGCGAATACGCCGCCATATGAGAGGCTTTTGATCCATGAGCATTGAAGACCTCAGGAAGTTCTTGCTCGCGATGGCCTCGGTTGAGGAGAGTGGGCGCGTCTACACTGCCCCTGTTCGCATTCAAGTTGCCGGCGACGATTCCATAGTGGAGCAATGGATTCCCTCGATAGGCAGTATTCACTCCCAGGAGTTGCGCGATCCTGGCTTTGGTTCGGGCCCTGTTGCATACGCGGACTTGAATCTTGTCGAAGTTCGAAAGAGCGATTGGATCAGGGACTATGGCGAGCGGGGGTTGCGCGCGTTTCTTGAGTTGCAAGGTGTCCTCGATGGCGAGTCAGGATTGGATCTTGCTGCGAGCTCGATAGCCTGGCGGAGGGGGGCGCAATGAAGAACGTCAGCGTGCAGATGCAGAAGTTCAAGGAAGCCAGCAGGCACATCTGGAACGCCTACTTGATGCCTGGCGAGGGTGTGCTTGATATGGATGTGGAGCGCTCCTTTCTCGCAATTGAAAGAGAGCTTTTGCGGAGCATGGTGCTGGACGGAGATGCTGTGGCAGACAGATATGGCTGTACGCAGATCTCAGGCCTATTGGTTAGGCCGAAGTCCGTGTACCAGGACGTGCCCGTCCAGTTCGCGAGTGATGGCCCCAACGGGAGCACCGTTTGGAGTCATGTCCGGCAGCTGCCCGCCCCAGATCTCCCTGAGCTTGAGTTTGTGGAGTTCTTCGACTGGATGCACTACGGATTCATCGACTATGCCAAGGTTCGGGCGTTCGATCGAAGCTCTGGTCGACATGTGCTGATTGAAGGCACGTACTGCGAGTTTTGGTTGTGCTAGCGAACAAGTCTGGCGTTCAGGTCTGCTGCGCGGCTAACATGAAGCGGCTCCGCGCGGGCATCCTTGTTAGTGACGAGTACAATCTCGAGAACGTCGAACTGTTGATCTACGACACTCTCAGGGACGCTGGCAACGAAGTGGGGGCTGATTCGCCGCCTCGTTGGGCGCCTCGCGTGGTGGTGCAGCCTACTCTCTGTCGCGATGATCGCCCCAGCATGCACTTCACGGCGGAACTGATGTCACGGAGGATGTAATGACCGAACTACCCGCTGCAGGCAGGCCCGACAACATCGTGTTCCACGACGGCACGATCAGGAGGGTTTCCATATCGTTTTCTGATCAGCTGTGCGAGATGGAACTCCATCTTGGTGATTGGATTAGCGGGCAACCAAAGGCCGAGTCTGTATTCTCCTGCACGAAGGCGGATTCATTCTTTGGGCGATTCGACTATGTGGAGCTCGCCTCCCAAGCGGACCCTGGCAACATCCAGGACGGTCGCCTGAGTGAGACGGGAGATCGCCTGATGCTCTACCTGGTTGGCGGCCTGGTCGAGGTGGCCGGAGGTGAGATCGGGCTTCACGCGCGACCTCACGAATGCGGCCGCCAGAAGCAAAGCCGTACAGTGAAGACGCGGGCGAGTGGCCTGAAAGAGCTGGACAATGCAACGCTGGACTGCTCCGTATTGGACTCGATCGATTTCTGTCCCGAGAAGAACGCATGCCACCTGGCGTTGTTCGTGCCAAAGGGGGAGTGCTTCTCCGAACGCGTTCCCGTTCGATTATCATTCGGTGGCGTGGTCTCCTGCATCGCAAAGTTTGACCTTGCCAGGATGTCTGAGGACACGCGATGGGGGAACGTTCGCAACTGCGTGGTTGATGTCAAGAGAAGGACGGTTCGCTTCTACCTTCCGAACGGCTTTCTTGAAGTGGTCGCAAGATCGGCTTTCATCGACCGCAGTTAAGCCACTCCTACTAAGGTAATCCCGCACGGCTAACCTTCCGTCTGCCGGAACCACTGAGTTGGAGCCGCTTGTAAACGCGAATGGCTGGGATGGCGTGAGAGCGCTACTTGGTCCCTTGGTGGAATCCGGCCTCGCAGAGGCCCTGTACCTGTGGTCCATTTCAAGCCAGCCCGCGTAGAAGAAGATGACTCCAATCATGGTAAGAATATTCGGGACGCTGCTGGGGCTGATCATCGGCGCCTACGGCGCTGCGGTGGCATTTGGCTTCACTACTGGGGCTGTTCCCTGCCGGACAGACTGTCAAATGAACGAGTCGCTGAGGATTCTGCTGGGCGAAGTTGTCGCAAACCGAATCATCGGAGGAACATGGATCTTGGCTGGGATCCTCTATGTAGTATTCATGAACGTGCGCGGTCCGTCGGGGTACAGAGGCCGCCGCCCTTCCAAGGGAAGGCGAGGCCGTCGGCGCAGTAGAGGTGACAGGCGGAAGGATTGAGGTCGAACGTTTTCTCGTACTCGCAGCGTGATCGCATTGGCTTGCTAGGTGTGGTGAGCGCCTACGTCTACGTTGGAGGAGTCCTTATTTCGCCTGCCGATCCTATCTGTCTGATCACGCTGCCGAATGGTCCTTCGGGTCTTCCATCCACACGGAAGCCCGATCCATCTCATCGAGAGCGCGATGGAGAGCGCTGGTACAACGGCACGGACGTTCCAGACTTCCATAGAGGTCGAGTAGGGTCCCCGGATGGAATGGTAGGGAGTTACCAATGAAGACTGCATTTGTGACTGTTGGCGTGTTTTGTCTTGCGTGTGCACTGCTATTTGGCGCGATTGGGGCGATCGCTCACGTAACATATGACTGGGTCGCCGCGTGTAGCATTGCAGTAGAGAGAAGCCGCAGTTGTGACATGGCTTCGCTCTTGGCAAGGTGCTGGTGGATGCTCACTGCTATCGCTCTGTTCGCTTTTATTCCGATAGCGCGAATGATCGCTGGTCGCTTGACTCGAGAACCTAAGCGATCCAAGTAGCCAAGGCGGCGATTATGGTCAATGCAGCCTGGGTGGCGAGCTGGCGCAGGGCGATACTCGCAACGTGATCGCAGAGCCCGATGGAGAACGCTGGTACAACGGCACGGACGTTCAAGACTTCCATAGAGGTCGAGCAGGGTCCCTGGATGGCATGGCAGGGATCACTGGCGCCATGGCAAGGGATGGGAGCTTTGTGTGCGTCTGATTCCGCCGAGAAATTCAATGCCGATCCCGCAGGGAGTTTTGGAGAAAGTGAGTGCAGAAGAGAAGATCAAGCGTTACCTGTTTGATAAAGGAGGCCTTCACGATTGCGTTGTCGAAGATTTTTCTTGGCATCCGAAGGCCAAGCGTTTTGAAGTATCTATCCTTGACGTAAATGCTGGATTTCTTGGTCTCCCGGAATATCCCGGGCAACAACCGGCCAAGTTCGTCCTTGCCGGGGTAAGCGCGCTCCGGATTGACCTGGAGGTATTGAGTGAGAGGCTCGTAATTTTCGAAGTGCTGCTCTCGGGTGCGGGTAAGGAGCTCTCGCTCGATATGGGGATCTCACCCGGCGGGAAAATTAGTGTTGCGTTCTCCGAACTGTCTGTTGTCGAGTGAGCCGTCCGTGATGTTGTGGGCAGTCGCAGGCTGGGTGCACCTACCTGGCACATATCCTGATCCGCGACTCATCGGTCGGTCATGGCACTTGGGCTGATCGGCGGAGAGTTCTAATATCTGATCTTCTTGAATATTGGTTTGGACTGGGTGATTTTGTGAAAAAGCGAAAGGCCCGGGCGGTGCGAGATGCTTCGGCTCTTACGCCCCACATTGTGAGGAAAGTGACCCTGTCGCTTTTCAGAAGGCGTAACGACTATGGGGACTTTGATACGTCGGCGGTTGTCCGCGAATTGGCAAAATTTGGCGTGACGAACGCGAAGCAATTCAGGCTTCTGATGAAAAAGCACCGACGCTCGATCTTGGCTGAAGAAAAGCGGAAGATGTCCCGTGCCGAAACTCTTCACCTGTTGGGTGAGTTCCACCCGGCCGGCATTGATGTGCACGCGAACACGTCATGGTTTGCCGTAACTGGGTTAGTTCGCGAGGCGATGGGAAGAGAGTTTGGCTGGGACGAAATTTATTCTGAAGCGGATTCACCAGAATGGGAGGGTGTAAGGGAGGATCTACCGTGATCGGCCAGTGGCGTTGACGCGTCCGTGGAGGGCCCAGCCCTACCGCACCGCCCGATTCCGCTGCTGCAACTCCCACCAGAACCACTGTTCAACGCTGGTGAACGGTGCGAGGCGCTGCGCCAGATCCATATCCACGTCCTGATCGCCTCCCAGGAAGCATTCGGCGAAGTCCTGCGATACGCCGATGGCGTGGGCGAAATTCAGGGTGGACGCCCCCATCGGCCCCAGGATGTGTTCCTGCACCAGCCAGCCGGGATGTTCGTAAACGACGTCACTGCCCTTTTTTGCCTTGCCCAGCTTCTCAATGTGCCGTTCGAAGTTCTTTGGCTTGCGCTCGCGCGCTGACTCGGGGTACTCGACCAGGCTGATGACCAGCTGGCCTACGGTGGCTTCCACGCGCACGCTTGCGCCTACCTTGAAGCCGGCGCTTTCCAGCCAGTGGCCGTGGATCGCCAGGCAGGGGGCGGTGCCGCCATTGAAGGTGTCCATCCAGGCGTAGGTGTGCGCGCGCACGGTGTAGTAGCGCGGGCGGGCGGCGGTGGGGAGGTGGACTTCGGGGAAGAGGGGAGCGCTGGGCGCTGGTCGCATGGGGGGCCTCCAAGGGGAAAATCTCCCTTGCCGGGTGGGCAAGGGAGCCGGGAGGTTCAAATCCGCGTAAGCGCATGCGGCGTGGAGTATTTCCCCGGATGAGGGGTCTTGTATTAGCCACCCTCCCGACATGGGAGTTCCATAATTTTGCGCTTACTTGGAGATTTGAAGCTCCGTCCCCACCATGCGCCGTGATGCGCTCGATGACTAATCGATTGTTTCTGTTGATCTTGCAGGGTTTGGTAGGCATTGCCGAACGCGTGTCGCATGCGGCGCGGGTTGGCGAGAATATGCGACGGCGGTGCGCTGTGTGGGGGTCGTTGGCGTCATGCTGCCAGTGGGACACGCATGGCGTGTCGCAACGCCTAGACTCTGCCTTGTTCGCGTAGTGACACGCCATGCGCGTAATCGCAACGACGAAACGAAGCGTGGTGGCACGCCATGCGTGTCATAAGGCTGTCGCGGCGCTGGAGGGGCTGGGCGGTTTGAGGATGTCGGCCCATCTCAGCCACGCAGGGCGCGGCTCTACGGTGGATGCGGCATCCGGCGGTGCGTGAGTCTTGCCACCGCCTCAATCCATCCCCAACTTCTTCAACTTGTACCGCAGCGCCCGGAACGTAATCCCCAGCTGCGCGGCGGTGCGCGTCTTGTTCCAGCGGTTCTCTTCCAGCGCCTTCTGGATCGCGGTGCGTTCCATCTGCTCGATATACGAAGGCAGCGCGCCACTCCCCGCAGGCAGATCCACCACCGCTTCCTCATGCTGGGCAGCCGGCGCGGCGCCGGTCTGGCGCGGCGCACCCGGCTGCGGCAAGCGCAGATCGCTGGCCCCGATCGTGTCGCCCTCGGCCAAGGCCAATGCGCGCTCCAGAATGTTCTCGAGCTCGCGCACATTGCCCGGGAAGTGATACGTGCCCAGCGCCTCCAGCGCCGAGGGCGCCAGCAGCGGGGTAGGGCGGCCGTGGGTGCGGGCCAGGCGCGAAAGAATCGAGGCGGCCAGCTGCGGCAGGTCGCTGCGGCGCTCGCGCAGCGGCGGAACGCGCAGTTCGATCACGTTGATGCGGTAATACAGGTCGTGGCGGAAGCGGCCGTCTTCGACCAGCTCGCCCAGGTCCTTGTGGGTGGCCGACAGAATGCGCACGTCCACCGGAACTTCGGTGGCGGAACCTACCGGGCGAATCTGCTTTTCCTGGATGGCGCGCAGCAGCTTTACCTGCATCTGCAGCGGCAGTTCGGCCACTTCGTCCAGGAACAGGGTGCCACCGTGCGCAGCCTGGAACAGGCCGGGCTTGTCGGCGTGGGCGCCGCTGAAGCTGCCCTTCTTGTGCCCGAAGAATTCGCTTTCCATCAGCTCCGACGGAATGGCGCCGCAGTTCACCGGCACGAAGGCGCCCGGCGCGCGTGCGCTCTGGCCGTGGATGGTGCGGGCCACCAGTTCCTTGCCCACGCCCGATTCGCCCAGGATGTAGACCGGCGCCTGGCTGCGCGCGACCTTGCTGATGGTGGCGCGCAGGCTGTCCATCGCGGCCGATTCGCCCAGCAGGCGGGCGGTGGTGTCGCTGGTCAGCGGCGGCGGGGCCGGGCGCTCGGTGTTGTTGAGTTCCAGCGCGTGCTTGACCAGGCCGCGCAGTACCGAAATGTCCACCGGCTTGCTGACAAAGTCGAACGCGCCGGCCTTCAGGGCTTCCACCGCCAGGTCCATGCTGCCGAAGGCGGTGATCATGGCCACCGGCGTGCGCGGGTAGTGCTGGGCGATTTCGGTGACCAGTTCGATGCCGTTGCCGTCGGGCAGCCGCATGTCGGTGATGCACAGGTCGTAGGGGTTGCTGGCCAGCAGCTCGCGCGCTTCGGCGAGGTTGGCCGCGGTGCTGATGCGCAGGCCCATGCGGCCCAGGGTCAGTACCAGCAGTTCGCGGATGTCGCGTTCGTCGTCGACGACGAGAGCGCTGCGGTTTTCGTTCATATGGGGGAAAGATAGCCGAGTGCGGTTGATAACGACAAACATTTGACGCGGTCAGCCCAGGGCCGCGCTGCACGGTCAGGGTAGCGGGTCATTGCGGCAGCATCGTGTGCGGTCCCAGCATCACCAGCCGGAAGCAGGCGCCCCCGGCCGGTACCGAGACGTACTCCAGGCTGGCCTGGTTGGCCCGGCACAGTTCGCGGGCGATATACAGGCCCAGCCCGGTGCCGTGCTCGGAGGTGGTGTAGAACGGGCGGAACAGCTGCTGGGCCACCGCCTCGGGTATGCCCGGGCCGCGGTCCATCACGTCGATCACCGCGGCGCGGTCCTGGCGCGCCACGCGCAGGCGCACGCGGGCCGGGTCCTGGCCGGTGCGCCCGTACTTGAGGGCGTTGTGGACCAGCACGGTGAGGATCTGGTGCAGGTGGCGCGGGTCCACCAGGCCGTGCACCGAGGACTCGCTGATGATTGGTTCGATGCTGTCCGTTTCCAGGGTCAGGCTCTGCTTGTACTCCAGTACGAAGCGCCGCACGAAGGCGGCCAGGTCCAGGTTTTCCGGGTTGGCGCGCTCACGCCGGGCCAGGCCGAGCACGCTTTCGACAATGCCGTTGGTGCGCTGGCACTGCTGGTGGATGATCTGCAGCAGGCGGCGGTCGGTGTCGCCGATGGCGGTGGATTCTTCGAGCAGCTGGGCGGCGTAATTGATCGCCGCCAGCGGGTTGCGGATCTCGTGGGCCAGGCTGGCCGAAAACCGGCCCATGGCCGACAGGGTGAGCGATTCGGCGCGGCGCGAGACCACGCTGGAATCGTCCAGGAACACCAGGGTGAGGTCGCTGCCGGCCAGCAGACGGGCGAAGCGCGGCTGCACTTCGGGCTGGTCGGGCGAAAGCTGCAGGGGCGTTTCTTCGTTGGTCCAGCCGTTGCGCCAGCGCTGCAGGCGGCGGCTCAGGTCGGGCGCGGCGCTGCCCAGTTCCAGCATGCCACTGCCGCTGTTGCCGTCGTTGTCGCCGATCAGGGTGGAGGCCGCTTCGTTGGCCAGGGTGATGCGGTTGGCGCCGTCCACCACCAGCACGCCGGTGCGCATGCGGCGGATGATCAGTTCATTGATCTCGAACAGGTTGGCCACCTCGGCGCCGCGCTGGTTGGCCAGCTGCTGGTTGCTGCGCGCGCGGTTGCCCACCTGGTAGCTGACGAAGGCCAGCGCCAGGAAGCTGGTGATGAACATGGCCAGCTCGGCCAGGGTGCGCGAGGGGTCGCCGCTTTCCAGCAGGCTCCAGGCGTAGCCGCCGGCGGTGGCGGCGCCGGCGATCAGGGCCAGCAGCATGCCCCACGACAGCGGCAGCAGGGTGGCGGCGGCGGCGATGTTGAACAGCAGGGCCATGGAGAGGCCGGCGCTGGCGCCGGGCAGGGCATGGGCCAGCACTACGGTGGCCACGGTGTCCACCAGCACGCTGGTGACCACGGTGCGGCGCAGCCAGCGGTCGTTGCGGCCCACCACCAGGATCAGCAGCGCGAGCACCAGATACCCGGTGCTGGCGGTGGCCGCCAGTTCGGGGTGGGTGGACTCCCCCACCAGGCCCCGCAGCGGGCTGAACACCAGGGCCGCGATGACGGCGGCGATCAGCACCCGGTACAGGGCGAAAAAGTACAGCTCCCGCTTCGGCAAGGACTCGATGCGGTCGATCAATGAAGCACTGGGTGACACGCCGGAACTCCCCTTCTGGCTGTGAACCAGTATAGGCATGCCGTCCGCCGATGGGGCCGCCCCGGCCCGGCCCGCGCATTCTGCCCGGTTGCGACCGGGCGGCCGGCCCCGGCCGGGCACGCAACTGACTGAATGAAGGTGGAAAAATGGCCTGCTTCCCGCCCACGGCCGGGGCGTTTTTGCGCCTGCGCGCCGGCTCGTCCACAATAGTGGGCCCGCCGCGGTCCTTACCGGCGCCCCGTGAGGGAGCCCTGGAGATGCGTGCGGTCGTTCCTATTCCCACGGTGACGCATGAATTTCCACGAATACCAGTCAAAACAGCTGCTTGCCGAGTACGGCATTCCCGTCCCGGCCGGCAAGGTCGCGGCGACCCCGGAGGAAGCGGTTGACGCCGCCAACTCCCTGGGCCAGGGCCCCTGGATGGTCAAGGCCCAGATCCACGCGGGCGGTCGCGGCAAGGCTGGCGGCGTCAAGTTCTGCAAGACCACCGACGACGTCAAGGCCGCTGCGGCCAAGATGCTCGGCACCAAGATGGCGACCTACCAGACCGCTGGCGTTGAACTGCCGGTCAACCTGGTGCTGGTGACCACCGCCGGTGAGATCGTCAAGGAGCTGTACCTGTCGGTGCTGGTTGACCGTGGCACCAAGACCATCACCTACATCGCCTCTTCGGAAGGCGGCGTGGAAATCGAGCAGGTCGCTGCTGAAACCCCGGAGCTGATCCACTCGCTCAACGTCGACTTCGTTGAAGGCGTGCAGGGTTACCACGGCCGCGATTTCGGCTTCAAGCTGGGCCTGACCGCCAAGCAGGCCGGCCAGTTCGCCAGCATCATGGTGAACCTGTACCGCCTGTTCAACGAAAAGGATCTGGCCCTGGTTGAAATCAACCCGCTGGCGATCCTGGACGACGGCAACCTGTACGCC